>Ga0209514_10002525_pt1 | contig 28129 bp, 26 predicted proteins | sample Subgrocontami58m_FD_187452 | JGI IMG/M metagenome (GOLD analysis project Ga0209514, IMG submission 187452) | Subsurface groundwater microbial communities from S. Glens Falls, New York, USA - GMW37 contaminated, 5.8 m (SPAdes) (version 3) | ecosystem: Environmental > Aquatic > Deep subsurface >...
AGCCCGCCGATGATGCCGAGCAGGGTCGACTTGCCGCAACCCGAGGGGCCGATCAGGGCGACCGTCTCGCCGTCGGCGATGTCGAGATCGATCGCATCGAGGGCTGCGATCGGGCCGTAGTGATGGGAAACCCGCTCAATGTGCAGCGGCATCGGATGCCATCGTCACCAGCACCGTACGGTTGGCGACCTGCTGGCCTTCCTGGACCGAGACCGATTCGACCCGGGCATTGAGGGTAGCCTTGAGCTGGTGCTGGATTTTCATCGCCTCGAGCACGACCAGCGTCTGACCGCGTGCGACGGTGTCGCCGGCCGCGACCTTGATGGCCACGATCCGGCCGTCCATTGGCGCGCGCAGCTTGCCGTCGCTGCCGGCCGCCGCCGTCGCGGGCGGGGCATAGGTCTTGTCGGTGAAGCGCATCGTGAGCGCGTCGAGATCGACCACGATGTCGTCGCCGTCGACATGGAACGGCACGGTGTCGCTCAGAGCGTCCTCTGGCGTGACGTTGATCGTCCGTTCCGTGTCGCCGACCGCGAGTTTGATCGGCGTGGGCTCGGGGTTCGAATTGCGCCAGCCGCGCAGCGCCGGGGGGTAGCGTTCGGCCGATCGGCGCCACAGGAGCGAAGCGGCCAGTTTCCAATGATGCTCGCTCACCTCGGGCGCCGGGAAGGCATGCTTGCCAAGGAACGCGGTCGTGGCCTTGGCGGCGGCGAACTCGGGATGCTCCAGAAGGCGGATCAGGAAATGCCGGTTGGTGGTCGGGCCCAGGACCACGGTGTCGCGCAGCGCGCGGATCAGCCGGGTCCGCGCCACTTCGCGCGTGGCGCCGTGCGCGATCACCTTGGCGATCATCGGATCGTAGAAGGGCGAAATCGCCAGGCCGTCCTTCATGCCGTGGTCGATGCGCACGCCGGGCCCGGACGCCGGGCGCCACACATCGATCCGGCCGGTCTGAGGCAGGAAGCCCGCATAGGCATCCTCGGCATAAAGGCGGACCTCGATGGCGTGACCGTCGAAGCGCACCTGTTCCTGGGTGAACGGTATCCTCTCGCCCGAGGCGACGCGGAGCTGCCAGGCGACGAGATCCTGGCCCGTGATGGCCTCGGTGACGGGATGTTCGACCTGCAGGCGCGTATTCATCTCGAGGAAGTAGAACGCACCGTCGCTGGCCAGCAGGAATTCGACCGTGCCGGCGCCGCGATAGCCGATGGCGCGGGCGGCGGCGACCGCCGCGGCGCCCATGCGCGCGCGCAAGTCGGTGTTCACGGCGGGCGAGGGCGCCTCCTCGATCACCTTCTGGTGGCGGCGCTGTACCGAGCAGTCGCGTTCACCGAGATGGAGGACATTGCCGTGCGCGTCGGCGAAGACCTGGATTTCGACATGGCGGGCGTCGACCACGGCCTTTTCCAGGATCAGCTCGCCCGACCCGAAGGCGCTTTCGGCCTCTGAGCGCGCCGTGCGGATCGCTTCCAGAAGATCGCCGTCCCGCTCGACCAGGCGCATGCCGCGCCCGCCGCCGCCGGCTGCGGCCTTGACCATCACCGGCAGGCCGATCTTGCGCGCTTCCTTTTCGAGGCCGGCATCGCTCTGGTCGGCCCCTTGATATCCCGGCACGCAGGGAACGCCTGATTCGATCATGCGCCGTTTGGCGGCGGCCTTGTTGCCCATGGCTGCGATTGCCGAAGCGGGCGGGCCGATGAAGACCAGCCCGGCATTCTCGCAGGCTGTGGCGAAGGCGTCGTTCTCCGAGAGAAAGCCGTAGCCCGGATGGATGGCGTCGGCACCGCTCTTGTGGGCGGCCTCCAGGATGCGGTCGATGCTGAGATAGCTCTCGCTCACCGGGGCGGGGCCGATGCGCACCGCTTCGTCGGCGAAGGTGACGTGCGGTGCCTCCCGGTCGGCGTCGGAATAGACCGCGACGGTGCGATAGCCCATCGCCCTGGCCGTGCGCATGACACGCCAGGCGATCTCGCCACGGTTGGCGACAAGTATCTTGGTGAACGCCATTATTCTGTGGCCCAGCGCGGCGGGCGCTTCTCGGCGAAGGCGCGCAGGCCCTCGGAAGCCTCCGGCCCACGCCGCGCCTCGGCGAATTTGTCGGCGGCGAAATCGAGCACCTGCGACAGCGGCTCGGTGCCGACCTTCATCACCACCTGCTTGGTGAGCGCGTTGGCGATCGGCGCGCAGCGGTCGATCTGCTTCAGGAGTTCTTCCAGCTTGGCGTCGAGGGCGATGGAGTCTTTCACGAGATAATGCGCGATGCCGAGCCGATAGGCCTCGGCCCCCTTGAAGCGCGCGGCTGTCAGCGTCAGGTGGCGCGTCTGCGGCACGCCGATGCGGGCGGCCACGAAAGGGGCGATCTGGGCCGGCACGATGCCGATCGCCGTCTCGCTCATGGCGAACCCCGCGTCCTCGGTGCAGATCGCCACGTCCGAGACGCAGAGGATGCCGAAGCCGCCGGCGATGGCATAACCCTCGACCGCCGCCACCACGACCTGGGGCGTCGTGTTCACCATCTCCAGGAAAGTGCCGAAGCCGCGATTCCAGACGGCGATGGGATCCTTCTCGCCGGGCTTGGGCGTGTCGGTGAAACTCTGCTCCATGCTCTTGAGGTCGGCGCCGGCGCAGAAGGTGCCGCCGGCGCCGCGCAGGATCACGACCTTGATGTCGCGTCGCTCGCGCAGGATCTCGAACACGGCGCGCAATTCGCCGATCAGCGTCGGGTTGAGCGCGTTCTTGACCTCGGGACGATTGAGCGTCACATGCAGGCGCGAGCGCTCGCGGCGCAGCAGCAGCGTCTGATACTTGTCTGAGAATTCGACCATGGAAACTCCGGCGCTCAACGGTTCTCGAGCCGGGGCAGGGTGCCCATCAGCTTGGAAATGATCTGCAGCATGACCTCGTCGGCGCCGCCGCCGATCGAGGCGAGGCGCGAATCGCGATAGGCGCGTGCCACGGGATTGTCCCACAGGTATCCGGCGCCGCCCCAGTATTGCAGGCAGCCGTCGGTGACGAGGCGGACCATGCGGCCGGCCTTGAGTTTGGCCATCGAGGCCAGCATCGTGACGTCGGTTCCGTCGAGATATTCCTCGCAGGCGCGATAGCAGAGCGAGCGCACCAGCTCGACCTCGGTGCTGAGTTCGGCGAGCTTGAAGTGGATCACCTGGTTGTCGAGCAGGGGCCGGCCGAACACCTTGCGTTCGCGCGTGTACTCGATCGTCTGGTCGATCAGCCGGCCCATGCCGACGACCGAACTGATCGCGCCCCACAGCCGCTCCTCCTGGAACTGCTGCATCTGGTAGACGAAGCCCATGCCCTCCTGGCCGATGAGGTTGCGAACCGGCACCTTGACCTCGTCGAAGAAGATCTGCGCAGTGTCGGAACTCCTCATGCCGAGCTTGTCGAGCTTCTTCACGATCTGAACGCCCTTGGTCTTCATCGGCAGGCAGATCAGCGACTTGTTCTTGTGCGCCGGACCCTCGCCGGTGCCGGCGAGCAGGCACATCCAGTCGGCCTGGGTGCCGTTGGTCGTCCACATCTTGCCGCCGTTGATCACCCAATCGCCGCCGACCTTGCGGGCGGTGGTCTTGATCGAGGCGACGTCGGAGCCCGCGCCCACCTCGGAGACGCCGAGGCAGGCCACGTAGTCGCCGGCAATCGAGGGGGCGAGGAATTCCTTGCGCAGCGCGTCGCTGCCATAGCGGGCGAGGGCCGGTGTCGCCATGTCGGTCTGCACGCCGATCGCCATCGGCACCGAGCCGCAGTTGATGTGGCCCAGTTCCTCGGCCATCACCATGGCGTAGGAATAGTCGAGCCCCATGCCGCCGTATTCGGCGGGCTTGTTGATGCCGAGCAGGCCGGCGTCGCCCAGCTTCTTGAAGACCTCGTGGGCGGGGAAGATGCCGTCCTCCTCCCACTGGTCGACATGCGGGTTGATGTCCTTGTCGATGATCGCCCGCAGAGTGCGGCGGATCTCGTCATGTTCCTGGGTGAACTGCACGACGCGCCTCCTAGCGATTGCCCAGCCGTGGGAGCGTGCCCATCAGCTTGGAGATGATCTGCAGCATGACCTCGTCGGCACCGCCGCCGATCGAGCCTAGGCGGCCGTCGCGGAAGCTGCGCGCGACCGGGCTGTCCCAGAGGTAGCCGGCGCCGCCCCAATATTGCAGGCAGGCGTCGGAAACCTCGCGGCGTAGCCGGCCAGCCTTCAGCTTGGCCATCGAGGCCAGCATGGTGACGTCGGTGCCGGCGAGATAGTCCTCGCAGGCACGATAGACCAGCGAGCGCAGCGCCTCGACCTCGCTCTTGAGTTCGGCCAGACGGAAATGGATGACCTGGTTGTCGAGCAGCGGCCGGCCGAACACCTTGCGTTCGCGCGTGTAGTCGATGGTGGCGTTGATGATGCGGTCGCATCCCATCAGCGTGCCGGCGCCGGCCCACAGCCGCTCCTCCTGGAACTGCTGCATCTGGTAGATGAAGCCCGAACCCGGCTGGCCGATCGTGTGGCGCACCGGCACCTTCACGTTGTCGAAGAAGGTCTGCACCGTGTCAGAGGCGCGCATGCCGAGCTTGTCGAGCTTCTTGGCGATAGTGATGCCCTTGGTCTTCATCGGCACGACGATCAGCGACTTGTTCTTGTGCGCCGGACCCTCGCCGGTGTTGGCCAGCAGGCACATCCAGTCGGCCTGGGCGCCGTTGGTGGTCCACATCTTGCCGCCGTTGATCACCCAGTCGCCGCCGACCCTGTTGGCCGTGGTCTTGATCGAGGCCACGTCCGAGCCGGCGCCGGTCTCCGAGACGCCGAGGCAGGCGACGTAGTCGCCGCTGATCGCGGGGGCGAGGAACTCCTGGCGCAATTCGTCGCTGCCGTAACGGGCGAGGGCCGGCGTCGCCATCGAGATCTGCACGCCGGTCGCCATCGGGATCGAGCCGCCGTTCACCTGGCCGAGCGATTCAGAGCAGATCATGGCGTAGGAGAAATCGAGGCCCGAGCCGCCGAACTGCACCGGCTTGTCGACGCCCAGAAGGCCCGCGTTGCCCATCTTCTTGAACAGTTCGTGGGCGGGGAATTGGCCCGCCTTCTCCCACTCGTCGACGTTGGGATTGACCTCGCGGTCGATCAGCGTCTTCCAGGTCTGGCGGAGTGCCTCGTGTTCGGGCGTGAACTTCATCTCTACATCCTTGCGACGCCAAAGGTGGTGGGATTGAGTGGCCGCACGATGGATTCGCGGGCGATCGAGAGGGTGAAGGCCAGGACGCGTCGCGTGTCCCTGGGGTCGATGATGCCGTCGTCCCATAGATGCGCGGTGCCGTAGAGCGCCGTCGACTCGCGCTCGAACTGGTCGACGATGCCCTTGAACATCTTGTCGATTTGCTCCTTGGGCGGTTCTTTGCCCTCGCGCAGGAATTTCTGCTCGGTCACGGTCTTCATGACGCCGGCCGCCTGCTCGCCACCCATCACTGCCGTGCGGCTGTTGGGCCAGGCGAAGATGAAGCGCGGATCGTAGGAGCGCCCGCACATGCCGTAGTTGCCGGCGCCGAAGCTGCCGCCGATCACGATGGTGATCTGCGGCACCGTCGCGTTGGCCACCGCCTGGATCATCTTGGAGCCGTGCTTGACGATGCCGCCGCGCTCGGCCTCGGTGCCCACCATGTAGCCGGTGGTGTTCTGCAGGTAGACGATCGGCGTGCCCTGCTGACAGCAAAGCTGGATGAATTGCGCTGCCTTCACCGAGCCCTTGGTGGTGATCGGCCCGTTGTTGCCGATGAAGGCCACCGGCTCGCCCTCGATCTCGGCCCAGCCGCAGATCGTCTGCTGGTCATAGAGACCCTTGAATTCGAGGAAATCCGAGCCGTCGACCAGGCGGGCGATCACTTCGCGCACGTCGTAGGGATCCTTGTGCGAGGGCGGAACGACACCGCACAGTTCCTCGATATCGTAGAGTGGCTCCTTGAACGTCCTGTCCCTGCGCGGCGGCAGCCTGTCATTCCAGTGCCAGCTCGCGATCACCTCGCGCGCCATGCGGATGCCGTCGGCGTCGTCCTCGGCCATCCATTCGGCGACGCCCGAGACGGTGGCGTGCATCTCGGCACCGCCCAGATCCTCGTCGGTCGCGATCTCGCCGGTCGCGGCTTTTAGCAGCGGCGGGCCGGCCAAAAACACCTTGGCCTGGTTGCGCACCATGATGACGTAGTCGGAGAGGCCGGGCAGGTAGGCGCCGCCTGCGGTCGAGGAGCCGTGCACGACGGTGACCTGCGGAATGCCGCGCGCTGACATGCGCGCCTGGTTGGCAAAGCCGCGACCGCCCGGAATGAATATCTCGGCCTGGTACATCAGGTTGGCGCCGCCCGATTCGACCAGATAGACGAGCGGCAGCTTGTTCTCCATTACGACCTGCTGCATGCGCTGGCCCTTGCGCTGTCCGGACGGCGAGATGGTGCCACCCTTCACCGCGCTGTTGGAGGCCGACACCATGCAGCGCACGCCCTGTACGTAGCCGATGCCGGCGATCGCCCCGCCGCCCGCGCCGGTGCCGTCTTTGTCGTCGTACATGCGATAGCCGGCCAGGCTCATCAGCTCGAGGAAAGGTGCGCCACGGTCGAGCAGCAGCGCGATGCGCTCGCGCGGCATCAGCTGCTTGCGCTTGGCGAAACGGGCGCGCGATTTCTCGGAGGCGGCCTGGACGATGGCTTCGGCGTCGCGGAACTCGGCGATCGCCGCCAGCATCTTCTCGCGATTGCGCCTGAACTCGTCACTGTTGCTGTCGATCTGGCTCTCGAGGACGGGCATCGGCTACTCGCCTCCCAACACTTTGGGCGTCGTGGCGAGATGGAAGCCGTTGAAGGGCTTGGACCGGTTGGTCGTGACCAGGTCCATCGAGCGGTTGCCGAGCGGCACGCCGCCGTCTATGCGGATCTCGGTGCCGGTGATGTAGGCCGCGGCGTCGCTCAGCAGGAAGCAGACCACGGCCGAAACCTCGCTCTCGGTGCCGAGGCGCCCGAGCGGGCAGTAGCCCTTGAGCTTGGGGATGCGCTCCTTGAACTCGCCCTGGTAGGTGTCCATGCCCGACGAGGCGATCCAGCCCGGAGAGACCGCGTTCACGCGCACGCCGGCATGGGCCCACTCGTGAGCCAGTGTCATCGAGAGATTCACCATGCCGGCGCGGGCAGCGCCGGTGTGCGCCATGTTGGGGAAGCCGTTACGCATGTCGGCCGCCATGTTGATGATCGAGCCGCCGTGCTTCTCCATCGACTGGGTGAAGACTTCGCGGCTGACGATGAAGCCGCCGGTGAGGTTGTTGCGCACCACGACGTCGAAGCCCTTGGCGCTGAGCGAAGCGGCGGGCGAGGGGAACTGGCCCCCGGCATTGTTGAACAGGCCGTGGATGCGGCCGTTGGCGGCAACGATCTTCCCGACCGCCTCCTTCACCTCGACCTCTTCGCGGATGTCGAAGGCATGGGTCTCGCAGGAGCCGCCTGAAGCCTCGATCTCGGCTTTCACGGCCGCAAGCTTTTCCGTCTTGCGCCCTGTGATCACCACGTGCGCACCCAAGGCCGCGATTTCGTGTGCGGTGCAGCGACCGATGCCGCTGCCGCCGCCGGTGACGACGACCGTCTGGCCCTCAAACAGCCCCGGTTTGAAGACCGAGCGATACGACATGTTTCCTCCGCGTTTGTCTCCGGCTCTTATCGGCCGGCGGCCCGTGCATCAAAGCCTCTTGTGATGTGCGGTTCGTTGTTCGGGCTGTAGTTGACGTTTACGTAAAGGTCAAGTAATCGGGACCGGTCCTTCGAAAGCCGGGAGCAAGCCATGACGTTGCAGGAAATTACCGCAAAGATGCAGGAAGGCGCGTCGAAGAAGACTGCCTTCGGAAACTCTGTGAAGTTCAGCACGGATCAGGGCGTCGTCCACATCGACGGCAACCAGACGCCTCCCGCCATCAGCAACGACGACAAGGCCGCGGACTGCACCATCAAGATGGATTTCGGCGACTTTGCCGATCTGATCGGCGGCAAGCTCGACGGCATGACCGCGTTCATGACCGGCAAGCTCAAGATCGAGGGCGACATGGGCGTCGCGATGAAGCTGCAAAGTATTCTGCGCTAGGCGCAAAACACTGGCAGGCGGCAGCGCGTTCACACGCGCGAGAGCCCACGCCGTAGTTATAGGAAGGGGGCCCGCGACGGCCCCCTTTCGCTGTCCGCTACTCTTCGCGGCTCTTGTGGTAGTGCCGCCGCGCCTTGGCGCGGTTGCCGCAGCTTTGCATCGAGCACCAGCGCCGCTTGCCGGCGCGGCTGTCGTCGAGGAACAGCCATCCACATTCGGGATTGGCGCAGCGCCGGACGCGGTCGAGCTTTGCGCCTGCCAGCAGGTCGCCCGCCGTCCACAGGACCGGCGCCAGCAGGGCGAGCGCGGTGCCCGAGCGCATGTCGACGTCCCAGGCATAGCCGCCGCGCTCGCGCTTGAGCGTCGTGCGCGCCGGCGCCTCCGACAGCGCCGAATTAAGGCTCTCGACGTCGCGCGTCGCGGGGGCCTTACCCTGGGCGTGTGCATCGAACAGGCGATGGACGAGTTCGCGCAGCTCCAGTGCATGTTCGAACTCGCGCCGGGCCGGCGGTTTGGCGAGCTTCGGGCCTCCGTTGGCTACCGTCCAGGCGGCGAGATCCTCGGGCGCGTTCAGCGTCTCGGTCGGCGCATCCTGACCCCGCCAGTAGCGCGTATTGGCGAATTCCAGGCACAGGTCGGGGCGATTCATCGCTAGCACTTAATAACCGGTTGGATGGTTGACAAGCCTGGTAAACCAGAATAACCATATAACCAGTTATAAAGTTATAGGAAACCTCAACCATGTTCGATCACGTTTCCATCGGCGTCGCCGATATCAGCCGCACCCGGAAGTTCTACGATGCCGCGCTGAAGCCGCTCGGCTACACGCTCCTGAGCGACGGCGAGTCCTCGCTGGGCTATGGCGGCAAGGCCGTCGGGCTCTGGATCAGCGCCTCGAAGAGCCCGGTGAAGGCCGACATGAAGTCGGGCCTTCATTTCTGCTTCGTCGCTCCCGACCGCAAGGCGGTCGATGCCTTCCATGCCGCGGCGCTCAAGGCCGGCGGCAAGGACAATGGCAAGCCTGGTGTACGCGCCGACTACAGCCCGAATTATTACGCCGCCTTTGCCATCGATCCCGACGGCTACCGGATCGAAGCCTATTGCGGCAAGTGAGCGACCAGGCGGAGCGCCCCATCTTCGCGGCGCCGGTCTGGGCTCGCAGGATTGGCGGTGCGACAAGGGTGCCGGCGGCAAGGCCTGCGTCGACGAGAAGGCGACGACGACTGATCATGAGGGAACTCCACCCGCTCCGAGCGGTACCCTCATGAGGCAGCAAGGGTGATCGTTCAGTCGGCCAGCAGAAGGGCTTGTCGGGTCAGCGCTCCGTCGGCATCGCGCAATTCGTGGACGATGGTGAAGTGATTCGCTCCGGCCACCGGCAGAAGTGCTCCCGGCAAATGACTTGATGCGCGCCTGGCGTGAAGGTGCCGGCTGTCCGACACCAGCGGCGGCAGCTCGGCCGTCCCGTAGGTGATGAGCATTGGCTTGGCCACCATCGGCAGGCGCATCGGCGAGAGCGCTTCGATCTCGCCGTCGCTGAGTTGCAGCTTCTCGTTCAGGTAGGTGTCGCGGATCGGCCCCAGCTCATAGACGCCGGAAATCGCCAGCCCGGCGCTGACGCGCTTGTGGCTGAGGCACATGGCCGTCAGGTGACCGCCCGCCGACCAGCCCGATAGCACGACCTTGCCTTCGATGCCGTGTGCCTTCCCGTTCGCCGCCAGCCAGTCGAGCGCCGAGTTGATCTCCGCCACGATCTCGGTGAGGGTGGCTTCGGGCGCCAGCGTGTAGCCGGGCAGGGCTGCCGCCCAACCGCGCGCGTGAGGTCCGGCGATCAGGTTGGCGAAGCCGTCCTTGCTGTTACGCTGCCAGTAGCCGCCATGAATGAAGACGATGCAAGGCGCCTTCGGATCAGCGGCGGGAAACAGATCCCAGGTGTTGCGCTCCTTGGGGCCATAGCGCAGGTCGAGGTGTCCGGCGTGAGACTTGCGGAAGGCTGCCGACGCCGCCTCGCGTGCGGCGCTCAGTTCGGCGCTGTTCTTCACCGCCATCGAGTTGTTGTAGGCGGCGTCGCGTTCGGCGCGGCTCATTGCACCCCAGTTCATCCTAGAACCCGACCGCTGCGCCGTCGCGGCGGCTTTCAGAAGCTCCGAGGTAGGGGCCGCCGTCGGGATAGCGCCAGATGATCTGGCTCGACCCGAAGTCGAAACTCGGCGCCTTGGTGCGCGTGAGCTTGTGGCCGCGCGCCTCGAGGCCCGTGGCCGTATCCGCGGGCATATGGTCCTCGGTCCAGATCGTGCCGTCGGTCTCGTGCACCCTCCAGCGCGGCGCGTCGATGGCGGCTTGCGGGTTCTGGCCATAGTCGACGATGCGCGAGAAGACCTGCATGTGGCCCTGCGGCTGCATGGCGCCGCCCATCAGGCCGAAGGTCGCGACTGGCCGCCCGTCCTTGGTGATGAAGGCCGGGATGATGGTGTGGAACGGCCGTTTCTTCGGACCGACAAGGTTGGGATGGCCGGGTTGCAGCGAGAAGCCGGTGGCGCGGTTCTGCAGCGCTATTCCCGTGCCCGGGACCACGATGCCGGAGCCGAAGCCGGTGTAGTTCGACTGGATCAGCGACACCATCATGCCGGACTCGTCGGCGGTGCCGAGATAGATCGTGCCGCCATCCTTGGGCGTGCCCGGGCCAAAATCCTTGGCCTTCTTGGCGTCGATCAGCCTGGCGCGGCTCTTGAGGTAGGCCTTGTCGAGCATCTGCGCCGGCGTCACCTCCATGAAGCGTGGATCGGCCACGTAGCGGTAGATGTCGGCGAAGGCGAGCTTCATCGCCTCGATCCGCAGGTGCGCCACCTCCGGGCCGTCGGGATCGTGGCCGGCGAGGTCGAAATTCTCGAGGATGCCGAGCGCCATGCAGGCGGCAATCCCCTGACCCGATGGCGGGATCTCGTGCAGGGTCGTGCCGCGATAGGTGAGGCCAATGGGGTCGACCCAGTCGGGCTTGTGCGCGGCGAGGTCTTCCTTGCGCAACGCGCCGCCGGTCTCCTTGGCGTACTTGTCCATCGCATCGGCGAGTTCGCCGCGATAGAAGGCCTCGCCCTTGCTTTCGGCGATCTTGGCCAGCGTCTTGGCCTGGTCGGGAAACTTCCAGAGTTCCCCCGGCTTGGGCGCGCGGCCGCCGGGTAGGAACGCCTTCAGCCAGCTCTCCTGGCCTTTCAGCCGGTCGATGGCACGCTCCCACTGGCGCGAAACCATGTAGGAGACGCGAAAGCCGTCGTGCGCATACTTGATCGCGGGCTCGAACAGATCGGCGAAGGGCAGCTTGCCGTAGCGCTTGTGCAGTTCCATCCAGAGCGACACCGCGCCCGGCGTGGTGACGCTCCCCCAACCGACATTGGGCATCTTGTCCTGGCCCTTGTACTGGTCGGGCGTCATCAGCTCAGGCGAATGGCCCGAGGCGTTGAGGCCGACCAGCCTGTTGCCGTCCCACAGGATGCAGAAGGCGTCGGCGCCGATGCCGTTCATGGTCGGCTCGACGACGGTGATGGCGGCGGCGCTGGCGATCGCGGCATCCACCGCGTTGCCGCCCTTGGCCATCATGCGCAGGCCCGCGGTTGCCGCGAGATGCTGCGAGGAGGCCACGACGTTCGAAGCAAAGACCGGAAGTTTCTTGGAGGCGTAGGGGAAATCGTACGTGAACGACGGCACTCGGAGTCCTTTCTCAAGTCTTCTTCGATGCCGCGAGGGCCTCGATGCGCGCCACGAAGCGCGGCGTCTGCAGGAACTGGCGGTGCTCCGCGTCGCTTTTGCCGAACAGGCGGGAGAGATCGAACACGCTGGAGCCCGCGATCTCGCCCATCCGTCCGGAGAGCGTCACGCGTTCACCGAGCCTCAGGGTTTTTAGCGCCGCGATGGCGGCTTCGGAAAGCCCTGGCGGCAGCGGTTGACGAGATCGTGTGGAGAAAAGGTCGGTAACCGAGCCCGCGAAGGCCAATGCCCAGTCGTTGAACGCGTAGAGCGAAACTTGAGGGCCGACCTCGATGGTGACGGCGGCTGTCTCGGCATTGCCCTCGATTTTCCGGAGGGTGCCGCACCAGTCGGAATAGGCGCCGACCTTGTCGGCCAGCGCCACGCTCTGCCGGGCCGCTTCCTCGACGGCGAGCGGATTGTTCGCGGCGAGCGCCGGCTTGGCCAGGGCCGCGAGTCCGTCGAGAAAGCCCTTCTGCACGGGATTGCGTTCATGGCAGGGCCGGTCGAAACAGCCACCGAGGACGAAACCGGCCCCGCCGAGAAGAAAGACCCGCCGGCCTGCCATACCGGCGTTACGCCGCCTTGGCCTTCGCCTTGGCGCGCTCTTCCTCCTTTAGTTCCTTTTTGGAGAGCTTGCCGACCGGCGTTTTGGGAAGTTCGGCCCGGATCTCGAGCGCCACCGGCATCTCGTGCTTGCCGACACGATCCGCGAGATGCTTCTTCAGTTCCTCGAAGGTGAGCGAAGCGCCGGGCTTCAATTTGACGAATACCTTGGGGGCTTCCTGGCGGTAGGGGTCGGGGATGCCGATCACGATGCATTCGTCGACCGCAGGGTGCTCGTAAACCGCCTCCTCGATCATCCGGGGGTAGATGTTGTAGCCCGACGAGATGATCAGGTCCTTGGAGCGGTCGACCAGATAGAGCCAGCCGTCTTCATCCATATAGCCCATGTCGCCGGTGCGCAGGCCCTTCCAGTTGCTGGTGGGATGGTTGAACAAGACCTGCTCGCTCTCCTCCGGCTTCTTCCAGTAACCCTTCATGACCTGCGGGCCGATGATACAGACTTCACCGACATTCTCCTTGCCAGCGGGCAGGACGCGATCCTTGTTCTCCATGTCGCGAATCTCGATGATGGTGCCGGGCATCGGCACGCCGCACGAGCCGACCCGGCGCACCGTCTTGTCGACCGGGCAGATCGCGCCGGTGGGCGAGGTTTCGGTGAGGCCGTAACCCTCGATCAAGGTAGCGCCCGTCAGCTTCTCGAAGCTCTGCTGGACCTCGACCGGCAGCGGCGCACCGCCCGACATGCAGATCTTCAGCGACTTCAGATCCAGCCCCTGCGCCTTGGGGTGTTTCAGGATCGCGGTATAGAGCGTCGGCACGCCGGGCAGGAACGTGGGCTTTTTGGTCGAGAGGTCGGCCACGATCATGTCGATATCGGGCCGCGGATAGAGGATGAGCTGGTTGCCGTTGCGCACCGCGCCCAGCATGATTCCCGACAAGGCGTAGATGTGGAACAGCGGCAGCACACATACGACCTTTTCCGTCCCCGGGGTCGTGTAGGGCACGGTCCAGGCCTGGCCCTGGCTCATCGCCGCCATGACACAGCCGTGGGTCAGCATGGCGGCCTTGGGCAGGCCGGTCGTGCCGCCGGTGTATTGCAGAATGGCGACCTCGTCCCACAGATCCTCGGGCGACGGATGGGACGTGTACTTGCCGTCGTTGGCCAGCAGGTCCTTGAACGACATGTGCCAGTCGTCGCGCGGCCAGGCGGAGATCTCCTTCTTCTTGGCAATGGGATAGAGCCAATTCTTGGGCCACGGCAGGTAGTCGGCGATCGAGCCCACGACCAGCTTCTTCAGCCGAGTCTTGCCGCGCATCGCCGCCATCTTGGGGTACAGCGCCGCCGCGTCGAGCGTCACCAGGATATCGGTCTCAGAGTCGCCGATCTTGAATTCGAGTTCGCGCGCCGCGTCGAGCGGACTGTAGTTGACGACGATGCCGCCGGCCTTCAGGACGCCGAAGAAGGCGACGATGTAGTGCGGCGTGTTGGGCAGGTAGAGGCCGACATGGACGCCGGGCTTGACGCCGAGCTTCTGGAAGCCGGCGGCGGCCTTGTCGGATGCCACCTTGTAGTCCCGGAAGGTCATCATCTTGTCGAGGAAGTCGGTGAACGGCCGGTCGCCGAACTGGGTGCAGCTATCCTCGAAAGTCTGGTGGATGGTCTTGCGCGGAACCTCGAGTTCCCACTTCACGCCCGGCGGGTAGCTCTTCTCCCAAGGGTAGTTCGACATTTTATGTTCCTCCCGGCGCGACTATGTGAGGCCGGGCGCCGAGGGGTCAAGCCGCCGGACCGGCCGGTGGTGGCACGAGGTATTCGTAAGCATAGACCGTGCGGAAGCCCTGCGTCGCATAAAGAGGCAGCGCGGCGGCATTGGTGGCGACGACCTGGAGGTAGGCGAAGCGCGCGCCATGGCCCCGGGCCCAGGCGTAGAGGCTTTCGGTGACGCGCCGTGCCAGCCCTCGTCGGCGGGCGTGCGGCATCACCAGCGCGTCGAACAGGCCCATGTGATCGCCCTCGACCGCGCCGATCGCCATGGCCATCGGCTGGCCGGCTTCTTCGACGAAGGCGAAGCCTGCCGGGGGTGCGATCGCGTCGAGCATGCGCCGCATGGTCTCGCGGTGCTGTGGCGGCACCGGGCTGTGGCGGCAGAAGGCCTCGATCCAGGCCGGCGTCGGCTTGGCGAGTATCCGGACCTCGGCGTCGGTCGCGAAGGCTGCGTGGAGAGGACAAACCTGCAACAGGCTGCGCTCGATCGCGCGGTAACCGCGCGCGGTAAGGACAGGGGCGATGGTGGCCGGCGCCAACGGTGTCAGTCGCCAGACCGGCGTCTGGCCGTCCTCGAGATAGGGTGCCTCGAGCGCCGAAATTGCCTTAGAATCACATCGAGCTTCTTTCTTTAATGCATTGATTGAATTAGCTCTTTTCGTATATCCACCAGAGAGTCTCTGGCGCCAGCCGGCGAGATCGCGGGTCTCCAGGGCGGGCCAGCCCCGGAACGCCAGCTCTTCCAGGCGGCGGACCTCATGAAGGCTATCTGAGCGTGACATTGTTCAGTATTCGTGTTATTTTAATAAACAATAATAACAATCGTTTATTTTATCTACTGCAAGTCATACATGAATATCGACCGCCCCTTCGTCGAGGTTCGTGTTTGCTGGCAGCCGCCCGCCGCGCTCTCCTCCCGTGTGTTCGGTCTCCGGCTGCCAGCGATCCTTCTGCTCACTCTTTTTCTGGCTGCCTGCGGCAGCTCGGGCAGCCATCGGGGAGGCTACAGCGAACGCCCACCCACTGATCGTGTCGCCCTGACGGCTTGGCAGGAGTGGACCAAATTCGGCCGCTCGACGGTCGTCTATGGCAGTCACGCCAACGGTTACACCAATCGCACCGGCATGAGCGAGCGCAGCGAACCGCTCGCCAGCCGGGTCGGGGACTACTGGGGTACCTGCGGGCATCCCGGCTGGAATGGGCATACCTCGACCAGGCCGTGGTCGGGCGCCTTCGTGTCCTGGGTGATGGCCAAGTCGGGCTACAGTGCTTCCGCGTTCCCGCGCGACGGCCGCCACGGCAGCTATCTGGCGGCGCTCTACGACCGCGAGCATGCTTCGCGTGGCGCTCCCTTCCTGCTGCGCGCACCCAACGAATATTCGCCCAGGCCCGGCGATCTGGTGTGCAGCGGCAGCGCCGGACCGACCTGGCGCTACGCCGATTCGCGCACCGCCCGGCGGCGCATCGACAACACGGCGAACCATTGCGACGTCGTCACCGATGTGCGCGGCGGCTTCGTCCATGCCGTCGGCGGCAACGTGAAGAACAGCGTCACCATGAGCCTCTATCCCGTCGACCAGCGTGGCCGCCTGCAGCCCGTTGGCGGCCGGCCGTGGCTGCTGGTGGTGGAGAAGCGGGGCTAGGTCTCAGCGGCACGGCGCTGCAACGGCGAGCGCACTCGCCGCGCCGATCGCCGCGATGGCCAGCAGAAGCACCGGCGCCAGCGACCAGCCGGCCCACTCGACCCACAGTGCCAGGAGCGGCGGGCCGGCCGGCGATCCGAGGCTCCCTGCCTGCGCCAGCAGGCCGTTGATGGGTCCGATCGCGCGCGTGTCCACGGCGATCAGTGGCACCGAGGCGAAGACCGCTGCCGGCACCAGCCCGCCCAACGCAAACGAGACGGCGAAGCCCACGACAGAGAGCGGCACCGGCGCCGCTGCGCTGAAGGAGAAGGCGGCGATCACGGTGGAGGTGATCAGCCCGACCGCGACCAGCCGGCCGGGCGACGCGCCGCATCATCCAGGCGGCCAGAAGGCTGCCGGCGATTCCGAAGGCGGTGGCGATGGCTATGAATCGTCCAGCTTCCGCCACAGCCAGGCCGCGCCGCCCGACGAGATAGGCCGGCAGCAGGCCGGCGAGAGCGAGGAAGAGCAACGCGAAGCAGAGGAACGCGATCGACAGCGGGACCGAAGGACCGAGCCATCGAAGCGTGGCGGCGCTTGAGCCCGGCTGGAGCGCTCGAGTATCCGGAACGGCGCCCAGCGCCACGATCAGGGCAAGGGCCATGACGACGGCGTCGACGGCGAAGACCATCCGCCAGCCTGCACGATCCGCGAAACCCGCCGCCACGAGTCCGGCGAGCGCAATGCCCGCCGGTACAAATGTTCCCCACAGCGACAGGGCAATGGCGTGATGCTTCGGCTCCGAGGTGCTGGCCATCAACGAGGGGCCCGCGACGACGACCAATAGATAGCCGATGCCGGCCAGGCCACGCGCGGCGAGCAGGGTCGTGGCGTCGTCCGAACCGGCGCAGAGCGCGGCCGCCGACGCCATGACCAGGATGCCGATGCGAAGGGCGCGCGCGTGGCCCACTCTTTCGGACCAGCCGCCGGCGAGCAGGCCGAGCACCGCGCCCACCAGCGTGACGATCGACACGGTCATGCCGGCGATGGCGAGCGACAGGCCGAGGTCGCGCTGCAGCGCCGGCACCAGCGGCGGCACGATGCCGAGCTGGCCAGCCGCCAGCACGCCGATCCCATAGAGGAGGGAGATCCGTACCCAGGATGTCGTCATGACGGTGACTGTAGGGACGCGCCGCGCGCCGGCCCACGAATAATATATTCGCTAGTGCCTGATGGAGGTCACCAGACGGGCCAGCGTCCCGTCGCTGAGCTGCAGCCGCTCCCACATCAGGATGCCCGGAGCGATGGGCACGATCGGGTTGTCGTTGGTGCCGGTCCAGAAGGTCAACTGGGTGACGCCGTCATCGTACCAGCCGAGCTCGCCCAGCCGGCTCTCGCTCAGGCGGATCTCATCGGTGGCGAAGCCCCATAGCGCCGCGCCGCGCAGCTCGGCCGCGTCGGCACGCCATTCGGCGAAGCGGGTCGGTGAGGCCGCCAGCAGGCGGTGCGAGAGATCGCAGATCAGATGGACGGGAAGCACCGAACTCTCGACCAGTCGCCGCAGCCCAGCATCGGCCGGCGAATCGAGCGGAGCGTGGAGCAGGCGCGAGAGCTCATGCGCCGCCTTGTCCGGAATGCGGTAGTGCCCGCGCTCCCAGCGCGACAGCGTCGCCTGGGAGACGCCGAACAATTCCGCGGCGTAGCTCTGCTTGACGCTGCGCAGGCGGCGCCATCGCCTCAGCGCACGCCCGAATTCGTTCACGGCGGCCCGCGCTCAGTTCGTGAGTCCGGCCGCGTGCATGATGGCGGCGGTGCGCTCGGCGATCATGATGGTGGGGGCGTTGGTGTTGCCGCCGATCAGCGTCGGCATGACCGAGGCGTCGACCACGCGCAGCCCCTGTACGCCGTGCACCAGCAGCTTGTCGTCGACGACGGCCATGCTGTCGGTGCTCGGGCCCATCTTGCAGGTGCCGACCGGATGATAGATCGTCTCGCACTTGGCGCGAATCCATTGCTCGATCTCGGCATCGGTCTTGGCCGCGGCGCCGGGCTGGAATTCATCGGCGCGGTAGGGGTCGAGGCCCGACTGGGCGAAGATCTCGCGGCCCATCTTGACGCCCGCGATCAGCGTGTCGAGGTCGCGCCGCTGGGCCAGGTAGTTGGCGTCGATCAGCGGCGCGTCCTTCGGGTCGTTGCTGCGCAGCCGGATCGTGCCGGCACTCTCGGGCCTGAGCGCGCAGACATGCAGGCTGTAGCCGTTCTTCTTCATCTTGGTCCGGCCGTGATCGACCACCAGCACGGGCAGGAAGTGGAGCTGGATGTCGGGGGCGGCGAGGCCCGAGCGCGTGCGCAGGAAACCGCCCGACTCGGCGATCGGCGAAGTGCCCGGGCCCTTCTTGTTCATCAGATACTGGTAGAGCGAGACGAGCTTGTTGGCGGTGTCGTAGGTGTCGCGCGTCCTGCAAAACTGCAGCAGCGCCGCATCCAGATGGTCCTGCAGATTGCCGCCGACGCCGGGCAGGTCGGCCACCGGCGTGATGCCGAGCGACTTCACGTGATCGGCCGGACCAACGCCGGAGAGCAGCAGCAGCTGCGGTGAATTCACGGCGCCGCCGCACAGGATGATCTCGCGGTTGGCGCGCGCCACCTCGTCGCGGCCGCCGACCACGTAACGTACGGCCATGGCGCGGGTTCCGTCGAAGATGACGCGTTCGACGAGCGCGTTGGTGATGATCTCGACGTGGCTGTTGCCGCGCGCGACTGCCGGTCGCAGATAGGCGCTGGCCGTGCTCCAGCGCTGCTTGTCCTTCTGCGTCACCTGGTAGTAGCCGACGCCATCCTGTTCGGCGCCGTTGAAGTCGGCAACGCGCTTGTGCCCGGCCTGCTCGCTGGCCTTGAGGAACGCCTCGTTGAGCTTGCAGGGGTCGACCTGGTCGGCGACGTTGAGCGGCCCGCCGGCGCCGTGGAACTCGTCTCCGCCGCGCTCGTTGTTCTCGGCTTTCTTGAAGTATGGCAGGACGTCGTTGTAGCTCCAGCCCTCGTTGCCGAGCTGGCGCCACTGATCGTAGTCCCAGGCATTGCCACGGACATAGAGCATGGCATTGATCGAGGATGAGCCGCCCAGGGTCTTGCCCCGCGGCCAGTACATGCGCCGGTCGTTGCAGTGCCTCTGCGGCGTGGTCTCAAAGCGCCAGTTGTAGGGTGTCTTGTCGCCGAGGCTGGCGAATCCCGCCGGCATCTTGAGCAGGAACGACGAGTCGGGCGGCCCCGCCTCGAGCACCAGGATCCGCAATCCATCCTTTTCGGCGAGACGGTTGGCCATGGTGCAGCCGGCCGATCCGGCACCAATGATGACGTAGTCGTATAGCGACAGCGCAGACATCGACGCTCCCTAGGGCAGACGATTTTCGATCACGGTGAACACCGGTCGGGCGGAAATGGGCGACAAAAACCCGTCGCCGTCCAGTGGAAAGACGCTGCGGCTGACCGAGTCCCCCACATTGCCGCCGATGACGTGAACTTCGCCCGGCCGGATTTCCACGACGATATCGCAATGCCCGGCGCCGCGGTTGAGGTTGTCGAGCGTGGTGCCGCTGTCGTTGCGCGAGGCGCAGATGAGGTCGCCGACCCGCGGCGTGCGTTCCCGGGGCGGATGGGGGATGAAGGCGGCGCCCGGCCGGCGCGCCCGCTCGACCAGGCGCTCGACATAGATCGTGTGGGTCTGGTCGGGGCAGAACAGGCTGCGCGGCACGCCGGCACTCTCGATGTCCCAGGAGATGAATGCGGCCGACCATGGAACGTCGTCGAGGCCGCTGCGGCCGGGCTTGCCGACGCTCGCCCAATAGTCGGCGATGCGTTCCGGTGCGTCGCGCTCCTTGAGGCCCAACTGCTCGGTGCGCGGCGGCGCATCAACGGAATAGGTGATCACCTGACGGCCGAAGCGCGCCCACTCGCCGACCGCCAGCAGCACCATGGAAGTCCTGGCGCTGGCCGTGGGCGGGGGCGCCTCGGGCTTCCACGACGAAGATGGGCAGGGGCCGAGCGGAGGCAGGCCGGCAGCCGATCGGGGGGCCTTTGCGGGCGGCGTGGCGCAGGCGGCGAGTACCAGGAAGGCGAGCACGACGAAATGGCGCATTCAACCTTCAACCACGATGACGCCGCGCGGCGCCAGCCGCAGCGCGACCGCGTCGCCTGCGGCCAGGGGCCGCTCCACCTGCGGGCAGGTCGCGAACAGCGGGCCGGCCGCGGTGTCGATGGAATATTCCATGTGCGTGCCGAGATAGCTTGCCTTTGCGATCGTGCCCGCCAGGCTGTTGGCGGCGGCGCCGGATGGGCGCTCGACCGAGATCGCCTCGGGCCGGATCGCCACGGTAGCCTCCCCATCGGTGGCAGTGACGTTGGCGACGTCCACTTCGCAGCCGCCCAGCCGCACCCGCACGGTCGCGGGATCGAGGCGGCGAAGTTGGCCGCGCGCCGGATTGGATTCGCCCATGAAGCGCGCCAGAAAAGGTGTTGCCGGCCTTTCATAGAGATCGCGCGGGCTGCCTTGCTGTTCGATGCGGCCGGCATTCATGACGACAATGCGGTCGGAGACGGCCATCGCCTCCTGCTGGTCGTGCGTGACATAGACGACAGTGAGGCCGAGCCGGAGCTGCAGCTCGCGTATCTCCTCGCGCATCTGGCGGCGCAGGCGCGCATCGAGGTTGCTGAGCGGCTCGTCGAACAGCAGCACGGAAGGCTTTAGGACGAGGGCGCGCGCCACCGCCACGCGCTGCTGCTGGCCGCCGGACAATTCCGACGGCTGGCGTTGATCGTAGCTCTCCAACCCGACCTGGAGCAGGCCCTCGCGCGCCCGTCGCGCGGCCTCGTCGCGGGAAAGGCCGGAGCGACGCAGCCCATAGCAGACGTTCTCGAGAACGTTCATGTGCGGGAATAGCGCATAGGACTGGAACACCATGCTCACGTCGCGCTGCGTGGCGCCGAGGGTGGTGACGTCGCGGCCGGCGATCACGATGCGCCCGTCGCTCGGCAGTTCGAGGCCGGCGATCATGCGCAGCGTCGTGGTCTTGCCGCAGCCCGACGGACCCAGCAGGGTTACCAGCGTGCCCGCCTCGACCGTGAAGCTGATGCCGGCGACGGCGGCCGCCTCGCCGTAGCGCTTCACGACGTTGTGGAATTCGACGCTCACGCGCGGCCTCCCTTCAGCTCCACGGCACGCCGTCCGAGCCGCCGGTCGCCCACCGCGAACTGGATCAGCAGGATCACCGCCAGCATCAGGACGATCAATGCGCAGCTATAGGCGATGGCGAGTCCATAGTCGCCGTTGATGACGCGCAGGATGATGTAAGTGGTGGCGAGCTCGTACTCGGCCGTGACCAGGAACACGACGGCGCTCACCGTCGTCACGGCGCGCACGAAGCCGTAGACCAGCGCGCCGACGAGGGCCGGCCGCAGGAGCGGCAGCACGATATAGAACAGCGTCTGCGGGGCGCGACCGCGCAGGGTGAGGGAGGCCTCGTCGAGGCTGCGGTCGATCTGGCTCATGGCCGCCATGCCGGCGCGCACGCCGACCGGCATGTTCCGGAAGACGAAGCAGAGCACGATGATCATTGCCGTGCCGGTGATCTCGATCGGCGGCACGTTGAAGGCGAAGACATATGCGACGCCGATCACCGTGCCCGGCACGGCGAACGACAGCATGGTGGCGAATTCGAGCGCAGCGCGGCCGGCAAAGCGCTGGCGCACCAGCAGCCAGGCCGCGATCAGGCCGAGTGCCGCCGTGAGCGGGGCCGCGATGGCAGCGAGCTTCACCGTCGTCCAGAACGAGTTCCATGCCGCACCTGACCAGATCAGTCCGTCGGCCGTATGCTCGATCGCGAAGGCCTTGGCATAGTGGCCGAGCGTCGGCGTGTAGTCGCGGCCCCAGACCTTCACCAGGCCGCCGACGAAGGCGAAGCCGTAGAGCATCAGAGTGAAGGCGGCCCACGGCAACGCCACGCAGACGGCGGCACGGCGCGCTGAATCGGGCAGCGTCGTCGGCAGGCCCGAATCGCCCTTGCCCGAGATGGTGGCGTAGGAGCCGGTGCCGACGACGCGGCGCTGCAGGAAGAAGGCGCCGAGTGCGAAGACCAGCAGCAGCAGCGCCAGCGACGCCGCCCGGCCGTAGTCGAGCTGGGCGCCGACCACGGCAAAATAGATCTCGGTCGAGAGCACGCCGTAGTCGCCGCCCAAGACGATCGGGTTGCCGAAATCGGCGATGCTCTCGATGAAGCCCACCAGGAAGGCGTTGGCGAGGCCCGGCCGCATCAGCGGCAGCGACACCGTGGTGAAGGTGGCCCAGCGGTCGGCGCGCAAGGTCTGCGAGGCTTCTTCCAGCGTCGGGCTCACGCCTTCGACGACGCCGATCAGGACCAGGAAGGCCACCGGCGTGAAGGCGAAGAGCTGCGCCAGGAACACGCCCTGGAAACCGTAGATCCAGCGCGTCGGTTCTATGCCCATCGACCATTCGAGGAACTGGTTTACCAGGCCGGAGCGGCCGAACACCAGGATCAGCGCCAGCCCGATGACGAACGGCGGCGTCACGATCGGCAGCACCGTCAGCACGCGTAGCGTCTTCTTGAAGCCGAACGAGGTGCGCGTGACGATCAGCGCAAAGGCAAGCCCCAGCGCCGTCGTGCCGGCGCCGCAGCCCAGCGCCAGGAACAGCGTGTTCCAGGCCACGCCGCAACGGCCGCCGCCGGAGAGACAGCGCAGGCTCCAGATCTTTTCCGTGCCCAGCCGCTCCAGCAGCAGCGCCGGCGCGAGCACGCCGTCGCCGTCCTGGAAGGCTTGTATCAGGATGCGCAGGATTGGCCAGGCGGTGAACAGCACGATCGAGGCCGCTACTGTCGTGACGGCGCTGGCCACGAAAGCATCGCCGCCAAAGGCGCCGCGCAGCGCCAGCCCGATCGACAGCAGCGAGAGCAGCGCCACCAGCACCACGGCGCCGCCGGCACCGAGCCCGACCTGGCGCGTATCGAGCTCACCGAATACCGCCGTGAGCCAGCCCGCGGTCCAGCCGCGCAACCCGATGCCGAGCGCTTGTGCGACGAACAGCAGAAGTCCCGTCGTGCTGGCGATCAGCAGCAGCGCGCCGCGGCGCTGGCGCGTTGCCGGCACCAGCGCTGCCGCGAGGCAGGCCGCGAGCGCCGCCAGTACCGGCGCCAGCCACCACCGGCCGTACTCGACGACCTGGGCGAGGCCGCTTGCGTAATCTTCCGACGACCACAAGCCAATAAGCCAGGCCCCGGAATCGAGGCCCTCCTGCAGTGCGTACCAGGGCTGCGCAACGGCGGCGAGCAGGCCCGCGGCCGACCAGACGAGCGCGGGCCGAGAGATCATCAGGGCTTGGGCAGAGCGCCTACTTCCGCGTCCCACCTGGCGATCAGTCGCTTGCGCTCCGCCGATTTGCCGTACCTGGCGAAGTTGTAGTCGATCAGCTTCATGTCGGCGAACTTCGGCGCCTGCGGTGGCACCGGCGTCGCCTTGTTCGACGGCACCTGGAACTGCTTGGCCTGGGCCCCGAGCTTCTGTGCCTCGGGCGTAAGCGCCCAATCGTAGAACTTCTTGGCGTTCGCGAGGTTGCGCGCGCCATTGACGATGCTCATCGAGCCGATCTCGTAGCCGGTGCCCTCGCACGGCGTCGCCGTTTTCACCGGGAAGCCGGCCAGCGCTTCGGTCACGCCATCATGCACGAAGCTGATCGAGACCATGGTCTCGCCTCGCGCCACGGCCTTCATCGGCGCCGTGCCAGAGCGCGTATAGGCGTTGATGTTGGCGTGCACCTTCTTCAGGTACTTGAAGGCCTCTTCTTCGCCCATCAACTGCACCAGCGTCGCGATCGCTACATAGGCGGTGCCGGAGGAGTTGGGATTGGCCATCTGGATTTCACCCTTGAATTCGGGCTTCAGCAGATCGGCCCAGCAGGCCGGCGCCTTCGCGCCCTTTTTGGCCAGCAGCTCGGTGTTGAAGCCGAAGCCCAGCGCACCGGCATAGATGCCGACGGTCTTGCCGCCGGAATCGGTGTTCTGCTTCAACGCCCAGGGATGCAGCTCGGCAAGCTTCGGCGACTTGTAGGCTTCGGTCAGCCCCTCTTCGGCGGCCTGAAGGTGCGGATCGCCCGTGCCGCCGAACCACACGTCGCCCTTGGGATTCTGCGCTTCGGCCTTGAGCTGCGCGATGGTCTCGCCCGAGCCCTTCTGCGACATCGAAACTTTTGTGCCGCTGGCCTTCTGGAACTCGTTGGCCGCCAGCGTGCACCACTCGACCTGTACCGAGCAGTAGACATTCACCACGCCCTGCGCCGAGGCAGGCGAGACGAGGACGAGTGCACCGAGAGCGATCGTGGCGAGCCGCATGAGTACCTCCGATTATGACGATTTTGTGACAGCATCGCATGCTGTCCCGCGGCTTTACCAGCGCCTGATGCCGCCGATCACTAGGGTGGGGACGCCTTCGGTCCTGTTCTTGACCGAAAACACCTGGCTGCCGGGCCGGCGGCCGTCGCGCGGCTCGGTGACGTCGAGGCCGGCGGCTTTGAGGCGTGCATTGGCCTTCGCGACGTCGGGCACGCGCCACGAGAGGCCCCAGAGCTGGTCGGGCGCGTCGGACACGCCCTGCGTCAGGTCGTGGGCAATCTCGACCACGAGATCGCCGCAACGGAAGAACAACAGGCGCGCGCCCCACTGGGCGTTGCTGCGGTCGAGCCTGAGATCGAGTCCCAGCCGCCCTGCATGGAAGGCGATCGCCCGCTCGGGGTTGGGCGTGCGCACCACGACATGGTCGAGTGCGGAGACGCACCCGGCTTCGTCATCCGTAAAAGGCGAGGGCGCGTCGCTGCCCTTGGCGGCAAGCCCAATCGCCACGCCGTGGCTCGAGAGAGCGAGGGCGTCGCCGTCGCGCGTCGTCGTCACCGCGCGCCGTTCGAGCAGCGTCGCCGCTTTGCCGACGTCGCCGGTGGCGAACGTCATCGAATGGAGGCCCGGGGCATTGCCGGTGAAGACGAGTCCGACATTGCCGGTCCGCAGGCGTCCATCCGCCGCGCGGCGCCCGAGCAGCGTCTCGTAGACCGAAGCCGATCCGCCGAGCGTGAGATGGTCGAGCGCGGTGATCATGGCGTCAGCCGATGCGCTTGAGGTCTTTCTTGTACTGCGCGCCGCGCCGGACGTAACTCTCGGCGCTCAAGCGCAGGCGCTCGACGTTGTCTTCGCTGACCTCTCGCGCGGCCTTGGCCGGCGAGCCGAAGATCACCGCGCGATCGGGGAAGGCCTTGCCCTCGGTCACCACGGCACCGGCGCCGACCAGGCTGTCCTTGCCGATCACCGAATGGTTCAGCACCACGGCGCCGACGCCGATCAGGGCGCCATCGCCGATCGTGCAGCCGTGTAGCATCACGCAATGGCCGATCGTCACGCCCTTGCCGATGTTGAGCGGCGCGCCGGGGTCGGTGTGCAGCACGGAGTTGTCCTGCACGTTGCTGTCGTCGCCGATGGTGATCGGCTCGTTGTCGGCGCGCAGCACGGCACCGAACAGGATGCTCACCCGCTCGCCCAGGATGACGTCCCCGATCAGCGTCGCCTCCTCGGAGATGTAGCAGGAGTCGGGAATGACCGGTTTCTTGTCGCCGAGCTGGTAGATCGCCATTTCGCTCCCTTCCGTTTACGTAAACCCACATTGACGTTTACGTAAACGTTAACTATGAAGACACCATCATGTCCGTCGCCGCCCCACCGGCCGCTTCCACGGCCAAGAGCCCCTCAATCCGCGACAGTCAGCGCATCTATAGCATCGCTGAACTCGCGCGCGAGTTCGCGGTGACGCCGCGCACCATCCGCTTCTACGAGGACGAGGGGCTGATCAAGCCACGCCGCCAGGGCATGCAGCGGCTCTACAGTGCCGGCGACCGGGCGCGGCTGGGCTGGATTCTGCGCGGCAAGCGCCTGGGCTTCACCCTGGCCGAGATCAAGGAACTGCTCGACCTCTATCATGTCGATCGCACCGGCCTGCAGCAGATGCGCGAGTTGCTGCGGCGCAGCCGGTTGCATATCGAGGATCTCGAGCGGCGCCGGCGCGACCTCGATGCCCAGATCGGCGAATTCAAGGATGTCGAGATGCATGTCGCGGCCGAGCTCAAGCAGCGCGGCGCGGACCCGGAAAGCGATTAGACCGCAAGGCACAGACAAGAAATCACGGAGGACACTATGGCCGTCTACAAGGCGCCGCTGAAGGATATCCAGTTCGTGCTGAACGAGGTGCTCGACGTCTCGCAGCTTGCTAAGCTGCCGGGCTACGAGGACGCCACGCCCGACACCATCCATGCCATCATCGAGGAAGCGGCCAAGCTTTGCGAGAACGTGCTGTTCCCGCTCAATCGCACCGGCGACGAAGAGGGCTGCACCTACGAGAACGGCGTCGTGCGCACGCCCAAGGGCTTCAAGCACGCCTACGACATGTTCCGCGAGGGCGGCTGGACCGCCGTCACCTGCGATCCCGAGTATGGCGGTCAGGGGCTGCCGGCCACCGTGGGCTTCGCCCTGCAGGAGATGTTCACCGCCTCGAACCAGGCTTTCGCGATGTATCCGGGCCTCAGCCACGGCGCCTACGAGGCGCTGTCGCGGCACGGCTCCGACGAACTCAAGAAGCGCTACCTGCCCAAGCTCACCGACGGCACCTGGTCCGGCACCATGTGCCTGACCGAGCCCCAGTGCGGCACCGACCTCGGCCTGATCCGCACGCGCGCCGAGCTGCAGGCCGACGGCAGCTATTCCATCACCGGCACCAAGATCTTCATCTCGGCCGGCGAGCACGATCTCACCGAAAACATCCTCCATCTCGTGCTGGCGCGCCTGCCGGACGCGCCTGGCGGCACCAAGGGCATCTCGCTGTTCCTCGTGCCGAAGTTCATTCCCAAGGCCGACGGCGGCATCGGCGAGCGCAACGGCATCCGCTGCGGCGCCGTCGAGCACAAGATGGGCATCAAGGCCAACGCCACCTGTGTCATGAACCTCGACGGCGCCAAGGGCTGGCTGGTGGGCGAACTCAACAAGGGCATGCCCGCCATGTTCGTGATGATGAACGCGGCCCGCCTGGGCGTCGGCATGCAGGGCCTCGGCATCGCCGAGACCTCCTATCAAAGCGCCGTCGCCTATGCGCGTGACCGCCTGCAGGGCCGCTCGCTCACCGGGCCGAAGAACGCCGGTGGACCGGCCGATGCCATCATCGTGCATCCCGACGTGCGGCGCATGCTGATGATCCAGAAGTCGTTCACCGAGGCCGCCCGTGCGCTGTCGCTGTGGGTCGGCCTCTTGATCGACGAGGCGCGCAGCCATCCCGACGCCGACAAGCGCGCCGCCGCGGATGACCTGATCCAGATGCTGACGCCGATCATCAAGGCGCACTTCACCGACATGGGCAGCGAATGCGCCAATCTCGCGGTCCAGACCTACGGCGGCCACGGCTATATCCGGGAGAACGGCGTCGAACAGCTCGTGCGCGACGCCCGCATCACTCAGCTCTACGAAGGGACCAACGGCATTCAGGCGCTCGACCTGGTCGGCCGCAAACTGCCAATGAAGGGCGGGGCTGCCGCGCAGCGCCTGCTGGGCGAGATCGCGGGCTTCGTCGCCAGGCACAAGGCCGACGATAAGATGAAGGAGTTCGTCGAGCCGCTGGAGAAGGCGCTGGGCCGCGTCCAGGACGCGGCCCTCTACCTGATGCAGAACGCGATGAAGAACCCGGACGAGGCGGGTGCCGCTGCCTCCGACCTGTTGCGCCTGATGGCCCTCACCGCCATGGCCTTCATGTGGAACCGCATCGTCGTCGCCGCCCACAAGGGCTTGGCCGCCGGCAACGACAATGCCTTCTACGAGGCCAAGCTCGCGACCGCGCGCTTCTACATGGCGCGCGTGCTGCCGCAGACGACGGCGCTCAACCATCAGATCAAGGCGGGGGCGGCCACCGTGATGGCGCTCCCGGCCGAGGCGTTCTGATCACTTCTGGACCGCGAGCGTCCCGCTCGCTCATGAAAGAGCGGGCGGGACGCTCGCGGTCCGCATGAGAATGGGAACCGAGGAAGGCCCACTCACCTCGCGCGACCTCCTCGCGCTGCAGGCCTTCGAGCTGGCGGCGCGCATGGGCTCGTTCAAGGCCGCGGCGGAACAGCTCCACATCACCTCGTCGGCGGTCAGCCACCGCATCGCCGGCCTCGAACGCCAGCTCGGCGAAAAACTGTTCGAGCGCGGACCGCGCGGCGTGGTGCTGTCGGCTGCGGGCCGGCTGCTCGCCTCGACG
>Ga0209514_10002530_pt1 | contig 28084 bp, 24 predicted proteins | sample Subgrocontami58m_FD_187452 | JGI IMG/M metagenome (GOLD analysis project Ga0209514, IMG submission 187452) | Subsurface groundwater microbial communities from S. Glens Falls, New York, USA - GMW37 contaminated, 5.8 m (SPAdes) (version 3) | ecosystem: Environmental > Aquatic > Deep subsurface >...
CTGTACCCATCTCTCTGGCCTGAGCCTGCCGCTTAACTTCGTCGCCATCTATAGTCCGCCGACAGTAGGGACAGAGTGCCTCACCGCCGGCAACCGTACCTTCGCTCTGATCAACCGCAGTAAGCACGATCTCGAAGGCGCAGACTCCCTTTTCCTTATTAGGTCGCAAGCGTACGCCTGTGCCGTCAGGTGCCAGGCGCCAACCGGTGGCGAGGGGCACGAGCCCTTCGCAATATCGGCAATGGATTGTGCTCGCCCAGAGGTACCCTTCAACTATCGTGCCATCAGGCTCTTCCGGGAAGACCCCGTCGTACTTCGGGTGGGCTAGGGTTAGGAATCTGTCCGCCAAGTCGTCAAAGGCCTCTTTTACCGCCATGCCGCAATTGGTAGGTGCTTCAACGGTAGCTCGCAGAATAATCCCGGCCACAGGGTTAAGGTCATTCGCTAGGATTGGCATCCCAAGCCTCAAGGCCTCGAACGGGATGCTTCCACCTCCCGCTGTTGGGTCGAGGAGCATCGGATCGGTGCTGAGCCCGGCCTTCGAGCGTTGCTCCAAAAGCCAGCTACGCTCATCGGCGGTTGGAGTATAAGAGAAAGCTCTCGAATATCCATAGGGGTTTGGGCCGAGGCTATCGCCGGTTCGCTTTGCGACATCAAGATTCGCACGGGTTGCCACTGGATCACCATGGATACCCAGCATATGCGTGAAGCGTTGGTGGTCAGCGTCGGCCGGTAGTAAGGAAGCCAGGACGGCTGCCCGGGATGCTATCAATGGCCGACGCGCCCACCACACATGGAGCCGGTTAGGTGCTGGGAACGGGGTCATGGGCGTCCGCTCCCGCACGCTCTCCACTCCCAGTGCAGCGACAGGCAGCCACTCCTCGATCAGGCGTCGGGTCAAAGGTGCACCTCTTAACGAATGCTGGGGTCAGTGAGCAGGATGCGCAGCGCCATCAACACCCGGCGCGGGTTTTTGCGGTACATGACCATCCCCAGCCAGTAGGCCGCTTCCTCCTTGGCCATGGCTTCCACCCCCAGCACGCAGGCCTCCATGTAGGTCAGGCTGCGCATGGGCGCCAGCACCCGGAACAGCAGGCCCAGGCGCAGCGCCTCATCCTCGGAGATGGCAAAGCGCCGCTGATCGCCAGGCATAAGGCCCACGGCGTTGACCCCCTGGCGGCGCAGGTGCTTCAGAAGGCGATGCTCCACCAGCAGAAGATTTCGGCCGCGCAGTCCGGCCAGACGTCGGGGTGAGCGAAGCTGTGGCGTGGCTGGACCGGGCAGTTGCCACACCTCCATCTCGTTGTCGCCTGCGCCGTACTTGCGGGCGCGCAACTCATACTGTGGGATGTGGACCGCGTCTTGGTTCTGAGCGCGTAGCTGCGTGACGGTCGTCATCACGCCTCCTCTGCGGTGGCTTGGACCAGGGCCGCGCCCGTGGAGAAACGAGTGAGCCGTTCCCCAAGCTTCTCCGGTGCATCCCCTTGGAGGACGAGACCATCGGGGAAGGTGAGGGTGTAGGTCACGTTGAGGGACTTTTCTTTTGCCAACCTGAACTCCTGCTCCAGAAAGTCCTTCACCGGCTTGGCGTCCTCAGTGGCGCCCCGGAAGTTCAGGTGCAGTTCAGCGCCCGCCTTGGATTCATAGTCCGCTTCCAGGTTCACGAGCTTCTCGGCGCCGGCCACGCCTTCGATGGCGGTCAGCAATCGGAAGATATCGGTGGGGTCGAAGGCGCGCAGGCTCAGGGTCTTGAGCGCCTTGACCTTAGCCTGGCGAGTCTGCTCCCAGAGCACGGTGAGCGCCTCTTTCAAGGGGGCCTCGTGGCTGAATGTCCGGGTCCCTGCTGCTGGCTGCGGCCCGCCCATCGTCGGCATCGCGCCACCCGAACCTCCGGACCCCGTGGCGCCGCCCGCAGAGTAGCCCCCAAGAGGGAGTTGGCCGCGCAGCCCATCCCCAGGAGTTGGCGGAGCACCAGGTTGGACGACCGGTTGGCGCGGCCAGATGCCCTGCTGGGCGGCCTGGGCCATCACGATCACCGCCGCCTGGCTGTCTATGTGGATTTGAGTGAAGGGATCGCCCGGGCCGTAGACAAGGTCGCCGCTTTTGTAGACCCAGACGCCCTGCTCCACCCCCTTGCGCACCATGGTGATGAAGTTCTCATCGCCAAGGAGCATCGGCAAGCGGACATCTTTGCGGAACTCATCCCGCAGTTCCAAGGTGGTCATCTGGCCTTTCTTCAGGGGCGTCACGTCACGCACATACTGGGCGCCCAATGGTTGGTCGTTGTCACTGAGCAGCTTAGAGAGGTCGGCCAGTGACCGCCGCACCTGGTTCTGCCCGGCGCCCGGCTTCTCCGACGCGCCGAAATCAAACGCGGTGTGGCCCAACTCCACCACCGCACCCTCCACCTGGTTATTGCGTGAGGGGTAGAACATGTGCCGGTAGCATTGCTGTATTGCGGTCGCCACCGCCTGCTCAGACTTCTTGTATTCCTGTTGAACGGTGTCCTGCTGGTGATCGGCCAGGTCGTTGAGGATGTGAGGTTGCTGAATGGCGCCCAGCGCCAGGCGGCGCACCACACTCGCCCTCATGTCCTCGCTGCCGCGGCCATTGGCAACCAGGAACACCACGTTGTTCTGGCGGGCACGGTAATCGTTCTGTTGGCCTTTGAAACGAAAGACCTTCTCGACGAGGTCAGGCACCTGCATCTGACCGGGGCTGACGGCTTCGGCGTCGTGGCTGATCAACACGAGCAGCGGCTTGCCGATGCCGACTTCGTCGGGTACCTCGTAGGGGCCGCCGGGGAACGGCACCATCTCAAACGGCCCCTCACTGAATACGTCTGTGATGCTCACGCGCAGGTGGTCGCGGGCCTCTCCGAGATCGACCAGGACCTCCTGGCGGCGGATGATCTGCGTCAGGTTGGCCTCCACTGAAAAGCGCAGGGGAGCGCCCGGATGGTCATCGAGATAGGCGGACTCAACCATGAAGCGAGTGCGGGCATCGTTGATGAAGCTGATGTCGAGGCCCGGCGCCAGCACCGCGTACCGTAGCTCCTCCGGCGATACGCCCCGAAGCTGCTCATTGAAGGCAAACGTATGCCACAGGATTGTGCGCGCCACCTGCGAGCCATAGGGCGCGAGACCGCCGTACTGGGTCAGGTCGAGTTGTTCCGCCAGTGACACACCCCCGGCGGGCGCCGATACGTCCGACCGCATAGCCGGATCGTACGCCCGCAGACCGAGCCGGGTGACAATCTCGTTCCGGGTTGGCTCGAAGCCAGGGTCGAGGTGGTGGAGGTGGATAGCATAGGTGTCTCGCCGCTGCCGCTTGGGGTCCCAGAGGTGCGCCACCGCCTGCGTCAACAGTCGGAGCATCCCGCGCACCCGCTGGAAGTTATCAAGGGTGGCCAGCTTATCGTTCAGCGTGGCCATAAGTTCCGGGTGGAACGGATAACCAATTTGGAACTCGCCCACGCGATCTTCGCGCATACGCGCGGGAGGGAGTTCGCTCGCGTGTTGGGTCCATAGGCCCTGGTAGGCAGCCACCACGTCGGCCGCGCCGGCATCATCTATCTTTGCAAACAGCCGGCGGCGTAGCACCTGGGCCACTTCATCTTCCGCCGTGGGATCAAGGACCGTGGCCTTCCGCGCTGCCACCTTCTCGGCCTCCTCCATCTGGGCGGCTACAAAAAGGTTTTCTGCCGCGAAGGCATCCGTCGCCACGCCTCCCTTGCCGAGGGCCAGTGTAAACACTAACGCCGCCCCCGGCGAACTCTCCACCGCCTTGAACAGTGACGTGAGGAAGGGCGGCAACTGGTCCGCCTCGGGCCGCCCCTTCACCTTCCTGAGGTAAATGGATAGCTCATCGAGCAGCACGAGAGCGGGCCGGCCATCGAACAGGTTGCGAAGGGTCTCCGCGCCTGGTGCCACCCGGTCGTGGTCACTGTTCCGGACGGCCTCATAACCAGCTACCCCAGCCAGCCGATAAGCTAGCTCCCCCCAAGGCGTGTAAGCCTTCAGCCCTTGCCCCAGGTCACGGCCGTTCGCTGGGTCGGCGTTCTCACCGTCGAAGGCGGCAACCGCAACCGGGCTTGTCGGAACCAGAACTGGGTCAATGAACTCATCAATGTTGGTGACCCCCTGCATCCCCCCGCCAGATGCACCAGCGCAATGAGGCTGTGAGTCTTGCCGCCGCCGTATTGGGTATCGAGCCGGAAAATCGACGCCGCACTGCCCTGGTTGGCGAGTCTCAGGGCTACGTTCTTCAGCAGGTCCTTCAGCCCATGGGTCGGATGGGTGTTGGCAAAGAATATGTCGGGTTTCTGATACTCATCCGGTGCCCGCCTGTCGATGACCTGGGCTAGGTCAGCAGCAAACTCTGCCTCGGCGAGGCGTCCACTGAGGACGTCGTCGCGGGGCTCACATAGGTCGAAGATGGTTCTCACGTTCGGTCCTCCGATGACTGCCTACGCTCACACCGGAGCGCGCGAGCAATCAGGCGCTCCGCCCAGGAGCTGGTCTTATCATTACCATTGCAACTTCGTAATGTCAATTCACGAAGAGAACAAGTTACTAACGATCGCACGGAGGTTAGCACGATCGCGGCCATTACCGCAATTGAGTGCCCCCTGGCGTCGACGGGGCCACAGCCTTAAGATGACGGAAACTCAACGGCGTTGGTCTGGTCGTGCCACACCGTCGCACCTTGGCCAGTCTCCGAAAGGAGCGTGCAAACCCCCCGCCAGCAAGGGGGGGTGATCCCGCCGCCGGGACTAGGGGCCGCGGCAATAGCTCAAGGTATAACGTTCAAACGAGTGATAAACTTCGTCTGCGCCGTGTAGGAAGGTGGGCTTGAAGAACGATGACGAGTTGAAGCGGTTGGCTTCGAGGGTCTATTGCATCCTGTATTCGCTCCCACCAGGGGAGGGAGGATTTTGTCCGTCTCTCCCGCCGCGGCAGGCAGGCTTGAGGAGCAAGGGCCAAGGTGAGTTTTCCGCGAAATTGTTGGTCTCGTCGCCGTCTTCTCGACATGCCTGCCTACTGGACAGGCAGGCGCGAAGAACGGCTCCAGCATTCATCTTTCGAGTGACTAATAATGCCCTTTGGCATCGACGACCGCTTTGATCTCCCTGAGAATCGGGCGGTCGTCGATTTCATTCGGCGCACCAATCCCTCCGCACACGATGATGTGCTGTCGTCCCTCATCCGTTCAGCGGTCGGCCTCGGCGCGAAGTGGTATCTGCCCGACCCCTATGGCCACAGCTACGCCGTCCTGCACACCGAGACGAACCGGATCTACGCCGTTGCCTTCGGCGTGAGCGGGCTGGCCTACCGCCTCCCCAGGAACCTGGTCCCACAGGCCGTGGCCGACGGCGGCGAGGTCTGCGCGGAGATTGGCGAGGGCTGGGTGCGGTTCGAGCCGTGGCGTGTCGGTGTGCCGGCCGTCGTCACCGATGCCCGCCTCAAGCGCTGGTGCAAGGCCGCGCTGTATTACGCCGTCTCGCCCCGCGCCCAGCGCCGGCCGTTGACGCTGCCAGGCTAGCGTAGTATGTTGCGGCCGTAACGTCTCGCCGAGACGATGGGACGGAAACTGGTACTACTCTTATGAGGAGGGAAAGACATGGCCATCACTCGTTTGTATACCGGTCCAGATGGAGAATCGCATCTGGAGGAACTAGACCTCGCGTCGCATCCGGAGTTGACCACGCTCCTCGCGACCACCGGGATCGTCTTTCGAAGCGTGGAGCCCGGTTCTTTTAGCGATTGGCACAATGCGCCGCGTCGGCAGTTCGTTATCACCCTTTCCGGCGAGGCAGAGATCGGCCTGGGTGATGGCAGCGTGCACCGGTTCGGCCCCGGCCATGCGGATTTGGTGGAAGATCTAACCGGCAGAGGACATACAACACGCGCCGTCGGTAATCAGCCGCGAGTCACCGCCACCATTCCGCTGGCGGACGGTTAAGCGCGGCCGTATCCCACGGCTGGCGTTCAAGCGCACGCGCATGAGGCCACACAGGTCCTATGCTGCCTCCTTCGGGACATGCTTCAAAGCTCTACATGCCCCGTAAGACGAAGGCGCTCGTCCTCGGTCGCTATCCGGATTGCGGCAACGGGTTAGAGGCCATCGACACGTGGCAGGGAGCCTGCCCGAACAAGGACTGTGGCTACCCCTTTGACCACCACCACTGGCCGTGGATCACGGCGGAGCTGTCGCCTGAGGGGGAGAAAGGAGACGTCGCCACGGATGGTAGCACCGAGTAGAAGAGGACTTTTCGCTCGCCACCTGTTTAATGGGATTGCTGACTCTTACCATGGTCCAGCCCGACTGTTCTCCTTTCTCCAATACGATCATTGGCACCGCTACCTGGTCTCTCAGTTGAACGTCGCCGCTGACGCTCGCGTCCTCGACGTGTGCACGGGGACCGGACTCGTCGCGCGTGCAATGGCGGCATCCGGTATCCATCGCGTCGTCGGTCTCGATCTGTCGGATGGCATGCTGGAGGAAGCACGCAGCGCCCTGGTCCGCAACGGGACAACGGATGTGATCGCGTTGATCAGGGGCCAGGCAGAACAACTACCCTTTCGCGATGCCAGCTTCGACGCCGTTGTGTTTACCTACCTGCTTCGATACGTGGACGATCCGCTGTCCACGCTACGCGAGTTGGCGCGTGTGCTACGGCCCGGCGGTCAATTGCTGTCGCTGGAATTCTCCGTACCTACCAACCCAGCGTTACGCGCCCTGTGGTTACTCCACACCCGGTTGGTGCTGCCCCTCAGTACGCGGCTCATGTCTGAAGGATGGCGTGAGGTCGGCAAATTCCTCGGCCCGAGCATCACCCGGTTTTATCAACAGAATAGTCTGGAGGCCCTCACAGAGATGTGGATCAGTGCAGGGCTTGTTCAAGTTCGCTGCAAGACGCTCTCGTTTGGAGGCGCTGTGGTCATGAATGGCAGGAAGCAAGTATGACGCGGCCAGCTTTCTATGCCCTCAGAGTGGGAGGATGGCGAGACTACGTCAACCTACTGCATCCACCCTACACGGTCTGGCATTTGAGCTACGTTATCCTGGGAAGCGCCGCTGCTCCTGTGGTTCACCCAGACCGCGTAGCGGGTAGCCTCCTGGCATTCTTTCTGGCCGTTGGCATCGCGGCCCACGCGCTCGACGAAGCGCATAGCAGGCCATTGCAGACCGGCATTCCTAAAGCAACCCTACTAATAGTTGCGGGCGCTGCGCTTGTGGGGGCGCTGGGGATTGGAGTCACAGCCGTGTTCACCATCAGCCCCTGGGCCCTGCCGTTGGTGCTCTTTGGTGGCCTGATTGTGCCGGCGTACAACCTGGAATGGGGTGGAGGACGCTTTCATTCCGATACTTGGTTCGCGCTTTCGTGGGGTGCGTTCCCGGCCTTTGTCGGCTACTGGGCTAACGCCGAGCGACTGGAAGTCCCAGCAGTGGTCATCGCTGCTGCATGTCTGGTCCTCAGCGCCGCTCAGCGCGTATTGAGTACACCGACAAGGCGACTGCGCCGTGCGGCGACGGCCGTCTCGGGGAGCATCGCATTCAAGGATGAGTCGGTACAGCTGCTTTCGATGCCTGCGCTACTCGAGACGCCTGAACGGGCCCTGCAACTACTGAGTTTGGGAATCCCGCTGCTGGCCGTGAGCTGGCTTCTGAGCCGAGCTTACGGATAGGTGAGCGCTTGGTGGGTTCGTTTTCAAATCGGCGGGAGGTAGTGGTAGTTCGATTGCCGCACGAACGAACGCCAAGGTGAAATGGCGATTGCTACCATTACGCGGCCGACCTTTTGTCTCTACACTGAGAGCGGAATCCGAAGAGGGGATGCTGTGTAACAGTGCGCAGCATTCCGAACGGCGTGAAGAATCTGGCGAGGAGAGGGGATATTGCCACGGCCCTCCTACGTCGGGCCTTGCAATCGTACATGCCCCTGGCGCAGGGGCACCACCAGGGATGAAAATAGGAGTGCCCTTGAGCTTATCCTTCGAGCGAAGCGAGAAGCATGTCCTTGAGCACCGCCGAAGGGTTCTCAGCCTTCGGCTTCGAACAATAAGTTTGAGCATTTTCGTAGCAATGACAGGATGACGTTCCCTCGCCCTTGGGGGAAAGGGTCAGGGTGAGGGGTGAATGCCCAGCCCCTCCAGATTCTTCGCGGGGTTCATCCTGAGTCTGCCGAAGGGCTCAACATAACAGGATTGTGAAGTGGGCTTCTGAACCTCGAGCGAGCCTAACCAGGCGCGATGAAGGAGCCCGGCGATCCGATCCGTGGTGAAGCTTAACCCCTTCTCCCCTTACTCCTCGCGCTCCAGCGGGATCGCCACCTCTCGCCCCGTGCGCGATGACTCCCGCACCGCATCAAGAATTTGCTGGCAGCGGTAGCCGTCGTAGAAGTTGGGGGCTGGCGACGTCCCCTCCTGGATGCCCCGCAGGAACTCCCGCACCATGAGGCGGAAGGACATCAGGCGGTCGTCTCGGTCGTCGGCAAAGGGCTGTAAACGCTCCGGGATGGTCAGTTCCTGCAGCTTCTCCTCGCCCAGCTTTGCGCCTAAAATCGTCCCGTGGGCCGGCGGGTTGACGCCCCGCTGCGGCGTGGTGAGCGCGCCGTCCCTGCCGTAGACCTCGATGGTCGCGCCGGAGCCAAAGGGCGCGGCATTGCTGGAGGTCATCGTCGCCCAGCCGCCTGAAGCGAACTTCACGGTGAGGGTGAAGGTGTCGTCAGCATCGGCCAACCTGCTCTCGCTGGAGTCCCGCACGGTGCGCTCCGGATAGTGGGTGAACACGTTGCCGGACACTGCTGAAATCTCGCCGAACCAGTGGCGCAGGCAATCGATATAGTGAGAGCCAAGTCCCCAGAGAAAGCCTGCGCCCTGCACCGCCTCGTCGCGGCGCGCGACGTAGGACCGCAGGGGCCGCGCATCCCTGGGGCCCATGACCAGCTTCATGAGGACCATTTGCAGCGGGCCGAGATACCCCTCATCGATAAGCTCCTTGACCCGCATCCTTCCGGAGGCAAAGCGGAACTCGTGCGCGATCATCGCCGTCTTGCCGCTCTGTTTGGCCCGCTGCCACATCTCTTTTGCCAGCGCCTGGTTGGTGGCGAAGGGCTTCTCACACAGGACGTGCTTTCCGGCGTCCAGCGCGGCAAGCGTCATTGGATGATGCAGCGGGACCGGCGATGCGATGCTCACCGCGTCCAGCCCGTCGAGCCGCAGCATCTCGTCATAGTCCGTGAAAGCATTGGGGATGCCGAACCGCGCGGCGGCCTCCTGCGCGCGCTCCTTTCGGGATGCGCAGACGGCCACCACATCCACGCCCTCCGACTGAAGGCCGGGGATGTGCACTATCGCGCCAAATCCCACGCCGACGACTCCGATCCGGAGCGGTCTCTCAGCCATTTTGTTTCTCCGCTACCAGGGTACTGAAGAATTGCACCGAGGCGTTGCCTGAGGCCCTCGAAGGCACCGCCGCCGTTCGTTTCGAGAGCCTCAACAAACAGTGGCGTTCAGGTTTTCAACAACGATCCCTTGTCCCCGCGCCCCATCATTCCACTCACTGGATCTTGTTTAGGGCGCGCAGTATGCGCTCGGCGGTCGCGGGGATCTGGGTGACCCGCGCGCCCACTGCATTGGCTATCGCGTTGGCCACCGCTGCCGCTCCGGCGACAATAGGCGGCTCGCCGACGCCACGCACGCCGTAGAGCGGGTCGCTGGACGGCACTTCCACGATGTACGTTGTTATTCTGGGCACGTCCAGCGCGGTGAGCATCCGGTAATCCAGGAGGCTCGGATTGCGCAGCACACCCTTGTCGTCGAACTGCATCTCCTCACTGAACCCTATTGCCAGCGCCTGCACCACGCCGCCCTGAATCTGCCCTTCAACCAGCATCGGATTCACAGCAAAACCCACGTCCTGGGCACATACCGCATCGATAATGGTGACCGCTCCCGTCTCAGGGTCGACCGCCACTTCCGCAGCCTGGCAGGTGAAACCGGGAGCCTGCGGGGGAGAACCCGCGCTGCCGCGGCCCTCAATTGGCGAGTAGCCACCACCCATGCTGGTGGTCAGAGTGGCCAGCACCTCAAAACCAAGATTCTTCTCAGGAGAGCCCTTTACCCGCACCTTGCCGCCAACCGCCTCAAGATCACCGGGAGAGGCTTCCAGCTTATCGGCGGCAATGCGGTACATCTGGTCCAGCATGTCTTGGGCGGCCAGACGGACTGCTTGGCCAACAGAGCGCAGCGTTTTGCTTCCGCCGCTCTGACCGGCATACGGGGCGGCGCTGCTGTCCGCAGTCCGAACAAACACCGAGCCGAGCGGAAGACCGAGCGCATCCGCCGCGATCTGCGTGAAAGAGGTAACGACGCCCGTCACGTCAATCGCGCCAATTTGGACAGACACTGTGCCGTCCAGGTTGAGCGTTATGGTCGCCCCCGCAGGCTGCATGCCGCCAAGCCAGCCGCCGACGGCAATCCCAACGCCGTGGTGGGGCGGAAGGCTTTTCCGCCGTTTCCACAGGTCCGATGTCTGAACCTGCTGCAAACACTCCTTGAGGCCAATCCTGGGATATGGCCGGTTATTCGGGAGGAGATCGCCCTGCCCCACCGCGTTCTGCAAGCGGAACTCCAGCGGATCGAGCCCTAGCTCTTGGGCCATCATGTCCATCTGTGATTCCATTGCAAAGGTCACCTGAGGCGTCCCCGGCGCGCGCAGTGCGCCCACGCTCACTTTGTTGGTCAGCACCTCGTAGCCGTCGATATGCAGGTTGGGCCAGCGATAATAGCCGCCCATGAGGCTGCAACCCGCCAGCAACGGGCCTCCCGGAAACGCGCCGGCATCAAAGATAACTCTGGCCTGAATCGCGGTGACGGTGCCGTCCTTCTTTGCGCCGGTCTTCAACTCCACAACTGCCTGAGGCGCCGGTATTGCCGCTTTGAGGTCCTCACTTCGGGTCATTGTCAGCTTCACCGGCCTCTGAACTATGCGGGCCAGGATGGCGGCAATTCCCTCCGTCAGCGGCGTTATTTTCGATCCGAATGCGCCGCCGGGTTCCATGGGCACGATCCTTATTTTGGTCTCCAGCACCCCGAGTATGTGGGAGAGCTCGGCGCGCAGCGGGAACTGACCACGGTTGCTGCTCCACACGGTGAACTGACCGGTGCTGTCATAGTCCACCAACGCATTGTGGGTCTCAATGTAGCCCTGATGCACCATTGACGCGCGCCAGGTGTGGTTCAAGACCACGTCAGCCTCTGCAAAGCCCTTCTCTACGTCTCCCCTGCTAAAGACCAGATGCTGGGTGATGTTGGGGTTGGCCTCTTTCTTTTCCGCGCCCGTCGCGTCGATGGTGGCGTGTTCCTGCTCCTCAGAGCGGTCAATCTCGGTCAACGGCATGCGAACATTGGGAGATCCATTTCTCATCGCCTCAAGCGGCTCGATGACCGCGGGCAGCTCTTCATATTCAACCACGATGAGATCAAGCGCTTCATCCGCAACGGACAGATCAGCGGCGGCAACTGCGGCAACTGGTTGTCCGTAGAACAGCACCTCATTCACCGCCAGCACGGCTCTTCCCCTGCTGGTGGTATCCTTGGCGAGGTTTGGAACATCAGCAGCCGTTATGACGGCTGCGACACCGGGGTACGCGCGCGCCTTTGTGACGTCTATGCGCTTGATGCGGGCATGGGCAAAGGGACTCCGCAAGACCTTCGCGTAGAGCATTCGGGGAAGTCGCAGGTCGGAAGCATACTGCAACTCGCCTGTGACTTTCGAAACACCTTCGACGCGTTGCACTCGTGTTCCCACAAATGAAGAGCTGACCATGTTATCTCCTCTTTCTCATCAGCGATGGCTGCAAGTTACCTATCTGTCTGCGCTGCGCCCTTTGATTTGCTCTGACTACACTTCTCGCACATACTCTACAAGACGGCCCTTCTGAAAGCCTATCCCCGCGAAGTAGCTCTGGAGCCGCTCGTCCCCTTCGCGTGTCCATGTGTGCACGGTCTTGATTTTCTGCGCTTTGCACTGCGCGACGAAGGCCTCTACCAAAGTGCGGCCAACGCTGTGCCCCTGGAAGTCAGGGTCCACGCCCATGATGTCAATCCACGCGCCGGACGGCATCCCGTACTCCCAGCCGCGCACGTCGCCGATAATAAAACCGATAACACGTCCGTTTGTCTCAGCGACATGGCTGATGGGTGGGTAATAGCGCTCCAGATAGGCAAAGACCCTCTGTTGCCAGCTTGCCGCCCGGTCTGGACCGATGATCTTCTGGTCAATGGCAATGACATACTTTTCGTCCCTGGGCTCCATTTTCCTAATTATAATTTGGTCGGTGGTCATGACTCTATCCTCCTTCTGCGCGGTAACCCGCGTGCAACCGAAGTGTACAACGATGCAGACGCCCCAGCAATTGCCCTGATGCTTTCGTTTCTTGTGGTAGAATATCCCCGCTGTGATCGGTAACTTCAGACGGTACGCAACGATGTGTGGAGGATTTGCTGGTGCGTAAAAACAAGGCCAAAGAAAAGCTTAAGAACGGGGGCATCGTCCTTGGAGGGTTCTGTAACATCAATTCACCTGCGGCTGTTGAGGTGCTTGGTTACCTCGGCTTCGATTTCATCATCATAGATGGCGAGCACGGCCCAATGGACCTGGAGTCTTCCAAGAACCTGGTCCGCGCCGCAGACGTTGTCGATATCACGCCCCTCGCGCGTGTCGCGGTGAACCATCCCCAGGTCATTCTGCGTTATCTGGACATGGGGTGCTTGGGCGTGCAGATACCGATGGTTAACACAGGCGCTGAAGCTGAGGCGGTAGCCAACGCGTGCCGTTATCCGCCCGTGGGGAAGCGTGGCCTGGCCGGAGTCAGGGCCAACGAGTGGGGTCTCACGGGAGCTTTGGGTCCGTACACCAGGACAGCCAACGAAGAGGTACTGACCATCGTCCAGGTGGAGACGCTTCAGGCGGTGAGCAACCTGGACGAGATTTTGGCGGTGAAAGAGGTTGACATGGTCTTCATCGGGCCAACCGACCTCTCCAGCGCAATGGGGGTTCCCGGAGAAGTCACGCATCCTGACGTCCTCGCTCAACTGGAGAAGCTTGGCAAAGCAATCCGCGCCGGGGGCAAGCACGCGGGGACCATCGGCGGTAACCCGCAAGCAGTCAAGATGCTCAGTGACTGGGGCTATAACTACTTTGCCGTGAATGTTCTGGGGATGTTTGCATCTGCCGCGCGCGGCTACATCACCGATTCCAGGGCGGCTATCGCGAAATAAGCATAGCGCCTCAGCCTGGCGCGTGGGAGCAGGGGATGTTCATACGCAACTTTGCGGCGGTAGCGACGACCCCCGCGAGGAAACTTGTCCTAGAACTTGGAGAAGCGGCCATTGAGGCCGCTTCTCCGCGTGCGCTCATCCGCAACGCAGTCACAGTGGAGAACGATGTTGCCCGCGTGGGCAGGAGGACGTTTGCGCTGCGTGATAGGCGGATCATGATATTCGGCGCAGGGAAGGCCTCTGCGGCGATGGCGGCCGCTCTTGAGGACATTCTTGGAGCAGACCGTATAACCGGTGGACTCGTCATCACAGTGGCCCAGGGCAAGGGATCGCTCCCCAGCAATGTCCGTGTCGTCTTTGGCGACCATCCAATACCGGGCAGCGCGAGTGTCCGAGCCACGCAAGAGCTTTTGGCGGCAATGCAACCCGCCACACCGAAGGACCTCATCTTCTGGCTCATCTCCGGTGGCGCCTCAGCTCTCCTTTCGGCGCCCGTGCCTGGCATTACTCTGGCGGAGAAGCAGGCAGTGAACCAACTCCTCCTCCGCAGCGGCGCGACCATCGATGAGATGAACGCGGTGCGCAAGCACCTTTCCAGCGTCAAAGGCGGGCGGTTGGCGCAGCGCCTTACCCCTGCCCGCGTCATCACCCTCGCCCTCTCAGATGTGGTGAGTAATAGGTTGGACGTGATCGGGTCAGGCCCAACCGCGCCCGACCCCACTACCTACTCGGACGCGCTTGCGGTTCTGGAGCGCAATAAGTTGCAGGATCGCGTCCCCCCGTCAGTGCTCAGCCACCTGCAGCGCGGCGCGCGCGGTGAGCTTCCCGAGACGGCCAAGCCCGCAGACCCATGTTTCGCCCATGCCATGAGCTTGATCGTCGGCAGCCCGCGCACGGCCGCAGAAGGAGCGGTACGGGCGGCCCGAGCGGCCGGTTTCCGCCAGGTTCATGTGCTGACCGACCAGTTGACGGGAGAAGCGCGGGATACCGCAAGGGTCCTGGGGAGCATAATCAGGTATCGAGCATCGGTCGGCACGCGACGTCCTCGGGTGATGGTTCTCAGCGGTGAAACCACGGTCACGGTGCGCGGGAAGGGCGCCGGTGGACGATGCCAGGAGCTGGCCGCGGCGCTGGCACCTGAGATAGCGGGCCTTGAGGGGTGCGCCATCGCCTGCCTCTCAACAGACGGGCGTGACTACGTGGAGGGGGTTGGAGGCGCGGTGGTGGACGGTGAGACACACAGGAGAGGTCTGGAACTGGGCCTGAGAATTGACGATGTGCTGGCCGATAACGATACTTTTGCGTTTCACCAGCGGCTTGGGACACTGGTGGAGATGCAGCCCACGGGCACGAACGTCTGCGACATCGTCGTTGCGGTCATTGGTCAGAGGCAACAAGGATGAGCGGGCAGCTCAGCAGCATTAGGCGCGATACTCCCCTAGTTTGAGCACACGCGCAGGGAACGATGCTTCCTTTCCCCGCAGCGTGAGGACGCGCTGCTCAAGGTTTGGGTAAAGGTCAACCACATCCTTATAAATCTCCTCACTGAGAATGATCTCGCCCGCAGATGCTTCCCCTTGCAGCCGCGCCGCGGTATTCACTGTGTCACCCAGCGCAGTAACGTCATGGACCTCACCAGTACCCACCCTCCCAACGTAAGCAAGCCCCGAGTGCACGCCAATCCCCAGCGGCAGCCAGGGCTCACCGGGCCCCCCATATCCAACTGCCCGCATGAGATCGCGCGCAGCGCGAACGGCGTTGCGGTGATATTCAGGCGAAGTATTTGGCACGTAAAGAGCCATCACTTCATCGCCCACCATTTTGTCGATAAAGCCAACAGAAGCTAAGATTGCCTTCGAGGCTGCATCGTAGAAACGGTTCAGGAGGGCTGCGAACGCGCTGGGGCCAAGGCGTTCAGCGAGGCCCGTCGACCCTCGCACGTCGGCGAAGAACACGGCAATGTCTATCTCTGCACCTCCTTTGGGCAGCACATCATCACACAAGTTGCACACATTGGGGTTCTTGCGCGAAGGGTGCAAGCCAAACAAACTCGATACCTTCCCGCCAATGCCGCCGAAGGGTACTTTGCAGGCGAGACAGCGAGGAGAACTTGGCAGAAAACCCAGCTTGTGGGAATGTCCATGCACTAGGACTTCACGCCACATCGCTTCGATTTCAGGATTCGGGTCTGTCGAGCTTGTCATGTTACCTCATTCACCTATTACTCTCGCAAGCGGTATCGCGATAAGTATACGACTTCGCCTGGGACAACAGTAGTGACCGCGCCTCATGAGCATGGTGCGTATGTCCCACGACTTTGCTGTTCCCTGCACACGTTCTTAGGCCAAGCGCAAGACGCCTGGCGATGAGCTATAATGCTCTCTGAAAAGCGATCTCGACTGCAATTTGCCAATTCATCGCAAGGAGATATCCATGGACTGGGGACTACAGAACCGTCTTGCGCAAATCATCCGTCCCAACACCGGCCGCACCGTCATGCTGGCCGCCGACCACGGCTACTTCATGGGCCCTGTACCCAAGCTGGAGGTCCCTCGCAAGACCCTTGAGCCTTTGCTCCCCTACGCCGACGCCATTGCCATTACCCGAGGCGTCGCCCGCACCGGCGTCGATCCGAAGCTCTCACCGCCTCTTGTCCTGCGCGTCTCCGGCGGCGTCAGCTTCATGGGGCAGGACCTTGCCCATGAAGGCCTCACCACCACCATTAAAGAGGCTATTCGCCTCAACGCGTCGGCAGTCGCGCTCTCGATCTTCGTGGGCACTGACTACGAGCGAGAGTCCCTGCTCAACCTCTCCACGTTGGTGAGTGAGGCGGAAGAATACGGTATTCCCGTCCTGGCCATCACCGCAGTTGGTCGGGAGCTGGAAAAACGCACCACGCGTTACCTATCCCTGTGTTGTCGCATTGCTGCGGAGCTGGGGGCGCACTTCGTCAAGACCTACTACAGCGAGCATTTTGAGAAGGTGGTGGAAAGCTGTGGCATTCCCGTGGTCATTGCCGGCGGCCCCAAAATGGATACCATGCGGGATGCCCTGGTGATGGCGAATGATGCCCTGCAGCGGGGCGCCATCGGCGTTGATATGGGCAGGAATATCTGGCAGTCCTCCGCTCCAGTGCCCATGATTAAAGCCATCCGCGCAGTCGTCCATGAAGGGGCTTCAGTGGACGAGGCCGCGCAGCTTCTACCGCGGGAGACGCCTAAAGTAAAGCCCGCCCGCCGGCGGGAACTGGCACCCCAACAGGCATAGAATCGCATAGCACTACTGAAGCCGGGTTCATTTATGCGCGTGGCAAAGTACTACAGCAACCATGATGTGCGCGTGGAGGAGCAGCCTGTCCCTGAGATCGGGCCTGGCGAGGTCCTGGTCAGCATCGAGGCCTCCGGCATTTGCGGCAGTGACGTTATGGAATGGTACCGCGCCGGACGCGGTCCCCAGGTCCTCGGCCATGAGGTGGCGGGTGTCATCGTCCAGACAGGAGACGGGGTGAGCGCGTTCAAAGCCGGAGATCGCGTCGCAGTCTCCCACCATGTTCCGTGCAACACCTGCCGCTACTGCTTGAACGGCCACCACACCGTCTGCGACACCCTCAGAGAGACGCATTTCGACCCCGGCGGTTTCGCCGAGTATGTCCGTGTCCCCGCCATCAATGTCGACCGCGGTCTCTTCCTCCTCCCAGATGCCATGTCTTTCGAAGAAGGCTCCATGCTGGAACCGCTTGGTTGCGTGGTGCGCGGCCAGCGGCTGGCGTCCATCCAGGCGGGACAATGCGTCTTGGTGGTAGGCAGCGGCCTCACCGGCCTGCTGCACATACAGGTAGCCAGAGCCCTGGGAGCCGGCCCTATCGTTGCCGTGGACATCGTCGACTTCCGATTGCAGGAAGCAAGACGCCTGGGGGCGGACGCGACGATTCTGGCGACAGATGATGTGCCTGCACGATTGCGCGAGATCACCAGCGGGAGGCTGGCGGACATGGTCGTCCTGTCCACCGGCGCGATACCGGCTATCGAATCAGCGTTGAAGTCGGTCGAGCGTGATGGGACCGTTCTTTTGTTTGCGCCCAGCAACCCGGGCGGCATACTGCCGATCCCGTTGAACGACATCTTCTGGCGCAACGAGATCAAGCTGCTCAGCACCTATGCCTCCAGCCCGCAGGACTTCATGGTAGCCCGTGAGCTCGTCCACACCGGCAGAGTGAGGGTAGGCGACATGATCAGCCACCGCCTCGGGCTGGCAGAGACGGGGTTGGGCTTCACTCTTACTGCCGAGGCCGGGGACTCCCTGAAGGTGATCGTCGAGCCGCAGCGCTGAACCGCGCCACGAGACTGTTTGGTAAGTCGTCGGTCGAGCTTGTCGAGACCACGCCCGTTTTCTCGACCAGGCTCGAAGAACGGGCTTAATAAACACTTTCCGCCACATATATTCACTGGCACGACCTGGCGTGATAAGATAGCATGGCTGCGCAGTTGGCAGCACGCCCGCACCTTTCACAGGCCGAAGTGGCGGAATAGGCAGACGCGACAGTCTCAAAAACTGTTGGGGGGCAACTCCCGTGTCGGTTCGAGTCCGACCTTCGGCACCAATTTCGTTCGTAAAACTCGGTATGTAACCTTCCTTTCGTGCCCGGCGATGCCATAAAGCTGCTCCTGGCGGCAGCCGCCTTCCCTTCAGCTTGAACGGGGTTGAGAACGAAGGCCTAGCCCACCTCACTTGGAGGCGAATATTGAAGCGAGTTTTCGCCCTACTTGTTCTATTCGCAGCCATAGCCGTCGCATTCGTCAACTTCTCTGCTTTTCTGATCCTTCTGGGAATAGCGGGCATAGCCGGCTATGGGTATGTGGTTATGAGGTTCGTTTTCCCCTTTTTTATGGGAAGAGATAAAGCCGAAGTCGAACCCAAGATTGAAGTCATTCAGTCCAGCGGGGAGCTATTGGCCGAAACCCGTTGCGGCGGCAGCATCAGTAACGTATGGGCCAGTTGGCCGCTCCTTCATGTGACTATCTATCCCGGAGGCATAGTTGTTGAGCCGTCTTTCATGCCGGCTATGGCGATGCAAAGTACTGAAATTAAGAGTTTGGAATACAAGAAATCGTTCCTTCAAGGCCCATACGTCCAGCTAAACTTCGTAAAGAGATACCAGATTCCGTGGACGCTGTTTCTGCTCCCACAGCATCCTGCTGTAAAAGTTATCGCGTCCATCACCGGGATGGAGGTGGTCGATTCGCAAGGCAGGCCAGCACCGGAGATGCCCTTGGTTCGAGACGCTCCTCGCCCTATTAGGCTGCTAATCTACGCTGGTCTCGTGGCGAACTTAATAGTTTTTCTTGCTGGAATGTATTGGGTGACACCGCACATTGGGTTGATCGGTGCTGTTTGGACCATCGCGAGTTTGTTCATTCTGGTACATAATTTGCGCAAGTATCTTATTCGGGGCGTGATCTAAGACGCTGGCCTTCAAGCATCCCGGCGAACGAGAGTCGTGAGATTCTCATCCCTCACCTCGGTACATTCCATGATGCGGAGCAGGGAGAACCACGGCAAGAACACAGTCTTCGTCCAAGATAAATCTGGGAAAGGGATGCCTTTCAGCGACCAGCCCCCAGGGGTGGTCCGGTTCCCAACCGCAGTAACCCAAGACTATAGCGTCTTGAGATAGGCTAGCAGGTCTGCCAGTTGTTGATCAGAAAAGGAAGCGCCTACAGCGGGCATGCCCCCGCTCCCCTGCCGGACCACTTGGATGGTCCGTGTGTCCGAAAGCTTGCTGGTCACCCCCGCCAGCGTTGGCCCCACACCCTGCCGGCCGCCAGGATGGCAGGCATTACAACTAGTAGTAAACACCTGCTGGCCCCGAGCTGAATCGCCTCCGCCAGCCCCGGCGGGCAGGAGCGGTCGTGGCCGCTGTCGCAGCACCCGGTGCAGGTGGAGCACACTGCGGGCACTCAGGCCACCTTCCTTACCGTCCAGCCACCCACGGTCGCTCAGCGCGCGGCCGTACAGGCTCTGGATATGGGCGGGGCGCAGGTTGGCGAGAGGAAGACTCCCGAGCATGGGGATCACATGCTGCTCCAGGCTTCGGCTGTACTCCCGGAAGGTCGCCAGCGTGACTTGGTGTTGGGCGTAATCATCGAGCCAGCGGCGTAGGAAAGCAGCCACCGCATGCGCAGACCGTGGCCGGTGTGCGCATGCAGCGTCGGTTTTTGCCCCATAGCTTGTAGCAGAGACTGAGCGGCCTTAATATCCGGGGGCAGGTTGGGCTTCTTGTGAGCGGGGTCAGCAAGGTCGATGTCAGCCCGGACGCCGACTTTGCCTGCCGCGTCATCGAGCTTACCGCGGCTGTGGGGTCCGAGATCGCGAGCAAAGAGGGAGACACCGATATAGACATCATGATGACGATGTGCACAGAATGGTACCCTTTCGATTTACTTTGACCAAGGAACTCCCTCAAGCCTGCAGGCGCCGCAATCCCAGGTCCGCCGTGACGTAGCTGGCAGTACAATTCCGCTCAATGAACTCCTCGCCACGCGCTACCAGAAGAGCCTCACACACCCACCGCGCTCTCACGCTCTTTCACCCGACGGTAGAGGTTTCTCACGTTGATGTCGTTGATGCGCGGGGAGGCGTCGACCCGACCCTGGCCGGGTGCGTACGGATCGACGTCTGCGGGAACGGGATCCTTGAGCGCTTCTTCCAGGCTCAGCCCCTGCTTCACCAGGCCCTCGACGAAGCTTATCCACGACTCGATAATCGTGATCTCTTCTTGCAGATAGCGCTTATCGAAAAAGTACTCCCCGTGCCCTGGGACGAAGACCTCAACGTCGTAACTCTCCATGCGCCGGATGCTTTCTATCTGTTGCCAAGGATCGCAGTCCTGCAGGTAGATCTTGCTCTGGTAGAAGATGTTGTCGCCGGTGAACATCACCCTTTCATCCGGCAGATATACGTGGGTCTCCTCCGGGGTATGACCAGGGAAATGCAGTATCTCGATGCGCACGTCTCCTAACACGAGGTCCAGCCGATCCCGATAGAGCCGGGTAGGCGGATTCGGCGGGTATGCCGGATGATTGACGAGCCAAACGCTGTCAGGATCTATCTGCTTCATTCGTTCCAAGCGCGCGGGGCTGTACCAGGCATTGACAGTCACGTCGTACAACGGGAGCAGTAGTTCGTGTCCGATGACCTCGACGCCGGGGAAGTAGAAGTTGCCGGCGATGTGGTCGCCGTGGTGATGGGTGTTTACCAAGTGCCGAATGGGACCGAACCCATCGATGATCTTCTCCCGCCACTTGACCGCCTGGATGGGGCGCTCTGGGGTGTCGACCGCGAGGACTCCTTGGGGGGTTACAACAAAGCCCTGGTTGCTGCCTTGGTGATAGACTTCCCCATAAGCACTCTTGCTTAGCCGTCTCATAACACCTCGTCCTTTCAACCGCTTTGGTTCGACCGGCGAATCTCCGGCCAGCTGTCGAGCTACTCTACGAACCACGGCCGGCGGCGCTCGTACCGTCGCCCCAGGGCCGACGGGCACCGCTCTCCGATCTGACGGAACTGCCCCATCATGGGCCACTCGCTATATCCGGCCCCCTTTACCAACTGGCAATGGCGTCTGTCCTAAACAGAGACGATACCATCAACCTCATCGCGGCTCCTCTTGCGGAGCTATGGCTCTCAAACCATGTACGCTCTTGCGGACTTCTCAGGAATCCTCACCGTATTGGGCGCTGACAGTGATGGCCGCACATGCGATGAGGGTATCGCTCCCGGGTACACGCAGGCCACCGCTCACCGCCTGCACCGTTACCGTGCCATTGGGGATCGCTGCTTTGACGGCCTCCAGATCGACGGAAGAGGGGTCCGGGACAGCCACTGTAACGTCCACCAGTATGATGCCTCTGCGCTCGCGGATCTCTCGAAGGAGGGGGAGACTGGAGTGCCTGAGGGCGTCAAATACGGCCCGGCAGGCCGCCTTGGTGCAGTCACCGCCGTGCAAATCTATGCCCATCCCAAACTCAAGCACGTAGGGTATTGTGCTCATACGGGTTCGCCTCCTTATTGACTCTGGCCGACTGTTCTTGCCGCCCTCCCTATCGAGCGGTTGGCGATAGCGATACACCGGGTGTTTCCGCTGGCCTTCCACGCTGTCGATCCTAGCACACCCGCCACGCCTACGTCGCCGAGCGGCTCCGCGGACCGGAGCGCGTCCCCATTGCGTCATCGTGATGACTCTGGGGACCTAATGTTCATTTACGTCAGGCTCGATTTCGGCCACCGCCCAGTGGTCTGTAAATGAATCCGTCAGGTACCGACCTATGCACTGACTCGGCTTACAAACCAGCTAATAGCCAGCAGTGGGATTCCCAAGCTCAGTAGTTGCGGTGCGCGTTCGGGCACCTCTTGCAGCGCAGGCATAGACAAAGCGGCTGTACGAACTCGTCCTTGAATGCTATGCTCCCCGATACGGCCGTTGCTGCACGGCGCGGTCGCTTCGTCCGTGTGCTCAACACGCGCTGGGCGAGGCTGAGGATCAAGCCTGCGGCGGCAATTAGCAAAGCTGGAGCCTGTGTCAAGCCCGCTTGGTTGACAGCCTGTCTTGCTCGCAGTACCCTCCAACCGGTGGGCAGTACTTCCCATATGCTAAGGCGAACCCGATCCCATGAATTCCGTAAAGCCCTGAAGGAGAGATGGTAAATGCAAGGATCAAGGCTCTCTTACGATGTGGCCATCATAGGCGCGGGGAACGCGGCGCTCACCGCAGCCCTGGCAGCGCGGGAACATGGCGCCAGCGTGGTGGTGCTGGAAAAAGCCCCCCGAGAGCTCCGAGGCGGGAACACCCGGTTTTCAGGGGGCCTGTTCCGCTTCGCCTACCAGGGGTTCGACGATATCCTACGGCTCATGCCTTCTTTGAGCGAAGCCGGCGCCCAGAGCATTGAGGTGGGCACCTATACCGAGGAGCAGTATTTCGCGGCCGCTATGCGGGTCACTCAGGGGGAAGCAGACCCGACGCTGAGCCGCATCCTGGTGGAGAACTCTCTGGCCACCGTGGAGTGGATGACGGGCTACGGCGCCCAGTGGGAGCTGACCAGTCTGTTCAACGTCACCGTGGGCGACCGCCGTATCTTCAACCCTGGCAGCGTGCTTCAGGCCAAGGGCAAGGGCGTGGGCCTTTCCGCGATGCTCTTCAAAGCCGCCGAGGGCCGGGAGATTCCGGTGCTCTACGAGACCAAATTTTTGCGCCCCATACTGGACACCCACGGCGGCGTGCGCGGTGTCGTGGTCCGGGGGCCCCAAGGCACCTACGAGCTCAGTTGCAGGGCTGTGATCCTGGCGTGCGGCGGGTTTGAGGCCAACCCAGAGCTACGAGCCCGCTACTTGGGCGGCGGCTGGGACCGGGCCAAGGTGCGCGGCACCAAGTACAATACCGGCGAAGGGCTCTTGGCCGCCCTGGAGATCGGCGCCAAACCGGCGGGCCACTGGCGCGGCTGCCACGCGACACCTATAGACGCCACCGCGCCTGCGGTGGGAGACCTGCGGCTTACCGACCTGACCAACCGCCTTTCCTATCTCTACGGTATCATGGTGAACCGCCAAGGCAAACGCTTCGTGGATGAAGGCGAAGACCTGGGACAGTACACCTACGCCAAGACAGGCGAGGCCATCCTCAACCAGCCTGGCTCCCTGGCGTACCAGATCTTCGATCAGAAGATGGTGGGGCTCCTGGAAAAGCGCTACGAGACAGGCACTCCTCTGGTGGCCAACACGGTCGAAGAGCTGGCGGGCAAGCTGGGCCTGGAGCCAGCGGCATTGGCGCACACGGTCGGAGAGTTCAATCGGGCGGTCCAGGACGGTGATTTTAACGCTGCCGCCTGCGACGGCAAGGGCACCAGAGGCATCGAGCCTCCCAAGTCCAACTGGGCCCAACGCCTGGACAGCCCTCCTTACGTGGCCTATCCCGTGACGGGCGGCATCACCTTCACCTTCGGTGGGCTAGAGATAGACCCGCAAGCCAGGGTTATCAACACAGAGGACAACCCTATCCTGGGGCTGTATGCCACTGGGGAGATAACCGGCAAGTTCTTTTACCACAACTACCCTGGCGGGGCTGGCCTCATGCGCGGCGCCGTGTTCGGACGCATTGCCGGCGAAAACGCGGCCAGAGAAGCCCTGGGCAAGTAGCGACACCCGAACGCAGGTGGATGACCCTCATCCCGCCTCCGGAGAAGCAATGCAAGAGACTCGCCGCCTGGCCCAGTTCGTCGCCGAGACAGGCTACCAAGACCTGCCCCAGCCGGTAGTAGAAGCCGTCAAAGTGTACCTGCTGGACAACCTGGCCAGTGGCTTTGTCGGCTCCGCCACGCCTTGGGCGGACATGGTGGGAAGGGTGGCGCTGGAAAGCGCGCCTTCCGGCCCGTGCTCGGTGTTCGCGCGGGGCTGGAGCACCTCTCCGTCCTACGCCACTCTGGTGAACGGGACCATGATCGGCGGGTTTGAGTGCGACCACGCTTTCGTAGCGGGGTCATGTCATCCCAGCGGAGCCGTTTTTCCGGCAGTCCTGGCCATAGCCCAGCGTGAACACCTGGACGGCGCGTCCTTCCTTGCGGCGGTGGCACTGGGATACGAAGTGTGCTGTCGCATCGGCAGGGCGGCCACCCGAGCGGTCGAAGACGTACGGGGGTTCCACGGCCCGGGAACCAACGCGCCTTTTGGAAGCGCGGCCGGGGTAGGCAAAGCTTTGGGGTTGGATGCGGGCCTGCTGGTCAACGCCTTGGGCATCGCCGGTTCCCACGGCGCCGGCCTGCTGGAGTTCGCCCGAGAAGGCGCGATGACCAAGCGGCTGCACGTGGCCCGCGGGTCGCAGATGGGCCTGGAAAGCGCGCTCCTGGCTGCGAAGGGTTTTACCGGCCCGTCCACCGTGCTGGAGGGCGAGCGAGGGTTTCTGCGGGTCTATTCTCCCTCTCCCCGGCCCGACCTCTTGCTGGAAGGCCTGGGCGATACCTATCTGCTGCGGGAGGTGACCCTCAAAGCCTACGCCTGCCACGTCTCTTTTCACGCCGTCATCGACGGTATCTCTCGCTTCCGCCGGACTCACGCCTACGACCCAGCTCAACTCCAGCATGTGAAGGTAGTCGGCGCACCCAGGATGATGGAAGCGCGCTTTTGCGCCAGGGATCCTGCCAGCGTGCTGGGCGCCCAGTACAGCCTGCCTTTCTCCACGGCTATGGCTCTGTGCCGAGACATTGAGGACCCCTGGTCGTACAGTGAGGAGACCCTGTGGGAGCCGCAGATCCGGGGATTGGCCGAGAGGATAGAGCTGGCCGAGGATGGGGACAGGTTCGGAAAGCCAGGTGGGCCTGTAGCAGAAGTCGCGCTGACTCTAGCAGGGACTGAACACGTCTTCGAGGTTACCGACTGGAAAGGGGCCCCCAGCAACCCGTATACCTATCGCGAGATAGCCGAGAAGTTTCGCCGCTATGCAGCACCCGTGCTATCATCAGCCAGATGTGATGAGATCATCGAAAAGGTAGCGCGGCTGGAAGATGAGCAAGATATGGCGGAGCTCGCGCGGCTGCTTCGCAGCGGGTAGCCTGGCAACAGGACCAAATCCGGTCTGACAACGTGGAATGACCGCTGTGGTGCGACAGGTACGGCGGGGAGCGCGGCCATAGCCTCGAGAGCACCAAAAGAAAGGGAAACTATGAAGCACACGACCCAGCTTCGCAACCTGCTGGCGCAACCCCGCCTGCTGGTGGCGCCCTTCACCTACGACGCCTTCACCGCCAAGATAGCAGAGAGTGTTGGGTTTGAACTCCTCTACCTCTCGGGCTTCGGCACCGCCATGTCTCTGGGTTTTCCTGACGTGGGATTGGTCACCGAGAGCGAGATGGTCCAGAACGCCCGGCGGGTGGCGCAGGCGGTGACTATCCCGGTCATAGCCGATGCCGACACTGGATACGGAAACCCTCTCAACGTGCAGCGCGCGGTGCGCGACTACGAGGCCGCGGGCGTCGCCGGGCTGCACCTGGAAGACCAGGTGTTCCCCAAGCGCTGCGGCTTCTTCGAGGGGAAGGATGTGATCCCCCTGGAGGAGCACGTGCAGAAGGTACGGGCTGCGGTGGATGCCCGCACCGATCCCGACTTCTTGATCATCGCTCGCTGTGATGCCTTGGCCGTCGAGGGCTGGGAGGGCACCGTTCGCCGTTGCCACGCCTACAGAGAGGCAGGGGCCGACCTGCTCTTCGTGGACGGTATCGGCAACCCGCAGAACTTGGAAACCTATGCCCGTGAGTTGGGCGACCTACCCCTGCTACTGAACGCGGACTTCGCTCCGGCAAGCCAGGTGGAGGGATACGGGTTCAAAGTGCTTATCCATCGGGGGCCTATGTTCGTTGTGTACCGAGCGGTCAGGAAGGTGATGGAAGAGCTGAAGGAGAAAGGCTTCTTGGGTCCCGAGTGGTCAGAGGCGAGCCCCCAGATCCGGCAGGAGATAGCACAACTGCTGGGTTTGGACCAGGTATACGAAGCAGAGCAACGGTATCGTGTTTCGGGGCCAGCCCAGGTCTGAACAGACGGGGTGGGGTTGGAGCACATCTGATGAAGTAGAGAAGCCCCCCAGAGGAGGCGACGCCGTGACGCAGATAACGCACGTGGAGACCGCACTGACGGATCGCATGGTGGAGCACGCGTTAGGCTTGACCTACGAGGCCATCCCGCTGGCGGTCATCGACCGCACCAAGCAGCTCTTTCTGGACTTCCTAGGTGTGGCTTTGGGGGGACGCGCCCTGGGCGCTTCGAGTGAGGCGCTACTTCGTGGGGTGCAGGAGCTGTCCGCCGGGGTGCATGGGTCTTGCACAGTCGTGGGGGAGAGAGAAGGCCAGGCGCCTCATTTTGCCGCTCTTCTCAACGCCGCCTTCGCGCATAGCATGGACTTTGACGACACCCATCGGGAAGCAATCATGCATCAAGGGGCGCCGCTGTTTGCTGCCCTCCTGGCGGCGGCCGAGGTGGCGGAGAGTTCGGGACGCGGCTTCTTGACGGCGGCGGTAGCGGGCTATGACATTGGCGGCAGGCTGGGCATAGCCCACGGCGATGGGGTCCACCGCCGTGGCTTTCACCCCACGGCGACCACGGGTATCTTCGCCGTGACCGCCGCCTCAGGACGGCTGCTGGACATCGACAAGGAAACTCTGACAGACGCCCTGGGCCTAGACTTGAGCCTGGCAGCAGGGTGCCAACAGTTCCTGGAAACAGGCGGCTGGAATAAGCCCTTTCAGGTGGGACTCACGGCCCACAATGCGCTCTACAGCCTGGCCTTCGCCCGAGCGGGGCTCCAGGGAACCCGCCAGCCTCTAGAGGGGCGCTATGGATACTACGCCACCTTTGCCGAACCCGGAAGCGATCTCACCAAGGCCACCGATGGCCTTGGACAGCGCTTTGAAGCGCTTTACACCGCGCTGAAGCCCTACCCTTGCTGCCGGTTCAACCACGCCGCTATCGACGCAGTGGTTAACATCGTCAAGCGGGAAGCCGTCCGCCCTGAAGAGGTCGAGCGCATCGACGTGTTCATACCCAGCACCAACTATCAGCTCGTGGCGGAGCCGGTGGAAGTCAAACGTCGCCCACGCGGGATCGTGGACGGGCAGTTCAGCGTTTACTTCGCCGCGGCCATTGCTGCGGTAGAGCACGGATATACCTGGGAGAGCTATCAACGCTTGGACGACTCTCTCGTGCAGCGTCTCATGGAGCAGACGTCCGCACACCCCTCTGACGGCCTCCTGGAGATGAGCGCCCAGGTAGCGATAAAAACCGCGCGAGGAACGTGGAAGGAGGAGGTGCGTCAGCCGAAAGGCGAGCCCGAGAACCCGCTGACCTGGCAAGAAATACGGGCTAAGTTCGCGTCGTTGGCCTCCAGATCGCTGGATAAGCAGCGTGGGGACCGCATCGTCGAGATCGTCCAGGAGCTAGAGCACCAGGGCAACCTGTCCGCGCTTACCGCCGCTCTGAGGCCATAGATATCCCAAAGAGAGGCGGGCCGGGTTTCTCTGCCAGGGCGGCCTTCCGGTGCTGCGGGGACGACTTATCACGCTACCGACCGCGGAAGCAGTTAGACCGCGATTAAACTGGAAGCACCGCTATCGTGTGATGCTGGTAGCCGGGAGAAAATGCAAAGCGAGCGCAGTTGACCCTACGAGCACCGCCATGCCCTCATGGTGTCTGCTGCCCGCCAGTAGGAACGCGCCAATCGATACGATGAAGTCAGAGTGATCGCCAGGCTCGTGACGGCCGTTCAGCGCTGGGCGGGAAAGACCGGGTAATCAGGCGCGATACGTCGCAGCTCCTCGTCTGGGGCTTCCGGACCGGCACCCGGGAAAAAGGTTCCAGTCTCGAATTTCCAGCGCTACAGGTAGGCACGGAGCACGGCAGGCTTATCGTCGTCGGTCAACTCGAAGCCACGAATCCGTTCGCGGCCGGACCCTACACGCAGCTCGGCTTCGTCACTCGCCCTGATGTTTCTGACCCATTGTGTCACACCCCGTGGTGCAACCAAGTACCGCTCTCCCTCGTAGGTAAGTACGTTGACAGGGGTGATGCGCCAACGCCCGCTCAACCGTCCGCGTACGGCAAGAATGCGAGAGCCGTAGATGCTGAGACCGACCTGCGTAAGCAACTTTGCTTAAAAGGTGTTGACAAACTATGTCTGAGCGATTGGTTCAGTCGTGAGGCGCCGGAGCAGCATTCTGCCCTCGGTGAGCCAAATCCAAGCCGTCGAAACGGAGAGATCGCGG
>Ga0209514_10002531_pt1 | contig 28081 bp, 23 predicted proteins | sample Subgrocontami58m_FD_187452 | JGI IMG/M metagenome (GOLD analysis project Ga0209514, IMG submission 187452) | Subsurface groundwater microbial communities from S. Glens Falls, New York, USA - GMW37 contaminated, 5.8 m (SPAdes) (version 3) | ecosystem: Environmental > Aquatic > Deep subsurface >...
CGAACTTGTGGTCAGTTCTGGAATCGGCCGGGCATCACAAACCTACTCGGCCTGGCGGTAATCTTCAGAAATCAGGACCAAACGCTCTTATGGAACTGATCGTTGCCAACAACTCAGAGATGCACGGTGGCCGCACCATTCGGGCGCCAAGGAAGTGAAGACACGCTAAAGCGTGGACACCAAACGCGTCTCGAATGGCCAATGAGAATTGCTTGTGTTTGTGAGCGTTTGTGAACAGAAGGCGGTGGTTTGCTCGTGACAGCGCTTCGCCATTTTCAGTACAAATCTCCGCATGGCATCTCGTTTGACTGACAAGTGGGTTTTAATTACGGGCGCATCCAGCGGTTTCGGCGCAGCCGCCGCGCTGGCGTTTGCGAGAGAAGGATCGAAGGTCTTGCTGGGCGCGAGGCGGGTCGATCGCTTGGAGAAAGTCGCGGCGGAAGCGCGACGGGCTGGCGCGCGCGACGCGCACATTCATGCGTTGGACGTTTGCCAAACGCCGAGCGTGGAGGAGTTCGGCCGTTGGGTGCGCAGCCAGACAGATCGTATCGATGTCTTGGTGAACAATGCAGGCGGGGCGCATGGGTTGGACACGGTGGCCCAAGGCAAGGACGAGGATTGGGAAGCGATGGTGCAATCGAATTTTCTCGGCGTGTTGCGCGTCACGCGGGCGATTTTGCCGCTCATGCTGAAGAATCCGGGCAGCTCCATTATCAATATCGGTTCGGTCGCTGGGCACACCGCGTATGAAGGGGGTTCGGCCTATTGCGGGGTCAAGGCGGGGGAACGCCAGATCACAAAAGCGTTGCGACTCGAGCTAAACGGCACCGGCATTCGCGTTGGGACGATTGATCCCGGCATGGCAGAGACTGAATTTTCCATGGTCCGATTCAAGGGCGACGAAGCGCGCTCGAAGAAAGTTTATGAAGGGGCGAATCCGCTGGTGGCGGAGGACATCGCGGAGACAATTGTTTGGGTGGCGAGCCGTCCTCCGCATGTGAACATCGACGAGGTATTAATCATGCCGACGGACCAGGCCGCCGTTTACAAGGTGCATCGGAGGAAGACGGTGTGACGGTGGGACGGTGCGACGGTGAAACCGTGAAACCGTGAAACCGTGAAACCGTGAAACCGTGGGACAGTCCGTCGGTAGTCAGTGGCCACCGTCCTACCGACGCACCGTCTTACCGTCTTACCGTCGCACCGTCCTACTGACGCACCGTCCTACTGACGCACCGTCCTACTGACGCACCGTCCTACCGGGCTGCTTCGAGTTGTTCGAAGCCTTCCTCGATGAAAGTCGTGTTTTGGATCCGAGCCAGCCGCGCATAAAGACCGCTTTTGTCGAGTAATTCCCGATGCGTTCCGCGTTCGATGATTTCCCCGTGGCGCAGCACAAGGATCTGGTCGGCTTTGCGAATTGTGCTGAGCCGATGCGCGATAACGAAACTGGTGCGATTCGCCATTAAACGCTCGAGCGCTTCTTGAATCAGCCGTTCCGTGGCGGTGTCGACGCTGGCGGTGGCTTCGTCGAGAATCAAAATCGGGCTGTTCTTCAGCAGAGCGCGCGCGATGCTGACGCGCTGTTTTTCGCCGACGCTGAGTTTTACGCCGCGTTCGCCGACGCGTGAGTCATATCCAGCGGGAAGCCGTTGAATGAATTCGTGGCAATTGGCCGCGCGCGAAGCGGCCATCAATTCCTCCTCCGTGGCATCGAGCCGGCCGTATAAAATATTCTCGCGAATCGTGCCGTTGAACAAGAACGGCTCCTGGCTGACCACGCTGATTTCACGCCGCAGCGATTCGAGAGTGATTTCCGCGATGTCATGGCCGTCGATTAGGATTCGCCCGGCGTTTGGCTCGTAGAACGCGGGCAACAGATTCACAAGCGTCGATTTGCCGGCGCCAGTCGGACCGACCAGCGCGATCATCTCACCCGGGGCGGCGTGGACGGAGACGCCTTTGAGCACCACGCGTTCTGGGGAATAACTAAACCAGGCCTGCTCGTAAACCACTTCGCCGCGGACGGGCGAGGGCAGGGCGCGGCGCGGCTTATGATCGGTCCGTTCGGCGGGCGCATCGAGGATATCGAAAACCCTTTCGCCGCCGGCGCGGGCGGCTTGCAACATTTGGTTCAGCCCGTGCAAGCGACCGATCGGCTCGTAGAACAAGGTGAGATAAAAAAGAAAACCGACCAGCTCGCCGACGGACATTTGGCCCAGCAGGATTTGGCGGCCGCCGACCCAAAGCACCAATGCGGTTCCGAGCGCCGTGGCGAAGCTCATCGCCGGCGAATAATTGGCCCATGCGCGCATGACCTTGAGAGTCCCTTCGCGCAAATCATCGGCGCGGGAAGCGAAGCGCTGGTCTTCGTGCGGTTCGCGGCCGAACGCTTTGATCTGGCGGATGCCTTGCAGATTATCCATCAGCAGCGCGTTCATGGCGCTGGCGGCCTGGCGTTGGGCGCGGTAACGATTGTGCGCGGTGAGCGTGTACCAAAAGGCGCCGCCGCCCAGGATAGGGATGGGAACGAGCGCGACCAACGCCAGCGCGGGATTGCTCGAAAACAAAATAAACAAAACTCCCGCCACGCTCAGAATGGCCACGGTGCCTTGCTCAGTTCCGTCGATCAAAACGCGTTCGACCGAGTTCACGTCCTCGATGACGCGCGTCATGAGATCGCCCGAAGCGCGTTGATCGAAATAATTCACCGGGAGCCTCTGCAACTGGGCGTAAACGTCGCGCCGCATGTCGTAGATGACATTTTGCTCGAAGGTGTTGTTGATCCGGATGCGGAAACTGTTGAACAGGTCGCGCAGGAAAAACGCGGCGATCAGCCCGACCATGGCGGGCAGAAGCAGCTCGCCCTGCTTTTTGCCAATGACATCGTCGATGAAGAATTGGGTCAGTTTGGGAAAAGCGAACGCCGCCGCGAGCGAGAGCACAGCGCAGCCCACGGTGGCGACAGCCATCCATTTGTAGGGGAGCAGGTATTTGGAAACACGGCGAAGAATTTCCCCGGTCGAGCGGGAGCGTGCAGTGAGAGTTGGGTCGGAGTCGATATGTGAATGCGAGTGATGCGACATTGCGTTTGGTTCGGTCAGCTTTTCAAATCTGCCGACGGAATGTAATCGAAAGAATGGCAGTGAGCATCTTTTTTGCGCGGGTTGATTCCCCAAGAGCGGTCGCTTTGAATGAGCGGGGTTCAATTCATGGAAAGACGAGCGGCAGTGGACCTGCTCTGGAAAAAACGTGCAATTACTCCCGAATCTGGTAAAAAGCCGACGGATGTATCCCCAGGTCTGCACGAAAGACCCCACCGCCGTTGAAGAGGAAGCCCGCTCCATTTATGCGGCCATGTTTCCGCACGCCGCTCCGGCCTTTGTCCCGCGAATTTTTCTTTGGGCCACGGAATGTTTCCGAGGAGAGTTCAACGGGTATCAGGCGATCGACGCGAAATATCACGATCTGGAGCACACTCTCCAAGGCACGCTCTGTCTCGCACGCTTGTTAAACGAGCGGCATGCGGCCGAGGCCAAACCGAGGCTGACACGGCGCATGTTCGAGCTTGGGCTTGTTGCGATCTTGCTTCACGACACGGGCTATCTGAAGAAGTCCGCCGATACCGATGGGACCGGCGCAAAATACACGCTCATTCACGTAAGCCGCAGCTGTGATTTTGCGGCCGAATTGCTCGGCGAAAGGGGCTACGGCGGGCGCGACATTAAGGCCGTGCAAAATATGATCCGCTGCACCGGCGTCAACACGGACCTCGCCTCGATTCCATTCGAAAATGACCTCAACCGAATTGTCGGGTTCGCCGTCGGCACAGCTGATTTGCTCGGCCAAATGGCCGCCGACGATTACATCGATAAATTGCCGGTCCTTTACCTCGAGTTTGCGGAGTCGCAACGATTCAACGCCACCAACCCGAGCGCGCCGATTCTGTTTCGGAGCGAGGAAGACCTGATCCAGCGCACGCCGTCGTTCTGGACCAAATACGTCGAGCCGAAGATCAACGACGATTTTCTTGGCCTGTATCGATTCCTGAACCAGCCGTTTCCGCACGGACCGAATTTTTACGTCGACAAAATCGAATCGAATATCGCGCGGCTCCGGCACGAGCGCCGCATCGAACCGTGACGCGATTGACGATTTCAGATTGAGCGATTGACGATTGACGATTTGCGCTTGGTTTCAAATCGAGTGTTTTGGTGAGTTCCAGGGACGCGATAGTGTCCAAAAACCGTTTTAATTTCTCTTTTCGGGAGTAAATTCCCGGCGTGTCGCGCGAATACCGTCTCCAATCCTTCCGGCCCCCAATCGATCTCAAGATCGATTACGCCAAGGAACTCAACCCGCAGCAGCTCGCCGCGGTGACGTCAGCGCCCGGGCCGGCGCTGGTGATTGCTGGCGCCGGATCAGGCAAAACCCGCACGCTGACGTATCGTGTGGCCTTCCTGCTCGAACAAGGAATCCCAGCCGATCGCATCCTGCTGCTCACGTTCACCAACAAAGCCGCCGCTGAAATGATGCGTCGCGTGTCGGACCTGTTAGGGGGCGATCTTGCGAATTTGTGGGGCGGGACGTTTCATTCGATCGGCAACCGAATTTTGCGGCGCCATGCTGACCGGCTTGGGTATCGCCATGATTTTACAATTTTGGATCGGGAAGATGCCAAAGATTTGGTTCAGGCTTGCGTCGATGACGCGCAGATCGATGTAGCGACGACCCGTTTCCCCAAAGCCGACCTGTTGCTCGAGGTCTTTTCCCTCGCGGCCAACACCCAAAAGACGCTGGGCGACTTGGTCAACGAACAATTTTCGCATTTTGCCGAGTTGACCGAAACCTTGGCCGGTTTATGGCGGCGCTATGGCGAGCGCAAGCGAACTTCAAATTTGATGGACTTTGATGATCTGCTCGTCTTTTGGTTGAAGCTTCTCCAGGACAACCCCGATTTGGCCGAACTGTACCAACGCCGGTTCCAATTCATTTTGGTCGACGAATACCAGGACACAAACCGGCTCCAAAGCGACCTGATTGATCTGCTCGCCGCGCGGCATCACCAGCTGATGGTCGTTGGCGATGATTCGCAGAGCATCTACTCGTGGCGCGGCGCCCATTTCAAAAACATCCTCGATTTCCCGACGCGATATCCAGGCGCAGTCATTTACCGAATCGAAACGAATTACCGGAGCACGCCCGAAATTCTGGAGGTGGCCAATGCGGTCATCGCGGCGAACGTCCATCAATTTCCAAAACACCTCACGGCCAGCCGAAAATCAGGAACGAAACCGGTCTTGGTTTCGTGCGGGTCCGGCGGCGAGCAAGCGCAGTTTATCGCGCAACGGGTGCTGGAATTGCGCGATGAAGGGACCAATCTGAACGAAATGGCCGTGCTGTACCGGTCGCACTTTCACGCGCTGGAACTGCAGCTCGAACTGACGCGGCACAACATCCCGTTCAGCATCACCAGCGGGATCCGATTCTTCGAGCAAGCCCACATCAAGGATGTGCTCGCTCATCTGAAATTGGTTTACAATCCGCTCGATGAACTCTCGTTCAAACGGGCCATCCGGCTCTTGCCTGGCATCGGCGGAAAGACGGCGGACAAGCTGTGGCGCGGGTTCCAAGATCAGGTTTCACAGAATGCGCCGGCGGAGGAACAACGCCATTCTTTGGCGCGGGGATTGCAAACCTGCGCGGCCAGCGTGCCGAAGAAGAGCGCGGTGGCCTGGGCACAATTCGCGGCCACCATGGCGCAATTGGAAGAGCGTCCGGTGCGGGGCGATTCCCGCCGGATGATCGAACTGCTGCTCGAAGCGATTTACCAGGAGTACCTCGAAGAAACCTACGCCAATTACGCCAACCGGCTCGAAGAAGTTCATCAGCTGGCGGAATTCTCCACCCAGTTCGAGGAAGCCGAAAAATTTCTGAGCGAGCTTGCTTTGCTGACTCACATCGACGCCGAAGGCGACCGCTCGAACGATGATGAAACAGACCGGCTCCGGCTCTCGACGATTCACCAGGCCAAGGGACTCGAATTCGCCGTGGTTTTCGTGATCATGCTCTGCGACGGGCTTTTCCCAAGCGCCCGTTCGATCGACAACCCTGCCAATATCGAAGAGGAACGGCGGTTGTTTTATGTCGCTGTCACCCGCGCGAAAACGGAGTTGTATCTCAGCTACCCGATGTTGCGGACGACCGCGGGCCAAATGGACGTGATGCAGCGGCCGTCGCGGTTTCTGCACGAGATCCCGTCCGAACGGATCGAGGAATGGAAGCTCCGGTCGTGGTGAGCGGGCGGAGCGGCCAAACGCGATATGGTTTACACCACGCATTGCGAATACTCCTGCCCCCGCTCTTGCTCTTGCTCTTGCTCTTGCTCTTGCTCTTGCTCTTGCTCTTGCTCTTGCTCTTGCTCTTGCTCTTGCTGCCGGTCGATCGCGAGCAAGATCAAGATCATGAGCAAGAGCAAGAGAGCCGTCGCGCGCTGCGCTCCCAATTAGCGGTCGCTTTGAATTAGCGGGGAATCTCAGGAGAGGGTTCAGTTTCCGCACCGGCCCTCACGTTCGCTGCCATACCTGCCACAAAAAAATTCCCGAAAGCCGGGCGAAGGTTTACAACGGGGGCATGAGCTCGGCAAAACCTTTCTCCAACCCCATCGTTCTCATTCTTGCGTTCGCAACAAGCTTGCTCACATCCGCAGACGATTGGCAGCCTGCCAAGGGACCTCTGGTGACCCGATGGGCAAAAGATGTTTCACCCAAAAAGGCGCATCCCGAATATCCGCGGCCGCAGCTCGTCCGAAAAGATTGGCTCAACTTAAATGGGCTTTGGGAATATGCGATTGCACCGCGTGAAGCGCGCCAGCCCGAAAACTTCCAGGGCAAAATCCTCGTCCCATTCCCGGTCGAGTCCGCGTTGTCAGGCGTCATGAAGATGGTCGGCGAGCAAAACCGGCTTTGGTACCGCCGCTCGTTCAAACTGCCGGGAGGTTGGAAACACCAACGCCTGCTGCTGCATTTCGGCGCGGTCGATTTCGAGGCGACTGTCATGGTGAACGGCCGGGAAATCGGCGCGCACCGGGGAGGGTACGACGCCTTTGCCTTCGATATCACACAGGCCCTCCGCCCTTCCGGCGAACAGGAACTGGTCGTCGCAGTTTTCGATCCAACGGATGCCAGCACTCAGCCGCGTGGCAAACAAGTGCGGAATCCGCGTGGAATCTGGTACACGCCGACCAGTGGGATTTGGCAAACAGTATGGATCGAACCGGTGAGCGAAACCTCCATTGATTCGATCCACGTCGTGCCGGATATTGATTCCAGTTCCCTCCGGCTGACCGTCAATCTTCGCGGGCAAAACGGTGATGCGCGGGTGGAAGCAATCGCGCTCGATGGCAAAAAGGAAATAACCAAAGCCGCGGGGCGCGCCGGTCAGCAGCTTGAGCTCCGCATTCCCAACGCGAAACTCTGGTCGCCCGATTCCCCGCAGCTCTACAACTTGCGGCTGACGGTCCGGCAAGGAAATAAAACGGTCGATCGCGCCGAGTCCTATTTCGGCATGCGGAAGATTTCGCTGGGGAAAGACGAGAAAGGAATTTTGCGGCTCTGTTTGAATAATAAACCGTTGTTCCAATATGGACCGCTCGATCAAGGTTTTTGGCCGGATGGAATCTATACCGCCCCGACGGACGAAGCGCTCCGTTACGATATCGAGGTGCTGAAAAAACTTGGATGCAACATGGCGCGCAAACACGTGAAGATCGAGCCGGACCGCTGGTACTACTGGTGCGACAAGCTTGGCCTGCTCGTCTGGCAGGACATGCCGAGCGGCGACCGTTACATTGGCGGGCGGGATCCGGACATTCAGCGGGGCGAAGCTTCCGCAAAACAGTTCGAGCTCGAACTGAAGCAGCTCATTCAAGGCCGCGGGAATCATCCCTGCATCGTCATGTGGGTGCCGTTCAATGAAGGGTGGGGGCAGTACGACACGAAGCGGATCGTCGACACCATCAAGCGCTGGGATCCCTCGCGATTGGTCGACAACACGAGCGGTTGGAGCGATCGCGGCGTCGGCGACGTTCATGATATTCATGTTTATCCCGGGCCAGGTTCGCCCAAGCCGGAGCCGGCCCGGGCCGCGGTGCTCGGCGAATTCGGCGGGCTCGGTTTGCCGATCAGCGGCCACACCTGGCAGGCGGAAAAAAATTGGGGCTATCGCAGTTTCAAGACACGCGAGGAGTTAACAGAGGCTTATGTTGGATTGATCGAGAAGTTGCACCCGTTGATTGGCGTGCCTGGCCTGTCCGCCGCTGTTTACACGCAAACCACCGATGTCGAAGTCGAAGTGAACGGGTTGATGACGTACGATCGCGCGTTGATCAAGGCTGATGAAGCTCGCGTGGCCGCGGCGAACAAAAAGTTGTTTACGCCCCCGCCGCCCCCAAAGCCGGTGGCGTTTGTCGTGCCGACCTCGCAAGATGAAGCTCAGACCTGGCGCTACACCACTGATAAACCAGCCGGGGATTGGTTCCAGCCGAGCTTCGATGATTCCGCTTGGAAGACGGGTCGCGGCGGATTTGGCACGGAAGAAACGCCCGCGGCGGTGGTTAAGACGCGCTGGAACACGCCGGACATCTGGCTGCGGCGGACGATTGATCTGCCCGCAAAGCTAGAATGGCATCGGCCGCAATTCCTGATTCACCACGACGAGGACGCGGAAATCTATTTGAACGGCAAACGGGTTTTGAGCTTGCCCGGGTATTCGACGGAATACGAATCGACCGCATTGACCCGTGAAGCGCGCGAGGCGCTCCGGCCAGGGAAGAACGTTTTGGCCGTGCACTGCAAACAAACTGGCGGCGGCCAATACATCGATGTCGGAATTGTGGATGAGAAGTGAACGGGGCGGCAATCCCTCAATCAAATCCGAAATTCGAAGCTCGACAATTCGACCCGTCCTCCGAAGCTTCAGCGAAGGGGGACAGGTCGGATTTCGGATTTAGTGCTTCGAATTTAAGTATCTTCATTTCGAATTTCAATTTCCTTTGGTTAGGCTTTAGCCTGCAAGCAAGGAGTAAACACGCTGGTGTTGGTGCAATGCCTTGGCTGCAGCGTAAACGCTGCGTTCCTCGCTAGCTGTCCGCGAAGGAGCGCCGGAATAAAACATTGGTCGGTTCAACCGCATTTGCAATTTGCAATTTGCAATGTGCAATTTGCAATTTCTTCACGGATTGACCTGCTTGGCGTAAGCGTCAGCGGCCAGGAGTTGGTCGAGTTCCTTCCGATCGGCCGCTTTCATTTTGAAAAACCAACCCTTCCCGTACGGATCGCTGTTCACGAGAGCCGGATCTTGCGCGAGCGCTTGGTTGGCTTCGATGACCTCGCCGCTCATCGGCGCATAGATGTCGCTCGCCGTCTTAACCGACTCGACGACGGCGCACGCCTCGCCGCTTTTGACGCGCCGGCCGACCTGCGGCAATTCAACAAAGACAACATCTGTCAGCTCGTGCTGTGCGTGATCGCTAATGCCGACGATGGCCGTATCGCCGTCGAGCCGGACCCATTCGTGGCTTTTGGCGTATTTCAGATCAGAAGGAACTTTCGTCATAATCACGTTTTTTTGTAAATCGGTTTGCTGACAATCTCCGCGGGAAAACGCCTGCCGCGAATCTCGATTTCAATTCGATGGCCAACGCGCCCGAACTCCGCCGGCACATATCCAAGCCCAATGCCAAGCCCGAGTGACGGGCTTTGCGTCCCGCTGGTCACTTCTCCGATCGGCGATGATTTTTCGCCCCCGCTCCAAATCGGATAATGCGGCCGCGGCGGCGCGCTCTTATCGGACATCTTGAAAGCGACGCATTTCTTTTCGATGCCGTGACCTTTTTGTTCCAGCAACGCGGAGCGGCCAACAAATTCAGCTTTCTCGAGCGCGACGAAATAGCCGAGCCCAGCTTCGAGAGGCGTGGTGTTTTCGTCGAGTTCGTGACCATAAAGCGGATAGCACACTTCCGTGCGCAACGTGTCGCGGGCGCCCAATCCGGCCGGCTTCAATCCGTACGGCCCGCCGATGTTCAGAATCTTGTTCCAGAGGAATTCCATGATCTCACCCGGAGCAATCACTTCGAAGCCGTCTTCGCCGGTGTAGCCGGTTCGAGCGACAAACCCGCCGAAATCGCCATCGCGAATAGAAAATCCGACCGGGCTGATCTGATTTTTCTTGAGCTGTGAAAACTGCGTGAATTCGGGCGACGCGGCCCAGCCGTTCTGAAAGCAGGCATCGAGAATATCGGGCGAACGCGGTCCTTGCAACGCGACCGCGGCGTAATCGTCAGAAAAATTGGCCAGTTTGACATCGTCCCGTTGTGGAAAGCGCTGCCACTGTTTTTCGAGCCAGGCGAAATCAGCGTCGATGCGCGAGGCATTGACGATGAGGAGAAACGATTCTTCACCGACATGATAGGCGTAAAGGTCGTCGATGACGCCGCCGGTTTCGTTGCAGAGCAGAGTGTACTGGGCCTCGTTCAGCCCGATCTTCCGCAGGTCATTTGTCAGAACGGAATTGAGGAACGGTTCCGCGCCCGGGCCGCTGACGAGGAATTCGCCCATGTGCGAGATGTCGAATATTCCGGCCGCACTCCGGACGGTTTGATGTTCGTCGAGAATGCTCGAGTAAAAAACCGGCATTTCCCAGCCGCCGAATTCGATCAGCCGGGCGCCGAGCTTTTGGTGGGCGGCGAAGAGCGGTGTTTGTTTCAGCCCCATTTTTCGGTTTTCATCTGAGCTTTAGGAACGCCTAATTGCTTCACGACGAGCGTTTCGGTGGCATCGACCAGTTCATTCGGCCCGCACGCGTAAAAAACGGTGTTTGGCAATTCATGGATTTGGTCCTTGACCCACTCGGCGCTGATGCGTCCGCGCCGGCCAGTCCACGGATCTTCCGGAACCAAGCGCGTGCAGGTCACATAGAAACTAAAGTTCCGGTTCTCCTGTTCCAATTCGCGGAATTCTTCATCGAAAATAATGTCGTTGGTGGTGCGGACGCTGTAAAGAATGGTGATCTTGGTGTCGAGCTGGCGGCGGGTGGCTTCACGAATAAACCCGCGGAATGGGGTCACGCCGGAACCGCCCGCGATGCAAATGAGATGTTTTCCCGGAGGCTCGAACACGGGAAGAAACCGGCCGGTGGGAGCGATGACGACCATGCGATCGCCCGGTTTGGCCCAATCGACAATGCGAGTTCCCATCTTGCCATCCCGCTTGATCGTCACCTCGTAAAAGCCGCGGTCGAGCGCGCAAGAGGAGAGGGAGTAAGCCCGTTTGTAGGAAGGGGTGTCAGGCCAATAAAGCGTGATGAACTGGCCGGTTTTGAAATCCGGATTGTGATCGGATGGCCATTTGAACCGGACAGTTTTTGTGTCCGGCAATTCCATTTTGACGGCTTCGATCTCCATCTCGACAGCTGGCTTGGCCATAGCAACTCAAGTGAACCGAAAGGCCGCAAAGATAGACGATGAACCAGCGGTGTAAAGCATGGAGCGAAGCGAGCGAGGCCGCCGGTTAGGCCATCTTCAGGCGCGCGGCCACTTCCTGCGCGAGCACCTCGTAAGCCGCGGCGCCGGCGCTGTATGGGTCGTAATAAATGATCGGCTTGCCGAAACTGGGCGCTTCCGCCAGACGAGTGGTGCGAGGAATCACCGTTTCGAAAACGCGTTCGCCGAAATATTGCCGGACTTCGCCAACCACTTGCTGGGAGAGCTTGGTCCGTCCGTCAAACATGGTCATGAGCACGCCAAGAAGCTCGAGCCGCGGGTTGACCCCCGTCTCCCGCAGTTGGCCCATGAGGCGGGTGATCGTGGATATGCCTTCCAGCGCGTAATATTCGCACTGCAACGGCACCAAAAGCCAATCCGCTGCGGCAAACGCGTTCAATGTCAAAACGCCGAGCGCAGGAGGGCAATCAACGAGAATGAGCTGGTATTTGCCCGCGTCCTGGATCGGCTGCAGGATCTGAGCGAACCGGTGCAAATGATCTTCAAGCCGGGAGAGCTCGATTTCGGCGCCGCACATGTCCGGTTCGCTTGGGATCATGTCGAGCCGGTCGAAGGCGGTGCGCTGGATTTTTTCGAGCAAGGCGCCTTCGCCGAGCAGCGGCCGGTAAGCGCTGGCGCCCTCTTGTTTTTCGAGACCCATGCCGCTGGTGGCATTGGCTTGCGGATCCAAATCGAGCAGGAGAACGGTTCGTCCTTGTGCCGCCAGCGACGCAGAGAGGTTCACTGAGGTCGTGGTTTTGCCCACTCCACCTTTCTGATTGGCGATGGCGAGTATTGGGGTCGGCACACGGCGATTTAAGGAGAGCCACCCCGCGACTGCAAGCCAGATGGCGGCATTGTTGCAACGCCTTGGCTGCAGCGTGAACGCTGCGTTCCGGCCGAGGTCCCGTGTTGCGTGCGGCCGAAACCGAGGCTAAAGATTACCGCGGCCGCTCACTCGCCGCCGGCTCGTTCCATAAATTTCATGAGCGAAATACTTGTTATCGGCCATCGCAACCCGGACACGGATTCGATCTGCTCGGCGATTGGCTACGCTGAATTCAAACGCCGCACGGGCATGCCCAACGCCGTCGCGGCGCGCTGCGGCGATACGAATGACCGGACTGATTTCGTTCTCCGCCGCTTTGGCGTGCCGCCGCCACGGTTCGTGGCGGATGTTTCGCCGAAGGTCCGCGATGTGATGCAGCCGGATGTCACCAGCGTTAATCCAAACGCGACAGTGGCCGAGGCATTGAGCTTGATGGAGGAACGAAACCTGCGCGTCGTGCCGGTCCTCGACGAAAACCAAATCTGCCATGGGCTCATTTCGGTTTTTAAAATGGGCAAGTTTTTTTTCCCCACGCCCCAGCGGCCGTTCGATTCGCGGCGGATCCTGGCCTCGATTTCGAATTTAGCCCGCACCCTCTCCGCTGAGGTCCTCCACGTCATCGAGCCGCACCGCGAAGACGATCTCATCATGATGGTGGGCGCCATGAGCTTGGAATCGTTCGCCGAACGTTTGCCGAAGAACCCTCCCGAGCGTCTGGCCGTCATTGTGGGAGACCGCCAGGACGTTCAAACTCGCGCCATTCAAGCCCGTGTCCGTCTGATCGTCGTGACCGGTGGGCTGGCCGTCGCCCCCGCGGTTCTGCAGGACGCGCGCCGGCAGGGCGTCTGCTTGCTCCGATCCCCGCATGATTCCGCAACGACCGCGATGCTGTCGCGCGCCGCCATCAACGTTCGCCACATGGTCCACGAAAAGTTCCTCACCTTTCGCGAAGACGAATCGTTGGCGGCCATCCGGCAAATGGCGACGCAATCGACCTTTCACGCATTTCCTGTGGTCGACCAAAACAGGCGGACGGTCGGGATCATTTCGAAGTCCGATTTTCTGAAAAAGGTGCAGCGTCAGCTGATTTTGGTCGATCACAACGAGCTGTCCCAGGCGGTGCACGGAGCCGAACAGGTGGAAATTCTCGAGGTGATCGATCACCATCGGGTAGGTTTGTCGACGCAGCAGCCGATTCTCTTTCGCAACGAACCGGTCGGCTCGACCAGCACGATTGTGGCGGATTGCTTTTTGAGGAACGGCGTCAAGATGCCTGTTCCCGTCGCAGGCTTGCTTCTGGCGGGCATTGTTTCCGACACGCTCAACCTGACTTCTCCCACCACCACGCCGCGCGATGCCGAGGTGTTATCCGTCTTGGAAAGCCTGGCGCAGGTCAACGCTCGAGAGTTCACCGATCAACTGTTTGCTTCCGGTTCGGTGTTGATTGCGAAACCGGCCGCACAAGCGATTAACAGCGATTGCAAGGAGTACATCGAGCAAGGCAGAACTTTCAGTGTCGCGCAAATCGAAGAGATCGGATTCGACACTTTTTGGAAGCGGAAAGAGGAAGTGGTCGCGGCGCTCGATGGACATCGCCAAAAAAAGAATTATTTCTTTTGCGGCCTCCTGATCACGGACGTGGTTCGGCAATCTTCGCTCTTCGCGGTGGCGAGTTCGGAACAATTCTTGAAGTGCATCGATTACCCGGAAGTGGAGCCTGGGATTTACGAATTAGAAGGGGTGGTCTCACGCAAGAAACAACTCCTGCCGTACCTGACCCATTGCCTGGCCAAGATGGGCGGGTGAGGCGGTGGGACGGTGCGACGGTGCGACGGTGGGACGGCCTGCGCTTAAGTAGTGAGAAAGGACCAATGGACGATTGCTCGAATTAGGGTTCACTCGCCAATCCCCAAGAGGAGGGCTCCCCAACGCGCCCGGTGGGTCATTCAAGATTGGGGTTTACTTCGTCATTCGTTCATTCCGTCATTCGTCATTTCCCACCGGTCAGTGGTCAGTGGTCTTACCGTCTTACGGTCGCACCGTCGCACCGTCCTACCGTCTCACCCGTCCTACCGACTCACTGGCTCCGTATCGACTTGAGTCGGGCGTCCGGCGCTGATTGCATGAATCCGTTCCTCCAATGACTTCACGCTCGGCGCATCCGCATAGATGCCGATTTCGATTTCGAACTTCCGGCTTTGGCCCGCGGGTAATTTCTGTAATCGCCCTGCTTTTCGTTCGATCCGGCGGTTGAACGGAAAGTTCGTTCCAGGCTCAAGCCCAGTGACGTAGCCTTCCTCGAGCGCGGTGGTGTTTTTCCAGAGCGTCAAGTAAGGGAGTTGTTCCGGCGAAAATTGCATCGAAACGGCGCGCGATCCCGCGGCGTTCCGCAGACCGACCACGGTTTTGCCGCCGGGCCCGATGTGCGGATCGATGCAGTAAACCTGTTCGATAAAACCTTTGGTGGGGGCTTCGTAAGTTTGGAAACCTTGAATTCCTTCCGCGGCGCGCGCATTGAACGGCGTCACTTTCTTCACCGCGCCCAAGAACTGCGCCCCTTTCTCGAGGATCGGCGGACCATAGTTTGCGTGATAAATGATTTCGAATTCCTGGTCGTACGCGCCGCGGTTAACAACCGTGTCCTCGATCCGCAACGCGTTTGATCCTGGCTCCGTCGAGATATCCGTCCACAACTCAAGTTTTGGTCCGTAAAACATCCGTTCGTCCACACGGCCGCGAAGGTGAATCCGATGCGGCGGACCGCTCTCGATCGCCACGATCACTTCCGAGGCGGGAATGTTGCCGATCTTGCCGTGCAACGTCAGATCCATCTCCGCTTCGTCGCCAACGTTATTGATGAATTTGTCTTTGCCAGGATGTCCCGCGAACTCGAGCCCGCAACGCACGATCCACTCGTTAAAACCCTCCAGCCAGCCCAGCCCGCCGCGGCTTTCCAGATTGACAAACTGCGGGTGCACCACCTCTTTTACTGGTGAATCCCAGCCGAGCCGAACGTCACCGAGTTGCGCCCGCAAAATTCCCAACCCGCGGGTGGGAATCACTTCGAAACGAAGCTTCCCGTTGTCCACGACGATCAGATCGACCCCTTCCTGTTTGCCGCCGTGGAGCGTGACCTTGCGGACTGACCAAGCCTCCGGCGTTTTCAAGTCCAACGTGCGGGAGTTGACTTCGAATTCATTGAGATGAATGGCGCGCGCGGCGCTGGTTAAGACCTGTTCAAAATCTGCGCCTGCGAGCGTTTGAAGGAGAGTGCCAACCATAATCGTGGACAAGATAATTTGAGAAGTCATGGGTCGTGCGAGTGAACCGAGGCCGAGAGTAACTCGAAGTGAACCGCGCGTCGAGCTGGGACGGTGGGACGGTGCGACGGTGCGTCGGTGGGACGGTGCGACGGTGGGACGGTGCGTCGGTGGGACGGTGCGACGGTGGGACGGTTTTAACGCTTTTAACCTCTTTAACCTCTTTAGCCTCTTTAACCTCTTTAACCTTTTTAACGCTCTCGACGGTGGGACGGTGCGTCAATCGTCAATCCAATCATCCGCCCGCGACGATTTTGACGATTTCCAAACGGTCTCCAGCGTTCAGTTGCCGGCTGCCGAACTCGGACGGTGCGACGGCCTCGCCGTTGTGCTCGACCACAACGCTTTTGGGAAGAAGTTTCTGGGCGACCAAAAACTCCTCGATGCTGCAGGGAAAATCGTTTTCAACTTTCTTGCCGTTGGCGATGACAGTGCCGCGTTGCATCACGCAGAATTAATATGAAATTCGCAGAGCTTTCGATCGGGGGGACTTGCCGGCGCGCAGCAACGGAACCGCTCGGCGGCTTTGGGCGGCCTTAATTCGAAACGCCCACCTCGGCATTCGGAATTCCCAGTCCTTCGTCCCAATCTTTCCAAACGGGTTCGTAGCCGAGCCGCCGAACCAGTTCCGCAACTTCTGTCGCGCTCCGTTCGTCCGCGATTTCAAATTGTTGCGTCGCGTTTGGAGCCGCAGGCGCAACCGACCATTCACTCGAGGTTGCGGCAAGTTCGACAATCCGGCCGCGCTCAGTTCGGTGAAGTTTGTCGCGCCCGGCCCCAGTGTAACCTCCCGGCTCGGTATGGCTGCCGGCGCTGATCAAGGTAATCCCCAATGGAATAAGCCCGTCCCTCAACCGGGATGGTTCCCGCGTCGACAAAACCAAGCCTGCGTCCGGCAACAGGAGCCGCAGCGCGCAGACCAATTGCGTCAGCTCGCGATCGGTCATTTCGGTGAGCGGTTGGAAATCCCCCGCGCACGGTCGAAGCCGGGGCAACGAGACGGTTAATTGCGCTTTCCAACAATGGCGCAACAAATATTGGGCATGAGCCGCCACGCTGATCGCTTCCGCGCGCCAGTCGCTTAACCCGAAAAGGGCGCCGATGCCAAGCCGCCGGAAACCGGCCGCATACGCCCGCTCGGCCGTTTCCAATCGCCAGTTAAAATTGCGCTTCGGCCCGGCGGTGTGCATCTCTGAGTAAATGCCGCGATCGTACGTTTCCTGGTAAACGACCAGCCCTTCCGCGCCGGCTTCCACCAGCGGTCGGTACTCTTCCGTCTCCATCGGTCCAACTTCGAGCGACAAACTCGGCGCCTGCTCGCGTAGGGCGCGGACACATTCAGTCATGTACTCGCCGGAAACGAATTTTGGATGCTCGCCTGCGACCAGCAGGATGTTTCGGAACCCTTGCTCGGCCAGGGCCGCGGCTTCCTGGCGAACGTCGTCGATCGACAACGTGACGCGTAAAATCGGGTTATCGCGCGAAAACCCGCAATATTTACAGTTGTTGATGCACTCGTTCGAAAGATAAAGCGGCGCGAACAGTCGAATCACTTTTCCAAACCGTCGTTGCGTGAGCGTTTGCGAGCGGCGTGAGATGTTTTCGAGAAACTCCGATGCCGCCGGGGAAATCAGGCGCGCGAAATCCGCGAGATCGAGGTCGGTTTTCGCCAAACTGGCTTGGACCGCGCCGCGGGAGGCTTGCCGCGAACGATTCGCGAACTCCGAAAGCGGCAACGCATCGAATGATGGAACGAAACTCATCCGCGTTACGGTAACAAAGTCCGAGCGCCCCACAAGGGGAGAGTGCCGTGCGACGGTGGGACGGTGCGACGGTGGGACGGTGCGACGGTGGGACGGTGGGACAGTGCGAGGGTGGACGGTTTTAACGCTTTTAACCTCTTTAACCTTTTTAACGCTCTCGACGGTTCCGAAGAGGGTAAACCACGAAAAACACGAATCACCCGAAACCCTGAGCTCACGCCCGATCCGCTCGTATTCTAGCTTAGGGAAAAGTCCGAAGTTCACGAGCGAACCGAGCTGGTCCCCAGTTGCTTTTAAATCATTGTGCACCTGTGCTCGCTGTTCATCGGTCAGTGCTCGCACGACCTTCAATTGCAGAATGATTTTATCAAGCGAATGGGCAATTGCTTTTCGTGTGGTTCGTGTGGTTCGTGGTTCAGGCTTCCGCTGCGCACTCGATTCGCACAGTAGTTTCCACCGTTTCGCTCGGTTCGAGCCGCAGGCATTCGCGTTTCTGCGCTGACTCGGCCAGCGAAAGCCGGGGCGTCGTGCACGGTTCGAGAATCAGCACCTCCAAGTCGCGCCAACCGCCATACGAGGCAAACAACCAGACGGAACTGAATATCTCTTTCGAAAAGCGCAGCCGAAACGACCAGCGTTCTGCCAAATTGCGCAGTTCGCAGACGCCGTCCGTCAGCTCCAGCAAATAAAGAAACTCGGCGCCTCGGCCAAGCTCGGGAACGCGATGCAACAGCGGCTGTTCCGCCCACGGAAATCTGCCGAGCCCAGGCATCCGGCTCCATTGCGGGTCCGCCACCTCAGCGAGCGTCGCCGGCACGACAATCTCGGTGTCTTTGGCAATGCGAAGCGCGGGGTGCAATTTCCAGAGGATATCCCGCGCCGATCGGCCGATGTTTTCGAGCCGATAATCGAGACGGATGGAATTTCCTTCCAAACTGATGATTTTGCGATAACGCAGCGGAGTTATTGGAAGCGTCCCTTCGAGCACAACCGAACTTCCCTCGACGCGATGCTTCAACGGCGTGGTCCACAATTCCCCATGGTCGACCAGATTCTCTCCATTCACCTGCTCGGCCATATCATTCGGGAGCAATTCGTCGAACCCGCCAAAGAAGTGGTCGTCGTAATTGGCGCCCATCGGCAGCGACTGCAGCCTCAGCTTGGGATGATGCCAAAGGAATTGCCGGCCGCTTGGGCGATGTTCGATCGTCCAGATTTTCCCGCCGAGTTGCGGAAGAATTTCGATGCGCAGGAATTCATTTTCCATTCGAACCACGGAAAAACCTTGAAACGTCCAATCGTCGTTGAGGTGGGTTGCCATGTGATCTTCACCAGTACTTCCAGTAGATGCAAACGTACATCACCCCTGCCACTGCGCACCAAGTGCCGACGCGTTGGTACCAGGGCAGGGGAAGCGCGCCCGCGGCAGATTCCGCCCGGCCCGGCCGCCACAAATACGGAGCGATCGCTGCATACTCCGGCGGCCGCGAACCGAGGCTGATGGCGACCATCAACAACGCCGCGGCGAACCAGAGGATGAGCGCGAATGTGAACAGGTGCATTTTCCAGCCGAGCCCCGGCACTGTCAGCCAGGAACTGTCACCGAGGATAAACGGAATCAAAACGAACGGCAGAACGAAAATGAAAGTGGCCGTGGCCGCGGTGGCGGTGGCGCGTCGCCAAAGCACCCCCAGCGTAAATGCGAGCATGATCGGAATCGCCAGGATGGACCACGCATTCTGCGAGTAGATGAAGATATATTTGTATTTCATCGCCACGAAGCTCAGCGGCGCCGCAATCAGCAACGTGATCGTTCCGGCTATCCGGCCAATCCGGATCAACTGCGGTTGGCTGGCATCCGGTCGCAGCCAGCGTTGATACAAATCCACCGTGAAAACTGTGGCCGTCGCGTTCACGACCGAACTGATCGTTGACATCACCGCCGCCAGAACTCCAGCGATGACCAATCCGCGCAGGCCAGGTCCGATCAAATGGCCGACCAGATGAGGCAGGGTGGCGTTGACGTCGGCTTGGCCGGCGGCGCTGATCGGCAGCGGCGGCAACACGCCGCTCGCAATCAAGTCGTGCGCGATGTAGCCGGGAAAGGCGCAGCACAACGTCAGCACCGGCCCGAGGAACGCCGTTAGCAACACGCCCATTTGGCCGTGCCACCGGTTCTTCGCGCCGAGGCACGATTGCACATAAAACTGATTGGTCGCGCAGTACCAGACGTTGGTCGAGATCGCGAGCAGCAGAAGCCCTGGCCAAGGCAGACATTCGTCATTGAGCCCGCGGATCAGGTGCGGTTGCGGCATGCGTTCGAGCAGACCGGACCAGCCTCCTTGCACATGGCTTAACCCGAGCCCAAAAACAATCAAGCCGCCCGCCAGCAGCAACACGCATTGGAACGTGTCTGTCCAAGCGACCGATGACATCCCGCCGATCACCGTGTAAAGACCGGTAAAAGCGGCCAGAGCCAGCACGCCCCAGACTGGATCAAGCCCGAGAAAATATTTCAACGCCGCCCCGCCCAGCGCGAGCACCATCACGAGCGTCACGCAGGCGTTGTTGAACAGCGTGTAGCCCGCGAAACAAAGGCGGGTGCTCTTGCCGTAACGTTTTTCCAAATACTCGGGAATCGTGGTGATGCCGGAGCTCAAATAAACCGGCAGGAACACCAGCACCATGAGCGCAAGCGCTGGAAAAACGGCGAGGTCCCAGTTGGACACCGCCAAACCGGCGTCCATTCCGTACCCGACTTCGCCCAGCATCTGTTCGGCGCTGATCCCAGCCGCAATCATGGTGAGGCCGACCACCCACCAGGGCAGCGTTTGTTTGGCGACAAAAAAATCCGTGGACGATCCCTCCGTCTTGCGCGCGGACCAAAAGCCGATGCCAATGGTCGCAATCAGATAGGCCGCGATAACCGCGTAATCAATGGTTGTCAGCATGCCTGTTGACCCTGTTGTTGCATAAAATTTGCGCCGCGCCTCACCTTTGATTCCGCCCCCCGCGCTGTAGCAACTATGATTTGCATCAGCGTTGAGTTGGGTTGAGTTGACCTTAAAACGTCACGGATAATCCGCCATCCACCACGATCGTTTCGCCGGTGATGTAGCTGTTTTCAGGACCGGCCAAAAACAGAATCACGCGCGCGATTTCCTCCGGTTGCGCCGGCCGAGCGAGCGGAATTCGCCGGCGTTTGATGTAAATTTCCCGGAACGTTTCTGTTTCCAGTTCGTTCACTCCATTTACGAGCGACATGGGCGTGTCAACAAAGCCGGGCGCGACGCCGTTCACCAAAATATCGTGCGGCGCCAATTCGACTGCGAGAGCCCGGGTCAGTTGGTCGAGCCCGCCCTTGGCCACGTCATAATGAGAGGAACGATTCTCGGCGAGAAAAGCGTGGACTGACGAGACATTGACGATTCGTCCTGGCCGGCCGGCTTGGATCATCCGAGCGGCCGCCGCTTTCGAGCAACGGACCGCCCCGAAGAGATTGGTTTCAACGACGCGTTGCCACTGCTCAAAACTGTCATGAACGAAATCGTGCGACACAAACAGCGCCGCGTTGTTCACTAGAATGTCAATCCCGCCCGCGTTCTTCACGAGAGTAGCGGAAACGAGCAGTTCGGCCGTTTCGGGTTTGGCAATGTCGCCAATGACAGCTTCCGCTTCGCCTCCGCGCGCCCGAATGCCCGCCACGACCTCTTGCGCGGAAGCCGCGTTCTTATCATTCACGATCACGCGCGCCCCTTCCGAAGCGAACAGTTCGGCGGTGGCGCGTCCGATGCCGCTGCCGCTGCCGGTGATGATGGCCGTTTTTCCACGGAGACGCATGTTCGAGGCGGTGTAACGGAATGCCAGACAGGTGTCAAAAACCAAGTGCGCGTAGAGGAGCGCGGACAGCTTGTCGGCCGTGGCACGAACCGTAGCGCAGACATTCTTGTCGGCGGTAATACGATCACCGATACGCACATTCACGACCGTAGCGCAGACATTCTTGTCGGCGGGTTACCGGAGCTTTCTAGCTCCTCATTCAACCGGGCGATTGGAAAAGCGCCCTCACTGCCCGCCTTGGAGGCCTTCGCTACAGCAGCGATTCGCCCCGTCTTGGACCTGCGCCAAATTTGTCCGGTGGGGCGAGTGTACTCGCGAGCCGCGCTTTCCATGCTCCTGCTCAGCTCGTCAGTAGCTTCGCCCCACCTGTGCTGCTTCGAAGCACCGCGTTGCAGCCATTGAGATTGAAAGAAAATGCCTTTCCCGCATCATCCGCCTGATCACCCCGGGCGAACCAATTCTTATGAAATCGACCTCTTTTCTTTTTTTAATTTTCTTTTTGGCAACGGCCGCGAGCCAGTTGTTGCACATAGAAGCCGCGGAACCTGTCGTGTTGTTGCGTGACGCCCCCGAAATTTATTTTCCCGGCGCGCCGCCCGCGGGCCAAGCCACGCATGGCGAGACCGACTGCAACAGCCCGCTGCACTGGGAAGGCGACACGTTTTACATTTTTAATTCCGCGGGTCATCCGTATCGCAGCTCGGGCCGGAAGCTGTTCGAGTTCGAAAGCAAATACCTGAAATGCGAATACAACAACAAGACCAATGGCGGACGGTGGATCGAAGCAACCTGGAAACTCGAGCATGGGCCGCTCTACGGCTGGTATCATTTCGAGCCGACCGGCGTTTGTTCAGGGACCCGGCTGACCGCTCCGAAGATCGGCGCCGTTCGCTCGAATGACAACGGCGCGCATTGGCATGATCTGGGGGTGGTGCTGACCGCGCCGGCCGATTCGTTGCGTTGCGATACCAAGAATTATTATTTCGCGGGCGGCAACGGCGATTTTTCGGTGATGCTCGATGATGCTGGCGAATTTCTTTACTTCTTCATCAGCACCTACACCGGCGGGCTATCAGAACAAGGCGTGGCCGTGGCCCGGATGCGTTGGGCCGATCGCGAAAACCCAGTGGGCAAAGTCTGGAAATTGCGCGACGGAAAGTGGGACGAGACGGGTTTGGGCGGGCGCGTGACTTCGATCTTTCCCGCGAAAACGGATTGGCACATGGCAACGGCCGACGCGTTCTGGGGTCCTTCCGTTCATTGGAATGCGCACTTGAAAACTTACGTGATGTTGCTGAACCGGACCATGGACAGCGAATGGAAGCAGGAAGGTGTTTACGTCTCGTTCAATCCTGATTTGAGCAAACCGGGTGGATGGTCCGCGCCAAAAAAGATTCTGGGCGACCTCAGGAAAGACCAGTGGTACCCGCAAGTGGTCGGCTTGGACGCAGGCGGAAAGGAATCAGACAAATTGGCTGGTGAAAAGGCTCGGCTTTTTATCCGTGGCGAATCGCGTTGGGAAATCCTGTTTCAGCAGTGAATCCGCGGTCCAACCGTCGCTCCCCGACGGGATGTCTTGTTTTGCCTCTGGTCCCGGCGATAAAGCCCCAGCTCTTGCTCTTTCCATAAAAAAAAGAAGCGCAAGGCCAGGACCAAGAGGACGTTCAGGTCCCGGCCACCTCCATCCGCAATCTTGCCGCTCGCCTCATCTGCAAGCATTTACCCGTCGCATTTGACAAATTCCACCGCTCTGGCATTGATAACTCCGTTGCAGCCTAAGTTGGCTCGGGCCAACGCGGGGGACCCAGCTCCTCGAATAAACTCGAGGATGGGGCGAACGGTGATTGCAAGATCGCCCAGGTCACTTCCAAGACCGAGCCCGTCAGCTAACCTCGCCGGCAATTGGAAGGGCGATCCTCTCCCCGCTCGGGCGGGACTCAGAAGATCTCCCCACCTGAAGCAGTGCGATTTCGAATTTCGGTTCAGAATTGTCTTCGGAACTTCGCTGGGTTCGACAATCGCCTCGAACGACGGAGATACATATGACCTCGACATTTGCTCTCACTAACCCTGCGCTGGCCGGCTTTTGGGCGGCTGCACTGTTCGCAGTGCTGCTGGCTTCACCACTCTGGACCGGCGCGGTTTTAATTCGCGAACGTCAGGTTGGGATTGTGATCAAGAAATTTGGCCGGAGCTCGCTGCCGCCGGGCCGATTGATTGCCCTTGCTGGTGAAGCCGGCTTTCAAGCCGACACGCTCCCGCCTGGCCTTCATCTGGGCTATTGGTTTTGGCAGTATCGCGTCCTAAAAGTGCCTGTCACCATCGTGCCACAGGGAGAGATCGCACTCGCCATTGCCGCAGACGGACAGCCGATTCCCGCCGAACGCATCCTGGGCCGAGTCGTCGATTGCGATAATTTCCAGGACGCCCGCAAATTTTTTGCAAACGGCGGCGAGAAAGGCCGCCAGGTCGGGATTTTGACGGCCGGGACTTACCGGATCAACTCTGCCTTGTTCAGCGTGATCACAGCCGCGCAGGCGGAGGCGAACGGCATGGATCCGGAGCAGCTTCGTTTGACGCGAATCGAGCCGGACATGGTCGGGATCGTGACGACGTTGGATGGTCGTCCGATTGAAACCGGCGAGATCGCCGGACCGATCATTCCAGGACATGAGAATTTTCAGAACGCCCAAGCGTTTCTCGATGGCGGCGGCCGGCGCGGGTTGCAGGAACAAATGCTGTTGTCAGGCACGTGGAATTTAAATCCCTGGTTCGTTCAGGTCGAACAGGCGCCGATGGTGCAGATCCCGATCGGTTACGTCGGAGTGGTGATCTCGTTTGTCGGCCAGGCCCACGTCGATGTCAGCGGGGCGGAATTCAAGCATGGCGACCTGGTCCAAGCGGGCCACAAAGGCGTTTGGGTGACGCCGCTCTATCCGGGAAAACATCCGATCAACACGCGCGTGATGAGCGTCGAACGGGTGCCCACGACGAACATCGTGCTTAATTGGGCTAGCCGGACCGAAGCCCACCATTACGACGAGAAACTCTCCTCGATTACGGTTCGATCGCGCGACGGGTTTGCGTTTAACCTCGATGTTTCTCAGATCATCCACGTGGGCGCGTTGGACGCGCCGAAGGTGATCTCCCGCGTCGGTTCGATGCAGAACCTGGTCGATCATGTGTTGCAGCCGATTGTCGGGAATTATTTTCGCAACTCCGCGCAGGATTTTACCGTGCTCGATTTTTTGAGCGCGCGCAGCCAACGGCAAGTAGACGCCGCGGGACACATTCGCATCGCGCTGGCTGCTTATGACGTGCAAGCGATCGACACCTTGATCGGCGATATCCATCCGCCCGGCGAGCTCATGCAGACGCAGACGGATCGAAAGATCGCGGAGGAACAACGCAAGACTTATGAAGCGCAAGAGGCAGCCCAAAAACAGCGCCAGCAATTGGTCCGCCAAACCGCGCTGGCCGAAATTCAGCAGCAGATTGTCGGCGCCGAACAAGGCGTGAGCATCGCGGAACTGAAGGCCGGGGCGACGGTGAAGCAAGCCGTCGGTGATGCGGAAGCAACCCGCTTGCGTGCCGGCGGCGAGGCCGAGGCGATTCGAGTCACTGGTCAAGCCAAAGCCGAAGCATATCAAGCCGGCGTGACCGCCTTGGGAGCGCAAGGCTACACGCTGATGCAGTTGATGCAGATTGTTGGCGAACGGAACGTGCGAATTGTTCCGGACGTTGCGGTGAGCGGCGCGGGCGCCAGTCCTGGACTAGTGGACGGATTGTTCGCGCAGATGCTGCGGCCCCATGCAAACGGCCACTCCACCAAAGCAAATGCTGGCTGACGCGGAGGGAGAATATCCACAGCGACCTTTGACCGACCAGCAACGAAGCAGATGGGCCGGCGCACGATTTCGCAATCCTCCAGGCAAGTCGCGCGGCCCGTTGCGACTCACACACACGCCTTGTTATTTTTCCAACGCCGGTTAATATTCACCCGTTCGTCCCACCACTCGTGCAACTCTAAATACATAAAGGAACAATTATGGCTTCGAACGCACCGGTGAAATGGTTTTTTGAGGCGGATTTTATTCAGGCGTGCAACTGCGATTACGGTTGTCCCTGTGAATTCTCTGCGCCGCCGACGAAGGGTTATTGCGAAGGCATGGTCGCGTGGCGCATCAACAACGGAAAATTCGGCGAAGTCAGTTTAAATGGAATCGGTCTGGCCCTGGCGGTTCGCTGGCCGAAAGCCATTCACGAGGGAAACGGAACCGCGGTCCTCCTTTGTGACGAGAAAGCAAATCCTCCGCAGCGCGACGCGCTCTTGCAAATCGCCAGCGGAAAGGCGGGAGGGCTTCCTTTCGAAATTATCGTGACGACATTCTCGAAAGTCTCGGAGCCGCGGTTCGTGCCCTTTAAATTTGAATTCAACGGCCGCAACAGCCGCATGAGTGCGGGCAACCAAATTGTGGTCTCGACCGAGCCGATTAAGAACCCGGTGACCGGCGACCCCGAATCGGTCCGAGTCGAACACAGCACCGGCTTTATCTTTAAGCAAGCGGAGTGCGTCTCCGCCGCGGAGATGCGCGTCGAAACTGGAGAATTGAAATTCTCCTGGCCTGGCAAAGCTGGATTTGTGACCCAGGTTCGCTACGGCAATTAATCTGACTCGCGGGAACCGGCGGGCCAGTTCGCGCGTGGCGAACATGATCACATTTATCCTGCGGAAGGAGCGCGGCATCATCCTGGCATGCCTGGCGGGCATTGCCGCGATCGCATGGATCGATTTGATCCGGGAAGCCCGCGCGCTCGACCGGACGGGCATCTGTTCGTGCGTGGGCTTGAAAATGTCGGGCCCAGATTTGACGCCATGGACGCTTTCAAGCCTGGCCGGGCTGTTTCTCATGTGGGCTGAGATGATGGTGGCTATGATGATTCCGTCGGCCGCGCCCATGATTCTCACGTTCGCGGCGGTCGAGGGGAAACGGCGGGAACAGGGAAGGGCGTTCGTGCCGGCGGGAGTTTTTGCCGCGAGTTATATTTTGGTTTGGACAGCGTTCAGCGCCGTATTTGCGGTTGCGCAATGGACACTGCACTCGGTTTCTTTTCTTTCTCCCCGCATGTCCAGTTCCAGTTCTGTTCTGGGAATCGTTCTCCTGTCCGGCGCAGGCGTTTTTCAATTCACCCCGTGGAAACGGAGTTGTCTGCAACACTGTCGTTCCCCGCTCGCGTTTCTTTTGACGGAATGGCGCGAAGGAATCGCCGGCGCTTTTCGGATGGGATTCAAGCACGGGGCGTATTGCACCGGCTGTTGTTGGTTGCTGATGGCGATTTTATTTGTCGCCGGGGTCATGAACATCTGGTGGGTGGCGCTCATTTCGATTTTCGTTTTGTTCGAGAAACTGGCGCCTTGCGGGAATCTGCTTCGGAAAGCCGCTGGCATCCTCCTGGTCCTTTGGGGGGCGTGGATTGCGTTTTGCCAGTTCCGCTAATTCCTTTCAATTCACCTGGTCTGAGGCGCGACTCGTCAAAAAGTTTGTAAGAACGGGCTGTTCTCGTCCGTAGAAGAAGTAACAGGCTGAAATTTTACACATCAAACGAGGAGGCGCCAGTGACCACCGCACAGATGATCGGGTATGAGTATCTCATTCAACAACCTGACGGGCTAAGCTCCGCCGGGTCAATGCAGCAGTTCCCCGTGCTCGTTTACCTGCATGGCGCCGGTGAAATTGCCGGAGAGAAAGTCGCCCAGGTGAAAAAGCACGGCCCGTGGAAGGACGGAAAATTCAACGGGGGCGCCAAGAGCAGTTTGGGAAATTATTTTCTGATCGCGCCGCACATCGCGGCGGGCGGCGCCAACGCCTGGGACACGCAGCGGCTGTTAAGCACCGTCTGCACGGCATTTTCGGAAATCAAAAGCAAATTCGGCCATAACATCATCGACCCGGCGCGGCTTTACGTCACCGGGTTCAGCTTAGGCGGCCGAGGCGCCCTCGAACTGGCGGAGGCCGGTTGTCCCAATCCTGCGGGCACCCCTTGCAGCTCGTTTCAGCGCGTGCCCTTCAAAGCCGCGGCGATTTTGTGCCCGCTCTGGGGCAGCTCAGCGCAGTTGCATCCGCAAACGAAATATCAATTCTTCCATCGCGAACACGATTCGAACGCGCCGACGCGTGGAACGTACGAACATTTGAAAAAACACGCGAACGCCCGGTTTCATCGCTTTGCCGGGACCAGCCACAACTGCTGGTCCGCGACCTATGCCAATCCGCAGTTGTACGATTGGCTGGAAGATCCGACCATCGCGCCAGACTGGGGCGCCGCGTGTGATTTTGGATACTGCGCGGATAAAGCGATGGCAGCGATTGCGGTGAAGCCGCCAATTGAAGCGCTGTTTTGTTTCGCCCACGCGCAGGCTTATCAGCTCGGGGCCGCGCCGTGGGTGGGCAAGTACAACGGCAAAATCCCAGACGTGTCCATGCTGCAGCCGGCTGGGGTCTTCTCACCGGGCTGATATTTCGAGTTCGGCCGTCGAGGCCGGGCCGCGCACGTCGAACGCATCGATTGAAATTGCTCCCGGTTCGTTCCGGAGTGAAGCCCTTGGCCTTGCCTTGATGGCGCCGCAGAGCGAGTTCACGATCGACCCATCCGAGACTCGCGGCGCTCGAAACAAAAAGGTTCGAGATTGGTGCAATGCCTGGGCTGCAGCCTGAAGGCTGCGCTCCTGGCGGGGATCGCGGCGGCGCACGATCGGAACGCGGGGTTGAGCCTGGGTTGAGCCTGCGGG
>Ga0209514_10002532_pt1 | contig 28074 bp, 23 predicted proteins | sample Subgrocontami58m_FD_187452 | JGI IMG/M metagenome (GOLD analysis project Ga0209514, IMG submission 187452) | Subsurface groundwater microbial communities from S. Glens Falls, New York, USA - GMW37 contaminated, 5.8 m (SPAdes) (version 3) | ecosystem: Environmental > Aquatic > Deep subsurface >...
GTCGGCGAGACGCTCGGCTTGCTTGCCAAAGAGGTTCTGGCTGAGGAGCACAAAGGTTGACAGGAAAATCGCTTCCAGCGACACGATCATCGTCAGAAGTCCGTAGGGATAGGGGTCGAAAGGAGGCATGCCGACGCGGCCAGTATTCAGAAGTATCCAAACGCAAAACCACGCCACATGCAGATAAAAGAAGGGCATGCTGCCCGAAAAAGTGGTCATGCCGTTGGCAATACGGTCTTGCAACGTTTGCTCACGGACTGATTGCAGGCGGACCTGGATAATCTTGCGAATGTTCCGCTGAATGACGTTGGACAGCGCCGGATTGTCGTCTTTGTGGTCGGCGATTTCTTTCTGCAGCAAACGCGCTTCCAGCATGTTGTGAACGCGCGTCAGCACCTCGATCAGCTCAAACGGTTTGCCAACGAAATCTTTCGCGCCGGCTTGCAGCGCGCGCCGCCTGTGGCCCGGTTCGGCGGTGATGACGAGCACCGGAGGGTAGTCGTCGGGTTCGGTTCCCTTCAGGCTTTCCATCACATGGAACCCATCCATGCCGGGCATATGGATATCGAGCAGGATCAGGTCGTAGCGATTTTTGCCATGAAGCTCGCTGACCTCGCGCGGGTTGATCGTAGATGCCACGGACGTATAACCAGCGCCGAGCAGCATCCGCTCGAGCAGATCGATATTTGCTTTCTGATCGTCGACGATCAGGATTTTTCCGTGAAGAATGTCAGACGCACTTATCATGAGAATCGCGGACCCTAATTTGCTCTTGGCAGATTGTTTTCCTGCAGATGGGACCGTTTCCTAATTGGGACATGACTGATTTTCGTGATTAACGTACAAGGGTCCGAAGAGGAACTGCGCCTGTCGGGCCAGCCACAGAGTCGAATCAATTTACGCACACCGCCGCAATTTGGTGGCGGATCGGTACGCATATCGTGGGGAGCACAAAAGGCTGCACGTCGACCTGCGTAAATCCGGCCGATCGCAGCGTGGAACCTGTATCGCGGCACAAATCGCAGCCCTCGAATACCCATTTCCATGGGCGTTTGATCATTTGCTGCAATCCGCAGTTGCCCGAACCGGCGGGTGCCGCGACATGTTCGACACAGGCAAACCGTCCGCCTGGGCGCAGCACGCGGCGCACCTCGGCCAGGACTTGCGCCGGCCTATCGACCGAGCACAGAACCAGCGAACCGAACACGAAATCCACCGATGCCGAGGGAAGATCGAGGTTCTCTCCAGCAGTTCCCCGAAGATCCAAGTCGATCCCGAAATGTCTGGCCCGGCGACGCAGCACATCATGCATTTGCCGGTTGGGTTCGATGGCGATGAGCCGCGTGCCGGCCGGAAGGTAGCGAAGATTGGCACCTGAACCCGGTCCGAGTTCCACGATCACAGATGGGGCGTCGGCAAGCAAACGAAACTTGATGCGTGCGTATTTTCCATGCATGTAGCTATCGAGCGCCGCGAATAACCAGGCGTTGAACCGACCGCGCACTGCGTTGTTGATCAAGAGCTAAGGTCTCAGGGGATCACGCCGAACCGGCTCACCCCTGGATTCCCGATGCAATAGGTACCCATGGAAGAACCAGCCCAGGAGAAATCCAATCATCAATGTGAAAAATATCAACAACGCACTCGACATTGAGGCTCTCCAGAATAGAAAGCCAATTTCAACTACGGCGACATTTTGAGCGACAAATACCACCGCCAGGCTTGAGAGAATAAGTATTAATGCTAATTTGAAATTCATCTTTCAACCCACTCAAACTCTCACGCGCCGGCACGACGGCGGTATGACTTGATCAGGGCTTCCCTAGCTCGTCTTGAAATCCTCGACAGCCTGCTTGACATCGCCGACGCCCTTTTGCACCTTGCCGGAAATCTGTTTTGAAAGTCCCTTGATCTGTTGTTCCTTGCTTCCAACCAGCTTGCCCACTTCTTCCTGGACTTTGCCGGCAACGTCCTTCGCCGCGCCTTTCACTTGGTCTTTGTTCATGTTCGATCGCTCCTGTTGTAAGCGCCGCATTCAGCGCGATGAAAAACAACGGCCATGTCATGCCAATTCCGCCGCTGGGACCATATCCCCAAGTCAATTGACGAACACCGCAGACGGCTGCCGTCAGCCATCCCAAGACAATTATCGACTTGGCGGTCAAGCCATTCTGTGCGTTGGCGTACATACCGCGAAATTGATGATCCTACCGAAGATGACGCCGCCCCCAATTCTGCAGATATTTGATCGGTGGCTAGATTAGCCGATGCCATCAAGGGCGCTCTGTTCGATATCGCACCGACCAGATCTTGGGCGGGACCGGATAATCCGCACATTGCCGAAGCCCAAGAGAAACGCTATGCAAGAACTTCATTGCGCGAGATGCGATACGCCGCGCAAGCTCGGTGTTTCACGTCTGAACAATGGCGTCTGGTTTGGCTTGTGCCCGGCATGCGGTGTGGAAAATGAACTCGAACCCACCGTCGAGGAGCCGGTCACCGGCCCGACATTCAGAGTGATAGGCGTTCTCGAGCGTCAATCGTAACGGGTAGCGGACTACCAAAGGCCAAGCTCATTGAAACAGCAGTTCGCAAGATACGCCCTGGGATTGATTGCGCTTGCCGTGCTGCTGGGCCATGCGGCAAATTTCTATCAGATCGATCTCATCACCCGCCTGGACGCCATCGTTTACGACACCAAGTTGCGCTTCACCATGCCGCGCGGCATCGACGAGCGCGTCGTCATCCTCAATATCGATGAAAAATCGCTGACCGAAATAGGCCGCTGGGCATGGAGCCGAGACCGCCTGGCCGACCTGGTCACGACAGCGTTCGACCGCTACGGCATCGTGCTGCTCGGCATGGACGCCGTGTTTTCCGAGCCCGACCAGAGTTCCGGACTCAAGGTGCTTGAAGACCTTGCACGCGGTCGCTTGCAATCCGACACGCCATTTCAGTCGGCGCTGTCGGAACTCCGTCCCACGCTGGACTACGACCGCCGGTTCGCCGAGGTCATCCGCAAGTATCCGGTGATCCTGGGATTTTATTTCGCTGACAGTGGCGAGGGCCCCGCGATCGGTGCACTGCCACCGCCCGTGCTGCCGCGGGACGCTTTGCATGGGCACCGCGTAGACCTCGCCGCCTGGACCAGTTACACCGGCAACCGGCCGGAGTTCCAGCAAGCCGCCATCGGCGCCGGGCACAACAACGGGTTGCCTGATATCGACGGCGTTTCGCGACGCATACCGCTCATCGTCGAATATGCAGGCAACTACTATGCCGCGCTCTCGCTGGCCATGGTTCGCGCTGCCATCGGCAATCCGCAGCCGCAGGTTTCGCTCCAGAAGGGCGCATGGTTATCCGGCGCCGGCTATGACACTCTGGACGCCATCGACCTCCCCTCTGGCCGTGGCACTGTGCGCATCCCGGTGGGCAGGCACGCCGATGTTCTGATCCCCTATCGTGGCGAGCAGGGCAGTTTTCGCTACTACTCGGCCGCCGATGTGCTTGCTGAACGCCTGCCGGAAGGCGCGCTGCGCGGCAAAATCGCCATCCTGGGCACCACGGCCCAGGGCCTGCTGGACTTGCGCTCCACGCCCGTTGACGAAGCCTATCCTGGCGTCGAGGTGCAAGCCAATCTGGTCAGTGGCATGCTGGATGGCCGATTGAAAGCCAGCCCGCCGTATCTGCTCGGTGTCGAAGTAACGCTGCTGACGCTGGTCGGGCTGGTCATGCTGTTCTGGTTGCCGAACTACTCGCCGCGTAACGCAACGCTGGGTTCCGCAGCGTTGTTGGTCATCGTCATCGGGATGAACCTGGCTTTGTGGCAGTACGCCAACCTGGCAGCGCAACTGGCCTCCGTGCTGCTGTTGACCGTACTGCTCTATGGGCTGCACATGTCCTTCGGCTACTTCTTCGAGTCGACTTCCCGGCGCCGGCTGGCGAAATTGTTCGGGCAGTATGTTCCACCCGAGCTTGTCAAGGAGATGAGCCGGAATCCGGACCGGTACGACATGGAAGGGCGTAGCGCCGAACTCACCGTGTTATTCGCCGACATTCGTGGCTTCACTTCCCTCTCCGAAGGACTGGCACCGCAGGCCCTGGCGCGCCTGATGAACGATTTCTTCTCCGTGATGACGGCGGTCATTCGCGAACACCGCGGCACCCTGGACAAGTATATAGGCGATGCCATCATGGCCTTCTGGGGGGCGCCGGTCGATGATGCTCTGCACGCCCGTCACGCGGTCATCAGCGCACTGCAGATGCAAAGCAAGCTGGGTGAGGTGAACGCGGACTTCGGGCGGCGCGGCTTGCCGAAGCTGGCCATCGGCATTGGCATCAACACCGGCACCATGACCGTAGGTGACATGGGTTCCCGGGAGCGGAAGGCCTACACGGTCCTGGGGGACGCGGTGAATCTCGCCGGCCGCCTGGTAGCGCTCACCGCTTATTATGGCGTGCCCATCATTATCGGCGAGGCAACGCAAAGCTTCGTGCCGGACATTGTTTGCCGCGAACTCGATCGGGTTCGGGTAAAAGGGCGTGGGGAATCAGTGGCGATCTATGAACCGATTGGAGTGGCAAGCGAACTAAGCGAACCCGCCAAGGCCGAACTCGCGTTGTGGCACGACGCGCTGGCACAATACCGCGCCCAGCAGTGGAGCGCGGCAGTAGTCAGCCTGCAGCACTTGGCCGCTCTGGCGCCGGAACGCAGGCTGTATGTGCTTTATCTGGAAAGGATAACCAAGTTGCGGGAACAGCCGCTGAGCGCGGCATGGGACGGCGTATGGCAATTCATGCGCTGATCCTTGAGGTCGATCAAGCTCTGCATTGCGTCGGACGAGGACGGATCCATGCGGATGCGGCCACGGTAATGGCATGAGTCCCGGAAGGCCCACAAACGTCAGGACGGTGCCGACGAGCGTTTCCACCACGACGGCCGCCACCACAGCCTTGCTGGGCATCGTCGCCCAAAACCAGCGGCGCTCCCGAGCGGACACGATGGAGAACGCCGCAAAGTAGAGCAGCGTCAGGAAACTGAAAGTGTAGAGAGCATTTTCACTGGCGGCCAGGCCGAAACGCGATCAGCAAAGTCGCTGGCACCAGCGCGGATTACGCGAGTTTGCCTGCGTTGGTCGCGCCCCACTCCCAATGGCGGATTTCCGGCATGTCTTGGCCGTGCCTGTCGATGTACTGCTTGTGCTCGATGAGCTTTTCCTTGAGCTGCCGCTTCAGGGTGCGGCCCGGGTCGCCGGTCTGCGGCAGGCGGTCGATGGTGTCCATCACGAGATGGAACCGGTCCAGCTCGTTCAGCACCGTCATGTCGAAGGGCGTGGTGATGGTGCCTTCTTCCTTGTAGCCGCGAACGTGGATGTTGTCGTGGTTGGCGCGGCGGTAGGTCAGCCGGTGGATCAACCACGGGTAGGCGTGGAAGGCGAAGATGACCGGCTTGTCCAAGGTAAAGATCGCGTCGAATTCTGTATCGCTCAACCCGTGCGGGTGCTCGGTTTGCGGCTGCAGCTTCATGAGGTTGACGACGTTGACCACCCGGATTTTCAGGTCGGGCAGATGCTCGCGCATAATGGAGACGGCGGCGAGCGTCTCCAACGTGGGCACGTCGCCACAGCAGGCCATGACAACGTCCGGCTCGGCATCGTGGTCGTTGCTGGCCCATTGCCAGATGCCGATGCCTGCGGTGCAATGCTTGACGGCGGCGTCCATCGTCAGCCACTGCGGCGCCGGGTGCTTGCCTGCGATCACGACGTTGACGTAATGGCGGCTCTTCAGGCAGTGATCCATCACCGACAGCAGGCAGTTCGCATCCGGCGGAAGGTAAACACGCACGACCTCGGCCTTCTTGTTCACGACGTGGTCGATGAAACCGGGGTCCTGGTGAGTGAAGCCGTTGTGATCCTGGCGCCAGACATGCGAGGCCAGCAGGTAATTCAGCGAGGCGATCTTGCGCCGCCACGGCAAATGTGCGGTGACCTTCAGCCACTTGGCGTGCTGATTGAACATCGAATCGATGATGTGAATGAACGCCTCGTAGCAGTTGAAGAGTCCATGCCGGCCGGTGAGCAGGTAGCCCTCGAGCCAGCCCTCGCATTGATGCTCGCTCAACATCGAGTCCAGCACGCGTCCGGAGGGCGCGAGAAATTCATCGTTCGGCAGGGTCGCGGCGTCCCATTGGCGGTTGGTCGCTGCGAAGAGCGCGCCCAGACCGTTGGAGAGCGTCTCGTCGGGGCCGAAGATTCGGAAGTTGCGCTGCTCCTCATTCAGCATCGCCACATCACCCAGGAAAGGCCCGAGGACGCGCGTGTCGCCAATGCCGCGCACGCCCGGCGCGGATACGTCGGCCGCGTAGTCGCGGAAATCGGGCATCCGCAGATCGCGCAACAAAATGCCGCCGTTGGCGTGGGGATTGGCGCCCATGCGCCGGTCGCCCATGGGCGCAAGTTCGGCCAGTTCTGGTTCCAGGCGGCCCTCTCCATCGAAGAGTTCTTCCGGCCGGTAGCTTCTCAACCATTCATCCAGCAGCTTGAGGTGTTCGGGGTGGGCAGCGGGCTGTAGCGGCACCTGATGCGCGCGGAACGTCCCTTCAACCTGCAAACCATCGACCGTCTTCGGCCCCGTCCAGCCCTTGGGTGACACAAGCACCATCATCGGCCAGCGCGGGCGCGTGAGGTTGCCGTGGACGCGTGCGTCCTGCTGGATTTGTTTAATCTGCTCCACCGCGGTGTCGAGCGTCGCGGCCATGGCCTCATGCATCAGCCCGGGCTCGTCACCCTCGACAAAATATGGCGTCCAGCCGTAGCCGCGGAGCAACTGTTCCAGTTCCTCGCGGCTGATGCGGGCAAGCAGGGTCGGATTGGCAATCTTGTAGCCGTTGAGATGCAGGACCGGCAGCACCGCGCCGTCCGTTACCGGATCGAGGAATTTGTTGGAATGCCACGCCGTGGCCAGCGGTCCGGTTTCCGCCTCGCCATCGCCGACGACGCAGGCGACGATGAGACCGGGATTGTCGAACACTGCCCCGAACGAGTGGCTGAGCGAATAGCCCAGCTCGCCGCCCTCGTGGATCGAGCCCGGACATTCCGGCGAAGCGTGGCTGGGAATCCCGCCCGGAAACGAGAACTGCGTAAAGAGCTTCCTGAGTCCGGCCTCATCCTGGCTGATGTTGGGATAGATTTCGCTGTACGTGCCTTCGAGGTAGGTATTGGCAACCACCGCCGGGCCGCCGTGCCCGGGGCCTGAGATGTAGATCATGTCGAGGTCGTATTTTTTGATGACCCGATTCAAGTGCACGTAAATGAAGTTCTGCCCGGGAGTCGTGCCCCAGTGTCCCAGCAGCATGTGCTTCACATCCGCGAGTTCCAGCGGCCGCTTCAGCAGCGGATTGCCGTAAAGATAGATCTGACCGACCGACAGATAGTTGGCGGCGCGCCAGTACGCATCCAGCTTGCGGAGCAGGTCCGGCGTGAGCGTCTTCATTTCTGCTTTCGAATTCATGGTTTGATCCGCGTTTCCTTCGCACCGAGCCCGAGGATGCGCCAGACCGAGCGCGCAATCACGAGTTCTTCGTTCGTGCGCATGACACGGACCTTGACCCGGGCGGCATCCGCCGAGATCCGGTCCGCATTCCCCTCATTTCTCGGAGGGTCGAGCTCGATGCCGAGAAATCCGAGCCCGGCGCAAATCCGCGCGCGAACGGCGGCGGCGTTTTCGCCGATGCCTCCCGTAAAAACCAGCGTGTCGAGCCCGCCGAGCGCGGCCGTGTAGGCACCGATCCATTTCCTGATCTGATAGCAAAACAACGCGACCGCATCGGCCGCCCGCGGGTCTTCGGCCTCGTGCCGCAGCAAGTCGCGCATGTCGGAACTGATTTCGGAGACTCCAAGCAGGCCGGACTTGAAATTGGCCATCTCGTTGAATTGCTTCGCGCTCATTTTCTCGGTGCGCGCCAGATACCAGAACAGTCCGGGATCGAGGTCGCCTGAGCGGGTGCTCATGGGCACGCCTGCCGCCGGGGTGAACCCCATGCTCGTGTCGATGGGCTTGCCATCGCGAACCGCGGCAAGGCTTGCGCCGTTTCCGAGGTGAGCCAGAATGATCCGGCCCCGGGCCACGGCTGCTCCCCCGGTGCGAATCAATTCTCCCATCAAGAACTCATAGGAAAGCCCGTGAAACCCATACCGGCGCACACCTTGCGCCTCATACCGGCGCGGGATCGGCAGGAGCCGCGCTACACGCGGCAGATGGTGGTGGAAAGCGGTGTCGAAGCAGGCGATTTGCGGCAGTTTCGGGAAGCGGCGATGGAACGCTTCTGTCAGCAAAATTTCCTCCGGCAGGTGCTCCGGATCCAATGGGGTAAGCCCTCGCAATTCCGCCACCAGCTCCGGGGTCAGCCGTTGGGGCGCGTGGTAATTCGGGCCGCCGTGAACGATACGATGCCCCACTGCGGTTAGACCGCCGTCTTTTTCACGTTTTTCGATCCAATCCGTCAGTGCTGCCACGGCGGTCAGGTGATCCTTGGCCGCGACCGGCCGCGTGAAATTCTCGCCACTATCGGTGCCCTGCACGGAGAAGACTGTCCCGGGCATTCCAATCCGTTCGATCTGTCCCTTCAGTTCAAGGCGCAGCGACCGATTCGCGGCGAATAAGGCGAACTTGATGCTCGACGAGCCGCCATTGATCGTCAGGATGCTTTTTCCCGCTGATTTCACGCCGACAACCTCTTCTTATTTCCGAGCTTGATTTGGCAACGCAACGCGCTGCTCGTCAGCTTTGTACCCCCCATCATCCTTGGGTTGAACTGGGGGTCAGAGTCGCGCTGCTCATGCTTGATTGGCCTTCGTCAGCACCTCGTCATTCGAGGCGCTGCGGTACATCAGATCACGCCATGACTTGGCGAAGGCTCGACTCCCGAAATGACAAACCCCGCCGGGGCGGGGTTAGTGCGATTGCCGCGGATGCCGCTTCCGGCTATTTCTTCCGGTCGGCTTTGAGATTCGCCCTGCCGACTGCGATATCCTTCTTTTCGCTCTTGACGTGCTGCTGATCCTTGTAAATCTTATCCGAGGTCCAACAAACATTAGTGGGTGATGTCGGCGGCGTCTGTACGGTATCCCACATAACGGATGGCGGGCGCCATGCTCTGCCCTCCTCCCGGGTCTGGGCCGGCTGACCGGCTGCGCGACCCATCCGATCACCGGCCGGGACCAGATCCTTGCGCTACCTCGAGTCGACGCAGCGCGTTGCCCTGATCGCTGCGTCGCCGCTGCGCTACGCCGTGTTCGGCGACTGACAAATTCGCCGTAAGAAACCCGGAAAGCGCTGTTACAAACGCACGGGACGTTCCTTACGCCGACGAACATACCACCGGATATTCTCGCTCTGTACGCCAGCGAACATACAATCACGGATTGGTGCGGTAGTCTTTCCTCGATGCCGTAGTGTGGGCCGGCTGCCTTGAAACGCAGCGCGTAACCGCGCACCCCAATAGTTATGGGTTAGTTTCGACAGCGGATTTATGTCTTTGCAGATCTGTGTGCGTCGGTTGGATGTCTAGCAGGACGCCGTTAGACTAGGAGAACCAGATGCTATTTGAAAATCTACCACCCGTTGCAAACGGCCTGCCTGCTGCGCTGCCCCCCAAAAATCACCCGCGGCTGCGGGTTGCCAACCGGCCATCCGCCGCAAATCTGGTGCTGGCTGCACTGCCCCGCAAAGATTACCAACGCCTGCTGAGCGGCTCCCTCGAGCCCGTCACGCTGACCTACGGGCAGGTGCTCTATGAGCCCGCGGGGCGGATTGGGTATGTCTACTTTCCCACCGACTGCCTCGTTTCCCTGCTGACCGCAGTGGACAAGAGCCGGACGCTGGAAGTCGGCATGGTCGGCAATGAAGGCATGGTCGGCATGCCGATGGTGCTGGGGATCGGAATTTCGGCCGTGCGGGCTCTCGTGCAGGGAAGTGGCACGGCAATGCGCATGACCGCGGCGCGGTTTCGCACCGAATTCAAGCGCAACCTGGCGTTGCAGCGGGCGCTGTTCCACTATACCCATTTGCTGATGGCCCAGGTCTCGCAAACCGCCGCCTGCAACCGCTTTCATTTGGCGGAGGAGCGCCTCGCGCGTTGGCTGCTGATGACCAGCGACCGCCTGCAATCGGACGATTTTCATCTGACGCACGAATTTCTGGCGCACATGCTGGGGGTACGGAGAGTCGGCGTGACCAAGGCGGCCAGCGGTCTGGAGCGCAAGAAACTGATCGTTTACAGCCGCGGCAACATCCGCATTCTGGACCGCAAGCGTCTGGAAGCGACCGCTTGCGCGTGTTACCGAATCGTCAAAAACCTCCAGGATTGTGCGCAGGCATAGCCAGCGGCGCGGCCGGCCGTTGCTGTAAGTCTCGACCAAACCGCCAAAGCTGTCCCTCCCCTGCGGGGGGTTCTGTACGCTCGCGCACAGACGGGATGACACCGATCACTTACCTTCCCGTTCATCTATGGAAACCTTGTCGGTGGCACCTGCCGCAATCGCTCAGCCGACGCCACAGGGGCTCGCGCTGTCGGGGTCCTGGACTGCGCGCGGGATCGGTGCAATCGAGCCGCAACTCGACGCATGGTCCGCGCCTGCCAAAACAGCGATGGTCGTGGACGGTGCGCGCATCGAGGCTCTCGATACCGCAGGCGCCTGGGTCCTGCAAAAACTCCTGCGGCGGCTGCGCGACGAAGGTACTGCCGTGCAGGTGCGCGATTTGCGCCCGGATTTCGCCAAGCTGCTGGAAGCCGTAGCGCCGCAGGTAGCCGATCAGACAGAGACCGTCGCCCCGGCTGCCAGCGCGCCCGCGTCATCGCTTGAAGGCCTCGGCCGGCGCGCGGCAGATGCCTATGAACAGGCCGTTGCGCTGCTTGCGTTCGTCGGCGAAAGTGCAGTCGCGCTGGCGGGATGCGTCGCGCACCCGGCGCGCGTCCGGTGGCGCCCCATCCTTTACAACATACGCAGCGCCGGATTCGACGCGCTGCCCATCGTCGGGCTGCTGTCGTTTCTGCTCGGGATCGTGGTCGCCTATCAGGGCGCCGACCAGCTCAGGCAATACGGCGCCAACATTTTCGTGGTCGATCTGGTCGGTTTGTCGATGCTGCGCGAGTTCGCGCCTTTGATCACCGCCATCATCATTGCCGGCCGCTCGGGCTCGGCCTACGCCGCGCAGATCGGCACCATGGCCGTGACCGAGGAAATCGACGCGATGCGCACCATCGGCATCCCGCCGCTGGATCTGCTGGTGCTGCCGAAAGTCATCGCGCTGGTGATTGCGCTGCCGCTGCTGACCGTGTTCGCCGACGTGCTCGGCGTGTTCGGCGGCATGATCATGGCGCGCGCGCAGTTGGGCGTCGGCTTTGGCGATTTTCTTGACCGCTTCGTCAAGGCAATCAGCATTACGGCCTATCTGATCGGCATCTGCAAAGCGCCGGTATTCGCCGCCATCATCGCCGTGGTGGGCTGCTTTCAGGGCTTCCGCACCAAAGGCGGCGCCGACAGCGTCGGCCGCCAGACCACGCGCAGCGTCGTGCAGGCCATCTTTCTCGTAATCGTTGCCGACGCCCTGTTCTCGATCGCCTTCAGCGCGCTGGATCTCTGACGTGAATTACGCAGCTCATAGCGACGCTGGATTTCCCTCCCCTCGCCCGCACGCGGGAGAGGGGCCGGGGGAGAGGGTCATCGAGATCAGCAAGGTATCGACGCGCTTCGGCGAGCATGTCGTGCATTCCGGACTCGATCTCGAAGTGCGCCGCGCGGAAATCTTCGCGTTGATTGGCGGCAGCGGTTCCGGCAAATCGACGCTGCTGCGCGAAATGATCCTGCTGCAACGCCCGGACTCGGGCTCCATCCGGGTGCTGGGCGTCGACCTGCAAACGCTGGACCACGATGCCGCCATCGCGCTGCGCCAGCGCTGGGGTGTGATGTTCCAGCACGGCGGCTTGTTCGGCTCGCTGACGGTGACCGAAAACGTCGGCCTGCCGCTGCGCGAGCACACCGCACTTGCGGACGCGCTGATCGATGAAATCGCGGCGTGGAAGCTCGCGATGACCGGCCTCAAGCCGGAGGTGGGCGCACAGTACCCATCCGAATTGAGCGGCGGCATGATGAAGCGCGCCTCGCTGGCGCGCGCACTGGCACTCGACCCGGAACTGCTGTTTCTCGACGAGCCGACCGCCGGGCTCGACCCGGACAGCGCCGGCGGCGTCGACGAACTCGTGCGCAAGCTGCGCGACCTGTTCGGCCTGACCATCGTCATGATCACGCACGATCTCGACCTGTTGTGGCAGGTTGCCGACCGCGTCGCGGTCCTCGCCGAGGGCAAGGTGCAGGGCGTCGGCACGATGTCCGAGCTCTCGCAACTGGACCAACCCGCCATCCGGCAATTCTTTGACGGCCCGCGCGGCAGGGCGGCACAGGAACAGGAAAAGCAGCAGGCCGGAGTGCAATCCGGTGGAAAAACCGGGGGGCCATCATCGAAACGAAAGTGAACTACGCGCTCGTCGGCGCGTTCGTGCTGGTCCTCGGCGCTGCGCTGATCGCCGGCGTGCTGTGGCTCGCCTCGGGCGGAGCTATCCAGAAGAAATACGACCTGTATCTTGCAATCATGGATGAATCGGTGGCCGGCCTCAATCTGAATGCGCCGGTCAAATACAACGGTGTCGACGTGGGCAAGGTGCGGGAAATCACGCTTGACCGCGGCAACCCGGAAAAGGTGAATCTGCTTTTCGCGATCGAACGTGGTACGCCGGTCAAGGAAGATACCGTGGCAGTTCTGAAAGTACAGGGGCTGACGGGCATCGCCTATGTCGAACTCAGTGGCGGCGCGCGGGACTCGCCGCCGCTGCGCGCCGCCGCCGGAAGCGAATATCCGGTGATCCGCACCAAGCCCTCGCTCAGCGCGCGGCTGGAGAACGTGTTGACGAACGTCCTGGCAAAGCTGGACAGCACGTCGAACAACTTGAATGCCCTGCTCAGCGACGAAAACCGCGCGGCGTTCAAAAGCGCGCTCGCCGATATTGCCACCGTGGCGCACACGATCGCTGCGCGCAAAAACGCGCTCGATGCGGGCATCGCCAACGCCGCGCGCACTTTCGAAAACGCCTCGCTTGCGACGGCGCAGGTGGGACCCGTGATCGACCGCATCGGACGCAGCGCCGACGCCATCGAGAAAATGGGCAACGAGGTCGCCCGCACGAGTGCCAGCGCCGGAAAGACCGTCGACTCGGTCGGCGCCGACGTACAACGCTTTGCCGCGGAAACTCTGCCCGCGCTGGAACGCCTGCTCGGAGAACTGAGCGTACTGACGACTTCGCTGCGCCGCCTGAGCGAGCAAACCGCACGTGACCCGCGCGGCATTCTGTTTGGCCGCAGGCCGGTCCCGGAAGGGCCGGGAGAAACAAGAACGGAGCCACAAAAGCCATGAACAACAGTTCTGTCACCCGCCTGTGCCGTCTGCTTGCCGCCGGTCTGTCTCTCATCGCACTCAGCGCCTGCAACACACTGCGTCCGGCGGCAACCCCGCATCCGGCGTTCTATTCGCTCGACGGCACGCAGGGCGCAGCGCCGGCGGCGGCCGCAGCCGCAGCCCCGACCCTGATAATCAATCCTCCGCACGCGGCCGCCGGCTTTGACAGCCAGCGCATCATCTACGTGCGCGAGGCCCACCAGCTCGAATATTTCGCGCACAGCGAATGGGTGGACCCGCCGGCGCGCATGCTTACGCCTTTGCTGGTCGCCGCCATCGGGAACACCGGCGCCTTCCGCGCCGTAGCGCTGACGCCCAGCTCCGCGGCCGGTGACTTGCGGCTCGATACCGAAATCATACGGCTGCAACACGAGTTCGGAACCCAGCCCAGCCGCGTGCGTTTTACGCTCCGCGCCTACCTCGTTGACGACAAGACGCGCCGCGTGCTCGCCTGGCGCGAGTTCGATGCTGCTATTCCCGCCGCGAGCGCCGATCCTTACGGAGGCGTGGTGGCGGCCAACCGTGCGGTGCAGACCGTACTCGAAGACCTTGCGGGTTTCTGCGCCGAGGCGGTACGCAGCGCGCCGTTGGCGAAGTGAGCAATGACGTAGTTGTTTCGATTCACCTTTTCACAACTTTTGGAGACAGACGCAAATGGATGCCACAAAACTCATCGCAATCGTCCTGATCGTAGCGGGCTGCCTTGGCCTGGCGTACGGCGGCTTCACTTATACCAAGGAAACTACCGGCGTGAAGCTGGGCCCGATCGAACTCAAGGTCCAGGAGAAGGAAACCATCAACGTCCCGCTGATCGTCAGCGGCGGCGCGATCGCCATCGGCGTGTTCCTGCTCGTCGGCGTCGGACGCAAATAACTATAACAATCTTCCCCACACCCGCGCCATCCATTCCTTGAAGCGGGATGATAATGGCCGGCGTTCCCAGCTTTCCGCAAGGATCGCCTCTGAAGCCGCGAGGTCCTTGGTGAACATCGCCTGCATTTTCTGGCCGAATTCACGGCCGATGATCACCGCGTTGATCTCGTCGTTGTCGAGAAAACTGCGCCAATCCAGATTGGTCGACCCCACCGTGGACCAGACGCCGTCGATGACCGCCGTTTTGGAATGCAACAGCGCGCCGGCCCGCTCGTAGATCTTGACGCCGGCATCCAGCAGGGCGGAATAGTGCGAGCGCCCCGCGTGAAACACGACGGCGGAGTCGGAATGGCTGGGCAATATCAGCTTCACATCGACCCCGCGCCCGGCCGCATCGCTCATGGCCTTCAGCAACTGGGGGTCGGGAACGAAGTACGCATGCGTGAGGTGTACCTGCCTTTCGGCATTGCCGATCGCGGATATCAGCGTCAGGTAGATCAGGCTGTAGGGATCATCGGGCGTGCTGCCGATGGCGCGCACTATGTCATTGCCCTGGGCTTTCAACACGGGAAAATATTCTTTCGGGGCCAGCGGCTTGCCGCGCTGCTTTTCCCAGGTGTTCATGAACAGCTTCTGCAGTTCGCCGACCACCGGGCCTTCGATTTGAACCTGGGTATCGCGCCACGCAACGGTATTCCCGGCCGCTTTCCCGGTCCCCCTGGCGACCGATCCCGACGCATAGACGCTGCTGATATTGATCCCGCCGAGGAATGCGGTCTGCCCGTCGACCACCAGCAATTTTCGGTGATCGCGGTTATTGACCAGCCATTGCTTCTTCGCCTTGAGCGGGTTGATCGGGTTGAATTCGAGTACCGCGATCCCGCCGTCCGTCAGCCGCTTGAAGAAGGCCTTCGGCGTTTTGTAGCCACCGACGCTGTCATAGATGACGTTGACCTGAACTCCGCGGCCTTGCTGCTCCAGCAACAAATCCGCGAACTGCCGCCCGATTTCGTCGTCTTCGATGATGTAGGATTCCAGGTTGATGTGGTCCCGGGCCTTGCGGATCGCGGCAAACATGGCCGAATAGGTAGCCGCTCCGTCCTGCAACAGCGTGACTTTGTTTCCCACGATGAGCGGGCTGCCGGCGATTTCCTGTTCCAGCGCAATCTGCTTTTCCAGGACATCGATGTCGCCGGATTTGCGCTTGAGCTCCGCGAGGATCGCGGCGCTTTTCCGCGCGGAAAGTGCACCGCGCGCATTTTCGAATCTTACTGTCTGGCCGGTGTGCCGCTCGATGAGCGCATCGGTGTCAGGCAGGGTCGCGCAACCTGCCACGGCGAGCAGGCACAACGCCGACACCGCGGCAAGCTTGAGCGCGCGAATAATCATAGTCCGCCTGCAGGAAGGGGCGGCGCCTCATCACTGACCGCCAGTGTGATGATTGCGCCGCCGCGGTACGTTCTTGACCCGGTATTCCGGGAAACTCAGCGAGCGGGTGACGCAGGCGGAACGACTATCACGGTGTCGCCACCGGTTCTGCCGCGTTGACCCTGTGCTCCGGTATCCCCCGTGGCTCCGGTGCTTCCGGTGGCTCCGGTGTAGCCCGGTGCGCCGGTGTTCCCGGTGGCGCCGGTGTAACCCGTGGCGCCGGTGTTCCCGGTGTTCCCGGTGGCTCCGGTTTCTCCGGTTGCACCCTTCTCGGCCTGCGCGCCCGTGGCGCCGGTTGCGCCAGTCGCGCCAGTCGCGCCGGCAGGACCCGGGACGGGAACTGTAACCACTGCTGCAGGTGTCACGACAGTCGGCCGGTCGCACGCGCTCAACGCCAGCGCCATCACTACCGCTGAAAACATCATCGAATATTTCATGAAAATTCCTTTTGATTGTTTGACGGAAACCGCGCACCTGGACAGACCTGCGGCCGCTTTGAGTTGCAGCCCGAAAGTACGCCATATCCGTGTGCGGTTCCGTGCGCTGGCGCACATAACCCCTGCTTCTGCGTTTTTTTTCTTATGTGCGCTGGCGTACAGAACTCCAGGAAGGAACAGGCAATAATCCTGTTGTACCCGCCGATCCTTTTCCTCCCTAAAGGCGATCGGCGGTACGAGGCCCCCGGCCCATTCAGAAGTCCGGGGGCCTCTTTTTTGTGCTGCGGATGTTAATAAGGTCTGACGGCGGACCATGGACTGCGCGGTTCGTTGGAAAACCGGTCACTTCTGCGGCGCAGGAAACAAGCCAACGTCGCCTTCCCGCTCCGCCGCTGCAAAATGAGCGGACTGCCTGGGCCGTCGGATAGCCTCTTGGCAGTTTGCACCTGTGCACCGCCACCGAGGTAATCGGGTCGCCGTTTTTCCTGTTTCAGGTTGTAGGCATGCTCCCAGAGATCGTTGAGCGCCGCTGCAAATACCGTCGAATGCTTCATGAGATTTCCTTTTGATTGTTTGACGAAAACCGCTCGCCTGGCCAGGTTTGCGGCCATTTCGAGTCGCAAAGCCAATTTACGCCCAAACCACTTGCGGTTCCGTGCGCTGGCGCGCGTAGCGCCGCTGCTGCCTGTTGCAAATCACATATGCCCATGACGATTTTTCAACGAGTTGCGCAGCACAAGCTCATATCCGGGGGGCTGCCTTTTTGTTCTGCGAACGCGGCACAGCCTTGGCATCCCGAACCAGTTGCCTGCAATCGCTGTCCTTTCCCGGACCGGCGTCGATCAACGGGATCAGCGCAAGAAATGGATTGACCAGGCCCAGCGCAACCGCGCCCAGCGCACGCGCGGCGACGCGCCCCTTGTCGACCGCGACATCGGGATTGGCGAAGCTGCCGCGAATGTGGATCGGGCTGCGCAACGCCACGGGACTGGTACTCTTCGTTTTCTGATTGAGCGTCAGGTCCAGCCTCTCCTGCCCGAGATCGATGCTGCCGGTACCGACGATGGTGGTGATCTCGGTGTCGAAGACCAGCGCATCCGCGTGCATGATGCCGTTCTTGACGCCGAAACCGGCGACGCCACAGCGCAACTTGACGAGCTTGTCACCGGTGATTTTCAACTGCAGCATTTCCCACAGGTGCAGGCCGATTTTTTCCATCATCATCTTGCTGATTTCACCGTTGGCGACGGCCAGTCCTACCTTGCCGTTGGCGTTCGCGAGCATGCGCCCTACTGAATTGCCTTTTCCCGCGAGATCGAACTCGCCGTTGACCTGGCCGATGCTGGTCTGGCTCAGTGCGACAGTGGGAAAGAGCTTGGCGATGAGAATTTTTTTCGCCCGCACCTGGGCGCGCGCCTGGATCGGATCCTTGCGCCCATCCAGTGAAATCACGGCATTGAGATGGCCGCCGGCCACCCCGAAATCGAGCGGATCGAGCGTCAGCACGGAATCGCGCAAGCTCAAATGGGTAACGAGGTTTTCGAGCGGCAGTTCCTTGGCGCGGCGGATGGACTTGGCTTTCAGTGTCACCTCAGCATCGACGCTGTTCCAGCGCTCGGTCGTGAACGGCAGGTCCGGCAGCACGCGCGCCCGCGCAGGCGTGGGTGCGGCGGTTTGAGACGGCGGTGGAGCCGCCTGTTTGGCGACTTGCACGCTGCCAGGCTTTGCGCCTATCAACGGGCCAAGATCGGCGAAATCCAGCACCCTGGAAACCAGATCCGCTTTCATTGCCGGACGTTTCCCGCCGGTGTCGACCTGAAATGTGCCCGCAATATCGCTGCCCCCGACCCGGCCCGAAAATTTATCGTAGCGCCACGTGTGGCCGCTGTGCACGATGCGCCCGTCGGTCACGTAAGCGCGCGTTTCCGGAAATGCGATGCCGAGCAGCGGAAAAAGCTGCGCCAGACTCGCGCCGCGCAGGGCAAGGCGCATGTCGATCGCGGAAAACTTCAACAGGCTGGTGATGGTGCCGTCGACCTTCACGCCGGTATGGCCCACGGTGAGGTCGGCTCTCAGCGGATAAGGCGTGTTTTCGTCGCGCAATCCCAGCACCGGCCCGCCGTTGCCGCTAGCCTTGAGCGGCATGCCCTTGTATTGCCCGCGCGCGGTGAAGCTAACCCCTGCGCCGGCCGGCTGCGTGTTTGAAGTCGAGAGTTCCAAGCGGATGCTGGTCTTTTGCCTGGCATCGTCGTAGCCGAGCCGGCCATGGTCGAGCATCAGGCGGTCGATCCGGATGCGCGCGCCTTCGTCCTGCTGTTCGAGGTCCAGCAACCAGTTCTTCCGGCCGTCGGCGCCCTGCTCCAGAAAAATTACGGGACGCTCGAGCCGCACTTCGGGAAGCACGATGTTGCGCAGGAACAACTGCGGCAGGTCGATTGTGACCTCCACTGCATCGGCTGCGACCATCTGCTTTTCCCTGGCCCAGGCCGGATTCGCGAATGTCACCGCACCCGTGCGGATGCGCGGCAGCGGCCAGCCGAACTTGACTTCGAGCTTGCCGCCTATCGCCAGCTCGCGGCCCGTCTTATCCAGTGTCATGCGCTCGATCGGCGCGCGCAGCCAGTTCCAGCCGAAAATCGCGATGAAGAGAACCGCCAGCACGACCGGTGCGAGCAACAGTCCGGCTGTCCATTTGAGTGCACGAGGCAGCGTCATGGTGGCATGGGATGCGATGCGGACATTTTTTTCAGGATAGAAACGCCAACAATTGCAGCGATTATCCGATGCCATCAACCAACGATCCGTTCGTCAGCGCACATACGACAGAGGATTTTTGTCATAGTCTATAGCGTCGCTCAGAGTCGGCGCGGTTGATCCGCGCTGCATTTGGGTCACCAGGACTTTTTGATGTTTTGATATTCACTCAGGAGAATCACGATGGTAGTTACCACACGCACCAACACGCCCTTTCCCGTCGTCAACAGCACGGCCGACGCAACCTTGAGCAAGGCTGCGGCCGGGGTACACGGCGCCGTTGACAAGATGGCCGGAGCGGCCGACGACGCAATGCGCAATGTCAAACCTGCAATCGACCGCGTTGCGAATATTGCCCACCAGGCGGTTAACAAGGTCACCGATGTCGCCGGTCCGACCGCCGATTGGCTGAGCGAAAAGAGCAACAGCCTGAAGGCAACCCAACGGAAAGTGGCAGCTGATACAGGTCAGTACGTTTCAGCAAACCCGTGGAAGACCTTCGGTTTCGCGCTTGCCGCGGGCTTTCTCATCAGCCGCTTCATCCGCTGAAGGCAACAACTCCAAAACAAAACGGCCCCGCGGGGCCGTTTTGTTTTGGTCTGCCGGATTACGCGTTACGCCCGGGGTTCACCCTGTTCGTTGACGGTAATTGTGGATCCGGGAGGCTTGGTCATCTGCATGCGATGCTCCTGGCCCCGGAAGCTGTAGGTAACATCCCAGTAGTCGGGCCGGGCCTGGCTGGGTACGTTTTCGCAACGCTGGACGTCCCGGGTAGACACCTGCGGTTCGCTGCCGCCTCGACCAATGTTGGCGCCCACCGCGGCCCCCCCGACAACGCCACCGATAGTGGCAATATCCTTGCCGGTTCCGGCGCCGATCTGGTGACCGAGTATGCCGCCGATTACGGCGCCGGCAATCGCCGCGGGTACGTTGATGTTGCGGCGCTCCTGGGAAATTTGTTCCTGCTCGACCCAGCATCGCTGCTCAGGGGTTCCGAGCACTGCACGGACTGAAGTGACGTTCGCCTCGTACAGCCGCTCTTGGTTGCGGCGGCGAAAATTCTGGTTCGCCGGCGGAGCATAGCGATTGTCCTCGATGCGCGCGTCCCTGCTCACGTCCCGCACCGATGAAATGCGGTCGTTCAGGCCCATTGCAGCCAGCGACGGGTACCTGCCCGGACGCAATACCATACACCGGCCGCCGAACCGGACGTCTTCGCAAACTTCCCACCGGTCGCCGAGAACCTCGACCGACGAGGCGAGGTCATTGAAGCCAAAACGCTGGAAGTTGCCGACCTGCTTCTCGGTCGTGAAAGACCGGCCTTGAAAACCTTCACGTTCGTAAAAGGTGATCTGTGCGGCCTTCGCAGCGGGTCCCTGGCGATTGCCGCCGCTGCGCGCATCCCGCACCGACGAAATGCGGTCATTCAGGCCCATCGCGGCCAGCGATGGATACCGGCCCGGACGCAGCACGACGCACCGCCCGCCGAACCCGGCGTCCTCGCAAACCTCCCAGCGGTTGCCGGCGACCACGGCCGACGATGCACGGTCATTGAAGCCAAAACGTTGGAAATTGTCGATCTGTTCCTCAGCCGTAAAAGACCGGCCTTGAAAGTTTTCGCGTTCGTAAAAGGTGACCTGTGCGGCCGCCTGCGCGGAGATGGCGACTGCGGCCACCGCCAACGCACTTCTTAATTTCGTATGCATTGATATCTCCTGAGAAAGGTGCGTATACCGAAGCTCACGTCGAGCCCCGGCCTTCAATCCTGAAAGTTGGCACGATCGCCGACGAGACTACGCGATCCGCGCGGTCCATTCAGTACGCCAGCACACATAGCAGGGGTTTTTTGTTCAGAGTTTTGGAATGCGCAACGTCTTGCTGACCATCAAGGTCCCCGACAGCAGGAACAGCAGGGCCAGCGGATGCAAGTCCCACGGCCCGAGCGTCCACACTCCCCCATAAAGTTTTTCGCCCAGCCGGTCCTGCCACGCGAGCACCGCCAATACCGCGGTCAGCAGCACGCTGGTGGGAATCGGCGTGCCTTCAAAGTAGGCAACCTTGTCGCCGCCTTGCGAAAGACTCTCGGCCGTCACATTGTAGCGCGCGAGGCGGCTCACCCCGCAACAGACGAAGTAAATCAGCACCACCGAGTCCCAGCCGCCGCGCAGGCCGGCGGCGAATCCGAGTGCCGCGGGCGCGACACCAAACGAGATGACGTCAGCCAGCGAATCGAGTTCGCGTCCGAGCACCGAGTTGGTATGCCGCCAGCGCGCGATGCGGCCATCGAGCACGTCAAATACGAACGCCGCGGGCGCCGTCGCCGCGGCGGCGAAGAAGTGGGCCGCTGACGCGTTGCCGACGTAGATCATGGCGAGAAAAATCGTCGCCACCCCGCAAGCCGCGTTGGCGAGCGTAAAAAAATCGGCGAGATGAAAATCCCGCAGCATCGAGAAATGTCTGGGCCGATTACCCGCCGTGGGCGTGGATTGAAGCATAGGGGGCGCCGCTGGCCCGGATTATTTCTTGCGGTCCTGACCTCGTTCGTCACCTTTCTCGCGGTCTCTCTCCTGCCCTTGCCCCTTGCCGCGATTCTGCTCCTGCGAAGCGCCCTTGCCTTCGGGTCTTCCATTCTGGCCTTGCGACCTTGGCGCCTGCTGCTCACGCTGTGCTGACCCCTGCTGCGGCTGCTGCCTCGGTTCCTGGGCTGCCGGGGCTCGCGATTGAGGAGAAGATTGCGGCGGCTGTGAGCGCTGCTGCCCCCGTTCAGCAGGCGCGGCTGCCCTTGGCGCTGCGTGCTCCTGATAGTGCTGCCGCACTACCGGGTCACGCGGCTTGTACCGGTAATTCTGGCTGCGTAGCTCGTGCTGCTGCTCCACCTTGGGATATCGATCCCCTGCATACTTCCGCTGGTAGACAGGCAGCGGGGCGGGCGCTGGAGCCGATTTGCGGTCCCACTTGTCCCATCCGCGCCGACGCTGCTCCCAATCGTTGCCCCAGTGATTGCCCCAGCGTGGCGGCGCGTCCGGCCGCCAGCCGCGAAAATACCCGGGAGGATCCCGGTAGTAGCGCACCGGGATGCGCAGCACGTACAGCGGCACGACCTCCGGGGCCACCATTCCCCACGGCCCGTTGTACCAGGAACTCGCGTACCAGTTATCCCTCTCGTATACCCAGTACGCGCCGTCGTAGAAGAAAAAGTTCGAGCCCAGTTGCGGCGCGTAGTAGACCGGATAACCCGGCACCTGCACGAGTTGCGGATACGACGACAGGTTGATCCCGATGCTCACGCCGGGAAGCCCGATCCCGATGCTTACCTGAGCTATAGCCGAAGTCACCGACCAACACAGCATCCAGAGCACAATCAGTCCGTAGCGCATTTCTGGCCTCCAGTTCGATCAGGGGGCCGCAGTGTCGTCAACGAAAATTGACACCGGCCCCTTCTGTTTGCGAGATTAATCGATTCCGTCCGGGACTTTCTGTGCGCCAGCGTACATAACGCGGGGCGTTCGCGTGCTACTCTGACATCTTTCGGCACTACGCCGCCGGCTTTCCCCTGAATACCATGGACATACAAAGACAACCCGGAATGGGTTTCTGGTTTCACCTTGCTCAAACGGCGCGCCTTGTTTTCTGGCTGCTGCTGATCGGGTTGCTGCTGCTGCAAGTGTTCGGCGGCGGCGATACGACTCAAAAGAGGCGCGATATTCTGCTCGATCAATTCCAGAGCGAGCGCAAGTCGCGGGTGATCGCGTTGATACACCGTCAGGAAAGCCGCAGCATCCTGGGGGTGCCGGTGTCGAGCCACATCAACGTCGAAGACTCGGAGGCCGTGCTGCGCGCGATCCGGCTCACTCCCGACGAGCAGCCCATCGATCTCATTCTGCATACGCCGGGCGGCCTGGTCCTCGCTGCCGAGCAGATCGCGAAGGCGCTCGTCGAGCGCAAAAGCAAGGTCACGGTGTTCATTCCCCACTATGCCATGAGCGGCGGCACCCTGATCGCGCTCGCCGCCGACGAGATCGTGATGGACCGCAATGCCGTGCTCGGCCCCGTCGATCCGCAGATCGGAGACGTGCCGGCCGCCTCCATACTCCAGGTATTGAAAATCAAGAAGCCGGAGCACATCAGCGATGAAACGCTGATGCTGGCCGATATCGCGGCGAAAGCCCGCATCCAGGTCGCCAGTTTTGTTGCCGACGTATTGACCAAACACCTGCCGAGAAAAAAAGCCGAGGAGTTGGCGATAATCCTGAGCGAAGGGCGCTGGACCCACGACTTTCCGATCACCGTCCAATTCGCCGGGCAGCTCGGTCTGCCGGTTACGACCCAGATGCCGCGCGTCGTGTATGACCTGATGGATTTATATCCGCAGGCGAATGCGCGCCGGCCCTCGGTAGTTTACGTGCCGATCCGGGGCTTCGGTGAAACCAAGGGCGAGCCTGTCGCTCCCAGCCCCGCCGGTCCCAATCCCAGTCCCAATCCTGGCCAGTAAGTCCCGCGGCCAGGACGCGAGCGCGTTGATCTGCGCCAGCACCCCATTCGCTGCAGCGCGGCTGATTCGGACGCCTACAGTGCGCATCGGCACCGGCGCCTTCGGGGTCTCGCCGATTTCGGGCTCTTTATCAAGGTGTGCGCTGGAACTTTGTGTACGGCAACGTACAGATACACAGCAAAAAATGTTCGCGTTGCGTGTGCCACCGCACAGCACGCCCTGGGGAAAGGAGGATCATCGCAAGCACGGACTAAACACTTGATCAGAAGGATTTGTGAAACACCTCCGGCATTGGATTATCACTGCGGCTTTGTTGTCCGCCACGCCTGCAAACGCTCTGGCCGCCGAGCTGCTTGAGGGGGGTCACGCAGCCATCACAGGAATCCCGGTCGCGCCGCTGTCCGCCCAACGCTTTCTGGCATCGGACCAGGAAGATTCCGGGCCCGCCGGACCAAACGTAATCCCGGGGAAAACCGCCGGCACGCGCCCCGGCTGGACGGACGCGTTACTAGCCTCGCATGCCGTACAGCCCTTCCAACGCATGGATATCGGATGGGGACTCAGCGCAGACGCCATCGCCATGGATTGGTACGGCGTCTATCTCAAAAGCCTCGACCGCGTCGCGGAGCGTAATACCATTTACGGATTGCTGCGCGAAATCCCGCGTTTCGACCTCAACGACCGCAACGCGCCGCCCGCACTTTGCTGCCAGGGCAGCGGCATGGTGAGTTCGCTGGAGCAGCATGAAAAGGCAATTACCCGCGTCGACTTATCACCCACGTTTTTCGTGTTCGGATTGTTGCGGAACAAGGGTTACGCTTTGAAGCTCGACGATGACTGGAAGCTGCAGGTAGGGGTCCGGCACATGCAATACGGCTACGCGCACCAGACGAGATTGGCGTTCTTTACAGTTGAACGGCGCTGGACGAACTTCCGGACATCTTATTCTTACCAGGTTGAGCGCGGCGGCGGGTCCCTGGCGCCCAGCCACGTCCTGCAGGTCGATTACCATTACAGCCCCCGCAACTCGATCGGCGTCGCCGTTACCAACGGCCGCGAGTTCGCCAACTTCGGATGGCAGGGCGTACTGGACACCGAGGTGAGCAACGTTACCGTCCGTGCACAACATTGGTTCAAACAGGACTGGGCACTCTCCATCCAGGCCGGAATTAGCGACCATGGCAGCCTGCCCGCGCAAAAAGGGGTCCGGATCGGGATCCGGCACAGCTTCTGACCCACTGCTGAACTCGATTCACCTGGACCCCGTGTCGTAGCACGGGGTGACGAGTCATTTTGGGGCTCCTGCTGGCCGCCGTTGCCGTCGAAATATTTGCGAGCGGCCTGCTGATATTGCTCCCCGGGCTGAGATAGCAGTGCAACCGGAGCGCTGCTCGAATTTGACCAGACAACGCGATGATCAGGGATCAGACCACTAAGCCAATCGGGTTAGTGGTCTGTCCCCTAATAACTTTTCCCCTGATTTGATTGCGCCTAGCGCGTTAGGCAGCCCGTTGAACATCATGTCGACTTCACCGCTGATGAGCGCGGTCATGCCGGGCGTCGCGCCTTTGTAAGGTACGTGAACGATATTGACTTTCGCCGCCAATTTGAGCATCTCCGCGGCCATGTGAATGCCGGTGCCCGGGCCTCCGGAAGCGTAGTTCAACTTCCCCGGCCGCGACTCGGCCAGCGCGATCAGCTCCGAGACCGATTTCGCGGGCAGGCTCGGGTTCACGAGCAGCAGCATCGGCATCGATACGACGAGCGAGATGTGCGTGAAATCCCGCAGCGGATCGAACGGCGGTGCTGCTGAAAGCAGCGGTCCCAGATCAAGCGGCCCGCTGTGGCTCATGAGCAGCGTATACCCATCGGGTATCGCACGCGCGACCGTTTCGGCGCCGATCATGCCGGCTGCGCCCGCGCGGTTGTCGTAGACCAGCGCGCCGAGCGTTTCGGCGAGGCTCTCTCCGACCGCACGGGCAACGACATCGGCCGGCCCCGCTGCCGGCCCCGGGATCACGACGCGGATCGGCTTGTTGGGGTATTGCGCTGTCCCGCGTTCGGCCGCGTAGGTTGTGCTGACTGCGACGACAGCGCAGACGAGCGTTACGTGCGCGAAGAAAACAACCACCGTCATCATGGCTCCTCCTGCTTATACGGCATCGCGCCGCGTGCTGCCAAGGGATAAGAACTCCAACCGCACGGATTGCAACAATGACCCCATGAAACTCAACTGTGACGGTTTCGTCCCCTTTGGTCAAACGATAAGGGATTGCATTCCAGACCCGCCCGGCAAACAGCCGCCTGTGCTATCGTGCGAACTGCAGCAAACCCCTGTTTGCAGCCATAAAACGCAATGAGCACAGCGAATCAAGCGGACCTTTTAGTACGCAATATTGATTGGTTGATCACCGTCGACGCCGGTCGCAGGATCATTCGGGACGCGGGAATCGCCGTGAAGGCCGGAAAATTCGTGGCGATCGGCAAGAGCGCCGCGATCGAGCAGGCGTGGCGCGCGGAGAATATCGTCGAGGGCAAGGGGGCTGTGGTGACACCCGGGTTGATCGATAATCACCTGCACTCCTCGTTTCAGCTGGCGCGCGGACTCGCGGACGAAGCGAACGCGCAGTCCTTTCTCTTCGAGCACATGTATCCCTACGAAGTGGCGATGCACGAAGAGGATGTTTATGCGAGCGTAAGTCTGGCAGCGATCGAGATGCTGCGCCACGGCGTCACCTGTTACATCGAGCCCGGGAATTACCATCCGGATACCACCGTGCGGGCAATCATGGGCGCGGGGATGCGGATGGTGCTGGCCGTGAGCTGCTTCGACAAGAACAAGTCGGTAACCGGCCTCATGCCGTCCGGCATGATCGAAGATACCCAGCGGTGCATCGCGAAAACCGAAGAGCTGTTCGAGAAATATCCCGGCAGACACAAAGGGCGGTTAACGGTCAGCGCTTCGTTCCGCGGTATGAACAATACCTCGGACGAGTTGATCCTCGCCCTGAAAGGCATCGCGCAACAGCGCAACGCGATCCTGCAGACCCATGCCTGCTATTCCTATTTCACGCACGATTCGAGCGTCGCGCAGTACGGAAAACCGGAGATCGAGCGCCTGGAGTCGCTGGGCGTGCTGGACGAGAACATGCTGCTGCTGCATTCCGGATGGTTGGAGCCGCATGAGATCGCTATCCTCGTCAAGCGCAAACCGACGCTCGTCTGCTGCCCGTCCTCGTCGCTGCATAACGGCTACGGCAACCTTGCCGCCGGCAAGCATCCCGAACTGATGGCGCTGGGCCTCAACGTCAGCCTCGGCACGGATCACGCGAGTTCCGGTACGGTCGATCTCGTCCAGGAGATGCGATACTGCGCGTGCAGCTACAAGGAGATCCGGCTCAACCCGCGCGTCATGCCGCCCGAGCGTGCGGTCGAGATGGCGACCATCAATGGCGCGCGCGGCGCAGGCCTCGCCGAGCGCATCGGTTCCATCGAGCCGGGGAAGGAAGCGGACTTCGTGTTGTTCGACGCGACTGTTTCCGAGTGGCAGCCGCTCTACAACCCGGTCTCCAACCTGGTATACAGCGCCACCGGCAACACGGTGAAGCACGTTTTCGTGGCGGGTGACCAGGTGGTCCGCGACGGCCGTCTCGTGCGAATCGATCAGGACGAAGTCATGCGCGAGGTGGTAGCCGCCGGCGAGCGTATTACCGGACGTCTGAACATGAAGAAGGTCATGAAGCTGCGGTGGCCCGTGGAGTAACACCGTGCGCCGCCCGTAATTCTTAGTGCGTATCGAAGATCGCCTGGTAGGCGGCCACTTTCTCCTTGATGGCGGCGAGATCCTGCGGAGTGGGGTTTTGCGGATCGGCGGCAGGGGGCAAGGCGCCGAGCTTGAGCATGCATGCCATGAGCAGAATGCGCGCCTTGTTCGCGGTGAGATTGCTGCCGCCGATCGTGAGGCCGTCCCGGTTCCTGGGAATGACGCCTTCGGCATTGCCGCGGCCGACGCGGACCACCGGCATGCCGCTGCACGCCGCTTCGAGCAGCGCGGCGTCGAGCGGCCGGGCGAGCTTCGCATTGCCAGCCTGGCCTTCCGCCACGAATCCGGCGAGGGGCTCCTCAGCAAGGTTCTTCGCGATGCGCGCGTGGATCTCGACTTCGCCTTCTCCGCTCAAGTCCGGGCTCGATGGCAGATACCGCGCCGTTTTCGTAAAGCGCACTTGAGGCAGGGCTGAAGGCAGCAGCCACCCCTCGTCATCCTTGATCCGCACCGGCACCTGCGTGGTGACGCCGTTAACGCGCTGCACGCCCATGACGCTTTGCGGCAGTCGCCGCAGGTTTACCGCGGACTTGTAAGTGTGACGCCGGCCGGGGACGAACGTCAACACCGGCCCGCCGGGACTGTGGCCCATGCTGCCGATGATGCCGCCGTGTCCGCCCGTCGCGACATAGCCGCCGGGGCGTGCGTCGGCCTTCTGCACGTCGCGCGCCGCGTAGACGAGCTGGTCGAGCACGGCGACGACGCCCGCGGCGTTGCAACCGCTTTCGTCCTGCCACGCCTCGGACAGGATCCAGCTC
>Ga0209514_10002536_pt1 | contig 28043 bp, 26 predicted proteins | sample Subgrocontami58m_FD_187452 | JGI IMG/M metagenome (GOLD analysis project Ga0209514, IMG submission 187452) | Subsurface groundwater microbial communities from S. Glens Falls, New York, USA - GMW37 contaminated, 5.8 m (SPAdes) (version 3) | ecosystem: Environmental > Aquatic > Deep subsurface >...
GCCAGCAAAGGTCTCTTTTGCCACGATGTTCTTGTAGCCCAAAGCTGCGAGACGAGTCACCATGACATCCGACTGGGTTACAAGGCCGGGAGACAATGTGGCAACCGCGATCTTGTCCGTGGGCGCTCCATAGTTCTTCGCCAGCCAATCGACGAAGTCAGCCTGAAGGCTTCCTATGGTCTGCATCGTAACAGTTACACCGAACAGGTACTTATAACCCTTCTCATACTGGGTCGTGTCGCCCAGGATGGTGACGGCGGGAACCTGATAGCGCTCATGCAACGGGATCGTCGCCAGGTTCTCCGGAGACGCCGTTGAACCAATGACGGCTGAGACTTTCTCGGACGTGATGAGACGTTCCACCTCAGAAGTGGCTGTGGTAGGGGTGGAATCGCCATTCCCCATGGACACGGCGATCTTGGCCCCACCCAGACTCTTGATGCCGCCAGCGTCATTGACCATCTGTATCGCCGCAAGGCTGCCGGCCCTGAATATCTTGCCATAGAAGGCATACGGGCCGGACACAGAGTCGATGAGGCCGATCTTAACAGGTTCAACCGGCGTGGGCGACGGAGTAGGTTTAGCAGTCGTCGTTGTTGTCGCAGCAATCGACGTGGAGGCTTTGGTCGCTGCAGTCGTTGATGAAGCGGTCGTTTTGGCAGCCGTAGTTGTGGTTGTAGTAGCTTTTTTGGAACAGGCCACACTGACTCCAACCAGGCTCACTACGACCAGAACAGTAACCAGGAACCAGACTTTTCGCATTAGTATCTCCCTTTCAACATAATACCCACCACTTCTGAAAAGAACTGAATGTCCATTCTACGGATGCCTTGTTTCGGCTTGGGTTTCGACAATTGCCCGTCTTTTCAGAAGTTGATATTTCCAACAGGTGCACATCCAGTGCGATACAGGTTTGAATCGACGATAATTCGCTGGGATCGGTACGCTTGATATTCTATTGACCCTTCCTTCTCCGTCTGCCCCCCTTTTCTCAGTCATCCGTCAAACGTTCGGGCTGCAATGAAGCGCTTTGTCCCTCATCACATCAGTGCGCTGCAACAGGTCAGCCGCGGACTTGTGCTTGAGAACCAGTCGTAAAAGCTAGCAGATGATAACAAGAATGTCAACACAAATTCGCTCACGTGCCGCCACATCGACGATAGTGTTCTCAAACCTGCTATAATCGGGGGCATGAGTAAGAGTTCTATCGACACTATGGACATCGAGATGATCAAACTGCTTCATGCCAACGGCCGGGCGACTGGCGAGCAATTGGCTCAACAGTTACACTACAGCGCTGGGGCTTGCCGATCTCGCCTCCGTCATCTGTTTTCCTCTCGCATCTTCGTGAAGGCTCAGATTAACCCTGCCCGCATTGGTTTACATCTGATGGCTAATGTGGGCTTGAAGGTGCAGCCAGCAAAGATATGGGCAGCCCTGGAACGATTACGCGCACATGAGCGGGTCTACTTCGCGGGCACAGTCACAGGAATATATGACTTGTTCGCCTGTGTCGCCTGTGCGTCGACCAGCGACCTCACTGAGTTTCTGGAGACGTTTGTCGGAGGGATCGACGGCGTCAAAGAAATCCAAATGAGCATCGTGCTTGAAAGGATCCGCGGCCATCCCACGCTTGATGCAGCCAGGGTCGCAAGACTGTGCAAGGACGCATCGTTGCCGCCTGGCCTGGATTCACTCGACTTGAGCATTATTGGATATCTCTCGGAGGATGGCCGTGTGTCATCGCGTGTTCTGGCACGTCGAACAGGTGTCAGCTACGTGACGATCCGCAGGAGGGTACAGCACCTTCTGGACTGCGGGACTGTCAGGGTTAGTGTCATGCTGGATCCTGTTCAATTCGGTTATGGTATCACTGCGTTCGTTGCCGCCAAGGTGCGCCTGTCGAGATGGCGGACAATAGCGTCAGCCCTGGCAGAGCACCGGCAGTTCCACGTTGTATACACGGCGGCCGGGATGTTTGACATACTTCTCGCAGGCACGTTCAGATCTATAGACGACCTCGATGATCACTTGCGCATATGCGCGAAAAGAATCGAGGGAATCGAATCGTTGCACACTTTCATTTGCACTTCTGGCGCTTTGCTTGTCCCTCCCGACTCGATCGGGATAGAATGAGCGGCGCCCGCCAAACGGGCCCCAACACGGCGCAGAACGGCCTCCTCGACGCCCTTTCGGGTTTCTGAATACGGTCGCCGGAAGTATTCCGCAGGCCAATCTTGGCAGAAAGAATGTGCTCTTCAGGTTTGTTTCATCCAGATCAGGCTGAAGGCGGCGTGATGTCGGGTGCTCACTGCGGGCGGAGGGTAAAGTAACGATTCATGGTAAAAACCAGGGTTCGCTATCTGATTGGGAACATTGGGCTTCAGGATACGAAAAAAAGTGAGGGTCGGCAGCGGGGTCACCCCAGGTTGAAAATCAGACGCAGGCCGAAGTAACCGGCATATGCTACCACGATGCACTTGACCGTTTTCCCGGCCCAGGATAGTAAGAAGAACCTTCGCAGCCCGAATCTCAATGCTCCGCAGGCCAGGGTCAACGGATAGTAGAAGGGATTGAAAATTGCCGAGTAGAGGAATATTGCCATATCGCCCTTGCGGTGGACCCAGTTCGCCATTCGAGGGTAGAACTTTGGAAACCTGTTCCGGATGAGTGTTCTCCCGCTCATGCCCGTCAGATAGATTGTCATTGCCCCCAGTGCCTCCCCCAGGCCGGCGGCGATCCCTACGAGGAGAGGGTTGAGCACGGCCCCAAGGCTCAAAACAACGGCGAGCCCGGGTATGGGGACAATGACAGTAGCCCCGGATATTATGCTGATGACAAAGGCACCCGCATACCCGAACGCCCCCATCCGGCGGACAATATCCAGATTAGTGAGGATTACCACAGCGAGTGCTATGGTCATGAGGACAGAAAGCACTGCGGCAACGTATTCGAGCTTGATCTTGGCTAGGAGTTTTCGCATTACTGAAAGCTGTACAAAGTGGCCGGATTATAGCATACGGCCCCGATACCTGCTTTAGGACAGGTATGGAGTGGGAACGACCGTCGGTCGCTCCCACTCCATACTCTTAAGCTTTTCGGCTCTAAGTGACGGCAGCGGTTGCCCGATTGAATGTGAGTTCTCCCTCGCCGACCTCTATGAGTATCGAGTCACCCTCTTTCACCTCTCCGGCCAACACCTTGTTGGAGAGAGGGTTTTCGACGTACTTGGTGATTGCCCTCTTAAGAGGTCGGGCGCCATAGACTGGGTCGAAACCTTCCCTGGCAAGCCAGTCCTTCGCCGCTTCGGTCAACTCGATTGTGACCTTCTGTTCCTGGAGACGCTTTTCCACGTCCTTGATGAGGAACTCTACGATCTTGCGCAGGTTTTCCGGTGTGAGCTGATGGAAGACTATTATCTCGTCCAGCCGGTTCAGGAATTCCGGGCGGAAAGCCTTCTTCACTGCGTCTTCCACGGCTGCTTTCATCTTCTTCTGTTCGCCGGAAACATCCCTGGCGAATCCGATGCCGCCTCTCTGGAATTCCTGCGTGCCCAGGTTGCTGGTCATTATGACAACGGTGTTCTTGAAGTCCACCGTTCTTCCGTGTCCGTCAGTCAGGCGGCCATCGTCCATGACCTGCAGCAGGATGTTGAACACGTCAGGGTGAGCCTTTTCTATTTCATCCAACAGTATGATCCGGAACGGCCTTCGCCGGACTGCCTCGGTCAGTTGGCCTCCCTCTTCGTACCCGACGTATCCTGGCGGAGAGCCTATCAGCCGGGATACGGTGTGTTTTTCCATGTATTCAGACATGTCCATGCGTATCATCGCCGATTCATCATCGTACAAGAAAGCTGCAAGCGCCTTTGCCAGTTCGGTCTTGCCCACGCCCGTCGGACCGAGGAACAGGAAGCTGCCAATAGGCCTTCTCGGGTCTTTCAGTCCGGACCTGGAACGCCTTATCGCTTGTGACAATGCGACAACCGCTTCCTCCTGGTCAACGATTCTATCGTGCAGCCGTTCCTCCATGTGGACCAATTTGGCAGCTTCACCCTCAAGCATCCGGGAAATCGGAATGCCCGTCCACTTCGCAATGAGTTCGGCAATGTCCTCGGTGGTTACTGTGTTGTCGATCTTTCTCTCACTGCGCCAACGGGATATCGCTTCGTTGTATTCCTGTTCCAACTTCATCCGCTCGGCCTTGGTCTGGGCCGCAGATTCATACTCACCGCGTTGTGCTGCTGCCTCTTCTTCATTGATCCGTTGCTGTATCTTCTGCTGCGTCTCCTTGAGTTCCGGGGGTGAACTCTCTGAATCGATACGGTGCTTGGCGGCTGCCTCATCGATCAGGTCTATGGCCTTATCAGGCAGGAACCTTCCCTGCACGTACCGTTGACTGAGTTTGACTGCAGCTTCCAGGGCACTGTCCTCGATTTTCACCTTGTGATGCGCTTCATACTTGGGTCTCAGACCTTTTAGCATCTGTATCGTGGCTTCCACACTCGGCTCGGAAATGAAGACTGGTTGAAGGCGCCGCTCCAATGCCTTGTCTTTCTCGATATGCTCACGGTATTCATCAAGGGTCGTCGCGCCGACGCATTGCAGTTCGCCGCGCGCGAGGGCCGGCTTAAGCATATTGCTGGCATCTATCGCCCCCTCGGCTGCCCCCGCTCCGACAACGGTGTGCATTTCGTCGATGAACAAGATGACCTCGCCCTTCGACTGCCGGACCTCGTCCATAACAGCCTTCAGCCGCTCTTCGAATTCGCCGCGGAATTTGCTTCCGGCAACCAAAGCGCCCATATCTAGCGCTATTACCCGTCTTCCTTTGAGCGACTCTGGGACATCGCTGTCAACTATTCTCTGGGCCAGACCTTCAGCAATGGCAGTCTTTCCTACGCCGGCCTCGCCGATAATCACCGGGTTGTTCTTGGTCCGCCGGACGAGCACCTGCATCACGCGCTGGATCTCGTCTTCTCGTCCGATAACAGGGTCGAGTTTACCGGCCCGGGCAAGTTCGGTGAGATCTCTGCCGAATTTGTCGAGGGAGCGGTACTTGCTCTCAGCGTGGGGGTCAGCCACCCTGTGCCCGCCACGGATACCCTGCAACGCACGGTATACTTTCTCCTGGTTTACGCCGTGCTTTCTGAGGAGTGTCGAGGCATCACCCTTTTGTTCCGAAGCGATGGCGATGAGGAGATGCTCAGTGCTGACGAATTCATCCTTCAACCTCTTGGCTTCAGCTTCGGCGTTTTGGAACATCCTTTGAATCCGGGGAGTAGCGAAAAGCTGTGCCCCCTCGTAGGCGACGCGGGGTGTTTTCAACAGGACATCCGTCAATTCATGCCTTAATGCCGCCACGTCCACATTCAAAGCCCCCAGGATCTCGCCCGTGAGCCCTCCCTCTTGTTCCAGCAATGCCAGCAGAACGTGTTCCACGTCCCATTGGCTGTGCTGATAATTGCGCACCAGCTCCTGCGAAGCTGCGAGTACCTGCTGCGCCTTTTCTGTAAACTTCTCTTGCATCATGTTCAGCCTCCGTTGAACGAGTCAGCTACCGGCCGCGCCTTGGCTGTTTGGTCATGGCTTCGATCTGCCGTTGCATTTCTTCCATCCGTCCCAATAATTTCAGTATGACCTCAACCCCGGCAAGATTCACCCCCATTTCCTCCATCAGCCTCCTTATGCGGCGCAACCTCTCTATGTCCTCGTCCGAATATAACCTGAGGTTGCTCTCTGAACGGGCAGGCTCTACCAGTCCGACCCTCTCGTAGTATCGCAGGGTGTGCGTATGTACCCCTATCATTCTTGCCGCTATGCTAATGACATAGCGCGGTTCATTAATCTGTCCCATCATGTCAGCACCTCGCTTTGGCAGATGCCACTACTCCGGCCGATGTTTTCTCAATTCTTCGAAAAGGGACTTTTCTTCGGAGGTAAGGCCTGCAGGGAGGACGACCTTGACCTTTGCATAGAGGTCACCCTTTCCGTTGGCTCCCAGATGGGGCATGCCCTGTCCTGCCAGTCGGAACACCTTGGCATTCTGCGTTTCGGGCGGTATTCTGAGGACTATTTTCTTTCCTTTGAGAGTGGGCACCTCTACCTCGCCGCCAAGAACGGCCTTCGTCAGTGGCACTGGCACCTCGACGTTAAGGTCGCCGTCAAGACGTTCGAATTGCGGATGTGATAGGACCTTCACCACGAGATAAAGGTCGCCTCTTGGGCCAGCTCCAACCCCTCCCTCTCCTGCCACGCGCACACGGGAACCATCCTTGACACCCGGAGGGATCTTCACCTCCAGACGTTTTGGCCGGAGTACCTTCCCGGAGCCGCGGCACATGGGACAGGGTTTCTTCTGGACACTGCCTAGCCCGGCACAATTGGGGCAGGCTTCCTCGGCCTGCGTTTGCAGCAGACGGGTTGTACCGTTGAAAGCCTCTTCGAGCGCTATTTCAACCGGCTGTTCCACATCTTCGCCCCGCCTGGTCCGTCTGGCGCCCCTCATTCGTCCACCCTGGAAGCCTCTGCCAAACAGGCTCTCCAGAATATCCTCGCCTTCCCCGGGCATCCCTTCGAACTCAAATGTCGTCCGGCCGCCTCCGGGAAACCCTGACGTTCCTCCCTGGGCTTCCGCCCTGGCGAATTGGTCGGCCTGTTCCCAGCGCTCCCCGTACTGGTCGTACTTCTTACGCTTCTCTGGATCAGAAAGGACTTCGAAGGCCCTGTTTATGGCCTTGAATTTCTCTTCGGCACTCTTGTCGCCCGGGTTCACGTCAGGATGCCATTTGCGGGCCAGCTTCCGGTAGGCCTGCTTGACGTCTTTCTCTGCGGCAGTTCTGTTTATTCCGAGGATTTCGTAATAGTCCTTGGCGGCCATATGGAACTCCTTGCTGTAAGTATAGACTGCGTAACTGGTCATGTCAAGATACCTAATATGGCAATGTTAAGCCATCGAGTTGCACCAAGTGACAGTGACCATCTGAGGCGAGGAAGATGAGGTCAAGGTAGGCAGGGGAACAGTTTCGCTTTTTCGAGGGTTCTCAGTTGGCTGCGGGTGTCAGCCGGTATTGGGCAAAAGAGGGACGCATCAGGTCAACGAACTGCTTGATCAATCCGGCTGTTGCGCCCCAGACGATGTACCCTTCATAGCAGTACGCCATCACCAGCCCGTGTTCGCCGTTCGCTGTCAGAGGTACTTCTTGCGGATTCTGCGGGTCGAACATGGCTGCTATGGGTAGCTCAACCAGTCCGGCAACTTCCTCTTCGCAGAGCACAAGTTGCGGCAACTCCTTCAAGAAGGCCACGTACGGTGTAATGACGAAGTTTGAAGTTGCAGTCTCCGCGTCGTCAAGCGTGCCCAGTATCTCGATTGAGGCACTGTTCAGACCTATCTCTTCGTCGCACTCGCGAAGCGCCGTGCGGAGTAACGTCCTGTCTTCAGGGTCTCGGCAACCGCCAGGAAAGGAAATCTGGTTCTTGTGATGGGCCACACGATCTGTGCGCCTGGTCAGCAGCAGCCACAGGCGGCCATCCCTCTCGTAGAAGACCATCATAACGGCGGACGGGATGCGCCTACTCCCGGACAGTTCGACTCGCTTCCTGTTGTGAAGTGTCTCTGATACGATTCTCTTGAAGTCTGAAGCGGATAGTTCCACGCAAAACATAATAACATCATATCAGGAACATGAACAATGTCTTTTGGAAGAGACGTCCCCCCGAAGGCTGTCTGCCGGGCGGGGGATGCACCCCGGATGCACTTTGCTCTTTGCAACCCCGAGCAGCTTTGTTGTATACTCGGCTCTCGGCCTGTCTCTCGGAGTCAGGCCGGTTTTGTGAACTGGCCGAAATAAAACTAATGAAGTCCCCTGTGGGGGCTTTCCATGCCTAGGGTTTGAAGTATTGCAGGTCCTAGCCATGTGGAGGAGGATTCTCTTGGAATATACAGAACATAGCAATTTCCCCGTATGCAGGAAGTGCAAAAGCGGAGACCTTGTACCGCTCTCGGACTTTGGAAGCCAGGGTGCGACCATTCATTACAAATCCTGGGTGTGCACGAACCCTGAGTGCGGCTTCAACCTTAAGATCAGGAACGGCGATATCTATATCAACGAGCCGATAATGAGCGGAGCCCTGCACACAGCGCGAGTTCGGCCCTAGCCCAAGGTAGGGCAGTCCTTTATTGGCAGTGGTATCGAGCTATGCCCTCAGCCTCGGTCGCGAATTGAAGGGCTTTGCACTGGACTTGCTGTTCCCGCCCCGATGTGTAGGGTGTGGAACCCATGGCGAGTTGGTCTGCACCCTTTGTGTGACGGGTCTGCCGCGCATATTGCCGCCAGTGTGTGAATTGTGCGGCAAACCTCAGCTTGGCGGAGTTACCCTGTGCCCAGGATGCTGGGGATGGCAGCATTCAATCGACGGCATCCGGTCGCCTTTTAGCTTCGAAGGCACTTTGCGCGATGCGGTTCACAGCCTGAAGTATCGCAACCTTCGAGGGCTGGCGCCACTCTTGGCTGGACTGATGGCTGACTATCTGACAAAGTATCCGCTTGTGCTGGACATACTGGTACCTGTTCCTCTGCACGGGAAGCGGCTGAACGAACGGGGATACAATCAGGCCGCCTTGCTTGCTCTTGAACTGGGGCGCCTGATAGATGCTCCGGTAGACCAGAAGACGCTCGTGCGCCGCAGGGATACTGCTTCACAGGCGAGAACTCCAACTGCCGAGCAACGACAACAGAACGTGGCCGGCGCATTCTTCGCCAGCGGCCGCGATTTGAAGGGTAAGCGGGTCGTCCTTGTGGATGATGTGTGCACTTCAGGAGCCACACTGGATTCCTGTGCTGAATCGTTGAAGAAGGCTGGAGTCGCATCGGTGTGGGGACTAACTCTGACCAAGGAACTTTGAGGAGACCAAATGGAAGTTATTATTACCGGCAAAAGCCTTGAGGTAACGCCTCGCGTGCGCGAATACGTTGAAAAGAAATTGTCAACTCTGCAAAGACATTTCAAGTCAGTGCCCGCACTGGTACTGCAAGTCGTTCTGACTGGAGAAAAGACCAAATCGGCCGAGACAAGATTCGTCGTGGAATTCACCACAAATGTGGCTGACAGGCTCCTCAGATCGGAGGAGAGAGGCCCGGACCTGTACGTGGCAATCGACCGTGCATCCCAAGTTATGGACCGCCAGATTGAGCGTTTCAAGGGCCGCCGCGAGTCCAGGCGCCGCTCTTCCGTGCCTGCCGGTGAGTCAGGTGCCACTGACCTGGCGGGGACGGCAACGCTGGACGATGACTATGATCCCAGGATAGGCAAAGTCAAAAGGCATATCATAAAACCGATGTCCAGAGAAGAGGCCATCGATCAGATGGAGCTTCTAGGCCACGATTTCTTCCTCTTCTTCAACCGCGAGACCGAACAGCCGAACCTGGTGTATCGGAGAAAAGCGGGAGACTACGGCCTGATTGAAGCCCAGGTAGAGTGAGGCGTTAGCCCCCTTCCTCTTCATCCTCTTCGGCGGATGACGTGCTGATGCGGGGAACAAGCGGGGTTGTCTTGTTGTCCTTTCTCTTCGCTCTCGGGGCCAGGCCGAGGATGGTCTTCGATATCGAGCGCAGCACTTCGGGGCCAGCATCGATAACGAACCCGTCGATGCCCGCATCCCACAAGTCAACAACATCCTCGGCGGACGCTCCCGAAGGCAATGCGGCGAGAAGCGGTTTGCTTAAGGCACCTTTCAGGTAGTGGCAGTTCATCAGGAACTCAACTGAGACGAACTCGATATCCTCCGACCTATCGAGCAGGACTCCGTCCACCCCAACTCGTTCTATGCCTCTGAGCGCGTGAGGTTCAACATTTGCTGGCACCTTTGCTATCTTGGCCGGGCCGTCCAGCTTCAGCCAGGATGCTGGTGCATTCGCGGGGGAAAAGACAAGGAAGTCGATTCCTGTGAACTTCATCGCGCCGAGGTCTGTTGTCTTGTCGTTTTGAATGATTCCGCAAGGTGCGGTCGGGACTGCTCCAGCGATGTCAGTCAGGTCTTTCTCCGGACATGCCTCGACCAACACTGCATCTGCGCCGGAATCTACCGCCACCCTGGCCGATTTGATATCCCGAGCCACTATGGCGATGAGCACCGGACCTTGATGCTTTACTGCCGTCATACCAGCCCTGAAACCGACCGCTGGTGTAGCTGTATCCGAGATGTTCTTGAGTCTCCGGGCCAGTTTGCTCATTTTCAATCTCCTTGCGTCCCAATTATACAACTATACATCGATGTTTCTGCACTTCTCATCCGCACGACCATTGACATTCTGTTCTCGACCCGCTAAAGTCGGGGACACCCTGATGAAGATACTGACCGCGTATGAAAGGGGAACATCATGAGCGTCTACAAATTCGTCGAACTTGTGGGGACGAGCACCGAGTCCTGGGAGAAGGCAGCAGCGATCGCTGTCGAGATTGGCGCCAAATCGCTTGGCGAACCTCGCATTGCCGAGGTCGAGAAGCTGGACCTGCAAGTAGTAGGGGAACAGATCAACTACCGGGCAAAGCTTAAGGTCTCTTTCAAAGTCGAGGCGCCAACTCCAAGGAAGAAGCGGAGCTAAAGCCTCTCTTTGCTCGTGTGGACGACCGGGGTCAACCCGAAGCGGGCCACCCTTTCCTTGAAATGCTCGACGGACTCATTGTCCCACGGAACCATTTTCAGTGATTCCGGGCTTCGAAGGGAATATAGCAGTAAGTCCAGGACTTCCCTGGAGGTGTTGCCCAGCACTATTATTGCTTCTTTCCGCACAGGATATATCTGTCCGGTGAGTATCGTCGGGACATTGGGATAATACACGTTGACCAGGAGATAGTCGTCCTCGCCGAAGGAACGCGCAGGCTCCTGTGACATTATCCATCCGTATGACGGGCAGGTCGGGGTGTATAAGAAGAGGCACGGCCTCAGGCCAAGTAGCCGGCCGAGCGACATCGCCCCTCCGCCGCTGACGGCAAAAGGTATTCCAAGTATTGGAATCTTGGCAAGAACCCTGGCGATAGAAGTTTTCTTCAGGAGAAGGCCGCTCAGATAGATTATGAAGAGGGCAAGCAGGAAGCCGAGGCCAGTGAAAAAGTACCGGTGAGGGAAAACTATCCCCAGGCCAGTCCGTACCTTTGAATCGATACCTGCGAATATGACGCTGGCCACGAAGAATGTTACAGCGATCGGGAACCAGAATATCAGCCCGTAAAAGAAGAACCCGAGTTGTTGCTTGAGAAGATTCATTTTATCCTTTTGCCTTGACCCGGTCTTGTGTCATTTCGGCTCCGCCGCATTGGCAGGCTTCGCCCCGGTCTCCATCTTTGTAAAGAGCACCTTCTCGATCTTGCGCCCGCGCATTTCACTGATAGTGATTTTGAGGCCCTTGTAGGCCAGTTTTTCGCCTTCTTTGGGTATGTACCCCAAAAGAGAAAAGATAAACCCGGCGACGGTCTCGTATTCGCCTTCCGGAAGGTTCAGTCCCAGTTGCTCGTTTGCATCTTCTATGCGCAGACCTCCTTCCGCGAGGAAAGAGTTTTCGCCTATTGTCTCATACTCTCTTTCGCCGCCTGACAATTCGCCCCCCAGGCTGCCAACGATTTCTCCAACTACCTGCTCGACCGTCACCAGACCAGCAGTCCCGCCAAATTCATCAATTACCACAGCCAGTTGATGACCTTCGTCTTGCATCTCTGTCAACAGTGCCCCCAGGTGTTTTGTTTCCGGTACGAACATGACCTCCTTGACTAATTCATCCACCATCGTATCGCTTCTCAACTTGCCCTCTGCCTGGTAAATGAGAACGTCCTTTATCGAAAGCTGCCCGACTACATTGTCACGGTTCTCGTCGAATACCGGGAAGCGCATTTGCGGATTCTCGGGGAAAGCTTTTATGAAGTCGTCGAGCCTGGTCCCTTTTTCGATGAAGGAGATTTCAGTCCTTGGAGTCATGACTTCTCGAACGGCAGTGTCACCGAACTCAAAGACCTTATGTATCATTTCGGCCTCGGTATCTTCGATCACTCCCTCTTGCTCGCCAACAGTGACAGCCGTCCGGAACTCAGCCTCGCTTATGGTCGGCCGGGACTCTTCCTCTTCGAGACTTCTGTTGAAGCGCAGGCCAATGCGGCTCAGGAAGAAAACAAGCGGTGAGAGCAAGACCATCGATATTTCGACAGGCCTTGCGTAAAGCATGGCCAACCTTTCGCTGTGCCTTGCGGCAAAGGTTTTCGGCACGTATTCCGCGATGACTAACGTCACGACCGTTATCACTACGGTGGCGATCGCCGCCCCCAGGTTTTCCCCCAGGAAGAAGATGGCAATAATAGTGCCTGTGGTTGCGACAGCAGATTCCAGGAAGTTTATTGCCAGCAACACAGTACCAAGGAACTTGTCGGGACGGGCCATTATCCTGGAAATGGATTCACCCTTTGCTCCTGCGGTCCGCAGCATATGTTGGACCCGCAGCTTCTGCAAGCTGATGAATGCGGTCTCTGCGCTGCAAAAGAAAGCTGCACCCAGTAGCGCGATCGCAAAGAGGAATACGTAAAGTCCTAGATTGTCCATGACAGACGAAGATATTACCAGAGAGACAGCATTAGAGCAAAGGACTTATGCGAGAATCAGCAGGCTGTGGCCCAAGCCTGGCAGCCGGCGACTCAAGGGCGGGTGTCATATCCCGCCCTTGAGTTGAGTTCAATCCCGTATGCCAAAGGGCTACAGTTTCTTTATGGCGAAAGTATGTGTGTGAGGCGTGGTTCCCGTCGCACTGGACACTTTGCTTACTGACTGGCCCTTGCGGATAGCCTGGTAGTCAGCCTTGGTCAGAGTCACAGTATGCGTGTGAGTTGCACCGTCCGAGGTGATAACCTTCTCGCCTGGCGGATTGTCGATGTCTGCACCCAGGACTGTGATCTTATGGCTGTGGTTGGCGTCGGTGGACGACGTTACGGTCAAGTCAGCCGCTTTCTCCGATTTGCAGCCCGCAGCCAGCAGACTCGCGGCATCGACCACAACGACCGCCACCGCCAACCCTGCCGCCCCCTTCAGAAAACTCCTGCGTGAAATGGCTCCATTATCCAACGGGTTTGATAGACTCTTGAACATCACAGTTCCCTCCTTCATGCGCGTTCCAGACCTTAAAACCATTATACGCCCGCCAACGAGCCGATAGGCCTGATTCGAGGCTGGATAGTGATGGGGGAACGACTATAACTGTTGCCGTCTGCGCCAGAGGAATCTCTTCAGGAAAGCCGACCTGACAGCTACCCAGTCCTCGCCAGACCGGCGTCCAGTTTGAAGAGATGGCTTGTTCTTCCCGTAGCTGTCTCTGACATAAACATCGGCGATATTCCAGACTTGCTCTTTGGCCTCAGGCCAGCGTAGCCCGACTGAGCGAGCATATTCATAAGGTGTTTGGGCCGACCGGAGCGGTATTCCAGCCAGCTTTCCGAAGACACACAGCCGTCCAAAGCCTGCTTCGGGAGTGGCAGGGACTGACACTGCCCTTCTCCAGAAGACCCATGAAAGAAGGACCAGGAAACTGAATCCGAGAAGCAGAGAAGACCAGAGGGCATTCCTGGATGGACCCCATCGATAAGAAGTCCCAACCAGCGTCGACGGATCGTTCAGCCAGGCATCTTCGTCGAAGGGATCGGCATCCATGGGAATCATATCACCGAGCAAATCCTCTATCTGAGCGGCAGATTCCAGGTAGCGGTCCGTTCTCCCTGGTGTGGGCTCAAAATCGATCCATCCCTGGCCAGGGAAGTAGACCTGAGGCCATGAGTGTGAATCCCTGTCTCTCACAAGGAACTTGCCGTCGCCGGCCCTTTCTCCCGGGGCAAACCCGGAGACAACTCTGGCCGGTACTCCTTCAGCCCTCAACATTACGGCCATGGCAGAGGCAAAATAGTCGCAATAGCCCTTTTTCGCAGTGAATAGAAAATAGTCAACGCCGTCGCCGTTGTATGGCGGCGGGTCCATGACCAGGCTGTACGCAATGTTCGTTCTGAGGTATGACTCTATTGCGATTGCCTTGTCATAAGGGGTTGCTGCGTCGCTGGTGATCTGGTCGGTCAGGTCCCTTACCCTTTTAGGTAAGGTGGCGGGGAGGTGGGTGTACCGGTCCGTCACCCATCCTGGGTAGGCAACCCCGGACTCTCTGAGGTCTTGCGGACCAGCCTGGGAAAACGACACTGTCACGCTGTACTTGTCCAGGAAAGAACCGTTCTTGACCCGTACCGAAACCATGTCAGGCGGACTCGGTTCCTGGCGCATTAACCTGGCTGCAGCAGGCGAGCCGCGATCATAGGTAATGTCCATCAATACGATGTCTGGAGGAAGAAGTTTCTGAAGGTCTTGTGCTGTAGGCGGGGTTTGGACTTGTCTGGTCCCCGAAGGTCTGGCCGAGTTCTGGATTGTGCGTACGGCCGATTTGATCGACTCCGGCCATGCAGCATTCTGGACAGAGTTCCTGAGGTTCGCGGCGTACACTGGCGACATGAAAACTTCCACGTCGCTTGGCAGGTCAATTTGCTCCAATCTGCCGGCAGCGAACCGGAGTTCGGAAGAGAAGAGTGGCGTAACGATCACCTGCTCAGTTGTCCGCTCCGTACTACTTTCAGGCGATGCCATTGTCGAGGGGAGGGCATGCACTTCCGTCGGGCTGGTGGTCCAACCTGCTGAAGAGTAGGAGTCGTACGCCCTGGCTCTCAAATACACGGGAGATTGAGACTCGACGATTAAAGTGGGTACGTCAGAAAGATCTACTGTCCCTCCCAGGGCCAGTTGATCGCCGAATACACGTACACCGCCAGGAACCCGTGCATAGACCCCGGCGAAGAGTCTGTCCAGGTTGCCTCCAAAGCGTTCAACCGGTGAATGCAATAGTGAGTAGAAACCATCAAGGCTCCTCGCATCCTTCCCTGACGGCAGCATGAAGCCAGCTATCAAGATAGCTGCGGTGAACAAGGCGCCGTCCCTGAGGGTTGCCCAGGAGGTCCCACTTCGCTTACCCTGAGCAACAGGAGTAACGCTGCGCTCCAATGACTGCATCCGCACCCTCAACAGCAGCGCAGGAAGCAGAAAAAGAAAGAATTCCATCTTGTTCGATTCCAGGAGGATGCTCATGTTTATAACAAGTGCGGAACCGCTGATCACAACGGCCGGCCAATAGCTTCTGTGGCGGATAACAAACCAGGTACACCCAAACGCCATCAGCCAGATCAACCACGTGAGTAGAAAGGAAAAGGGCAGCACGTCTGCGCTTATCCCGCCAGAAAAGGCAGCACGCAGCCAGATCCAGACGCGGACTGCTGTTTCTGAGATTGCGGATGGCCCTGTCCCCGTGAAGGATAGAGGCGAAATCAGCCAGAGGACGGTTGCCAGGCCAGCAACCGTGCCAGCCAGGTGCGATATGACCGTTGGCCATCTGGCCCGGCAGAGGGCCAACGATGTGGCCACTCCCAATGAAGCGGCCAGCATAAGAGAAGGAGTGACGACCCAATCTGCTCGTTGCACCGACCTCGCGACAACCAACACGCTCGCCATCACCAGAACAGCCAGGGACCCTTCCCGCCAGAGAAAGGCCAACGCTCGTGCAAGTGGTCTCGCGGGTGAGCGGAATCCTGCTTCTTTCTTGGAGCGACTCAGTGGGATCATTTCAAGATGTCCATGAACGGCTTCGCTCCTGGCGACTGGCCGCATTCGTTTCATCTATGCTGGAACTCAAAGCCTCTGCCAGCGGTACGCCTTTCCTGACCAGCCGGGATTGCACCCGCTGTTTTGACAGTTCAGCAAGCAGCGGTCCGTTGTCTGCTTGATTATCGAACCCCGTCGGGTCTATGGGCAGGGCGCACACGCCCGCGTGCCGTCGCCTCAACCCGTCCAATAGTTTCACCCAGTCAGTTTGCAGGGAAGGGGAAATGATAATAATAGAATCGTCCTTACCGATGAACTTCTCTTCTTCCAGCAATAGCCGGTCCAGAGACACGGTTCCTTCCGGTTTAAGCACAGCTAATGAATCGAGGACCCACTCCAGTTGTTTCTCTCCCCTCTGGGCGGGAATGAAGCACCTGTCCGGACCGTACGCTATGAGCCCCACAGGCATGTCCGTCATCAGCGTCCTGTTTGCTACAGAAGCAGCAACGCTGGCTGCTAACTCGTCGGTGGTTTCCGCACCGTGCCCGGAATGTACTCTGCGTTCCATGTCCACAATCAGCCAAAGACGCGAGTAGCGTCCGATGTCAAACTCCTTTACCATGAGCTTTCCCATGCGGGCGGTAGAAGGCCAGTGGATGCGGTTCAGACTGTCGCCCTGGGCATACTCGCGGACCGAGGAGGCCTGGAGTGCCATCAGTTGAGAATTATCCCGCAGGTTTTTTTCACCTCTAAGCTCTACAAACGGGACCTGGAATCGCGCGATATCTTGTATCTGCGGATGTACGATGATCTCCTGACGCTGGTCGAAAGATCGCTTCAATTTGAAGAAGCCGAGAGGGTCGCTGGAGGCCATCATCACCGGGCCGATTGTAAAGCGCCCCCTTCTCGCGCAAACGGTCGTGGTCTTCAGCGGGACCTGCCCGGGAACCCGACTGCCTCCTCTTCGTCTCTTTCTGGGTATGTCGACGAAACAGACCGAAGCGTGACCAGGCAGATCGGACATCTGCTCGAATTCGATTCTATGCCGGGGGAAAATGCTGTGGTTCGAGATGATAATGTTGTTATCTATTGGCTTGCCCACCTGGGCGCGGCCATTCAATTGGACGTTCTGTACGGCGATCCCTCTCAGGCCAGTCAATGCCCAAAGCACACCGCCAACAAGAGCAATGCCAAGAACGTACGACATGCGGAACAGGGCATCAAAGCCGGTGGTGAGCGCCAGCAAGGATACGACTGCGAAGACAACGAAGGGTGCAATAGTTCGCCTGGTCATGTCTCTACCTCAGGCAGGATAACAGATTATCGTCTACTTAGCCCTCGAATTGGACACGCGAACTATCCCGGGCACAGGGACTGTTTCGAGTATCTCGGAAACCACCGCTTTGCGGTCCACACTCCGCATTCTTGCCGCGTGAGAGATCACCAGGCGATGCCCGAGGAGACCTTCTGCCATTTCTTTCACGTCGTCTGGGATTACATAATCTCTGTCCCTGAGCAAAGCCAGCGCCTGGCATGCTCGAAACATGTGCACTGTCGCTCGTGGCGAAGCTCCCAACGAGACGTTCGGGTGAACCCTGGTCGCTTGAAGTACCGCTACAATATAGTTCCTCACCTTGTTATCCACGAAGATTCCTTTTACGGTCTCCTGCAGGCAAATCACTTCCTTCGCTGTCGCTACGGGCTGCAAAGTCTCGATGGGATGAACCGTCTCCTGGCTTGCGATCATTTCCAATTCCTGTGCGAAGCTGGGGTACCCCAGGCTCACACATTGAAGGAAGCGGTCAAGCTGGGCTTCCGGCAAAGGGAATGTACCCTCGTATTCAATAGGGTTCTGTGTTGCGATGACGAAAAACGGGTCCGGCAGGAGGTGAGTCTCGCCGCCCACAGTCACCTGCCGCTCTTCCATCGCCTCAAGCAGAGCAGACTGTGTCTTTGGAGTAGCGCGATTGATCTCGTCTGCCAGCACCACTTGCGACACGATAGGCCCCGGACGGAACTCGAACTCGGAATTGTGCTGGTTGTAGATTGAAACACCGACGATGTCGCTTGGCAAAAGGTCTGGCGTAAATTGAATGCGCTTAAACGCACAGCCAATGGACACTGCCAGACTCCTGGCGAGCATTGTCTTTCCAACACCGGGGACGTCCTCAACCAGGGCGTGCCCTCGACACATCAGCGTTATCAGGCTGCGCTCGATGGCAGTATCTTTGCCGATGATGACCTTCCTGACGTTGTCGAAAATCCTTCCGGCGATTGCTGTTGCTTGAGAGCGGTTCTGTTCGTTCATTTTTGCTCCTGGCTGTGCCAAAACAAGAATGTCATGACGATGCCGTTCAGACAGGCGGTGAAACTAGACATAATAGTAATTATAGCGGTCATGGTCTGTTATGGCGAGTGCCCCTCCCTGTCTTACCATACATTACCAATACCGGGCGACGGTTTCAAGGGTTTGGCGGGCTATTGTTTTTGAATCGGGGCTGGATGTAAAATGCCCAAAAGACGGATAACCAGAGTTTTCAGACACTTCATGGTGAAAGGTCGCAGAAATGATCGTTGAGATGAACAAGGGTGCCTCCCCGGAGCAGGTCGACGGAGTCGTGGAGAGAGCCCGTTCCATGGGGTTTGAAGTCCAATTGAATATTGGAACGGAGAAAACCGTGGTAGCCATACTCGGCAGCAACACGGGGAAGGCGCCCACAGACCTCTTCGCGGTTCTGCCAGGGGTTCAGACCGTTACCCGGATCATGAAACCGTATAAACTTGCAGCGCGAGAGTTCCATCCCCAGGATACCATCGTGAACCTGAACGGGCTTGCCATTGGAGGCAAGAAACTGACCCTGATGGCCGGCCCCTGCGCGGTCGAAAGCCGTGAGCAACTTCGGGAAACCGCCAGGTTTGTCAAGGATGTGGGAGCCAACGTGCTTCGAGGAGGCGCTTTCAAACCGCGGACTTCGCCTTTCAGTTTTCAAGGACTGGAAGAAGAGGCCCTGAAGTTCCTTGCCGAAGTGAAAGCTGAAGTCGGCTTGCCAATAATAACCGAAGTACTGGACATTGAGCACATTGAAGTCACGGCGTGCCACGCCGATATCATCCAGGTCGGTGCACGCAACATGCAGAATTTCGCCTTGCTCAAGGAACTGGCCAAGGTCAGACACCCGGTGTTGCTGAAGCGGGGTTTGGCTGCTACAGTCACGGAGTGGCTCACGGCCGCGGACTACTTGCTCTCTGAAGGAAATCTGCAGGTGGTCCTGTGCGAACGGGGCATACGCACTTTCGAAGACAGCATAAGGTTCTCGCTGGACATCAGTTCGATCGCGGTCATCAAACGTTTCAGCCATTTGCCCATCCTGGTAGATCCCAGCCATGCCTCGGGCCATTTTTCTTATGTCCCCAGCATAGCCAAGGCCGCTGTTGCAGCAGGTGCTGACGGACTTCTGATCGAGGTGCACCCCAATCCCCAGAAAGCGCTGGTTGACGGACTGCAATCCCTCACCTTCTCTGACTTTTCCCGCCTGGTGAACGAATTGAGACCCATAGCCGAGGCGGTCGGAAGGACGATTTAGATTACCGGCAAGACGGCCATTTTCAGGAGAATACAAGGACAAATGACACAGGGCGGTTTGAAAATGCGCTGGCATGGATGCCTCCGGGGTTGGATGGGAGCGGTCTCTGGCGAGAAGTGCTCCATAAAAGAGGTCCAGGCGTGTTCCTGAAACTCATAGTCCTGCTGGCGTTGATCGGTGGTGCATTGTTACTCACTTCGACGCTGAGCAGGGTGACCGGAGAAGGCAAGAGCCAGGCGCGCTTCTGGCCGCTATTGGCTGTAGCCGGCCTCGCCTTGTTGATGTTCTGGAAGCACGTGGTCTCCCTGGCCCTTATCATTGTCATCGGTGTGCTGGTCCTTGTCGCGTTGCTGCGGCGCGCCAGGAGACAGCTCTTTGGCAGCAAGAATGTCTCCCTCTGGACGGTCGCCACAATCATATTCATCGTGTACTACGGCCTCGTGCTGCTATACAGGCTGGTATTGCTCAGGCAAATGCAGTAGGGCCCAGGAAAGTGCAGGAAGATGGAACAGCACTGGCGTGTCCCGCCTATCACATGAATGGGCAATCCAGCGTTTGCCCGCAATTTCAGGTAGCCGTGGACAATATCCTATTGCACTTATGTTCTCTCGCCGCTATACTAGACTCGGATTGTATGTCTCTGACCCGTAGTTTGGCAGGCAATAAATGACGCTTGAATCACGCGGCCTCGGCACGCAAGACAGGCTTGGCGAGGCATTAGTTGACGGCGCGTTTCTGCGCCGGGAACAACTCGAGCAGGCACGCGCCTCTTCCGCCCGGACTGGCAAGAAGCTCCAGGAATCCCTTCTGGAGATGCAGTTCCTCACTCCTGAAACTCTGGCCACCGTACTCAGCTTCCAATTCAATGTCCCCATAGTTGAATTGCGCCAGTTCCAGCTCCAGCCTGAGGCCTTGCGCTTGATACCTGCCGAAGTAGCACGGGAAAACAATGTGCTTCCTCTGTCTATTGATGGGGATTTCCTGCGTGTGGCTACTGATGATCCGCTCAATATGGAGTTGATCGAGAAACTAACGGCCATTTCCAAGATGCGAGTGAAGGCCGTGCTGCCTCTCAGGGGCGGACTCAAGGAGATGATCGACTCCAGCTATAAGGCCACCGCAGAGATAGTGAAGGAGTTGCACCAGGCGGCGGAGAGAGACGTGCCGCGGCCCGAGGCGCGACCCATGTTGGAAGCCGAAGCTGTGGCCAAGGCTCCGGTTGTCCGGGCTGTAGACATGCTCATAGAGCAGGCGATACGCGACCGCGCCTCGGACATACATGTCGTTCCAAGGAAAGATGACCTCAAAATCTTCTACCGCATTGATGGGATACTACACGAAGCAGCTTCACTCCCCAAGGGAGTGCATCAGGCTCTGCTCTCGCGCCTGAAAGTCTTGAGCAACATGAATATCGCTGAGAGGCGCCGCCCGCAGGATGGCGGTTTCACTACTCAGGTGGGCGAAAGGGAGGTGAGTTTCCGCGTTGCCACAATTGAAACGCAGTTCGGCGAAATGTCTGTAGTAAGAATACTGGACAAATCTGTCAGTGTCCTGAAGCTGCCGGGGTTGGGCATTCAGCCGGCCCCCCAACAGGTATTCCAGAACCTGTTGAAGACGCCATTCGGCATGATCCTGGTAAGCGGCCCCACTGGATCAGGTAAAACAACGACGCTGTATGCCGCACTGAACATGTTGACCGGTTCAGGCCGGAATATCATGACCATTGAAGACCCGGTGGAGTACCATTTCGAACAAATCAATCAGATACAGGTTAACCGAGCAGCCGACATAACTTTTGTAACAGGGCTGAGGGCAATCATGAGGCTCGACCCGGATATCATACTGGTAGGCGAAATCCGTGACGCTGAGACCGCAACTGTTGCGGTGCAGGCATCACTGACAGGCCACCTTGTCCTCTCGTCTATTCATGCCAATGACTCTGCTTCTGCGATTGTCCGCTTAATAGATATGGGAGTTGAGCCATTTCTTGTCACGTCAGCAGTTGTGGGCAGCATAGCTCAGCGTCTTGTGAGAAAGGTCTGTCCCTACTGCCGCACTATGGCTGCCGTTTCGCCTGGCGAGGCACTGGCCTATCAGACAGAGATGCAGGAAGCACGCTCGGATTTTTATTCCGGCAGAGGATGCAATTTCTGTTCCAGCACCGGATTCCAGGGACGCATCGGCGTGTTTGAGATACTGGCGCTGAACGAGTCTATCCGCAGACTCATCGCCAAGGCCGCACATGGCAGCGAAATCAGGGAGCAAGCCGTAAAAGACGGAATGATGACGATGAAGCGGGACGGGTTGATAAAGGCTAAGGACGGGCTCACGACCCCGGGCGAGGTCATCCGCAACGTCTTCTCCATAGAGTAGAGGGCGCCAGGTCGTCTCAGTCATCCCGGACTTGACCCGTGACAGTCGATCCTTCCATCAGGACAGCCCGGCTCCACGCAAGGAAGTCCAACCCCGCCAGTCCCGGCGATGACCTGCAGGGGCGGGTTCGCGAACCGTCCTACCTCCCCCCACCCATGGCCACTGTCGGCTACCTGGTCTCGGTCTCGTCCAGGAGGTTGCGGATGCACCGGGCGGCGGCCTCCCCTGATTCTTCTTTCAATACTTGCTTCAGCTTCTGGACCAGGAGGACATGGGTTTCCCGGAGCAGTCGCTCTTCTTCCAGGTTAGCCTGGAATAGCCGGTTCAGGGCGTTAAGCTCGTTAATCTTGTATTCGAGTACCAGCTTCTCTTCGGCCAGAGCCGAGCGGAGCAGTTTTTCGGACCAGTAAAGCTTCTCCAGGTCCCTTGCGTAGAGTTCCAGTTGGCGCTGGCCGGCGTCCTCTATAGTCTGTTCCGGGGCGGCCTTTTCATCTTCCATGGTCTTCCTCTTACGAAAGCAATTCCAATATCCTGTCCAGAAGATCCCGCGGACTGAAAGGCTTGGTAATGTACGCGTCCGCGCCCAGTTCAAAGGCTTTGCTCACCTCGTCGGGGCTGTTTCTGCCGGTGAGCATTACTACGACAATATCTCTCGTCGCCGGCGACTGCTTCATCCGGGCGCAGACCTCAAAGCCGCTCAATGCTGGCATGACCACGTCCAGCATGACCAGGTCCGGCTTGTGTGCATTCGCCAGGTCGAGGGCCTCCTGACCGTTCTTCGCTTCAAGGAGGTCGAAGTGGTCCCCCAGGCTGAGTCTGACGAGGGCACGAAGGCGAGGGTCGTCGTCGGCGAGGAGTAGTTTTTTCTTTTTGGACATCTTAAGCCTCTGGTTTCAGTAAGTACTAGGCCACTGGAAGTGTGAACGACAATACCGAGCCTTTCCCCTCTTCGCTTTCAGCCCATATCCTGCCCCCCTGGGCCTCAACCAAACGCCGGCAAAGGTTCAGGCCGATGCCGGTGCCCTGCACCTTATACTTGAGGGGCGTGTCTAACCGCTGGAACTTTTCGAAGACGACTTCCAGTTTGTCTTTCGGTATTCCTATCCCCTGGTCTGAAATCCGGATCAGTAACTCCGTGGCCCGGGGCAAAGCCGTCACTTTGACTGTGCCCCCTTCTGGCGAGTACTTTATAGCGTTATCTAACAAATTGTCCAGCACCTGGAGAAAGCGGTCCGGGTCTGCCTTTACCGGATTCATCGTCTTTGGAAGGTCCGCTTCGACCTTGTGGACCAGGGACTTGAGTCTGGCCTTGGCAACGGCCCTTTCTATTAGAGGAAGCACTTCGACATTCTTCATGTTCATTCGGGAATGCCCCGCTTCTATGCGGGACAAGTCCAGCATGTCATCCACGATCCTCGCCATGTGCTGGGCCTCGGTGTAAATCTCTTTGGCCGCCTGCTGCGCTGAATCAGGGAGGTCCTGGGTTGAGGCGAGAAGCTCGCTATAGCCAACCAGGTAGGTCAATGGAGACCGCAGTTCGTGAGAGACAGTCGAAAGCATGTCTGTCTCGGTGGGGGTCTCGTTCTTTTGAAGCATCTTGACCAGAACGTCGGTTATCGTAGGGTCGAATTGTGATCCCCTCCCTTTCCTTAAATAGTCGGTCGCCCTGCCACTCTCCTTTTCTTTACCTCCCTGGGTCAATTGCGTGTAAGTAACGTAGGCATCGGCCAATCTGATAAGTCGGGCGCCGACGGGTATCTTGTCTTTCGAAGTCCCATCGGGATATCCTGTGCCGTCATAGTTCTCATGGTGATGCCTGATAGAGAGCCCCCACTCCGGCGGCAACCTGAGCAGCCTGGCAACCTCCTCGCCGAGGATGGGATGTTCCCGGGACGACTCTCCCCCGTTGCCAGCGGTTAGTTCCGTCGCGGTCATCGTCACAGTCGTTCGTGTCTGTCCGCCCTTGAGCTGCGATATTATTCCTCGTATCCCTTTCGCCTTTCCTATATCATGCAGGTACGCCGCTTCGGCCAATCCCTCAACCGGAAGGTCCACTGCCTTCGCCAGGGCCACTGACCACGTCGCCACTGCCTCTGCATGTCCCCTGATAAGCGAACCCGAGTCTTCCTGAAAGGCGACTAGAAGCCGCACCGTGGCGAGGTATTGTTCCTGGTGCAGGTACGTTTTCTCTTCCAAAGCCTTCATGCGTCCATGTTGTCCCTGCAACAGGGCGTTCAAGGCCTTTATTTCGCGCTGCCGCTGCTCTATTGTCGACAGTGATTGACCAAGCAGTTCCTTTTTATCGGTCTCAGTCTTCTTGAAGAGGTCGTTTTCCTTTAACTTAGAGATCAATTTGACCAGGGCGGAAGCCCTCTGCAGCTTCCCTTCATCTAAGGTCCGCACCGCCTTCGGGAAGACGGCGGTCACGACTTCTACGGCATCCCCGTTGACCATGACCGGTATGCCCAACGCCGAAGTAAGCCCGTGTGCCATCAGTTCTGTGCCAACGGGTGATACTGCCGAATCCGCCACCGAAGCCGGGACAGGCTGTTTCGTCCTGACTGTTTCGGCGATGAGCGCCTTCAGGATGACTGCATGGCCGCCAGTTCTGATCACGGATGAAACCAGACGCGGGGCGCCGGTTTGGTCAAACTTGAACGCGCATGTCTGGTCGGCAGAGATAGCCCTCGATAGGACCTCGACCGCGGACTGGGGTATTTCGTCGGGCGGATGAGACTGGTCCATGGCCTGCAGCAATTGGGAAAAGACAGATATTTCGCGGCTTAAGGCAGCTTCGGCTGCTTGATGGGACTGGTCAGCGATCGCTTTGAGCAGATCTCCCGGCCGGTCCGCGGTCATAACCTGGGGAACAGCGGGGCAGAGGATTCCGATTGGGGTGGAGGATGATTTCAGCCGGCATAACAACAGCGCCGCCGGGCCTGCCCCGCTTTGAGATGAGCCCCTGACTACAGATATGATAAGGTCGTAATTGCCACTATCCAGCTTCCCCAGAAGGTCGGTTTCAGCATGAGACCCTGCCACCTCGAAACCCTGGTCGGCCAGAGCCGGCACCATCTTGGAGAGGCTCTGGAGGTCCGGATCGATTAAATAGACCCTGCATTTTCCCATCGCGTGACCGCATTATATGGAACCATGGGCGCACACGGCAAGGTCTGCGGAGTGCAGATACTTCCGCGTCTTACAACCATGGTGTATACTATGGCAACATAATCAGCGGCCCGCAATGCATGGCATTTAGATACGTCGTAGTCACACCGTCGGGAGAGAAGTTAGCCGGCACGTTGGAAGTCCAGACCGTGGCGGCTGCTGAGGAGTCTCTATGGCGTTCAGGATACACCATCGTTTCCTTGAAGAAGTCGGCGCAACTCCCCAGCCGATACGAACTGCTCCCATCCCTGTTCCGGGTCAAGCCGCGTCACATCGTTGCATTTTCCAGGCAGCTCTCAACCCTCCTCGTATCGGGCTTGACCATCACTAGCGCACTCGTCGCCATCGGCCATCGCGGGGGAAACGCCCTCTTCAAGAAGACCATCCAGAAAGTGAGAGAAGACCTCGAGATCGGCGAGTCTTTTTCAGAAGCCTGCGCCAAACACCCCAAGGTTTTCCCGGCGATCTTTACCAGGCTCGTCCACATCGGGGAGTCCACAGGAAAACTGGAACCAATGCTGTTGCGGGCCGCGACCTACCTCGAAAAACAGGGAGTCCTGGCATCGCGAATAAGGAAGGCACTGACGTACCCTGCTTTTGTTTTGGTGTCGGGCCTTGCTGCCGTATACGTCCTGCTCACCTTTTCTATACCTGCGCTGTCCGGCCTTTTCTCGGAATACGGAGCTGACCTGCCGGCAACGACCCGGTTGGTCATTGCCATGGGGGATGTGGCAGATTCTTACGGGAAGCAGGCGGGCATGGTTATCCTGGCCCTTGTTGTGGCTGGATTCATCTACTTTGGCTCATCGCAGGGCAAACGGGTGAGAGACCGCATGGCTCTCAGAACGCCTGTGATCAAGAGAATAATGGGCGGAGAAGCCATTTCCCGAATGGGGTACACCCTGGCGACTCTGCTGTCTGCAGGTGTAGGGTTCAGTGAAGCGATCGAACTGCTGATAACAACAACCGGTAATTCTTCCATGAAGGAAGCCCTGGCCGAAACGAAGAAAGATGTCTTGACCGGTCAGAACCTGTCCCATTCAATTGCCAGGCAGAAGGTTTTTCCTCCTCTGGTAAGCGAGATGATCTCTATCGGAGAAGAGACAGGCAGGCTCGATACCAACCTGAACCTGCTGGGAGAGTTCTATGAGAAAGAGACCGAGGAGTCGGTAGCTACACTCACCGCCCTCATCGAGCCGGCTGCTATCATCGGGGTTGGGGGATTCGTCGGATTCATCGCAGTTGTTATGATGAGCAGCATCTACGGTATTATCAAGCAAATTGGTGCCTGAGGAGATGGCCACGGCTCTAAGCACAAAAGTTGATAAGGGCGCCGCCAGGGCAGTAAAGCAAACTGCACGTCCCTACCGGAGCGTGCCGAACCTCAACCTGTTCCCAGAGGAGTTGAAGCGGAAGCAGTTGACCGCCGTGGGTCGCAACTCCCTGTATTTGCTGGCTGTCAGCGCCGTTGTCCTGGTCGTCCTGTTCAACCGGCAACAGTCGCTGCAAACGGATAACGCCTCGTTGTACGCCGAACTGGAAACTGCGCGTTCGCGGATATCGATACAAAAAGAGTTGAAGGCTGAGGCGGACAAACTCGCCGTCGTGAAAGAGAAACTGGAGCGGGCCAGCATAGACTATGCCTCTCTGGCCGGCTTCGCCGGGTGGTCCAGTTTCCTTCAACAAACAAAAGATAAGGCCGCAGCAAGCGGGGTTGTGCTAACCTCTGTAAAGCAAAAGGCCGGGGGTGCAACACTGATTGGGTCTTCGCCCAGCCCTTCAGAAGCAGTCAACTTCTATCGTGCCCTCGGTAGCCTTCAGGGAGTATCTTCGGCAAGTATTGTTTCGCTGTCGAAGGCGGCCAGCGAATCGAAGTTCGCCTACACCGTTGATGTCACCTTTGTGAACGGGGGAAAAAGTGAAACTCGGCCTTAAGTTGAACGGAACGCCCCTGGACAAGATGCTCCTTGTACTGGCTCTCTCCCTGCTGGCGATATGCATGTTCCTGTACATCAAGCAACGGACTGCCTCGCCTGCGTTGTCCAGGCTGACGGCGCAGGTGGAATCGGCCAGGAAGGACTTGCAGGCGGCAAGGAACTACCCCGACCCGGAGATTCTGAAGAAGGAAATACTGGGCCTCCAGGCCAAGACGCTGACCTTTCCTGATGCAGACAAGGCGGAAGAGACTATGGCGTCTCTATGGAATTGGTCGCGGGACAGCGGCGTGGTGCTGGAGCAGATTGCTCTCAATAATACTGTGAGCACGGTTGGCGACTGGGCATACCCCGCCCACAACTTCCCCATGTCCGGGAAGGGGGACCCGGCGAACGTGTTCGCCTTCCTGAAGCTGCTGACGGATTCGCCTCTGAAGACTGTGGGAATCAGCCAGTTGCAGATTGGCCAGAAAACGGAGGCAGAATGGCAGTTTTCGCTGGTATACACGGTCTGGTCTGAAGGCACGAAGATTGTTGTTACCACTACTACTCCTGCCAGCAAGCCACCGGCAAGAGGTTGACGACTGATGCTGTCTTTGAGTCTTGAAGGGCCTACGGTCCGCCTGCTGGAATCCCAGGGAAACAGGATAGTGCGATGGCACAGCGCTTTGTTCAACCCTGCGCTGGTACGGCGCGGCTCTATCACCGATCCTGCTGCCATGGCGCAGGTTATCACGAAGGCGATGGAGACCGGCAAGCAGAAGCCAGGAGATGTGATGGCGGCGATGGAGGGCGCCGGTTGCCTCTCACGTATGATAACCCTGCCACCCAACTGCAAGGCTGCGGAGTTCGTCCCGAGGGAGGCAAGGCGTTTGTTTTCTCTGGATGACAAATCATCCTTCTTCTTCTGGCAGCAATTACCGGGGCCAGGCCGAAGGCTCTTCGTCTTAGCCGTACCGCGGGGTCCCCTTATGGCATTTCGAGAGACTTTGAGTTTAGCAGGACTGAGGCTGCGCATTTTGGATGTCCGCCCTCTCGCGCTCGCCCGCTGGTCTAACGAATCGAGAGCCATTGTAATAAGTGCCGAGAGCAATTGCATAGTGGTGGTTGTGCTTGTTGATTCGGTCCCGCTCGTGATGCAGACCCATTGGCTGGGGGATGGATCGCTCGCGCCCTCGGCAGCGGCTTCGCAGGGACCGGGGATACTTTCCCAGACCCTCTCTTACTATAACGATACCCATAAAGAACAACCTATCGGCACCGATACCCCCATGTTCCTCGTGGGAGCGGCGTCCGATGCAGCGCTGGAAAAAACCATAAA
>Ga0209514_10002543_pt1 | contig 28003 bp, 22 predicted proteins | sample Subgrocontami58m_FD_187452 | JGI IMG/M metagenome (GOLD analysis project Ga0209514, IMG submission 187452) | Subsurface groundwater microbial communities from S. Glens Falls, New York, USA - GMW37 contaminated, 5.8 m (SPAdes) (version 3) | ecosystem: Environmental > Aquatic > Deep subsurface >...
GCGGGGGCGAGGACAGGACGATTTGGCATCGGACATATCTCCGAGAAAGGTCCGCGGCGTTCGCGCCAGCAGGGACCAGGATCATTGGCATGGGGAAGAATGTGGGCCGGCAGCGGCCGAAGCAGCGCCTGGAGGGGTGATCATCCCGCGAGCATCCGGTGCGATCGCGTGATCGCGGCACGCGTGCCGCGATCAACCCAGTCCGGTCGCCAATCGGGGTGTCAGCCGGCCGGGATCAAATAGAACGAGGCGGGCCGATAGCCGGTTCGATCGCTCGGCCAGTCCGTTCCGCGCCCGAGGCCCAGTAACTCACGGATCGGTCGAACGAGGGCGGGATGATTTGACTTGGGGTGGACGTGAGAGCCGGCGCCACTGAGCCGATGGCATGGCAGCAGGCGACCCTACCGGGCACATGGTCTGGGCTGGTGCGATCTTCGCCGTCGGTGCCAGCGTCCATGCCACAATCATGTCCGTGGCCGATTGTCGTCTGCGAGGATGGGGCGGGCGCCGCCTGGTCCGCCATTGCGGCGCGGCAGGCGACGTCGAGCGTCACCCCGGTCAGGAACGCGACCGCGCACAAGAGGCGGAGAAGATGTGCGGCTATGGCACGCATGGCTGACCCCTACCACGCCACCGATAGCCGGTCCATCGTGAAAGCCGACCGGTTCGGCGGCAGGGACCGTCGGGACATCGGGTTGCCGGGCATCGTCGAGTTGCTTGTGAGAGCGCGCCAGGCGCGGTTGCCGCGCCGGGCACTGCCGAGCGCTTCCTCTTTCCGGGGGCGTGGGGCTGCGGCTATAAGGTTGGTCGAGCAGATGCGCCCTTAGCTCAGTTGGATAGAGCAACAGCCTTCTAAGCTGTGGGTCGGTGGTTCGAATCCACCAGGGCGCGCCATGATTTCAGTCATCTCACCGCTCCCGCCTGCAGATGCGCCCAATCGGGAGGCGCGAGGACATCCATAAGGCCACACCTGCGACTTGGAGGGCACGTCCCCTCTGCCAATCAGTCAGTCCGGTCTGACGGATCATCAGGTCGCCTGGCATCCCGGTGGACAGGCCGCGTCAGCCGATACCGGGATTGACCCTGCGTCTGCCGTCCCACAGGCTCCCGCAAGGTCCGGGAATGCATGCCAACGGACCCGGGAGGAGCGACATGACCGAAACCAGCACGAACACGCAGGGGGCTCTGCCGAGGGCCGAACCGGAAGCGGTGGGGATGTCGTCGGCGCGGCTGGGCCGGATCATCCCTGCGCTGAACGCCGAAATTGAGGCTGGCCAGTTGCCCGGTGCCGTCATCGCGATCGCTCGCCGGGGGCATCTGGTGTTTCACGAGGCGGTCGGCCATCTCGGTCCGGACCGCACAGCGCCGATGCCGCGCGACGCGCTGTTCGCCATCGCCTCCATGACCAAGCCGGTGACCGGCGTGGCGGGGTTGATGCTGTGGGAAGAAGGGCGCCTCGGGCTCGCCGATCCGATCGAGCGGTTTCTCCCCGCGCTGGGCAACCGGCGGGTCGCGGTGCTGAATGAGCGTGTCCGGTCCGGCCAGGGCCCGATCGAGACCGTGCCGGCCGCTCGGTCGATCACGATCCAGGACCTGATGCGCCACACATCCGGGATCACGTATGGCGGGCGCGGGACGACCGCGGTGCATGCGCTCTATCCCGCGTCGTCCAACGCCGCGGGCGCCAGCCTGACGACTGGGGCATTCCTGGAACGATTGGCGGCCGCGCCGCTGCTGTATCAACCCGGGACCGTCTGGGACTATGGGCTTTCCATCGACGTGATCGGCCTGGTGGTGGAGGCGCTGTCGGGTCAGAGCCTGGGTGGATTCCTGGAACAGCGGCTGTTCGCGCCGTTGGGCATGGTGGATACGAGTTTTCAGGTGCCGTCCGCGAAGGTAGCTCGTATGGCACGTCCGCTGCCGAACGATCCGGATACGGGGGAGACCCAGTCGGTGCCGGATCGGGCGCAGGCGTTGCGGTTCGAGTGCGGCGGTGGAGGGTTGGCGTCGACCGCTCTGGATTACTTGCGGTTAGGGCAAATGCTGTTGGGGGGCGGGGTTCTTGGCGACACCCGGATTCTGGGCCGCAAGACCGTGGAGGCGATGCGGACCAACCGCATGACGCCGGAGATTGCGAACCATATCGCGGACCTCGACCCGAATTCGGATGGGTATGGGTTTGGGCTGACGGTCGCGGTGCGGGATCGTCCCAGCACATTGATGGGGAGCTTGGGGGAGTTCTACTGGAACGGCGCCTACGGGACGTTGTGGTGGGCCGATCCGGTGGAGGATCTGGCGGTGGTGTTCATGTGCCAGGTGCCTGGGTTGCAGCGGCGGCGGTTCCGGCCGATCGTCAATGCATTGGTTTATCAGGCTTTGGTTGAGTAGTCTTATTCTGGTATCGGACGGACTGCTCAGACGCCGATGTCAGGTCGGCCCCCCGCGCGATGCTGGCCTGCTGACCTCTCCGCGGGCGACAGATCGTGACCCAATCGGTTGGAAAGGGCGCCTTCGGGGAGAGTCAGGGACCGGACAGTTTAGCCTGACCTTGCGGCCTGCCGAGACGGGCCGTGACCGGTGGACGGAGGTCCATATATGATTCTTGCGGCATATTCTCTTGACTGCATAATTTCTCATGGTATGGTCGCGCCCGGATAGAATGGGACGTAAGATTCGACGCCGCATTTGCAGTGGAAGCCAAGGCGTTCGCTCGGAGCGTGCAGCTTGAACTCGCGGCGATGGCGGGTCTGTTGCGGCAGTTCGGCCCACAACTTCGACGACCGCATTGCGACACGCTGAACGGATCGAAGCACGCGAACATGAAGGAACTTCGGTTCTCGCTGCCCGACGGGGAGTGGCGGATCGCGTTCGCCTTTGACCCCGAGCGGCAGGCCATTCTCCTGGTTGGGGGCAGCAAGTCAGGCGTCAATGAGCGGCGATTCTATCGAGACTTGATCCGGGTGGCCGATGAACGGTTCAGCGCGCATCTGAAGGCGCTGCCACCCAACGAAGGAAGCAGGCGATGACCATTGGCATTGACGATTTCATGCGTGATTTCACGCCGGAGGAGGGTGCGAAGGTCGCCGCCCGCACCGCGGAACTGATCGAGGAAGAATTGACCCTGCGCGACCTCCGGCAGGCTCGCCGTCTGACACAGGAACGCATGGCAGCGCTGATGGGGGTCGAACAGGAGAATGTTTCCCGCTTGGAACGGCGGGCCGATCTACTGCTTTCGACCTTGAGCAGCTACGTCGCGGCCATGGGCGGCACCCTGCGACTGGTCGCGGAGTTTCCCGACCGGCGTCCGGTGGCGATCGCGCTTTCAGACATCGCCGGGGCGGGGAAATTGAAGCCGGTTCGGCGGGGCCGGGGCGTGGGGAAGGTTGCTGTTGAGGCGGGAGAGGTTCCGCCTGGTGCCAGTGCCGTGGCCTAAGGGTAAAGCTGGGCCAGATGCTGGAGCCCACCTTGCACCAATCCAAAGAAGAGTTGCTCCACAAGGAAACCAGCAAGGCCGTGCAGGAGATTGCCTGGAGCTACAACGTCCATAACAGTACGATTTCAAGGCTGCCCTCATGACCAAGCCTCGCCGAAACGATCTATGTCCATGCGGAAGCGGCAAGAAATACAAGCGCTGTCATGGCTCAGCGGCGGCAAGCAGCGAAAGCCCCGTGCCCACCGACATGCTACGGGCCACAGAAGAATTCTCTGTGGCGGCCGAGACGGTCGTTGATAGGTTTGCAGAAAGCGGGGACGTTCGACCGACACCGACTACCATTTATCATTATACAAATGATAACGGATTGAGAGGCATTTTGGAATCGGGGAAGATATGGATGACGGACATCTTTAATCTCAATGATCCGACCGAACTGAGACATGGGGTTACGTCTGCCTCAGGCGTGTTGAAGGAAGCAGAAGACAAAACGAAACCGGAGATAAGGACATTTATTCAACAAATGTCGAGCATTCTGGAAGAAGATATCGAACGGATGGCCAATTTTTTCGTATGCTGCTTTAGTCTTGATGGAGACGATCTTGGCCAGTGGCGTGCCTATGCAGACAATGGAAAAGGTTATGCCCTCGGTTTTGGTGGCCATGCATTAGAGCAAGCCTTCGCGGCAGGCTACCCCATGTCCACTTCTGTGATGACGACGTTCCAAGTTACATACGATGACGCTAAAATCCGAGATTTACAGAAGAAAATTATAACTAAGGCCATTCCGCTGATTTCCGCGCCTCGCGGCAGGGGGCTATCAGAGGAAACGCTGCAAGAATACATGCGAGGCCTAGGCATCTAACTTATGTTGCCGTTGCTGAGATTGGCGATGTTTTTCAAACATCCAGCATATCGAAACGAACAAGAATATAGATTTATGCATATTCAAAAAGAGGGCGCAGTATCTGATGTAAAATATCGAGCCAGACCGCACTCCTTAGTTAGATTCAAAGAAGACGACTGGCGCAGCGTCGCTCCAACAGCCCTCAAGGAGATTGTTATAGGCCCAGCCGCTGATCAGGCCTCGGCACTTCCATTTGTAAAAAACTGCTTACGTGCCTTTCATTCTATGCAGAACTCTATAGACGTCCGGCGGTCACCTATTCCGTACCGAGCGAACTGACACAGACTTACCATATAGCGCGTCGCACACATTGACATAAAAATGAGACGAGAAATTCACGCCGATGCTCCCGTTCCAAATGATCTTCGTCAATGACCGTTGACTAAGATTATGCGCAATGGTTCCTAATAACCCCACCAACCGCTCTCTGCCGAGAGCCTCCAGCGTTGCGCGGGCCCGCCGCGCAACGCCACCCCAAACCAAAGCCCCAAAATCAAGCAGCCACCCTCTCCCCCGCCCCACCGTTCAAAACCCGCCCCAACATCCCAGCCGCGTTCCGCGTCAAAATCGCCTCCCGCTCATCCGCCCCAATCCGGGCCTCCTCCAGAGCCTTCCGCGTCCAATCCACCCCAAACGCGCTCCCATCCGTCCCGCAAACAATCCGTTCGGCGCCATACAAACTGACAGCCGCCTCAATCGCCCGAGGCCCGAACGAGTTGCAATCCACATACACCTTCGCCTTGCGGAAGCGCGAAGACGGCAACTCCTCCTCCGGGGTATCCAGCAGGGACCGATGGTCCATCCGCTCGACCTCGTAAGGAATATTGCCACCCAGATTGTGCACGACCATCGTCACATCCGGATACTCCGCCAGCAGATCGGTCAGGCACAGAGTCACCATCACCGACGACAGGCTCGCCTGCATGTCCAACGTGCCATTGCGGCGGCGTGCATTGTCCGTGCTGCCGCCGACCTTGGGGAACGCATCGCCCGGTCGAGGTCCATGGTGGATCAGCAACGTCGCGCGGTGGCGGTTGGCGACCTCCAGCAACGGCCGAGCGGCTTCACCGTCTGCGCGGGTGAGGAAGTAGTTGCCGGGAAGTTGAGCGCCGATCATCCCCGGCAGCGCCATCGCGCGGTCCAGTTCGGCGGCGGCGGCGGACAGATCCGTCAGCGGCAGCGCGGCGAAGGCGGCAAAGCGGCCGGGATGCTTCTGGCAGATCGCCGAGAACCCGTCGTTCACGCTGCGGCACAGCGGCAGGGACACGTCCAGCGGCTGCGCCTCGATCCAGCAGAACGACCCGAGCAGCGACAGCACGCTCACGTCCACCCCCTGGCGGTCCATGCGGCTGATATGGAAATCGACATCGTCGAACGCCTGATCCAGCGGCATGTCACCCATCCGCGGCGATTTCAGCACCTCGACCCCATCCGGGTTGCGCAGGATGCGCGGTTCTCTGGTGCGGGCGCGGAGCGCGTCGGCGATTTCGGCGGGCTTCCAATGGGCATGCATGTCGATCATTGTTGTTTCCTCCACGGTCCGTCAGTCACTTTACCCCCACCGCGGCGCACCGCAAGGTTCGGCGGTTATCACAATGGGTCGAGGGTTACCGCCGCCTCGTTCGCATCAACCGGGGTCGCGTCGTCCGGCTTGGCGGTCCCGCCCAGGTCGGGCTAACACCCAGGCGGCGGATGCGCCGACCGGACCAGGAGAACGCGACCATGGACCTGAAACTCGCCGGAAAAACCTGCCTCGTGACGGGTGCCAGTGCCGGTATCGGGGTCGGCATCGCCCGTTCCCTGGCGCGGGAAGGCGTGCGCCTGGCCATCCTGGCGCGCCGGCGGGACCCGATGGAGGCTCTCGCGGATGAACTCGCGGCCGAGACCGGTGCTCGCCCGGTCGTGATCGTGGCCGACCTGATGGCGCAGGAGGCGCCGGCGAGCGTGCAAGCGGCCATCCAGTCCAGTCTCGGCGGGCTGGAAATCCTGGTCAACAATGCCGGCCTGTCCAGCAAGCCGGAACCGATGGCCCCCGATGAGGTCTGGAACGCCGGTTTCGACCTGAAATTCACCACCTTGCGGCGTCTGACCAACGCCTTCCTGCCGGGCATGCGGGCGCAAGGTTGGGGCCGCATCATCAACATTACCGGCATCGTCGAACCCTACGCCACCAGCGCCGCACTGACTGCGTGCGCGGCCGTGCACGCCTGGGCCAAGGGCCTGTCTCGGGATCTGGCGAAGGAGGGCATCACCATCAACTGCGTCCCGCCCGGCCGGATCAACAGCGAGCAGATCCGCAGCCGGCTGCATCCGGACCCGGCGGTGACGCAGCGCTATATCGAACAGAACATTCCTATCGGCCGCTTCGGCGAACCGGAAGAACTCGCCGATCTGGTGACGTTCCTGGCCTCACCCCGCGCCGGCTACATCACCGGCACGGTCATCCCGGTCGATGGCGGCATGTCCCGCTTCGCCATGTAGAACCCGGCGTTGTGGCGACGACGGTGCCACCGCTGCCAAACGGCCTGTCGCTGCGGCCCGGACAGACCAAATCCGCCTTGGCTCGTGGAACGAGCCCGCGTCGCACGATCCGGGACGTGACCGCTCGGTCCAAATAAACTCTAATCCCAGGGCGTTTCCGCGGCCGCGTTCCGCCCGGACACGCGGCCGAATGCCAGGCATTCCCCGAGATTGCCGGTCCCCTGATACAGGTAGCTGTAGATCGACCCCAACTCCCCCGAGCTGTACAGCCTGGGAATCGGCGAGCCATCCGGCCGCACGATCTGGCCGCGCTCGTTGCGCCTTGGGCCGCCTTGCGTGTTCAGCATCGAAGGCGAGAGTTCCACCGCATAGAACGGTCCCTGGGCGATCGGCGTCATCATCAGGGTGCGGCCGAAATCGACATCCTGACCAGACGAGCAATGCGCGTTCCAACGGTTGACGCTGTCCTGTAGTCGTGTCGGGTCCAATCCGATCAACTTGGCCAGCGCGGCGATGCTGTCGGCGGTCTTGATCCAGCCTTTTGCCAGCTCGACGCTGTTGTCCTCGCTCCATTCATAACGCTCGAGGATCTGCGTCCAGCCATGGCTGGGGTGCTTGTCATACAGAGGGCCGGACGCGAACAGGGCGTGATCGACGATCAGATACATCGGGCAGGGCGTGGACAGCGGCAGCCAGACCCCGTTCACCGGGACTTTGCCGTGCCGGGTCTTGAACTTCTCGTCGACGAAACGACGTCCGTCCGGGCCGACCACGATCATGCCGCCCGGGATTTCCTTGCTGTAGTGCAACGCCTGCATCGAAAAGCTGGTTCGCACCTCCGGCACCTTCAGCGCCATGGACGGACCGGCGTAGTTGTTCATGTGCCAGAGATCGGCACCGACCGACAACGCCATGGTGATGCCGTCGCCTTCGTTGTACGGGGACCCCGACGTATAGCAATACGGCACGCTCGGCAGGTAGTTGCGGATCATCTCCTGGTTGTTCTCAAACCCGCCGCAGGTCAGCACCACGCCCTTGCGCGCCTTGACCGCGATCGTCTTGTCCCCTCGCTGGGCCCGCACGCCAAGGATTTCCTTGGTGATGTCGTGCTGGATCAGCGCCCGACCGGGAGTTTCGTACAGGATCCGGATCGGACGTTCCTTGACCAGACGCTCGAACAGCTTCCAGGTGTAGGAATAGCCATAGGTCGGGCCATCGTGGAATTTATGCACGCAGTCGGCCCCCGGCAGATCGGGAAACTCGATCCCGACCGGCGGATGCTGGTGCTCCTGCGGATCGCCCCCCAGACCGGCGAGCCAGTCGTTGTTCTGGCACATCTCCTCGGCCCAGACTTTCACCATGGCGTCCGGCACGGTGTAGGGGCCGCATAGAGCGGTCAGGTAGGCGATGGCGCTTTCGACCGACGAGGTGTTGAGATAACCCTGGCCGGCGACCCGCGTGTTGCCGCCTTCCTCGCCCTCCGGCGCCTTTTCCAGGATGACGACCTTGGCACCCAGCTCATGGGCGGTGACGGACGTGGCCATCCCCGCCGCGCCGAATCCAACAACGACGACATCGGCCTCGACATCCCAATGGTCGGGCACTGAAGGAGGGTTCTGCATGGTGGTTTCCTGCCGAGGGAGCCGCCCCGTGACCAAGCCACGGGGCGCGCAATGGATGCTGTTGAGGGAAAAAAAAGCCGAACGGGAGTGGGCAGTGGGGCCGGGGTTGAAACCCGCGCGCCGAGAGGTTCCGTCGTCAGAGGATGTGCGCCCTCGCGCCGCGGGCAGTGGTTAACCGCGCGCCTTCGCCATCGACGGTCAACGCCGCGTCGCGAGCGAGGATCCGCTCACCGCCGCGATCAGCTCAGCGCCGCGAGCGGCGACGGTCAGCTCAGCGCCACCTCGAACCCGCGCTTGGTGGCCGGACGCGCCATGATCGTCTCATACCAGCGCTTCACGTTCGGAAAATCTGCCAGATCGACCTTGTGCCGCTCATGCCGCCAGGCCCAGCCCAGGATCGCGAAATCGGCGATCGAGCATTCGCCCGCGACGTAGTCGTGATCGGCCAGTTGCTTGTCCAAGACCCCGTACAGGCGACGGGTTTCCTTGGAATACCGCTCCAACCCATAACGCTGATCCTGGGGGTTCTCCACCTGCAGGAAATGGTGCACCTGGCCCGGCATGGGGCCGAAGCCACCCATCTGCCACATCAGCCATTCCAGCACTGGCACCTGTTTGCGCGGGTCGGTTGGGTAGAATTTTCCGGTCTTCTGCCCCAGATAGATCAGGATCGCGCCCGATTCGAAGACCGAGATCGGCTGTCCGCCTGGCCCGTCGGTGTCGATGATCGCAGGGATCCGGTTGTTGGGGCTGATCTTCAGGAAATCCGGCGCGAACTGCTCGTTCTTTGAGATGTTCACCGGGTGAACGTTGTAGGCAAGCCCCATTTCCTCCAATGCCACGCTGATCTTGCGTCCGTTCGGTGTGTTCCAGGTGTAGAATTCGATTGCCATGGTCCGTTTTCCCGATCCAACTCGGTCCAGTTTGCGCGTTCGGCCCGCGCGTCACAAGACAGCCCCGCGGGCGGCCAGCCGAGGGGGCAGCGGGTCCGGTGAGCCGGCGGGAGGCGAGATGCGGGGCGCACGCGAAGCGGGGATGCCGACCACTTCCAGTGTGGCACCGCCCATCCTGTTCCAGGACCAGCGCTTCGTCGTGCTGGACAAACCCGCGGGACTGGCTGTTCACGCGGGTCCGGGTGGCGGCGCCAGTGTCGAGGATTGGTTTCCGCTACTGTCCCGGCGCAAGGACGGACCATGGCTGGCACATCGGCTCGACGCGGACACGGCGGGGTGCCTCGTCATCGCGCTGCGCAAGGCGGCCCTGCTGGCGGCCCAGGAGGCCTTTGCCAGCGGCCAGGCGCAGAAGACCTACTGGGCCGTGGTCCGCGGCCGGCCTACCGACGACCACGGCACAATCGACGCCCCGCTCATCCGGCGCAGCACGCGGGATGGCTGGCACATCGCCGTCGATCCGGGCGGCCAGCGGGCGGTGACTGACTGGCGTGTCCTGGGACGCGGCGCCGACACGTCCTGGCTGGAGCTCCGGCCCCGGACCGGGCGCACCCACCAGATCCGGGTCCATTGCGCCGCCTTGGGGTTTCCGATTCTCGGCGATCCCCGTTATGGCGGCGGTCCCGGCGCCCTACATCTGCTGGCTCGCGCGATCCAGCTCCCCTTGGTGCCCCTGCTCTCGGCCGTGGCGGAACCGCCCCCCCATATGCGTCATGCTTTGGCAGTCTGCGGCTGGACATCGGAGACAATCGCTCCCGCCACTGAAACCGATCGAAAAATTTCATGAGGTCGCGAACTTCAATTTATTGGCTGGATGGGCTAGGTTGCAGTGGTTGGGAGACAGGACATGCCTCGCGGATCGCTTTTGTGGCGCGCGTCACGTCCACTCGTCCATCATCAACATGCGGAAAGGAAGAGCCATGGCGGCGCTCAAGGGAAGCAAGACCGAGGACAATCTGAAGGCCGCGTTCGCCGGCGAATCGCAGGCCAATCGTCGCTACCTGTATTTCGCCCAGAAGGCGGATGTCGAGGGCTACAACGACGTGGCGGCGGTGTTCCGCTCCACGGCGGAAGGTGAGACCGGCCACGCCCACGGCCATCTGGAATACCTGGAAGCCTCCGGCGACCCGGCAACAGGGCTGCCGATCGGCCCCACCAACCACAACCTGGCCGCCGCGGTGGCCGGTGAGACCCATGAATACACGGATATGTATCCGGGCATGGCTCGCACCGCCCGCGAGGAAGGGTTCGAGGAAATCGCCGACTGGTTCGAAACTCTGGCGAAGGCCGAACGGTCGCACGCCGGCCGATTCCAGCGGGCACTGAACGAACTGGCCTGACACACCTTGGACGGCCCTCTCCGCCGCCCGGTTCGGCGGAGAGGGTCCTCCTTTCGTTACAGATGAAAGAACCAGTGATGAGAGAAGGCAGCCTGGAGGCGCCAACCCGCCATCCGATTGCCTGGCGGGACGAGTCATTTTACGACCCGACAGAGATCGAGAAAGAACTGCGACGGGTTTTCGACATCTGCCATGGTTGCCGTCGCTGCTTCAACCTGTGCGATTCATTTCCGATCCTGTTCGATCTGGTGGATGCCTCGCCGACCGAGGAACTGGACGGGGTCGACAGCAAGGACTTCAAGTCCGTCATCGACAAATGCACGCTCTGTGACATGTGTTACATGACGAAGTGCCCGTATGTTCCGCCGCATTCATTCAATCTCGATTTCCCGCATCTCATGCTGCGCCACCGGGCGATGGAAGCGCGCCAGGGACAGGTGTCGTTTCCCGACAGGCAATTGGCGGAAACCGACCGCAACGGCGTGCTCGCCGGGTTGGTGGCGCCGATCGCCAACTGGGCCACCGCGCGCGGCAACACCACTGTCGGGCCAATCGTGCGATCCGTGGCTGGATTGCATCCGGACGCCGAACTGCCGAAATATGCCGGCCAGAGCTTTCAGAACCTGGCCGCGGAAACGCCTGTCCTGAACCGCGACGCCCCCGCGTTCGGCCGCAAGGTCGTGCTGTATGCAACGTGTTTCGTGAACTACAACACGCCGGAAGTCGGCGTCGCCCTGCGTTCCGTTCTGGCTCGTAACGGCGTCGAGTCCGTTGTCGTGCACCCAAGCTGCTGCGGCATGCCGCTGCTGGAACAGGGCCGCATCGAGGATGTGGCAAAGAACGCCCGCAAGGTCGCGACCGAGATGAAGGACTGGATCGCCAAGGGCTACGACATAATTGCCCTGGTACCGTCCTGTGCCTTGATGCTGAAATCGGAATGGCCGCTGATCCTGCCGGAAGACCAGGACGTTATCACCCTGTCCCGCGCCACGTTCGATGTCGCCGAATACATCGTCGACATCGCCCGAAAGGAAGGCCTCGCCCCTGGCATGGAGCCGATCGAGGGCACCATGACCGTGCACATGGCCTGCCATGCCCGCGCCCAGAACATGGGCCAGAAAGCTGCCGAGATGTTGCGCCTGCTGCCCCAGGCCGATGTAAAAGTGATCGAGCGCTGTTCGGGCCATGGCGGCGCCTGGGGCTTCAAGAAGGAGCATTTCGACACGGCCATCAAGACCGGCCGGCCGGTCGCGCGCCAGGCCGCCCAGAACGGCGCCGGGTTCGTGATGTCGGAATGCCCGCTGGCCGGCGTGCATATCGTCCAGGGCATCGAGAAACTCGGCACCGACGCACCGAAACCGCAACTGGTCACTCATCCGATCCAGCTTGTGGCCCGTGCCTACGGTATTTCCCCATAACCTGTGGAGGCACCCCGGTGTCCAGCAAACGTGCCCTGACCGAGGCCGACATCCTGCCGGCCATGGAATACGCCCGGAACCGCACCGAATGGCGCCGCAAGATCGCCGCTCGCAAGCGCAACCGCCGCGTTGAAGTCGGCCCCCATGTGACCTTCTACTTCGAGTGCTGGGATACGATGTGGCTGCAAGTGCAGGAGATGGTCTACATCGAGAAGGGCGGCGCCGAGCAGATTCCGGGCGAGTTGGATGCTTATAATCCGCTGATCCCGAACGGATCGGAACTGACCGCCACCTTCATGATCGAGATCGACGATCCGATCCGGCGCAAGCGCATCCTCGACCGCCTTGGCAGCATCGAGAACACTGCCTTCATCCGCGTCGGTGGCGAGACCATCAAGGGTCAGGCCGAGGCCGACCAGGATCGCACGCGCGAAGACGGCAAGGCGTCATCCGTGCAGTTCGTGCATTTCCCGTTCACCCCGGACCAGATCGCCGCCTTCTCCAGCCCGGACGCGGAAGTGCTGCTGGGCTTCAACCATCCCAACTACGGACATATGACGATTCTGCCGGAAGCGGTGCGCGCGGAGTTGACCGGCGATTTTGGCTGACGTTCCGTCTGCCCATCCTCCGGGGCCGCGCCGTCGGTCGGGGTGGTTGAGTTACGGAGGTGTGGCGGCAGCTTGGTCTTGTCATTGCCGCGGGCGTCCTTGACGCTGCTCCCGCGTCTCGCGTCCGCGTCGGGCACACAGCGCCTGTTGTGCGTCACGATGTGAGAAACGCTACACTCCGCTATTTTGTCCTGGATTTTATTACTACCACAACTCGTATGTCTCGGGGCGTGGCCCGAGGGTTCGGACCACGCCTCGCCTGGATTTCAAAGCGGCCGAGTGGCCGCCGTGATTACTCCGCGGCTTGCCGGATCTGGCTGCGGGCCAGTTCCTCGGCCGCGGCTTTCGCCACCACCGTGCCTTCGAAGAAGCGCGGGTTCTGCGTGCCCCACAGATGCACCGCATTCGCGAAGGTAAAGTCGCGGAAGTTGTCCTCAGTGAAGAAGCCGTCCTCCACCAGTTCATACGCTTCCGGCAGCGGATCGCGCATGTCGATCACGTCGAAATGCCCGATGTCGGAGCTGTAGATCGCGTTCAGCTTCGCCCCCATCGGGTTGGTCTTGCCGAACGCCAGCGCGTTGCCGCGATCGTCAGCCTCGCAGCCGAAATAGAACGGCGTCGCATACAGGTCGATCCAGTCCTGCTTGCGGGTAATCTTGCAGGCCGAGAAATCGTCGAGATCGGCGATCCCGCCGGTCAGATGCGCCTGCTCCGGATCCGGCCAGCCATCCCGTTCCTTCAGCGCCGCCAGGATGTCCTGGTAGCCGTGCTTCTCGACCAGGCTCATCAGCAGGGTCCGATCGAGTTTCTTCGGATCCATATGTTCCAAGGCGCCACGGTTGCGACGTTCCCAATGCTCCATCAGGTCGCCGAACAATTGGGCCGCCCAGCCGACGCCGCCTTCCAGGAACGCCCAGCGCAGAGCCGGGAACCGCCGCGTGACGCCACCCAGGAAGATCGCCTTCGCCGTCGCATGCCCGGCCGCCGCGAAGTGGCCGATATGGTTGTAAACGAAATTGGTTGGCGAGTTGCGCAGGCCCTGGTTGCTGCCCGTGCTGTGGAAGGTCGGCGCGATGCCGAGTTCCTGGCATTTCGCCCAGACCGGGTCATAATCATAGTCGCTATCGATGCCGATCGGGTCGTACCACACGGCTAGACGAGCGGTGTCCGGGTTGTCGTAGTTCACCGACGGTACCCGGCGAAACATGTTGCTGCCGAACATTCCGGCCTTGGTGCCGAGCTGCTTGGTGGTGAATTCCAGTTCGGCGATTGCCTCTTCCGGGTTGTGCATCGGGATGATCGCGGCCGGCGTCATGCGATCGCTCAGGTCCCTGAAGTAATCCGCCGAAACGATGTTGTAGGCGCGGATCACCGCCCGTCTCGTTTCGTCATCGTTGATGCGCGGCAGCCGCAGACCGGCGGTCGGGTAGATGATGGCGAAGTCGGTGCCGATCTCGTCCAGCCGCTCATACAGCATGCGCGGCATCATCGCCGTGGCACGATCGAGCGTGTTCTCGGTCTGCCGGCTCCAGAAGCCTGGCTGGGCGATCCGCCGGCGCTTGCGTTCGGCGACCGTCATGGACAGGGCGTCGCGGGTCGACCGCATGGACGCCAGATATCCGTCCGCGGCCTTGTCGCCGCCGACCTTTCGCATTCGTTCTGCAAAAACGGGATCGTATTCGACCCAATGACCGTCACCATCGATCACCGGGTGTTTGAGCCGGGACCTGATTTCGGCAGGCGAGGCGTTTCCGTGTGCGCTCATGCTCTTTCCTCCCAACTGGGGTAGCCAAAGGGAACGGCAAGTGATGCGACTCTTGTTGGATCAAGCGCTAGATCATGTGCGCGGTCGAGTCAAGCACGACCAACCAAGGCCCAATCATTTCGGCTAAGGAGTGGTTAGCGCTACCAAACCGCCCCCCCGGGGTCCCGTTCTTCCCAACCACCCGCAACCCGCCTAGACTCGGGCAACCATCCAAGGAGGAACCCGAATGACCCTGCGCGAGGCAGGCGCCGTCACCGGCGTTGGCGAGACCAAATACATGCGCGGCACCGACCGCACGCCCCTGTCGCTGCAATTGGAGGCATCGCTGAATGCCATCCGCGACGCCGGCCTGAAGCCGACCGATATCGACGGCCTGATCCCCTATGGCCATGGCGCCGTTGCCGAGGACTTCATTACCAATTTTGGGATCCCGGACCTGCGCTTCTCCGCCACCACGCCGATGGGCGGCGCCTCGGCCGTCGCCTCCATCCAATGCGCGCTGGCGGTGATCGATGCCGGCATCTGCAAGCATGTGCTGATCTCGCTGGGCCGCACCGGCTATTCCGGCGGACGCATCGGCACCCGGGTCCAGCAGATGCCCCAGTTCCGCACGATCGGAGAGTTTGAGATGCCGTCCGGCGCTATCGCGCCCTCCCAGCTTTACGCCGTCATGGCGCGCCGGCACATGGAGCAATACGGCACGACATCCCGCCAGCTTGCGGAAATCGCGGTGACCACGCGCTACCACGCCTCGCTCAACCCCAACGCCACGATGAAGACCCCGATCACCATCGAGGACCACCAGGCGTCGCGGATGATCTCCGACCCGCTGCACCTGCTGGACTGCTCGCTGGAGAGCGACGGGGGTTGCGCCATCGTGATCAGCGCCGCCGACCGCGCCAAGGACATGGCCAAGACACCGGTCATCGTCATGGGCGTCGCCGAAGGTCACCCCGACTCGCCCTCCGCCATCACGCAGCGCCCGGACCTGACGACACTGGGTTTGGCCAAGGCGGCACCCAAGGCCTTCGCGATGGCCGGCGTGACGCACAGCGACATCGACGTGGCCGAGGTCTATGACTGCTTCACCTATATCGTCATGTGCCAGCTTGAAGACATGGGCTTCTGCAAAAAGGGCGAAGGCGGCTCCTTCATCGAAAACGGTGCGCTCGGCCTTAACGGCCGCCTGCCGGTCAACACCCATGGCGGCCTGCTGTCCCAGGCGCATATGGCCGGCATGAACCACATCGTCGAACTCGCCCGTCAGTTGCGTGGGGAGGCGGCGGCCCAGGTGCCGAACGCCAAGATCGGCCTGGTGACGGGCTATGGCGACATGGGCGACGGCTCCATCGCGATCATGCGGAGGGCCTGAGCATGGACGGCTATGACAAACTGGTTCCGTCCCCCACCCCAGACACCCAACCCTATTGGGATGGGCTGGCGGAAGGCCGGTTACGCCTGCAACGATGTGGGGATTGCCACAAGATCCGGCATTATCCTCGACCGGTCTGCCCATCCTGCTATTCCATGAACGTGGAATGGGTTGACGCGACCGGGCGCGGCACCGTGCATAGCTGGACGATCACGCATTACGCGTTCCATCCGGGCTTCAAGGGCGACCTGCCCTATGTGCTGGTGACGGTGGACCTGGACGAAGGGGTCCGCATGCAGGCCCAGGCCCGCGGGATCGACACTAGCCAGTTGCGGGTCGGGCTGCCCGTGAAGGTCGCCTACGAAAAGGTCAAGGACGATCTGACCCTGCCGGTCTTCGTCCTGGCCTAGGAACCGGCGGCGCCCGCCGATAGCCGACGGGCGCCGTTGTCAGGCCGTGATATCGCTGATCCGTTCCCACACCAGCTCGCGGGACTGCATCACGCCGTTCAGCATGGCGGCCGGCGGCGACAGGACCATCCTGTTGCCCTCGAACCGCACTTTCCGCACCTGCTCCCCGCCGACCGCGATGCGAGCGACACCGGATGCGTCGACCTGGGTCACCAGGGTCGTTCCGTCGAAGGTGTAATTACCACAATAGGACGCGTAGGCGCGCGGCGCTCCCTCCGGCATCTCCGTTCGGCCATCGCACAACACCGCCATCATGCGGCCATCCGCGTTGAGCGTGACTAACCCCATACCCTTCGGCCCGAACAGCGGCGGCACCGGCTTCCCATCCGGGTCACGGCTGCTGCTGTCCACCATCCGCCATGTCCCGACAATCGTCTGCATGCCTTGTCGCCCCTTCGGTGTTCCGGCCGGTGACAGGCCGCGGGCCAATCCGCCGCCGTTGCGCGTCCGTGCACCGGAGTACTGCATGACGGGCGCTCACATCAAGTCGTCGGCGATGGCTTTTGGCCCTCGCTCAGAGCGGCGTAAACGGTTGGCTCCTTTGACGTCGGGTGTTGATACCGCGCCTCTCCTCGACTCGACTGGTTCTTCGTGTTCCCCGTGTTAGGCACGTGCGGACGGTCGGGGATGCACCGGCCCATCAATCAGGCAGGCGGTGTCGCCACCCAACGCCATAAGAGGCTTTTAGTTTGTCGTATGATTCCCACGCTGGTGCGATCTACTCAGCGTGACCCCTGACCGACCTGTCTGCCGGACCCACCGCGTACGGCGGACATGAGCCTGAAAACAGAGCGGAACGGGCTTGCACCGGCGGCCGGTTCGCGGACATAGTCTGGGGCACGATCCGTGCCGAACCGATCCGGCTGGCGCACCGGTTCGTCAGAAGGCAAGGTAGCCATGGCAGGTTCGTCGGTCCCTCCGGTTTCACTCGCAAGCCCCGCGGAAATTCAGAGCCTGGTCACTCGTGCCGGCCTCATGCTCAACCCTGGCCAGATGGCCGATCTGGTTCTCGCGTGGCGGCAGGTGGCGGCCTTGATCGCGGAGATGCCTCGGGACCGGGGGTTCGAGGACGACATGGCGCTGGCATTCCGGCTGCCACCCCCGGCCCCGACGCCGCCGCCAACGCTGCTCCCCCATGGCGAGGCCACGGACAACCCCGCGCCACCGCGCAAGCGGGCGCCGCCGAAGACCGCGGCAGTGCGGACGGCCGGCACGCGTACCACGCCCCGCTCATGAAGAGTAACGTCCGACCGTTTCTCTCCCTGGCCGACGCCGCGCGCTTGATCGGCAGCCGGCAGCTGTCGCCAGTGGAGTTGACCCGGGCCTTGCTGAAACGGATCGAAACGATCGATCCGAAGGTCAATGCGTTTCTTCTGGTCACCGGACAGCGGGCGATGGCCGCCGCGCGGGCCGCCGAGAAAACCCTCATGGCCTCCCGAGCAACCGATCACGGATCCAAGCTGCTCGGCATTCCGCTGGCCTTCAAGGATATCTACGAAACGGCCGGTGTCCGCACGACGGCCCATTCCCGCATCCTGATCGACAACGTGCCGAAGCGCGACGCGGAGACCGTCCGCCGGTTGCGCGAGGCCGGAGCCGTGATGCTCGGCAAGCTCGCAACCCATGAATTCGCGATCGGCGGCCCCGCCACCGACCTGCCCTGGCCACCGGCGCGCAATCCCTGGGACCTGCGGCGATTTACCGGCGGTTCAAGCTCCGGCTCCGGAGCCGCCGTCGCCGCCGGGCTAGCGCTGGGAGCCTTGGGCTCCGACACCGGCGGTTCGATCCGGTTGCCTGCCGCCTATTGCGGTATTGCCGGATTGAAGCCGACCCCGGGTCTGGTATCGCGCCGCGGCGTTATTCCGCTGGCGCCCAGCCTGGATACGGCGGGGCCGATGGCATGGACGGCGGAGGATTGCGCCATCCTGATGGACGTGCTGGCCGGGCATGATCCGGCCGATCCGGCTTCGGTCGCCGTTCCCCCCACCGAATTCGCCAGGGCAATCGAACCTAGCCTGAAAGGCCTGCGCGTCGGCATGCTGCGCCGCTTCTATGAGGAAGACGTGCCCGCTTCACCCGCTACCTTGAAGATGATGGCCAACGCCGCGCGCGTGTTCAAGGATCTGGGTTGCATCGTGCGGGACGCGGTGTTGCCGCCGGTGCGGGATTATAATGGCGTTGGCCGGATCATCATTTCCGCTGAAGCCTATGCCATGCATGAGGCAACCCTGAAGACCCGACTGTCCGATTACTCGCGGGTATTCCGTATCCGGGTCCTGGCGGGTGCGCTGATCCGAGCGGCGGATTATATCGCCGCGCAACGTCGTCGGACGGACCTGATCGCGGCAACCGCCGAACCGTTCCGGAAGTTCGATGTGCTGGTCTGCGCGCCAACCGCGGATGCCGCCCCGCTGTTGAGCGAGCAACGACCCGACGAAGGTTTTTCCCGCCCCTTCGTCACCACGGTCGCCAATGTCGCCGCGGTGCCATCCTTGGTGGTGTGCGGGGGATTTACCGACACCGGGCTGCCGCTGGGCCTGGAAATCATGGGACCCGCCTGGGGCGATGCCACCGTGCTGCGCGTGGGTCACCACTATGAGCAAGCCACCGGAACGCGGGATCGCCGCCCGCAATTGTAGGTGGGTCGGGTGCGAGCCGCATGAGCACTCCAGAGGCGCGCTCTCCTGTAGAAGCTCAAGAATCCGGTTGCACCGTGCTGGGACTACCCTGGGTCACCGGCAACCAGACCCGGACCGTGGTCCCCTGCCCGGTGTCGCTCTCGAACACCAACCGGCCACGGTGACGGTTGACGATATGCTTCACGATCGCTAGTCCCAGACCGGTGCCGCCCGCATCGCGCGACCGCCCCTTGTCGACGCGATAAAACCGCTCTGTCAGCCGGGACAGATGTTCCTTTGGGATGCCGCTGCCCTTGTCGGCGACAGTCATCAGCACGCCCGGCCGAGGCGGCCAGCGCGGATCGTCTCGCGCCGGCTGGCTGACACTCAAGCGCAAGCTGCGACCGGCCCGGCCATACTTGACCGCATTGTCGACCAAATTGTGCAGCAACTGCACGATCTGATCTCCATCGCCCTGGACGGGGGGAACATCCGGCGCGGCGTCGATTGTCAGGCCCATGCCGGAGGCGACCAGCCTGGGCTCAAAGACCGCCGCGACATGGGCTATCTGGCGGGTCAGGTCCACAGGGTCGGACGGGGCCTGATGCTCGGTCAATTCCACGTGGGACAGGTACAGAAGATCGTCGATCAGGCGATTCATCCGCGCCGCCTGTTCCGCCATGATCGCCAGGAACCGCTGCTGCGCGGGTGGATCCGACGCGGCCGGGCCGCGCAACGTTTCGGTGAACCCGATCAGCGCGGCGAGCGGGGAGCGGAGCTCGTGGCTGACATTGGCGACGAAATCGGCACGCATCTTCTCCACCGCCCGTTCCCGCGACCGATCCGACAGGATCACCACCGCTCGCCCGCCATCGGCCAATGGCGGGTCCATGGGTACCACCACGGCGTGCACGTCGCGCGGCACCGGGACCGGCAGCGACACTTCGGCCGCCTGGATCGCGTTTTCAGCCAGAGCGCGATCGATGGCGGTGCGCAGCTCGGGGTTGCGCAACACCGCACGCAGGTCGTCGCCATAGGCCGTCCGTGCCGCCGCATTCATGCGCCGGATCGACCGATCCTCGGCCAGCACCACCAGTGGATCGGGCAGCCGTTCCAGGATCAACGTATCGGCGCGACGATCGCGCTCCATCGTTTCGGCTCGCTGAGCGAGGCGTCGGGACAGCCGGGCAACCGCGGCCCCGAGCGGTTCCATCGCGACCAGCCCAGCCGGTTCCGGCAGAACGACCGGGGTGTCGTTCGTGCCGATCCGACCGATCGCCGCGTTCAGGGTCGCCATATCCCGGGACCAGATCGTGATCAATGCGACCGCCGCCGAGACGCCCAGTGCGATCGCCGCGGTCACAATCCAGAACACGGACACGTCCATTAGGCCCAGGATCAGCAACAGGATCGACTGGGTGCCGCCGATCATCAGAGCGATCATCAGCAACGGGGCCATGCGATACACGGGTCAGGGCCCCGTCGCGGGGTGCGATCTCGAGCGCCGTTCCATCCGGGGATCGCGTTGCATCGGGTGCTGCCCGTGAAGCGGGATCAACACGACGAAATCACCCTGCGGTCGTGACCGTGCCCCCATGGGTTTAACTGGCGGCTTTCAACTATTTTCGGCGACATGCGGTTTCTATTTGCAGCGTGGCTGCGGTTCATTCGCCACTCTCCTGCGACAGGAACTCGGCAGTTTCCGCCGCGGCCTGCGCCAGGCCAACCCGGCGTACGCTCACGCCTTCCGGGAAGGCTGACAGCATGCGGCTGGGAGTCTGACGGTCCAGCAGCACGAAGACCCCGCGGTCTGAGGCGCGCCTGATCAACCGGCCGAACGCCTGGCGCAATCGCAGGCGTGCGATGCGATCGTCATAGGCCTTGGGATCGCCCTCGGACAAATGGATGCGTCGTTCGCGGTGCAGGATATCCGGCCGCGGCCACGGCACCCGTTCAAACACCACCAGTTGGCAGGCCTTGCCGGGCACGTCGACGCCGTCCCGCATGGCGTCGGTGCCCAGCAGGCAACTGGTTTCCTCGGTGCGGAAGATATCCACCAGGGTGGCGTTTCCCATGGCGTCCACATGCTGGGCATAGAGCGGGATGTCGCAGGCTTCCAGTTCCGGCGCGATACGGGCATGCACCGCCTGCAAGCGGCGGATCGCCGTGAACAGCCCCAATCCACCACCGCCGGCTGCCAGGAACAAGGTCCGATAGGCAGCGGCGAGTTGACCAATATCGTTGATCATTACATCGGTGATCACGAAGGCCCGGGTCTGATATGCATAGTCGAATGGCGATGCGACGGAGGCGCGAATGGCCGGGGATGGCAGATGCGGCGCGCCGACCCGTGCCTCGGCCGCGGCCCAGGCCGCTTCCGGGTCCGCGTTTCCCGAATCCCGCAAGGTCGCCGAGGTCACCAGCAGCCCTTGCGCCGGCGCGGCGAGCGTGGCGACAAAGGGGATGGTCGGGTCCAGCCAGTGGCGATGCAGGCCGACATCGTTGTCGCGCAGCCCATCGCGCCGATCCAGCCGGAAGAACAGCACATGGCCCGGTCGCTGGCCCGGGTCGTCGTCGGGTTCGGCCAGGCGCATCAGCATGGCCTGCCAGGCACTCAGCGGATTGATGGCACGCCGGGTCAGGGACCGGCTCGTCGCCTCGATCCGGTTGCGGGTGGCGGGGTCCATGTCCTCTGCCTCGGTGTCCAGGCGAGCCAGCAGGCGTTCTCGCAGGGTCGTCAGCGGTTCGGCAATGCGCTGCATGGCGCGCGCCAGCCGTTCGGCGGAGGCCGCGACATCCTCGGCCACCGGGAAGACGTCGCATTCGACCGAGCCGCCATAGGCGGCCCGGCGCATATCCGGTGGCGTGTCCTGGTCCGCACCGGTGGTGCGGGCCAGCACCTGCTGGCGAACCAGGCGCAGGAACGTCTCGGTCGGGTTGGCGCGAGTTGCCTCGATTCCGGCCAGAGGCGGGCCGTCGGGCTCCTGCCGCATTCGCATCGACCAGTCGGACGGCGGCAGGGCGCCGGCCGCCTGCAACGCCGCGTCCAAGGGCGCTTCCAGCTCCGGCCGGGTGACGACCAGGTCTTCAGCGCGCTTGCGCAAGCCTCGCGCGCGCGACGTTCCGCCTTCGGCACCGCGCAGCCAACGGCGCAGTTCGGCGGTTTCCACCCCGGACAGGGTAGCGGAGAAGGCACTGTCGGCCGCCTCGAACACATGATGGCCTTCGTCGAACACGTAGCGGCTGGGCACGGTGGTGTCGTCCAGCCCGCCCCAGGCGGCCTGAGTCATCACCAAGGCGTGGTTGGCCACCACCAATTCGGCGGTGCGGGCACGCCGGACCGTGTGCTCGATAAAACAGCGGCGCCAGTGCGGGCAGGCGGCGTGAATGCACTCCCCACGCCGATCGGCCAGGGTCGCGATCAGCGCGGTGCCGTGCAATTCCCCCAGCCAGCCCGGCAGGTCGCCGCCCTGGATATCGCCGTCATCGGTGGCAACCGCCCAACGCGCTATCAAGCCGAGCGCAACCGTGTGGGACTGGATCAGGCCGCTGGAGGAGGCGTTGACGGCGTCTTCCAGGTTCAGCAGGCAGAGGTAGTTCTCCCGTCCCTTGCGCACCACGACCCGCCGGCGGCGTTCGATCGGGTCCGGGATCAGACGGGTGAGTTCGCTGTCGATCTGCCGCTGCAAATGCCGCGTGAAGGTGCTGATCCAAACCGCGCCACGGTTCTTTTCCGCCCAGACGCTGGCCGGCGCGAGATAACCCAGGGTCTTGCCGATGCCGGTGCCAGCCTCGGCCAGGACCAGATGCGGATCGCCGCGGGTTTCGCGTGGCGCGAAGGCCGCCGCCACGGCGCCGGCGTAATCGGATTGGCCCGGCCGTTGTTCGGCCTCGGGGCCCAGGATGGTGGCCAGTCGGGACCGGGCTTCCGCTTGCTCCACCGGATGGGAGGAGGGCGGCGGCAGCGGCGCGGTGTCTTCCCATTCCGGCAGGCGCTTCCAGACTCGCAGCGGCTCCACCGACGCGGGCACATGGGGCCGGCCGAGGGCGGTGGTGACGAAGGCGGCCCAGCCCCAGCCGGCGGTGCCCATGCGGGCGGCCAAGGCCGCGGCGTCGCGGTTGATCAACGTCTCGCGGCCCCGGCTGAGATGGCTGAGGAGGGCGAGGGCCAGGTCCGGCAGCAGACCGACTTCAGCTGCGAGGCCGGCCGGCGGGACGTCCAGGTCGAGCACCAGGGCAAGACCGCGGGGCGTTGGCGCGGCGGCGCGGGCGGGGCGGGCGAAGGCGAACAGGTCCAACAGGTCGAACGCCGGGCCGGGGCGGATGCCCAGGCGGCGGAAGGTCGCGGGCGCATGCACGACGAGCGGCGGCGGCAGGCCGCGCAGGCGTTCGACGGCTTGGGCGGTGGGCAGCAGCAGGAGTTCCCCATCCGGCGTCAGGATGGCGGCGCGGCCGTGCCCGGCGACGACGGCCGGGGCGTCAGGGAGCGTGACGGTTTGATTCACCGGCGGACACTACGCGACTGTGTGTGGTGGCGTCACCCATGGTTGCGGGGTGGTTCGATGCGGCGGATTTTGCGGCTGGAGCTCCCTTCTTGCATTCGGCGCGGGTAAGCCAGGCAACGTGTGTGGTCACACTCTGCGGCATTTCTCATTATGGCCGAATGAGGCATGCTCCTCGTCAGGTTCGGCCTTGCCCAGGGTTTCATCGCGCCGTTTTCGACCGTTCGTGTGCGATTTTGATGTTCGAAGCGGGTGGCTGTGGGATAGTGCAGGGATCCTGGGGCAAGGGAATCGGCTGAATGTTTGCTTTTTGTTCTAGGCTGGGTGCCGTATCGGTGGCAAGTAAAAAGTGGATTTCAGCGGTGAAATGCGGGTTTTTGCGGTCAAAATCCGCAGGTTGGCGGTGCTCTGCCTGGGTTTTGGGCAATGGTTAACAAAAACCCCGAATGGTTAATTTAGCGCGAAACTGGCTGTTGGCGATTTTCACCGAAGCTCACATCCGAGTTCCGGATTGGGCTGTGAGTGTCTGATATGACAGGATTTATTGGGATTCTTAAGATTCTACTTTAATTACTGGTTTTTTGGTAATCCGTTCCGGTCAGGCGCGGATAAGGGGTGTTTTCGTTACGAGACAATGCGGGACTCGAGGGGTATTGTTCCGGTCCCATGCGGTTAACCCTGTCGTTTATGATTGCTTGCGGATTGGGCAGGTGGCCGCTTTCGAGGCAGGTCGGACGGGCAAGCGTTGGATGGGCCTGGGTGTGATGGCTCCCAGCCATCATGAGAATCGCTGCACGCTCTGACCATCCGCTGACACTCGTGCATAACCGTATGTCATGGCTTTTCCGCGCACCTAATTTATGCACCGGGAGAGTCCCATGATTTCAGGCTTTCGATTTTGGTTCGGAATTCTTGAATTGTGAACCAACCCTGTGGGCTTTACGGATGCCATTAACTTGGCCGCTTGGATACGGATTCCGTTGCAACCGGACCCCCCATGCCTTCTGGCCGGGACGGCGATAGTGCCCATCCTATTGACGGGCGGACCCAAGCAACGTCAGCGCCTGCCACACGATGCCGCCGCACGGCTTCGTGTGGTCGCGGGGCGCCGCTCCTGGGCGTGTCGCAGCTTCCCGAGAGTATTGCGCCGCCCCGGCATTGAGCGGGGCCGCTGATCCAACACGATTGGCGCGGTATCCACGGGCCGAAGCCAGCCGCAAGGCCGCGGCCTCCAACTTCGTGACCCCCAACGACCGCCGGTTACGAAATCCCAGCCGCTGCAACCAGCTTGCGCAAATCGGCTTCCGGCCGAGCACCGTAGTGGCTGATGATTTCGGCGGCGGCGATGCTGCCCATGCGGCCGCAGGCGGGCAGCGACCGCCCCGCCGTCAGACCGGCCAGGAACCCCGCCGCATAGGCATCGCCGGCACCCGTGGTATCGACCAGTTTCGTCGGTTCGGCCGCAACTTCCACGGTTTCCGTGCCGCGCAGGATCAGGCTGCCGGCCTCACTGCGGGTCAACGCCGCCAGGGCCACGTCGCGACGCGCGGCCTCGGCGGCCGCTTCGAAGGTGTTCTCCTGATACAGGCTGGTGATTTCCACCTCATTGGCGAACAGGATGTCCACATGGCCGGCCACCAGTTCGCGGAACGCGGCACGATGGCGGTCGACGCAGAACGCATCGGACAGCGACAGCGCCACCTGCCGCCCGGCTGCATGTGCCGCGCGCGCCGCCTTGTAGAACGCCGCCTGAGCCGCCGGGGGATCGAACAGATAGCCCTCCAGATAGGTCACGGCGGCGGAAGCGACCAACGCGTCGTCGATATCGGCTTCCCCCAAGGTGACGCAGGCACCCAGGAACGTATTCATCGTGCGCTGGCCGTCGGGCGTGACCAGGATCATGCAGCGCGCGGTGGGTGCCCCGCCAATCAGATCGGCGGACGGGAAATGCACGCCCGAGGCCTGGATGTCGTGACGGAACACGCCGCCCAACTGGTCCCCCGCGACCTTGCCCAGATAGGCGACCCGGGCGCCGAGATTGGCCGCCACCGCGCAGGTATTGGCCGCCGATCCGCCGCTGCTTTCGCGAGCGGGCGGCATGGCCTGATAGACGGCCTCGGCGGAGGCCGCGTCGACCAGGATCATCGCGCCTTTGTGCATGTCGTGGCGGGAGAGGAAGCTGTCCTCCACCGCCGCGACGACGTCGACGATGGCGTTGCCGATACCCAGAATGTCGTATTTCGGTCTGTCGTAGTTTGGTGCCGTCACGATTTACCTGCCTTTGGGTGGATGGGCGCGAACCGCCGCTTCGTTCACCTCTACCCCCCAGCCGGGGCCTTTGGGAACGATCAGTTCGCCGTCCTCGATGATGGGTGCGTTGATGAACAGTTCATCGCGCCAGGAAACGCTGTCGATGTCGATCTCCATGACGCGGAAATTCGGCACCACGGCGCAGAAATGCGCGCTGACGGCGGAACACAGATGGCCGTAGTAGTTATGGGGCGCGACGTTGACCTCATACGCCTCGGCCATTGACGCGATCTTGATCGATTCCAGGAACCCGTTCCAGATGACGTCGATGATGGCGACGTCCTGGGCATAGGCGTCAAAGAACGGCCGAAACGCCCGCCGCCCGGTAATCGACTCGCACGATGCAATCGGGCACGGCGCTCGGCTGCGAATCAGCGCCAGGGACTGAGGATCCCAGGTGTCGATTTCCAGCCAGGTCAGGTCATAAGGTTCCACCGCTTTCGCGACCTGCAGAAAACCCTCGGTCTTGAAGTGGTAGTTCACGTCCAGGTGCAGGCCCATCTCCGGCCCCGCCCCTGATCTGAAGGCGCCCAGCGTGTCGCGGACGGCCTGCAAGGTCTTGCGGTCGACGTTCAGTGCGGGAAAGCCGGGCGTGCGGCCGAACCCGGGACCGAATCCGACCAGTTTCTCCCCGTCGAAGGGCAGGATGTTGGTTTTCAGCGCCTTGAAGCCGCGCCGCTTCACCTCGGCCCCCAGGGCGGCGATGTCGTCATAGGTGCGGCAGGCCGGCACGCCGAGGGACTCCGCATTGCGCACGCGGTAGGTCCCGCAATGGGACCAGTAGACCGGAATCCGCTCCCGCACCGGGCCGCCGAACAGTTCATAGACCGGCACGCCCAACGCCTTGCCCTTGATATCGAGCAAGGCGTTCTCGATGGCCGCAATCGCGCGCTGGTTGACACCGTTCGGCGCCTGCACCTGCTTCACATACAGGGTGGAGGCGATCGACTGGATCGGCCGCGGGTCGGTGCCGATCAGGGCCTCGGCCATGCCGTGGATGACCGCGGTCAGGCCGCGGCTGCCATCGGCTTCGGTGTATTCCGACCAACCCACCAGCCCGTCATCGGTGGTCACCTTCAGGAAGGAGAAGGTGCGCCACCCGGCGTCGCAGTGCAGGTCCTCGATCTTGGCGATCTTCATGGTGTTTCCCCCTCGATGACCCGCCCGGCGCACTTGCCGTGCCTTGCCGGACGGGCATGGCGTGTTGGTTTCAGAAACCGACGCGGTCGCCGCCCTTCAGGTTCAGGATTTCGCGGGCTTCGGCTGGCGTGGCGATTTCGAAGCTCAGGTCTTCCAGGATGCGACGGATCTTGGCGACCTGTTCGGCGTTCGACTTCGCGAGCTGGCCCCTGCCGATATACAGGCTGTCTTCCAGGCCGACGCGGACATTGCCGCCATTGATGCCGGCCATGGTGGTGAAGGCCATCTGGTGGCGCCCGGCGGCGAGCACGGACCACACATACTTGTCACCGAACAGCCGGTCGGCGGTTTCCTTGGCAAACAGCAGGTTGCGCGGTTCGGCGCCGATGCCGCCCAGGATGCCGAAGATGGACTGCACGAACAGCGGCGGCTCCACCACCTTGCGGTCCAGCATATAGGCCAGGTTGTAGAGATGGCCGATGTCGTAGCACTCGAACTCGAACCGCGTGCCGTGGCCCTTGCCCAGCCGCTCCACAATGCCTTCGATGTCCTTGAAGGTGTTGCGGAAGATGAAGTTGTCCGTGTTGTCCAGATAAGGCTTCTCCCACGGGAACTTCCACTTCGTGATGCGGTCGCCGGCGCGGGAGATGTTGAAGTTCATGCTGCCCATGTTGAGGCTGCACATCTCCGGACTGGCGACCAATGGCGCGGCCAGCCGCTCCTCCAACGTCATGGTCAGGCCGCCGCCGGTGGTAACATTGATGACGGCGTCGGTGTTCTGCTTGATCCGAGGCAGAAACTGCATGAACACCGCGGGGTCTGGCGTGGGGGAGCCATCGACGGGGTTGCGGGCGTGCAGATGGATGATGGCGGCCCCGGCCTCCGCGGCCTCGATCGAGGACCGGGCGATCTCCTCCGGCGTGATCGGCAGGTAATCTGACATGCTGGGTGTGTGAATCGCGCCGGTGACGGCGCAACTGATGATGACCTTGGCCATGGGTGAGGCTTCCTCCCGCGGTTCGACTGTGGGGAGACTTTGCCCCAGGGCCAGGGCCGGGACCAGGGGG
>Ga0209514_10002546_pt1 | contig 27997 bp, 20 predicted proteins | sample Subgrocontami58m_FD_187452 | JGI IMG/M metagenome (GOLD analysis project Ga0209514, IMG submission 187452) | Subsurface groundwater microbial communities from S. Glens Falls, New York, USA - GMW37 contaminated, 5.8 m (SPAdes) (version 3) | ecosystem: Environmental > Aquatic > Deep subsurface >...
TTCTCGCGGCGCGCCAAGGCCACCAAGGTATCGCGTTGGCTTTGGCTCTGGTTGGACGGCGGAATGTCGGGCAACGGCGCATCGAGATCGAACGTCGAGGCATCGATGCCAAGGCGGATCGACAGATTGGGAATCCCACTCTCGGGATGCACCAGGCTGTCAAGCTGGGCTTTCTTCTCTCCGGCTTCCTCGCTGGTGCGACCGACGATCACCAGAGCACCGGGCAGGATCTTGCAGTATTCCGCCGAACGTCCGGCCGCGGTCACGCGCCCCTTTACATCCCGATAGAACGCCTTGGCTTCCTCGATCGTCCTGCTGCTGCCAAACACCACTTCAGCGGTCTCGGCAGCGAATTGCCTTCCCACATCGGATGCGCCGGCCTGGACGATCACCGGCCAGCCCTGGATCGGTCGCGCGATGTTCAATGGACCACGCACCGACAAATGCGGCCCGTTATGATCGAGCACATGCATCTTGTCGGGATCGAAGAAGAGTCCGCTCGCCTGGTCGCGCACCCACGCATCGTCCGCCCAACTATCCCAAAGACCTGTCACGACAGAGTGGAACTCACGTGCCCGCCGATAGCGTTCGTCGTGCTCGACATGGTCGTTCAACCCAAAATTGAGCGCCGCGTCCGGGTTGGCGGTCGTCACGACATTCCACCCCGCTCGGCCGTTGCTGATGTGGTCGAGCGACGCGAACCGACGGGCAACATGATAGGGGGAGTCGAACGTTGTCGATGCTGTCGCGATCAAACCAATCCGTTCCGTCACCATCGCGAGCGCCGAAAGCAGCGTCATCGGCTCGAACGACGTCACGGTCGCGCTACGCCGTAGCGCCTGGAGGGGCATATTCATCACGGCCAGATGGTCCGCCATGAAGAAGGCATCGAAGCACGCCCGTTCCAGCGTCTGGATAAAGCGGACCAGGTGTTTCAGGTTGAAGTTGGCGTCGGGATAGGCGCCCGGATAGCGCCACCATGCCGTATGGATGGCAACCGGACGCATGACGGCACCAAGATGAAGCTGCTTCGTCATGTTCGATGCTCACTCTGCGGACAGCCAGCACATCACCCGATACGCCGGCGCGGCGCCACCACGAGTTACGTGTTCGGCGGGCAGGGCTGGAATTTCCAACAATCCCGAGCGGCGCGGTTGCTTGCCCTGCAAAGTTGGTCAGCCGTGACGTCTAACGCGGAAGGCCAGGCCGCAAAGCAATACATGCTGGTTGACGCCGGCCGAGGCGGTGTGCGCCCCCAGCCCGTCCGATCAGCGCCCGGTGGCGACCGTAACTCCTAGTTCGGCCGTGAGATCGGAAATACGCTTCTGGACGCTTTGCCGGAGCGAGGCACTCGTGTGGGATTTCATGTCGGCTAGGGTCTCCCGAAGCTCGCGCAGCAGCTTTTCCTTCTCGGCCCGAGACCGGTTGACCGGCTGATTGTCCGAACGCTGACCTTCGAAGGCACGCATTGTCTCTCCTTGTCGCAACCCGAGGCGACGCGACTCGACCAGGCGCGCGGACCCCGGGCACCGCTATTGGCACCGCTGGCGGGATTGCTCAACGGATCGTCTGGCGAACCAGATATCTGGCCCGATCCGGGCGCACTTGCACGCCCCCGCCCTTGTCGGCGACGATACCCCAAATCCACCATGGGGGAACGCGCGATGAATGACATGACCGAGGCCGTGAGAGCGCCCCAAGCCCTCTCCCGCGCGGAGCACGCGGCGGGCATGGCGGCGTATCGCGAAGCGGGGCAACGGCTTGCTGAGGAAATCGGCAATCGCGGGCCCTTGCGGCTGACGGATGACGGCGCGCTGCACCCCGACATCCAGGCTGCCTACTGGCGACACGGCTACTACGTCTTCACCGGCGTCATCGACCAGGCCGAGATCGCCGCCTTGCGTGCCGACGCCCAGACCATGCTTGCCCGCGCGCCGGTTGGGCCGGACGCGACCGTCGACGCGCAGGGACGCCCGGCGCTGGGCCTGGATTTCGCCCGGCTGCCTTACCGCTTCACCCGGCCGTTGGCCGACCCCTGGGGTGGCACGCAGGCGCTTGGCGGGCGGCATCCAGCACAGATGGCCCAGCCGAAGCCGGATGCGGACGCGCCGGAGCATGTCGTGTTCCTGATGTACGCGATGTGCCAGGCCATGCCGTCCGGTCTGCGACTGTATGGGCATCCGAAACTGCTGGCAGCGGCCCAATCGATCAATGGCACCGATTTCGTGCCGTTCAACGATGCGATCTTCGTGAAGCAACCCGGCCTCGGCGGTTCCGTCGCCTGGCACCAGGATGGCGTCACGCATTGGAATTCCCCGGACTGGGATGAGGGCATTCACGGCTTCAATTTCCAGGTCCAGCTCTACCCGGCCACGGTCGGAAATTGTCTCTGGGTGATCCCCGGCTCCCACAAGCTCGGCAAGGCAGACATCAAGGCAATGGTGCTGGCGAATGGCGGCAGCGAGCAATTGCCTGGGGCCGTCCCGCTGGTCTGCGCGGCAGGCGATGTGACCATGGTCAACCGGCAGATGGTCCACGGGTCATTCGCCAACAGTTCGCTGGACCTGCGGATCTCGCTGACTTTTGGGTTCCACCGGCGCAAATCCGTGTTGGGCCAGAAGGCCGCGCTGGCGATCGCGGACACGCAGGCCATCTACGATGAGCAGCGCATCTTCGAACGCTCGTCCGTGATCCAGGTCGCGATCGACGCCCGCCATCAGGCCTTTCCAGACGAACCGGTGTTCGCCTATCAGCCATTCTCGGGCCAGGAAGACCGGTTCCGCTTCACACCGGAGACGTTCGATCGGGTGATCCGCGACTACAACACCAAGGACTTGGCCATCTGAGGCAGGCAGGACGCCGACACCTCCCGTATCGAACGCCACGACGCCGACATCGTGAACCGCAATACCGCTGGTTTCGACCCCTGCGGCGTCCCCGTCATAAATCCCCGGGTTGCATGTCGGCGCCCGGTCACTCCGCCTTGATGTTCCTCTCCCGGATCAAAACCCCGAACTGGTCATAGTCCTTCCGGAGCCGAGCGCCGAGTTGCTCGGGCGTGTCGACAAGGGGAAACTGGCCAATCTTCGGCAGCAACGCCGCCATCTCGGGCGAGGCGGCAATCGTGTTGATCGCCTTGGCCAGCTTGCGGATGATTGGTTCGGGTGTGCCCACCGGCGCAAACAACGCGTTCCAGGGAATGAAATCGGCGTCCGGATAGGTGTCCGCGAAGGTCGTGACGTCCGGATACTCGGGATGGCGTCCGCCGGTCACAGCCAGCAGCCTCAGGTTGCCCGCCCGCACATGCGGGGCGACTGTGGGGTCCGCGAACAACTGCACGACGCCCGCCAGGGTATCCTGCAACGCCTCCGCGCTGCCGCGGTAGGGCACGTGCAACAGCGAAATTCCAGCCGAACGATTCAGCGCCTCGGCGATCAGATGCCCGGTCGAGCCGATCCCGGATGACGCCATGCTCAGCTTGTCGGGGTTCGCCTTGGCGTAGGCCACCATCTCCTTCAGGTTGGCGACGGGCACAGCGGGGTGGATCGACAGCATCATCGGATACCAACTGAACGCCGCGACCGGCACCATATCCTTCAGCGGGTCATAGGGTACCTTGCGCAGATGCGGCACGGCCACGATCGAAGGGCTGGGCGTTGCGATGAAGTTGTAGCCGTTGGGCTGCATCTTGATGCCGGCCTCGATCCCGATCGCCCCCGCGGCACCACCCTTGTGCTCCAGCACGAAGGGCTGACCAAGTGCGCGTTGCAAGGGTTCGGTATAGGGCCGCACGGCGTTGTCGGTGCCGCCCCCGGGTGCGAAGTTGACCAGGATCCGTACCGGCCGCTCGGGCCAGGTGGCTTCGGATTGGGCGAACGCTGTGGAAACCAGGGCCAGCAATCCGCAGGCCACGCCAAGGCGTCTCAGGATGGACATGGTCGCTCCCTTCATTCTTGGTTCCGTTCAGGACCCGGAATCGGTCCTTCCCGCAAGCCGGTGAACAATCGGCCTGAATCCGGCTGACCGCAAATCAGCCGAAAGGAAACACCCCACAGCGATCACCCGAGTGCGGACGCGGGGTCGTGCATCCGCCTCCCCCTCACCCCCAGCGCGGGGTTGATCCGTTCGGCTGATCGTGTCGCGACATTCTCCGATACCAACGAAGAGCTGATCGGCAAATGGCTTCTGAATACCGACCTCGACCCCGGTCGGAATGCCGATGCACCCAGCGAAACACGTCCTGTTGTTCAGTGGCATGCTACCTCACCAGGTCCAGCCGCGGCGCAGGCAACAGACTGGCCGCATTTTCTGAGGCTTGTGACACCAGCATCGAGTTGATCGGACCCGACTTCTCGAGCAGTGCCGCCGCGATGGCTGCATCGCGGCTGGCGAACCGAGCCAGGATTGTTCACACCGACGTGATGGACCTTCTCTTCTCAGCCGGCTACGTCACGCCACCATCGCTCGCCGGTTAGCGGCGATGGCGTTATTCTGAATTTCGCGCCGCGCTGAGTCTGAGCCGCCATTTGTCCAGGTGACCGCGCGTGCAATCCTGCGATCGCTCCATGTCCGCTGAGGTCACGCACTCCGGTAGTCGCCCCGTCCGCTCAGGCGACTGATGAAAGGAAACCAGATGAAAGTCCGTTTTGGTGTGTCGGTGTTGAGCGGGACGGCGTTTCCCCACCGACGGGACCTGGAGAAGCTCGCTGAACTGGTCCGGATCATCGACGATTCGGGCGTTGAATTGATCGGTACGAACGACACCAGCTTCATTGCCGGCGACGCCTATGTGCGAGCGACCCTCATCGCACGAACCGCGAAGAACGCCCAGGTGGGTCTTCATCCGACCAATCCGTTGACCCGTGAGCCACAGATCATGGCGGCGTTCCTCGCCTCTATCGACGCGATGACGGAAGGCCGAGCGTTCATGGATATCGGCAGTGGCGACAGCGCGGTCTACAACATTGGCTTGGTGCCGGCGACCCGCGCCAGGATGGAGGACTACATCACCTGCGTCCGCGATCTGCTCGCAACGGGGGAGGGCACCTATGACGGCCGGCCACAGCGCGTGCGATGGCACGACCAGACGGTACGCAGTCGCATCCCGATCACCCTTTGCGCCGAAGGGCCGAGGACCTTGCATCTCGGTGGCCGGATCTGTGATGGCGTGATCGCCGGCACCGGTCTGCTGCCGGAGGTGATCTCGGACACCATCGAGCGAGTCGCCGCGGGTGCCAGGGAAGCGGGCCGTGCCCCCTCCGAGGCCGAGGTCTGGTTCACCACCCGCTCGTCGCTCGACGCCGACCGGGACAAGGCCATCCAGGGTATCCACGCTTCGGTGTCCTCGATCCTCAACCATTCCATGCGGTTCGGCCTTGAGGGCAAGAATGTGCCTGGCCAACTCCGGGCCAAGGTGGCCGAGTATGTCGCGGGGTACGAGTTGTACGACCATGTCCTCCAGGCCGGACGAAATCCGAAGCGCATGGCCGAACTGGGGCTCACCGAGTATGGGATGGAGCGGTTCGCTCTCGCCGGTAACGTGCATGACTGGATCGACCGCATTGGCGCACTCGCCGACGCGGGCGCCTCACGGCTGTGGTTGAGCACGGAATCCGGTGATCTCGACCGCCAGATCCACTACATGAAAGTGTTCACCCAGGAGATCATGCCGCATTTCCGCTAGCGGGCGCCGAGGCGAGCAGGCCCGCCGCCGCGGGGATTGGCGGCGGCGAAAATACCGGGGATACTCCTGACCTGACGCTATCCCGCGAGATGTGCTGGTATACGCTCAGCCTATTTCGACCGGCGCGCGGCCGATCCATTCGCTTCCTACCCGCCACCTCAAGTCACAGGGAGAAACAATCATGCCGTTCTTTGAGAGAGGCCCCGTCCGCATTCACTACGAAGAGGCTGGCTCCGGTTTCCCGCTGCTGGTCATTCCCGGCGGCGGGCTGAACTCGACGGTCGCGGGCCTGGCGACCAAGAGCCACCCGTTCAACCCGTTCGACGAATTCAAGAACGAATTCCGGGTGATCTCGGCGGACCTGCGCAACGCGAAGGGCGGCGAGTCCACGGGGCCGCTTGAGGTCGACCGGCCGTGGGACGCCTATACAGACGATCAGATCGGCCTGATGGATCACCTGGGCATCGGGAAGTTCCTGGTATTGGGCTTCTGCATTGGCGGTCCGTTCATCTGGAATATGTTGCAGCGCGCCGGCGACCGCGTCATCGCGGCCATCCCAGCGCAACCCAGCGGCTGGCGCCCCGAGATGCCCACTCTTTCCTATGACAACAACATGAAGACCTGGGGTCCGGAACTGTGCGCCAGCCGGTCCGACATCACGATGGACATGGTCGACGCCTTTCTGACCAACATGTATCGGAAACGTGCTGACTTTGTATACACGGCAACCCGTGATTTCGTGCGCAGCTGCCAGACGCCGATCCTGGTGTTGCCAGACGACGTGCCGGCACACCCCTATGCCGTCGCGATGGAGACCGTGCATCTCGCGCCCAACGCGCAGGTCAGCCTTTATCCGTGGAAGGACACTCCGGATAAGATTCCGCTGGCGGTGCGCCATGTCCGCACATTTCTGCGCGCCTATAGACCTGCCGCAGCAGTGTAGCCCAGGGTTGCCCAGGCGCCCGGACCAATAACCTCGGTCCTGGCCGGATGCCCGCGGTGACGGCGCCGGCCCGGGCGGTCCGGTGGCGCCGGATGATGGAAGCCGGCGCCGTCGTGACGGTCAGGGAGATCGCGGTGGCGGGGAAGATCAACGAATCCTATGTCGTCGGGTGTTGCGGCTGACGTTGCTGGCGCCGGACATCGTGGAGGCCGACCCTGGACGGGTGGCAGGCGCCGGAGATGTCGTTGCCGCTGTTGATGGGACAGCTTCCGGTGGCGTGGGACGCGCGATGCGTTTCCTTAGGGGTACCGCCAAAGTGATGCGACCCTGGATCGGGTCGCCAAACCGAAATCCGGCGATACGGTGCCGGGTTGCGGATGCGGCGGCCGATGCGCGACCGGCAAGCTGAGCGAGCGCGGCGGTGGCGCTCCGTGATACACTCCACCCGGATCCGTGGTGCGCAGTCATAGTTTGGGAGAGTTACCTTGAGGTCAATTTTGAAGGTGCTAGTGGTACAATTAGCATTCGTTCTCGTAATAGACTCGCCTGCTATGGCAACTCAATGTTGTACCATTCAGCCAAACTGCGAAGGAATTTGGACTGCAACCGCCGACGTGTTTCCCGTGGTTTGTTTCCGAATCAATTACGTCGACGGGCGGAAGGCTAACTTCTGTGTACAACGTGGCCAGACAAGAAAGGTTGAAGTGAGATCGGGAGACACCGTATCGTGGTGGGCGACGAACGCACCAGTTCCCGAAGATCACAACCGTACCCCCGTCTGCACCGATTAGGCTGCGGATGGCCGACCGCCCCCGAAGTCGCGGATGAAACGAACGACGTTGGCTGGATGTCAGCGGCGTCGCCAATACCCGGAAGGGCCCAGGCCGGAGCCGATGATCGGGATCAGCGCGGCGGCCAGCGGCATAGGAGGGCGCCTTCGCAGACGATGGGCCAGCGACTCATGTTCGTCGGTTATTGGAACTCTGTCGTTTCGGATTGGTTGGGCCGGCATCGCCCATGCACAGGCGACGGAGCCTTATGGTATGGATGCCATCCGCCCCGCCACGTCCGCCAATAGTCCCAGCAGCCACTGATGGGCAGGGTTACGGCCAAACCGCTCATGCCAGCAGGCAATGACGTCGAAGCCAGGAATTGAGACCGGTGGCTCAAAGACGCGGAAGTCCCGTCGTCTTCCTCGCAGCAAGCGCTCCGGCACCATCGCAACAAAATCAATAGTACGAACGATGTCGAGGAGTACATGGAAGCTTGGCAATGAAACGGCTACATTGCGTGTGAGGCCCTGCTTCCTCATCGCTTCGTCAGTAGGCCCTGTGAAGCTGCCCCCTGTCGGCGAGACCAGCAAATGGTCATACCGACAGAATTCCTCCAACGTCGGTCGAACACGCTTGAGTGGATGCTGCTTACGGACGATGCCGACATAATGCTCGCGATAAAGCAGTCTCGACGGCAAGTCAGGATCCGAGAATTCGGGAATGGTGACAACAAGATCGACTTCGCCGCGCATGAGCTTGCCTGTAAGCCCGGCTATGATCGGAGGCAGGATCGCTATACGGACCCTTGGTGCCTGCTGTCGCAGTGCTTCGATGAACGGAATCACCAACGCGTACTGCATGTAATCGTTGACCGCGATCGAGAAGGTCATTTCCGCTGCCGCGGGTTCAAACGTCGCCGGTGATATGAGGGCTTTTGCATCGTCGAGCAGTGCCTTGACCGGGGTCGCAAGGGCATCGGCTCGCGGTGTCGGCAGTATACCTCTCTGGGTGCGCACGAAGAGCGGATCGCCAAACAGATGACGAAGCCTGTTCAGCATGCCACTGACCGTCGGTTGCGTGAGCGACAGCCGTTCGGCAGCTCGGCTGACGCTCAGCTCATCGAACAACGCATCGAAGGCAACCAGCAAGGCGAAATCGACATTCCTGATATCGGCCATGACGATAATAGAGATAGAAAAATCCGACTTGTCCATATCCCGTGGCGGCATAGGCTGCATCGCAACGATCGCTTTGCTCGTTCATTCAAGCATGCAAAGCATCAAGGTGGGGACGCAGGCATGGCATTATGCACCCGACTGACGGAACGGCTTGGTATTCAGCATCCGATCCTGCTTGCTCCGATGGGTGCCACCGCGGGCGGACAACTTGCCAGAGCGGTCAGTCAAGCCGGTGGTCTGGGATTGATCGGTGGTGGTTCGGGTGACGCGGAATGGCTGGCGCGGGAGTTCGCCCAGGTCGGCGATACGCCGGTCGGCTGTGGCTTCATCACATGGGCGCTGGCTGGGCAGCCGCATCTCCTTGACCAGATACTGGAGCAGTACAAGCCGGTGGCGATCATGTTGTCGTTCGGGGATCCCACGCCGTTCGCACGGACAATCCAGGCCGCTGGGAGTGTTCTGATCTGCCAGGTCCAGAATATCGCGCAGACGCGGGTCGCGCTGGCGGCAGGTGCGGCTATCATCGTTGCTCAAGGCACGGAGGCCGGCGGGCATGGCGCGGTCCGTGCGACGATCACCTTGGTGCCAGAGGTTGCGGACCTGATCGCCCGAGAAAGTCCCGCCACATTGCTCGTCGCGGCCGGTGGGATCGCAGATGGACGCGGACTCGCCGCCGCGTTGATGCTGGGCGCCGACGGTGTTCTGATCGGGTCGCGCTTCTGGGCCAGCCAGGAATGCCTGATCCATGCGAACCATAAGCAGGCGGCGCTTACGCGGAACGGCGACGGGACCGTGCGTCTGACCTCGGTCGATATCGCACGCGGTTCCAACTGGCCGAAGGAATTTACAGGCCGAGCGCTGCGCAATGCCTTTGTCGAGCGTTGGCATGGTCGGGAAGACGAGTATCGCCTGCAAGCCCCGGCACTGCGGGCGGACTATCTCGCCGCCCTGGCGGAGGGACGTTCCGACGAGGTCGGGATCTATGTCGGTGAGGCGATTGGACTGATGGATGAAATCCAACCGGCAGCGACGATCGTGGCTGATATCGTGTCCACGGCCGAGAACTTGCTTCGTGAACGAGGGACGAGATTGACGGCGTAGCCGCATTTCGCGGTTTGCAATATAATGGGAGGAGATGTCATGAGCACAGACAATGATGTGCAAGCGCATTATCGACATGGAAGTCTCGAGCAAGTGCTTATCGCGGCCTTGACGGCGGCCGGAAAGGATCCGGAGCACCTAACGCCTGCGGATCTTATGGGTGCCGACGAATTCCATATTGGCGGCGCACAGGCTACGAAGGATCTCGCCGCGCAACTGGCTTTGACGCCCTCCATGCATTTGCTGGATGTTGGAAGCGGGCTTGGCGGTCCGGCGCGCCATTTGGCGATGGCTCATCGGTGCCGGGTCACGGGCGTGGATTTGTCGGAGGAGTATGTCGAGGTTGCCAACAGCCTGACGTGGCGCATGGGGATGGGTGATCGGGTTTCTTTCCATAACGGTAGTGCAACGACATTACCGTTTGCCGACGCAACGTTCGACGGGGCGACGTTACTTCATGTCGGCATGAACATTGCCGACAAGCACTCTCTGTGTGCCGGCATTCATCGCATGCTCCGGCCAGGCGGATTTTTCGCGGTCTATGACGTGATGCGCACTGGCCCAGGCGCGATTGACTTTCCGGTGCCATGGTCGAGCACACCGGAGACCAGTTTCGTCGAGCCGCCCTAGACCTACCGCACCGCGCTGACCGACGCTGGGTTCACGATCATTGCCGAACGAAGCCGAGCGGAGTTTGCGCGCGATTTTTTCGCGGCATTGCGGGCTCGGCAGGGGCAGCCGGGCACTCCATCACTGGGTCTGCAAATCGTCATGGGGTCTACAACACCCCAGAAAATCGCAAACATGACGAGTTTGCTTGAGCGCGGTGTCATCGCGCCAACCGAGATCATCGCGACCCGATAGGGACTTCAGTGCCTGAAGGCGTTGATGATCGAGCGCGCGCCTTCGACCCCGATGGGTGGCATCAGGATCGGCAAGTCGAGGCCGGCGGCCGTGAATGCGGCAAGCCGGTCACGGCAGCGTGCGACAGAGCCGATCAGGCAGACGGCATCGAGAAAGTCATCGCTGAGTGCGTCCGTTCCGCCGCCTTGTTCGGCTTTGTCCGCCTCTGCGGTGAAGCCGCTGACACGCAGAAGATGCTGAAAGAAAGGTAATGTCGCGTAGAGGCCCAGATTGGCGCGGGCGGCCGCCATCAAGGCGGCCATATCGTCCCCGACAAATGTCGGCAGCCCGAGTGTCATTTCCAACTTTCCCTGCCTTTGTGCCTTGGTTCGACCGCGCGCGCCCCAGTCGATGCCACGCGCGAGGCGTTCGGCGGACCATAGGAATGGCATGACGCCATCGGCCACTTCGCCGGCGAGCTCGACCGTGGATGATGTGAGCGCCCCGAGATAGATCGGCACGGCGTGGGCGGCGGGCTGCTGCGGCAGATGGGTGGCGGGACCTTCCCCACGCAGCCAGGCCGCGACTTCGACGGAATAGTTCCGCAATGACTCTGTTGGGGATGGCATTGCGATCCCCAGGGTTTTGTTCACGGGGGCATGGCTGACGCCAAGACCGAGGATCATTCGACCGTTCGTTGCGTCAGCAATCAACGCCGCTCCCTTCGCACAGAGATATGAGTGGCGGAGGTAAATATTCGCGACCCAGCTCCCGACCTTGATCGTGCTGGTGGCTTGGCCCATCAACTGAGATGTTGCCAGCGCGTCGCTGTTGACCTCGGTGTTGAAAATCGCCTCGAAACCAGCTGCTTCAGCTTCTTGCGCGACGGACTTGATATCCGCCGCGCGCCAACCTGCTGCCGGAACGACGCCAAGTGCCATTCGTGCCATTTTTTCTCTCCCCTTGCACATCCGCCACGCACCGACCTGCACATTTCGTCAGCCGATGGTCAGCCTTCCTGATTTCAAATCAGTTCATCCGGGATAGGTGCGCGTCCATTGATTGAGCGCGATCTATTTACGTCGTCGGTGGAGAGATTACATCGTCATCACATATCGACAAATCGGATTTTCCGATCTTTGTTATTGCTCAGCGAGATATTAGACCAATGCGTAGTAACCCGCCCAAGCACTGTGGCTTCGCGGGGCGAATGGTGTGATTTTATGCGATGAGTGATACCACTCACCGCACATGGAATCGATCTGTCTGGCTGACATGATCTGGTGCTGACCGGCCAGCTTCGATCGAGCCCACCGCGACGGCGCCTTCCCATTCCGTCAGCGCTTCGGCGAGGAGTCTTGTTGTCGACCTCGGTGGCGTTGTGAAGGGCCGCTTGAACTCGGTTCGTCCCAGGATCGCCCGAACTTCAGCGGGGCAACCTTGCGCGCATAGGGGAAGCGGCTGTTCGCGAGGCGAATCGGCGCAGTCGAGGCAAGATCACGCCCAGGGTCAAAATCGAGGAAAAGGCAATCGGGATCGAAGTCCCGCCAGGCTCGGTTTTCAAGGGCCATGAAGCTTTCCTGGTCCGGGATCTGGTGATCTCGGCAACCGCCACCTGTTACCTGCGCGAGCGCTGGGTGACGCCAGACGGGCGGACCATCCTGGCACCGTTGCCCCAAGGGATCGCAGGCCATTTCGGCCCGGAACTACGCCGTTTCGTGTTGATGCAATACCATCGGGGCCAGTCGACGATGCCCCGCCTGCTGGGTTTGTTGCGATCGGCTGACATATACCCCGACTCCGCCGGAACCCGAAGGAATCGCTTGCCAAACGCCTCGGAGACGATTCTGCTCGGTTCCATGATGCGACGCGGCTTCCTCGACAGCGAATCCCGGCGAGACTTGATCGAACTGCTCCGAGACGGGTCGGCGGCACCGTGTTGCGCGTCGGCGCCGGTTGCTGGAGCCGGCATCGGCCGTGGTGATGGCCAACCGCGCGATCGTGCCGATCTGCTATCGGACCGCCACATGGGCGACCAAGCGGGGACTGGCGTAGGAGTCTCGACCGGAGGGCCCCACGCTGGCGATGGGAACGCGGCGGGCGCAACTGGGCGCGAGCGCGACCGGGTGCAGGTCTCGTGCCTGGATCGCGGGTCGGGCCTGGCGTTCGCGGGTCTTTCGGATCAAGGGCACGCAGGCCGGCGCGGGTCAGGCCTGCTGGGCCTCGATCTCCCCGTGGAAATGGCAGGCGACGAAATGGCCTTCCTCCACCGGCGCGAGCGGCGGCGCCTCCCGTGCGCAGCGATCCCGCGCGAAGGGGCATCGCGTGCGGAACCGGCAGCCGCTGGGCGGGTTGATTGGCGACGGCACCTCGCCCTGAATCGACACGCCCCCGGCGCCACCCTTGGGCATGTCCGTCGCGCGAGCGGCCCGCATCAGGGCCTGGGTGTAGGGATGCAGCGGGCGTCGATACAGTTGCGCCGATGTGGCGAGTTCTGCCAGCCGGCCCAGATACATGACGCCGACGCGGTTCGACATGAACTCGACCACCGCCAGGTCGTGGGCGATAAACAGATAGGTCAGGCCGAGCTGGTCCTGGAGGTCGCGGAGGAGGTTCAACACCTGCGCCCGGATCGACACATCCAGCGCCGAAACCGGTTCATCCAGCACCAGGAAACTCGGCCTGACCGAAATCGCCCGTGCGATAGCCAAGCGTTGACGCTGCCCGCCGCTGAATTCATGCGGATACTGGTCGACGGCGCGGTCCGGCAGGCCGACGATCTGTAGCAACTGCCGCACCTCATCGCGCAGCGCCTTGCCGCGGATCGAGTGATGCACGGTCAACGGCTCTCCCACCACGTCCAGCACGCGGTGACGGGGGTTCAGCGAGCCATACGGGTCCTGCAATACGGCCTGCACGTCGCGGCGGAACACGCGTTCGGCACTGGCGCTCAGGTTGTCCAGGCGGTGCCCGGCGATCGTCAGTTCCCCACCCGTCAGCGGTTCGAGATACAGCAGCAGTTTGCCGATCGTGGTCTTGCCGCAGCCTGATTCGCCGACCAGGCCAAAGGTTTCCCCGGGCGCGATGTTGAAGCTGATGCCGTCGACGGCATGCACGATGCGGCGCGGCGCCAGCGGGTTGCCGCCGCGGGGTAGGAGGAAGTGCTTGACGAGGTTGTCCGCGCGGACCAGTGGGGCCTTGGTCATGACGTGACCTCCGCGTGCAGCCAGCAACGGGCGGTGCGACCGCCGCCGACGCCGACCTCGATCGGGTCCTCGGCGGAGCATCGCGGCATGGCGGCGGCGCAGCGCGGCGCGAAGGCGCAGCCCGGGGGCAGGTTGGTCAGGTCGGGGATGGTGCCCTCGATGGCGGTCAGGCGGTTCCCGGTGTGTCCGATGCGCGGGATCGAGGCAAGCAGCGCCTGGGTATAGGGGTGCTTGGGCGCGGTGAAGATCGCCTCGGTTTCCCCGGTTTCGACGGCGCGTCCGGCATACATGATCACCACCCGGTCGGTCAGGCGGCGGACGATGCCAAGGTCGTGCGTGACCAGGATGATGGCGGTGCCCAGCGTGTCCCGGATTTCCGCCAGCAGGCGGAGAATCTGTTCCTGGATCGTGACGTCCAGCGCGGTTGTCGGCTCATCCGCCAGCAGCAGGCCGGGTTTCAGCGCGGTCGCCATCGCGGTCAGGATGCGTTGCTTCATCCCCCCGCTCATTTGGTGGGGGTAGCTGGCCAGGCGCTCGGGCGGGGAGGGGATCTGGACCAGGCGCATCATCTCCAGCGCGCGCTCCCATCGGGTCTTGGCTGGCATGTCGGCGTTGTGGCGCAGGATTTCGTCGAACTGGCTGCCCACGGTGAACAGCGGGTCCATCGCCGTCATCGGGTTCTGCAGGATCATGGTGATGTCGCGGCCACGGATGGCCCGCATTTCCCGGTCCGATTTCTCCACCAGGTTCTCACCCCGGAAGCGGACTTCGCCGGTGATTTGGGCGTTGCCAGGCAGCAGCCGCACCAAAGACGAGCAGAGGGTCGACTTGCCGCAGCCCGACTCGCCTACGATACCCAGGATTTCGCCGGGATACAACGTGAAGTTGACGCCATCGACGGCCTTGACTGCGCCGCGTCGGGACCGGAAGGCCACTCGCAGGTCCCGCACGTCCAGGACCGGTTCACCGTGTTGTGTGGTCATGGCATCAATCCCGCGACTGCCGCGGATCGAGCCGATCCCTCAGCCAATCCCCGAAGATGTTCAGGCTGAGCACGGACAGCAGGATCGCAAGCCCCGGCATGACGGTCAGCCACCAAGCCACGATCATATAGGCGCGCCCGTCGGCCAGCATCAGGCCCCAGGACACATCCGGCGGCTGCACGCCCAGCCCCAGGAAGGACAGGGAGCTTTCCAGGATGATAACGCGCCCCAGGTCGAGCGTCGCCAGCACGATGATACTGTTGGCAACGTTGGGCAGGATGTGGCGGACGCCGATCCGCCAGCGCGGCTGCCCGGCGATCCGGGCCAGCGCCACGAAGTCGCGGCCCTTCACGCTCAGGACCTCACCGCGGACCAGGCGGGCATAGCGGGCCCAGTTGGTGATGCCCATGACCAGGATGATGTTGGTGACGCTGGGGCCCAGCGCGGCGACGAAGCCCAGTGCCATCAGGATAAACGGCATCGCCAGGAACGCATCGACGATGCGCATGATCAGGCTGTCCAGCGCGCCGCCCGCATAGCCCGCGATCAGGCCCAGGATCACCCCAATCGAACCGGCAAGCGCGATCGCGAACAGCGCAATGATCAGCGACACCCGAGCGCCGTAGATCAGGCGCGAGAGGATGTCGCGGCCCAGATTGTCGCCGCCCAGCAGGTTGCCGATCGTTCCACCTTGTTGCCACGTGGGCGGTGCCAGTGAGGCAAGGAAGTTCTGCTCCGCCGGATCATGTGGCGCGATCAGCGGGGCCAGGACGGCGGCCAGGACAAAGGCCACGACCAGCGCCGTGGCGACCACCGGGGCGCCGCGTAGAGTCTCGCGCAGACGGGTGAGGGCGACCATCAGTAGCGGATCCTCGGGTCCAGCCAGGAGTAGATCAGGTCCACCGCGAGGTTCAGGATCAGGATGAACATCGCCGTGACCATCACCGCGGCCTGCACCACTGGATAGTCCCGCCCGTTGATGGCATCGACGACGATCATGCCGATACCGGGCCAGGCGAAGACCGTTTCCGTGACCACTGCGCCCGACAGCAGCACGCCGAACTGCAGGGCCATGTAGGTCACGATCGGGATCGCCGCGTTGCGCAGCGCGTGCTTCAGCACGATCACCCGATCGGGCAGACCCGACAGACGCTCGAACCGCACAAAGTCGCTTTGCAGCGCTTCCAGCATGCTCGACCGCGTCAGGCGCGCGATGGCGGCGGCGGAAAACCAGCCCAGCGTGATGGCCGGCAGGATGATGTTCTGGATCCCGCCGCGCCCCGACGTCGGCAGCCACCCGAGATGCACCGCGAAGAACAGGATCAGGATCAGCCCCAGCCAGAAGGAGGGCGTGGCCTGTCCCAACGTCGCGAACCAGCGGGCGAGCGTGTCGATCCAACTGTCACGCCGGACCGCTGCCAGGATGCCGATCGGCAGCGCGATGATGATGGCGAACAGCATTGACACCGCTGCCAGTTCCAGTGTGGCGGGCAAGCGCTGCAGCACGATGTCGAGCGCGGGCTGCCGGTACCGGAACGAGTTGCCCATGTCGCCTTCCAGCACCCGCCCAACAAAGGTCAGGTACTGTTCATGCAGCGGCCGATCCAGCCCCAGCTGGTTGCGAAAGAAATTGCGGTCCTGCTCGGTCGATTCGCTGGGCAGCAGCAGGATCGTCGGATCGCCGGTGATGCGCGCCAGGCTGAACACGATCATGGAGACGAAGACCGCCGTGATCGCGGTCTGGCCCAGCCGCTTGATGATATAGAACCCCATGGAACGCTGGGATCAGTCCTTGTCGACCACCCAGAACACCGGCCACGACACGTTCGCCCGCGGCTCCCACCGCACGTTCTTGCGGCTGGCGTAAATCTCGTTCGTCGTCCAGAGGAAGATCGAGGGCGGGTTCTCGTAGGCGTAGGTGAACAGCTTCTTCAGATGCGCCTCGCGCGCCACCGGATCGACAAAGGCGTTGGCCGCGTCGATCAATTTGTCGAGCTCGGGGTCCGAGTGCCAGGAGAGTGACCCGCCGGTGCGCCAGCCGCGCGGTAGGCGGCCCATCGGGTCGTTGTTGTAGTCGGTCCAGTTCTGCCAGAACAGATCGTGCTTATCGAATTCCCGGGCGGTGATCCGGGCCAGCCACGCTCCGTATTCCAGGAACTCGAGCTTCGTCTTCACGCCGACCTGGTTCAGGTAGAACGAAACCGCCTCGGCCACTTCCTTGCTCTGTGCCGCCCGACCGGGGGCCAGGCCGAATGCCTCATACGTGCGGGTGAAGTCGAACTTCGCTTCCTCCAGCATGGCCTTCGCCTTCTTGGGGTCGTAGGCGTATGGCTCCTTCCCGATGTCGCAGCCGATGATCTGCACATGACACTGCGCGCCCACCGGCGTCGCGTAGCCGAACATGACGCGGTTGATCAGCGTCTTGCGATCGATCGCGTGGTTCAGCGCCAGCCGGACCTTCGGGTCCTTCAACTGCCCATGCGCGGCCCGAGAGCTCAGCGTGATGAAGATGTTCTGGAAGCTGGGCCTGACGATCACGTTCAGGTTCTTGTCGGCCTCCAGTTGCTTGGCGACCTGCGGCGGCACGTTTACGATCGCGTCAACCTCCCCCGCGCGCAGCATGGCGATGCGAGTCTGCGGGTCCGATACGATCTTCATCACCAGCCGATCGATCTTGGGCTTCTTGCCCCAATGATCGGTGAAGGCGGCAAACTCGGTCTGCTCGCGAATGCGGCGGCTGACAAACTTGAACGGACCGGTCCCGATCGGGTGGCGGCCGACCTCGTCATTGCCAGTGCGTTCCGTCGTCGTCTTGTCGACGATGTAGAAATATTCGCCGAGGTTCTCCAGGATCGCGGCATCCGGCTCCGTGAGCTTCAGCTTGACGGTCAGGTCGTCGATGATCTCGACATCGACGATGTTGCGCGTCGTGATCGCCGCGCGCGGGTTCTTGATCTCGGGGTCGTTGGCACGCTGCCAGGAAAACCGAACATCCTCGGCGGTGAACGGTTCCCCGTTGTGGAACTTCACATTCGGCCGCAGCTTGAACGTGTATTCCTTCCCGTCAGCCGAAATCTCATGCGATATGGCAAGTTCCGCCGCCCGCTTGCCGGCATTGTCGTGGCCGTACAGACCCTCGAAAACATGGTTGAAGAACTGGTAGTCACCACCGCCGGATATCTTGTGTGGGTCGATGCTGGCCGGGTCAATCGCGACCGCGGCCGTGATGGTCTTCTGCGCCACCGCCGGCGTGACCAGTGCCCACCCCAGCATGCCAGCGAGGATCGTCATCCCCCATCGCGTGCGCATTCGTTCCACTCCCTGAAGCATCCGGTGGGCAATCTAGCCCCCGCGACCCAGCAGCGACAAGTTCGTGACCCAGACGCCAACCGCGGCCGCCCACACCCCGCCCGGCGGATCACCACCCCGCTCGGCAAGTGTAGATGGCCAGGGACCGACCGCGAATGGCGCGATTGTGAACGGATGACACCGGTCCGGGTGGGTGAAGCCTGGATGTGACATCGGATCCCTGCCGGCCCCTCGGATCACGCCCCCCGCGTCGTTTCGATCGCCACGAAGTCCTCGCCATTCTGTGCGCCCCGCGGCCCCGGACCCCACCCGCAACTGGCGTTTCCCCCCGGGTTGGGAGAGGCTGTCCCGCGAGCAGAATCTGGGGGCATCGGACGGACATGGGCACGACGACATCGGACGGATTGGTGGCCCCCTGGCGGATCGGAGTGGATGTCGGCGGAACCTTCACCGACCTGGTGCTGACCGACGCTGCCGGGCGCAGCGTGGTGGCCAAGGTGCCCTCCGTACCGTCCGACCCCAGCCAGGGCGTGCTGGCGGCGCTGCGGCGCGCGGCCGACATGCTGGCCACCACGGTCACGGACCTGCTGCGAAGCTGCGTGCTGTTCGTGCATGGCTCCACCGTCGCCACCAATCGGATTCTGGAAGGCAAGGGTGCGCGCGTCGGCCTACTGACGACGGAAGGCTTCCGCGACGCATTGGAAATTCGCCGTGGCCTCCGGGAAGACCAGTGGAACCACCGCAGCCCCTACGCGCCCGTGTTGGTGCCGCGCCATCTGCGGCGCGGTGTTGGCGGGCGTATCGACAAGGACGGGCATGAATTGACGCCCCTTCGCGCCGAGGACATCGACGCCGCCCTGGCGGAATTCCGAGCGGACGGGGTCGAGGCGGTGGCGATCGCGTTCTTCAACAGCTTCCTCAACGACCCGCATGAACGGGCAGCGGCCGAGCGTGTGCGTGCCCAGGCGCCGGATGCCTGGGTCAGCACCTCCGCCGCCCTGTCGCCGATGATGGGGGAGTATGAACGCACGTCCACCGCCGTCGTGAACGCCGCGCTGCTGCCGGGCATCGTGCCCTATCTGCGCAACCTGGACCGGGAATTGCGCGCACTGGGCCTGGATCGGCCCTTGTTGTTGGTGCAATCGAATGGCGGTGTGATCTCGGTGGATCAGGTGGCGCCGCGACCCGTCAACCTGCTGCTGAGCGGCCCGGCCGCGGCGGTAGGCGCGCTGAACTACTACCGCGCCGCCATCGACCAGGCGACGGACGGAACCGGCTACGCCGGCAACCTGATCTCCATGGAGATCGGCGGCACGTCCTGCGACGTGTTGCTGATGTCGCGGGGTGACGTGGCGATGAAGGACGATCTGATGATCGCCGGCTATCACGTCTCCACCCCCGGGATCGACATCCACACGATCGGCGCGGGCGGCGGCACGATTGCGGGCGTGGACCCGGCTGGGCTGCTGTTCGTGGGACCCCAGGGGGCCGGCGCCAATCCCGGCCCGGCCTGCTATGGCCTGGGCGGCACGGAACCGACGGTGACGGACGCGCAGCTCGTACTGGGGCGGTTGCGCGCGGGGGCCTATGCCGAGTCCGGCCTTGTGCTGTCCGAGGAAGCGGCGCGGGAGGCGATCCGGACCCGCGTCTCGGACCGGCTGGGCCTGACCGTGGAGGCCGCGGCGTCCGGGATCATCGCGCTTCTGGAACAGAACCTGCTGCACGCGGTCGAATACATCTCGATCGAGCGTGGCTACGCGCCCCGCGACTTCACCCTGGTCGCCGCCGGGGGGGCGGGGCCGATGCATGGCACCAGCGTGGCGCGTGGGCTGGGGTGCCGGCGCGTCTATGTGCCGCGCGACGCCGGCGCGTTGTGCGCCATCGGCATGCTGCACGCCGATGTGCGGCAGGATTTCCAGGGCTTCGTCACCGGCTCGCTAGACAACCTGGACCCGGCCCGCATCGACGCGGACCTTGCTCGGCTGTCATCCCAGGCCGTGGCCGCGATGCGCGCGGAAGGGTTTTCCGCCGACCAGGTGGGCTTGGAACGGTCGATCGACCTGCACTACAGCGGCCAGCTCTGGTCGGTGCGGGTGCGCCTGGGCGACGGCGACTTCGACCCCGCCGACACGCGCGCCGCGTTCGAGGCGGAATACGAACGTCTGTACGGCCATATGCAGCCCGGCGGGGCGATCGTCGCCGCCGCGCTGCATGTCGCGGCTCGCTGCGTCACCGGTACACCGAAGGCGCGCCTCGCGGACTTCGCCGCCGAAGGGCCAGCCGCCGCGACGGCCACGCGGCCGATCTGGCACGAGGGGCAGGGTTGGCTGGAAACGCGCGTGTATGACGGCCGGCAACTCGGCATCGGCACAAGCGTGGCCGGCCCCGCGGTGATCGAGGAGCAGACCATGACCGTCCTGCTCGGCCCCGGCGACGCCTTGCTGGTGGACCGCGCTGGCAACTTCATGATCAAGGTGGCGCCAGCCCAGGAGACCGCACAACTGACGCCCGAGAAGGGCACCCGCGACCCGGTGATCCTGGCGCTGATGCAGAAACGGCTGGACCAGGTCAGCAAGCACATGGGCTGGGTGATGACCCGCACCGCGCGCAGCCCGATCTTCAGCCAGAGCCATGATTTTTCCTGCTTCATCACCGATCCCGAGGGCACGTTGATCGCCAACGCCGATGGCATCCCCATCCATACCGGTGGCGGAGGCTTTGCCGTACGCGCCCTGCTGCGCGATTTCGGCGGACGCATCTTCCCCGATGACGTCTTCGTCCTGTCTGACCCCTATGTCGCCGGCGGCAACCACCTGCCGGACTGGGTCATTGCTCGACCCATCTTCCTGGACGGCACCGACCTGCTTGCGGGGTTCTGCTGCAACCGCGCGCACCAGTCCGACATCGGCGGCGGCCTGGCCGGCACCTACAATCCCGAAGCCACCGAGATCTGGCACGAGGGCATCCGGCTGCCGGTGATGAAACTGATCGACCGCGGCATCGTGCGCGACGACCTGTGGAAGCTGCTGCTGATCAACTCCCGCACCGCCGACCTCCTCGACGGTGACCTGCACGCCATGCTCGGCTCCACCGAGGTCGGCGCTCGCCGCGTGGCGGCCCTGGTGGCCGAACTGGGCGTGGACTCGTATTTCGAGCACCTGGCCGGTGTGCTGGACCACGCCGATGCGCGCATGCGCCAGGAGATCGCGGCGCTGCCCGACGGCGTGTATCTCGGCGAGGACCGCACCGACAACGACTGCTTCAGGAAGGTCGACGTGGCGGTGAAGGTGCGGATGACGGTGCTGGGCGATCGGCTGACGGTCGACTTCACCGGCAGCAGCCCGCAGATGAAGGGGTTCAAGAACTCATCCGTCGCCAACACCTGGTCCGCCGTCTACATGGCGCTGTCGTCATTCTTCGACACGTCGATCCCGCGCAATGAGGGTACGTATCGTTGCGTCACGATCATCGCCCCCGAAGGCAGTGTCGTGAACGCCCGCCCGCCGGCGCCGATGACGATGAACACCGTTTTCGTTGCCCATGAAATCATCCATGCCGTATGGCGCGCCCTGGCCAGCGCGGCGCCGGACCGGGCCTGTGCCGGATGGTCCAAAACCACGCACAACCACATCACCGCGCGCAACCCGGATGGCGGGTCCTGGGTGATGTACCAGTGGCACGCCATGGGCTCCCCCGGCGCGACGGCCGAACGGGACGGGTTTCCCCAGATGGGGCACCTGAACTCCCTGGGTGGCCTGGACCTGCCGAACCTGGAGTTCCACGAACAGTTGTTCCCGGTGCGCTACCGGCGCTGGGAGATGCGCCAGGATGCAGGCGGATCCGGCCAGCAGCGCGGGGGCACCGGCATGCATTACGAGGCCGATATCCTGGTGCCCTGCACCTGGTCGTTTCGCGCGGAGGGGCTGGACATGCCATCGGGCTTCGGCGTGGAAGGCGGCGGCTTCGGTGCGGTCGGGGAGCAATGGATCGAACCCGAGGCCGGCGAACGCTTCATCCCCCCGAAATACGGTGTGCGCCAGTTGCCACCGTCCCGCATCATCGGCCTGACTCCCGGCGGCGGCGGCTGGGGCGATCCTTTCGCCCGCTCACCGGAGCTGGTGCTGCGCGATGTGCGGGACGGTGTGGTCAGCGGAGCGGCGGCGGAACGGGACTATGGCGTTGTTTTGACGGAGGATGGTTCAGCGATCGACGCTGCGCGTACGGACGCGTCCCGTGCGCGCCGGACAAAGCCCGGTGGCGATCTGCAAGTGCCGAGCCGTCTCGCGTGAGACCGCGATGCCCTCCAGCGCCCGCGGCTTCTCCGACACCAGCGTCGCGCCAAAGCCCGCGTATTTGTCCTTCAGACGGGTCGTGATCTCCGCTCGCCGGGCTGCGCTCATGCGGTCCCATTCGGTAACGAGGCACTCGGTCTTCACAGTGTGCCGCTTCTTCTTGCCCGAGTAGTACTCGCGGTGGCGGGCATGGTCACTGGACCGTTGAGTCGACTTTTCGGTACAGTCCAGCAGTATCTCCTTGGTCTCCACTCGGCTCCGTTGCGGTTTGCGTTTTTCTCCCAACAGCAGCTTCGCCATCCGAACAGCCTCGTCGATTCCGGTATCACGGTTTCGGTCGATGAAATTGAACACCCATCGCACAGTGGGCCAGCTCGGCCGACCGCGGGCCGCAACCCACCCAGTGCTGCTGGCGAACGTGCTCGATGACAGCCGCGCCAGCACCAATACTGGCGCCGACGGTGTTGATCGGTCCGACCGCCCATTCGCGCGGTGATCGGGGCGCCGTCATGAGCATCACCTCGACCGCAGCGAGCCCGGCACCGCCAGCCGCCACGGTGGACGGACCTCCCACGGCCGAGAACGCGGCGGTACCGACGACGCCACCAATGGCTGGGTCCGTCATGACGGCCGCCTTGTGCGCCTCGTCCGGACGGTTCCGCATGTGAGTCTGGTATCAGAGCAATAGCTGATTATGCCCATAGCCTTGGCTCAGCGCGGAGCTTGGCCCCCGACTGGGAGCCGCAAGAACAACGCGGTTTCCACACCGCGCATGAGGATGCGACCAGGCAGCGTACCAGCAGGGTGGTCAACGCCCCACCAAGGCATTACCGTCGGTGTTCTAAATGGATGAGATCGGGCGTCTCGTGTCGTGACCGCGATGCACGACCAAGCCGATGCCTATTCATTCTGTCCTGGACAACGCAATCTGGAAACGCACCACATGGATCTCGTCGATCAAGACTTGCAGGCCTTCCAACGCGGCGAACAAGCCGAGCGAGCCGCCGCCCGCTGGCTCGCGGATTTCGAAACGGCTCTCGGCTCACGAGATGTCGGACGCATCGCTGGTCTGTTCCATGAGGACTCGCACTGGCGCGATATTCTCGCATTTACGTGGCACTACACGCCGGTTGCCGGTTCCCATGACATCGCGGCCCGGCTCGCTGCTGAACAGCCAAGGGTCGGGGCACGGAACTTCCATTTGCCGGAAGGGCGCCGCGCGCCGCGCCATGTGAAGCGGGTGGGCGTCGAGAGCATCGAGGCGATTTTTGAATTTTCCACCGCGGTTGGCGCCGGCGCGGGTATTTTTCGCCTGTGTCCCGATGCCGATGGAATACTGAAGGCCTGGCAGATATCGACAACCTTGCAGTCCATCACTGGATACGAGGAAAAGATCGGCGCCAACCGTCCCACCGGGTCCGCGTATTCCCGCAATTTCGGCGGCGACAACTGGGCCGATATGCGACGGAAAGCGAGGGCATACGAGGACCGGGACCCGACGGTGCTCGTGATCGGTGGGGCGCAGTCCGGTCTGTCTGTCGCGGCCCGTCTGAACCAACTGGGCGTTGATACGCTGGTGGTGGAAAAATGGCCGCGGATCGGCGATTCGTGGCGCAAGCGCTACCACTCGCTGGCACTCCATAACTCAATCCAGCTGAACCATCTGCCGTACATGGATTACCCGTCGACCTGGCCTGTCTACATCCCCAAGGACATGCTGGGTGATTGGTTCGAGTTCTACGCCAACGCGCTGGAGATCAATTGCTGGACCGACACGGAGTTCGTGAAGGGCGAATGGGACGAGAAGCTGAAGTTTTGGACCGCGACCGTGCGGCGCGGGGACGGCACCGAACGCGTCATTCGGCCCAAGCACCTGGTATTCGCGAACGGGGTCAGTTCCTATCCGTTGATTCCCGACCTTCCCGGCCTGGGCGACTTCAAGGGAACCGTGTTTCACTCGGAAGGCTTCGATAGCGGTGCCGGTTGGAAGGGAAAGAACGCACTGATTGTCGGGACCGGCAGCAGTGCCAACGATATTGCGATGGATCTGCACAGCCATGGCGTGAATACGACACTGATCCAGCGCGGTTCCACGACGGTGGTCACCATCAACCCGAGCGCGCGCCTGAACGAGGCGATCTACGACGAGGGTGGGTTGCACGATGACACCGATCTGATCATCGCTTCCGCCACGCCACCGCTGACGGTGAAAGGCTACAAGGCGGTGGCGCAACGGATGCTGGAACTCGACAAGGATCTCATCCAGGGCCTCAAATCCATCGGGTTCAAGCATGACATGGGCGAGGACGAAGCGGGTCACCAGATGAAGTATTTCCGCCGTGGCGGTGGCTACAATCTGGACGCCGGCAGTTCGGCTCTGATGATCAAGGGCGAAATCGGGTTATTGCAGTACGAGACGATCGAGCGTTTCGTCGCCGATGGCGCGTTGTTGAAGGACGGCAGGACGGTCCCAGCCGACATGATCGTTTTGGCGACCGGCTATTATCCACAAAAAGAGTTGGTGCGCCGGTCGCTGGGCGATGCCATGGCGGAAAAGATTGGCGAGGTCTGGGGCATCGGGCCCAACGGTGATTTGAACAACATGTACAAGCGCACGCCTCAGCAAGGCGTGTGGTTCATCGCCGGCGGAATCGGCCAGTGCCGGATCAATTCGAAGTACCTGGCGTTGCAGATCAAGGCGATGGAGCTGGGTCTGTTGGGGCCGCTATAGCCGTCATCCTTGGGATAGCGGCCGGATGATCGGACGTTCGCGGACCGGCCCCTTGAGCGGGTCGGTCCGACGGTGGGCAGAAGGTGACAGTACCTCGCGTGATGACTGGCAAGGTGCTCATGCGGAGACGCTGGGCGGCTTTCAGGCGCAGATAGCCGTCGACAACCGTGCCGTCGGACTTCGCGATGATCGGAATTCGGAAGCCGAATTCCTTGATCGCGCCACACATTCGGTCCGAGACCGCATCATTCTTCCGAGGATTTCGGACATAGGGGATCAGCAGTTCGACCGGCCAGGTCTCGACTGTCAGCAAGCCGCGATCTCCCGCTCCTGCCGGCGTTCGGCGATGATGACATCGTAGCTTCGATCATCGTCCTCCAGCGTGACTGGCACGTCGGGATACAACTGCCGGAACCGGCGCAGGGTCACGTCGACATACGCAGGTGCCAGTTCGATCGCACGGACACGCCCTCCGGTCTGTTGGCCGACAACGATCGTGCTGCCAGACCCCGAGAACGGCTCGTAGATCACATCACCGACGCCCGAATACGTGTTCATGACGAACACCTGCAGAGCAATGGGGAACACCGCCGGATGCTCGGTCTTGATGCCGCGGGCCTTGTGCCGGGTGATCCGTAACACATTGTCAGGGATGCGCATCACCTGCACACCCTGGCCAGCCTGGGTCCACTCACCGACCATGCCGTCCTTCGCGCGCAACCCACCCTTCTCAGAGTTCACGTGCCCCGCCCAGACGCAAGGGATGATCTTGTTCGGCCGGCGGGACTGACGGTTGAAGTGGAAGACAAACTCGAAGCTCGGCGACAAGCGTCCGTTCCAGTCGCCGGGTAGGCCAGGTCCCCGGTCCCAGACATACCAGCCAATCCGGCGCCGACCGAGACATTCTCGCACCAAATGCTCGACCTCACCCACGTTATGATGTGAGCGTTGGATCCGGCGCCACGCGGACCAAGGTCTTGCCAAAGTTCTCGCCGCGAAGCATCTCGGCGAAGGCGGTGGGGATGGCCTCAAATCCCTCGCGGATATCCTCGCGGTAACGGACCTCGCCAGAAGCGACCCAGGGTGCCATCTCGGCCAGGAATGCGTCGTGCCAATCCGCCACATACGTGCCGACGGAGAGGTTCTGCACGCGCACGTCGCGGGCTTCGGCTCGGCTGCGCTCTCGGGCTCTGGCATCCTCCCCGGGAGCATCGCCATAATGCGCGATCAACCCGCAAATCGTCATCCGCGCACCCGGGTTGAACAGCGGCAGCACCGCATCAAACACTGGCCCGCCTACATTCTCGAAATAAATGTCGATGCCGTCAGGGCAGGCGGCCTTCAGGTCCTGGGCAAAACTGGGGGAGAGGCGTGAGATACAGGCGTCGAAACCGAGCTCCTCCACCACGTAACGGCACTTCGCCTCGTGTCCGGCGATGCCCACCACGCGACAGCCCTTCAACCTCGCAATTTGGCCGGCAATCTGACCCACACCGCCGGACGCCGCCGACACGACCGCCGTATCACCCGGCCTCGGCTCGCACTGCAGGACCATACCGGCATAGGCGGTGAGGCCGAGCATACCGAGAACGCCGACGGCATGGCTGATCTTACTGTGGGCCGGATCGAGCTTGCGGGGGATCATGTAGCCGGGCCGGGGGACGCCTTCTCCCATCAAACCGTACTCGGCCCAGCCGTTGGTGTTGAAGACGAAATCCCCCGCCGTGAGGCCTTCGATCCGGCTTTCCACGACCTGCGATACTGTGCGGGCGTGGCAGGGCGTACCCTCGGGCTCCTCGCCGCGGCGCTTGTAGCCCCACTGATAGGGATCGAGGGAGACGTAGATTGTCCGTGTGAGCGCCTGGCCGGAGCCGGGTGTCGGGACCGGCGCCTCCTTCAGCGCGAAGGTGGCCTCATCAGGCCAGGGCGGAGGGGGCCGTTTGGCAAGCGTCCAGTAGCGCGCGGTCACGGTGACCTCCCAACAAGCATCCGTGCTTTGTGCCAGCCTACCGGAGCGGCGTCCACCACCACGGCCTGGGATTCAGCGTTCGCTCAGGCCGTCGACATCGCCAGCCGCGCGAGACCAGCCTTCCGCCATGACAGTCGCGGCCTTATCGATATCCGGCTATCTGGACCGGCTTTCCCACCGCCCCGGTGAGACATTCACCGGCTATGTGAGCCAGTATGAGCCAGGTCCCTACCGTATCAGGCTGGTACGCGTCGCCTCGGGCGACCCCAACCCCGATGGGCCGGGCAGGGGAACTTTTCAAGACAGTCTGTTGACGTGTAACGCAAGCGAGTTTCAAGGGAACCAGAGAAAAATCGCGCCCAAATCTCGTGTACCCGTGATTGTAAAATCGCGAAGTTCGAAAAACTCTCATTGGGAAATAGTAACTGCCCAGCTACCTCGGCCCAGCTACACCAATCGTAGTCGGCCAATCAGGCTGAACGACTCGCTCATCAAGGTTTCAAGCAAGCTCCACCCTTGCTTCCTCGCGGTGGCGAGAACCGATCGGATCGTCGCGAAATCCATGGCGCCGTCTTCGGATCGGAAGCCTCCCGAGACCTTTTGCGTGACCTTCATCATTCTCCCGTCCTGCTCAGCCAGGTTTTTGGTAAACGGCACGGTCGGATCGGTCAGAAAGCGCAGCACGTCCTGCTTGCGGTTGAGAAGGCGAAGCAGCAGGTTATGACCTAGCCGCGGCGGGCGCGCACGCTGGTCACGTAGGCGCGATCCAATATGGTGAACTGGAGGCCGAACCGAGCTTCCATCTCCTCGCGCCATTGGATCAGCATGCCTGGGGGTGCGGCAATGACGCAATGCTCGGCCCTCAGGCGAATCGCACTTCGGATTCGCTTGACTGTGGCAAGAAGGCTTGACCGAATCGGGTTAGGCCGAATCTACCCCCTCGGGTGTCAATACCACCCCGGGAGGCCACATTGGACCGGTTCACA
>Ga0209514_10002553_pt1 | contig 27926 bp, 26 predicted proteins | sample Subgrocontami58m_FD_187452 | JGI IMG/M metagenome (GOLD analysis project Ga0209514, IMG submission 187452) | Subsurface groundwater microbial communities from S. Glens Falls, New York, USA - GMW37 contaminated, 5.8 m (SPAdes) (version 3) | ecosystem: Environmental > Aquatic > Deep subsurface >...
AAAAGCAATTCTTAATGGATTTAAATATCAAGAATTGAAAAAAGGATTGAGCTTTGTGGAAATCGTTTCTAATTGTCCCTCGAACTGGAAAATGACTCCTGTTGATTCAAATAAATGGATGGAAGAAAATATGTTTCCCTTTTATCCGCTTGGTGATTTAAAAATACCTGGTAAGGAGAATTAATATGCAAGAAGAAATTATTATAGCAGGATTTGGCGGACAAGGTGTTTTATCCATGGGACAAATTCTTTGTTACAGCGGTGTAATGGAAAACAAGGAAGTCAGTTGGATGCCGTCTTACGGACCTGAAATGCGAGGTGGAACTGCAAATTGTATCGCAATTATAAGTGATACAAAAATTAGTTCTCCAATCGTTACAAAGTTTGATACTGTAATTGCATTGAATCAGCCATCATTAGATAAATTTGAATCAGCAGTTAAACCTGGTGGACTTTTAATTTATGAAGCGAATGCGATTATCAATCCGCCTAAAAGAACAGATATTGAAATTCTTGCTATTGAAGCTGCAACAGAAGCTGCCAAATTGAAGAATACAAAAGTGATGAACATGATTGTACTTGGTGCATTACTGCAAAAGAAACCAATCATCAAAATGGAAAATATTATTGAGGGGATTAAAAAAGTTCTTCCGGAAAGATATCATCACCTAATTCCACTCAACAAACAAGCTCTTGAAAAGGGAATGGAGTTAGCTAGAAATTTAGGAGTTACTGCATAATTTAATAAAGAGGTTGATGATGGAATCTAATCAACCTCTTTTTTGGAAATCACCGCATACTTTCATAATTTTCCGCACTAAAATTTGAAACAAAAGGATTAATAATGGCTCATAATGAAGGGGTTATTGCCCAAGTCATCGGTCCCGTAGTAGATATTGATTTTCAAGATGGATATTTACCGGAAATTTACAATGCTATCAAAATTCCAAGAAAAAGTTTGGTAGGAATAGATGAAGACTTAATTGTTGAGGCCCAGCAGCATCTTGGCGAAAACAGAGTCAGGACAGTTGCAATGGATACAACAGATGGTCTTGTACGTGGAATGAAAGCAATAGATTCGGGTAGTCCAATTTCAGTCCCGGTTGGTCCGGAAACATTAGGAAGATTAATTAATGTTATCGGTGATGGAATTGATGGGTTGGGAGAAATTAAAGCTAAAAAGAGATATGCAATACACCGTCATTCACCAAAGTTTGAAAATCTTTCTACTCGTCAGGAAATGTTTGAGACAGGGATAAAAGTTATTGATCTTCTTGAGCCATATTCAAAAGGCGGGAAGACAGGATTATTCGGCGGGGCTGGTGTTGGTAAAACTGTTATCATTCAGGAATTGATTCACAACATTGCAAAACAACACGGTGGTTATTCTGTATTTGCCGGTGTTGGTGAAAGAACCAGAGAAGGAAATGATCTTTGGCTTGAAATGAAAGAAAGCGGAGTTCTAAATAAAACAGCACTTGTGTTTGGTCAGATGAACGAACCGCCGGGAGCGCGTTTGAGAATCGGTTTAACAGGTTTAGCTATTGCAGAATACTTCCGTGACGAAGAAGAACGCGATGTACTTTTATTCATTGATAACATTTTCCGTTTTACTCAAGCAGGATCAGAAGTATCGGCATTACTTGGAAGAATGCCTTCTGCGGTTGGTTATCAACCTAATCTTGCATCGGAGATGGGTGAACTTCAAGAAAGAATTACATCAACTGATAAAGGATCTATCACGTCTGTTCAAGCTATTTATGTTCCTGCGGATGATTTAACAGATCCCGCACCTGCAACTGCATTTTCACACTTGGATGCTACAACAGTATTAAGCCGTCAAATTTCTGAATTAGGAATTTATCCCGCTGTTGATCCCCTTGATTCTACATCAAGAATTCTTCAACCGGATATAGTTGGGCAAGAACATTACAATGTTGCAAAACAAGTTAAAGAAGTTCTTCAAGCGTACAAAGATTTACAAGACATTATAAACATTCTCGGTATGGACGAGCTTTCCGAGGAAGATAAAGTTACAGTACGACGTGCAAGAAGAATTCAAAGATTCTTAAGTCAACCTTTCTTTGTTGCAGAACAATTCACCGGATTCCCGGGAAAATATGTTAAGATTGAAGACACGATAAGAAGCTTCAAAGAAATTCTTGAAGGTAAACATGATAATTTACCTGAACAGGCATTTATGTATGTCGGCACGATAGAAGAAGCTGTTGAAAAAGCTAAGACTCTACAATAATTATGAAAGAAATTTTTGTTGAAATAATTACACCTTCCAAGAGTGTTTACAAAGGTCTGATAAAGTCAATAACTATTCCCGGAACGCTTGGAAGTTTTCAAGTGTTATTTAATCATGCCCCATTGTTAAGCACGTTTGAAATTGGAAAAATAAAATTGAATGATACTAATGATAAAGAAATTGAATATGCTACGAGCGGCGGAACAGTAGAAGTAAATGATAATAAAATTTTAATTCTTGCTGATAGTATTGAAACTTCAGATGAGATTGATGTTGAACGTGCAAAGAAGGCCTACGAACGAGCTAAGGAAAGATTGGCTGCAACTAATAAAGGTGATATTGATATTTTACGTGCGGAACTCTCGTTACAGCGCGCAATTAATAGAATGAAATTTGTGAATGCTGATTATTAGCTGTTAGCTTTTAGTTTAAAAAAAATCCCAACATTATGTTGGGATTTTCATTTTAAACTGAATATACTTTTATTTTGCTGAGACAAATCTTTTTGCTACTGCATCCCAGTTAACAACATTCCACCATGCATTTAAATAATCCGGTCTACGATTTTGATAATTTAAATAATATGCATGTTCCCAAACGTCAATTCCAAGAACAGGAAAACCTTTAACATCCGCAACATCCATTAAAGGATTATCTTGGTTTGGTGTTGATGACACTACCAATTTGCCATCTGACAAAACCAACCAAGCCCATCCAGAACCAAATCTTGTAGCACCTGCGTTGTTTACAAGTTCCTTAAATTTATCGAACGAACCGAATGTACTGTTAATTGCATCTGCAAGAGCTCCCGTTGGTTGACCGCCTTTATTTGGTCCCATAATATTCCAGAACATTGCATGATTATAATGTCCGCCGCCGTTATTTCTTACCGCTGCCGGTAATTTGGAAATAGTCTTAAACATTTCTTCCAAAGATTTTCCTGCTAAATCTGTATTTGTTTCAAGAGCTTTGTTCAAGTTATTAACATAAGCAGCGTGATGTTTATCGTGATGTATTTCCATTGTGCGCGCATCAATGTGCGGTTCTAATGCATTGAATGCATATGGAAGCGGCGCCAATTCGAATTTACTCATTGTAATACTCCTATCTATTTTTTGATTTAATTTATTTGTAATTGCATCAATTTTTTTTATTCCGCTTGCAACGGTTAGCAATCCAAGGGATGCTAAAAATTTTTTTCTATCCATTTTATTTAAACTCCAAACGATTCGCCACAGCCGCAAGTCTTCGTCGCATTCGGATTATTAAACACAAATCCTTTGCCATTCAAACCATCGCTGAAATCCAGAACCGTTCCACTTAGATAAAAGAAACTCTTTCCATCAACAATAATTTTTATTCCATCTTTTTCAATGATAGTATCGCCGTCTTTTACATCGCCGTCAAACCCAAGCTGGTATGTCATACCGGAACAACCGCCGCCTTTTACACCAATGCGGAGTGCATAATCGGATGGGATACTATTTTCTTCTTTTATTTGTTTTACCTGCTTAATTGCTTTTTCTGTAATATCTATTTCAGCTTGAACATTAACTTGTTCAGTCACTTTAGAACTCCTTTCAATTAGGATTTACTTTTTGTTCGTCTATTTGCACAACATTATTCCCCAAAGAAAAATTCACTTTCCAGGCATTATCAGACATTTTTTTTAATTCGCCCGTATCTTCAAGCTTTTGAATAAAGTCATAAGCTATTTTTTCCGCTTGTGAGTATTTGACCTGAATATCTTTCTTTTCGAAATAGCTTTTGATGGCATATTGAATATCACGGAAGAAAATGTTGGAATTTAAGTATAACCGGTATTTTTCCTTCATAAATTTGAAGAAAATTGATTTGTTCGAAGTAAGATCGTTTAATAGATCCATAATTAATCCTAATGTTATTACTGGTTGATGTTATCTGAATGAAGAATAAGTGAGTATAATTTAACTACTTAAAGTTATGAAATACTAACCATTTTTTTGTTTTTTGTTTAAGAAATCATAGATTTGTATCCAAGATTAACAACCGTTAATCATTCATTTAGGTCAAACGACAGCAGTTATGTCTATCTGAATTCAGAGATATTCTTTCTTTGATTCAAAGCAAATTTGGATTATTTTCTGTTGTTAATGGAATTTTATGAACAAATTTTTCAGCTAAATTCCACGGAAAGATAAGCTTTAGATTTCAAAATAATGAGGATTTTAATGCCGTTATTTGACAATATTCGATCAAATTATCAACACTACATACATTTCTATCAAATCTTATCTATGAAATAATATTAATTAACTTATTTAATAATGATAAATCAATACTCAAAATATGGGAGGTCTATGAAAAGAATCAAAGAAATTCTCCGTTCTAGAACCACTAAACGGTATTATCTCCTCGTTATGATGATTGCATTTGCAGCCGGATTTGTTTGGCTGCCTGGTTCATCCGATGCATCATCGCAAGTTGTAGAAGAAGCTAAGAAGTTTGTTCCATTTTCTCTTTTTACCGATCCAAAGTATTCTCCTATCGAAGTAATTGCTCTTTTAGTTGTGCTAGGAATTGCAATTATGGGATTACTTTACGCTTTGTTACTTGTAAAACAAGTTATGAAAGCTGATAGCGGTACAAAGAAGATGCAAGAAATTGCTGCTGCTGTTCGAGAAGGAGCTAATGCATATTTAGCAGCTCAATTTAAAAAAATCGGTCCGCTCATTATTATAATAACCATCCTACTTTTTGTAACATACACCGGTAGCCAAGGTGCTTTTCGATGGGGGCGTTCCGGTGCATTCTTAGTCGGTTCATTGTTTAGCTGGCTAGTTGGGTTTGTTGGAATGCGTTTAGCAACTCAAGGAAATTTACGAGTTGCTGCAGCCGCAAAAAGAAGTTATGGTGAAGCAATGCAGCTTGGTTATAGAACTGGAACTATTACAGGTATGTTAACCGATGGTCTTGGTCTTCTTGGCGGAACAATAATCTTCTTACTATTTGGTGATCTTGCTTATGAAGCATTACTCGGTTTTGGATTCGGAGGAACTTTACTAGCATTATTCATGAGAGTTGGCGGCGGTATCTATACAAAAGCAGCTGATGTTGGTGCTGATCTTGTCGGTAAAGTTGAAAAAGATATTCCAGAAGATGATCCTCGTAACGCTGCAACAATCGCTGATAACGTTGGAGATAATGTTGGCGATTGTGCAGGTATGGCCGCAGATATTTTTGAGAGTTACGAAGTAACAATCGTTGCCGCAATGATTCTTGGTATGTCAACATTCGGTCATAAAGGAGTAATCTTTCCATTGTTAGTTCGCGGTATTGGTGTACTCGGTTCAATCATAAGTACATATACTGTAAAAGCCGGACCAAACGATACATCAGATACAGCACTTAAAAGTGTTCACCGCGGATTCTGGATTGGATCTATGATTAGCATTGTTGGATTCTTTATACTTGGATTCGGGTACTTACATTTTGATGCAAGTTATTTTGCTTCTAATCCGATGGCTCTTGCAGGATTTCCAAATGGAGATCCGGCTAACTTAGGATGGTTCGCAAATTTTGGAACAATCGGTTTGGATTTACGTCCAGCTTACACATGTTTGATCGGAGTTTTTCTTGCGATTGGTTTAAATAAATTAACAAGCTATTACACTCATACAAGTCACGCACCTGTAAAAAGTTTGGCAAAATCTTGTCAGACCGGACATGCAACAAACATCATTCAAGGATTTGCTGTTGGTTATGAAAGTACAGTTGCAGCAATTGTTGTAATTGCAATTGCTATTCTTCTTTCAGTTTTAGTTTATGCCGGAACACCACCATTGTTTATTGCATACGGTGTAGCTATGACAGGTATCGGTATGCTTACATTAACAGGCAACACAATTTCGATGGATGTATTTGGACCTGTTGCTGATAATGCAAATGGTATCGGTGAAATGGGATACGATAAAGAAGAAATGGAAAAAACACAACCGGGCAGTTATAAAAGAGCAAGACAAATTCTTGCCGATCTTGATGCAGTAGGTAATACAACTAAAGCAGAAACAAAAGGAATTGCAATCGGTTCTGCGGTAATTGCTGCTGTATCATTGTTCTCAAGTTTCATTGCAATTATTGCTGTGGGAAGTGAAGAAAAAATTAATCTTATGACGGTTGGTCAATATCTTGAAGAAGCCGGAAAAATTACAGTTGCTAATCCAACTGTATTTATCGGATTCTTGATTGGCGGCGCTGTTCCATTCTTATTCAGTTCTATGTTGATTCGTGCTGTCGGTCGTGCTGCTTATTATATTGTTAACGAATGCAGAATTCAATTCCGTGATAAAGAAATTTGGGCTGGGACAAAAAAACCAGATTACGGCAGAGTAGTAAATATTTGTACGGTTACTGCTCAGAAAGAATTAATCGGTCCTGGAATCCTGGCAATCATGACTCCAATTTTTGTAGGATTTATTTTAGGTCCTTATGCACTTGGTGGATTCTTAGCGGGAATGATTCTAGTTGGTCAGTTGCTTGCAGTATTTATGGCAAATGCCGGCGGTGCATGGGATAATGCTAAGAAGATGATCGAAGATGGTCTTTACGGCGGTAAAGGTTCTGAAGCTCATAAGGCATCAGTAACCGGTGATACCGTTGGAGACCCTTTGAAAGACACTGCAGGACCTGCGATTAATCCTTTGATTAAAGTTATGAACATGGTTAGTTTATTGGCACTTGGTCTTGTTCTAAACTATAATTTAATTGCACCGAAATCAGATGGAAGAGTTATTGGAGTAATTGTTGTTCTTGTCTGTGCAGCTGCAATTGGATGGGCCGTATGGCAGAGTAAACGCGATACCGGTGATTTTGAAGTAGCAGAATAAAAAACAGTTTTCTCTCTCATCAAGAGAAAATATTAAAAGGGAAGGAGATCAAGTCTCTTTCCCTTTTTTATTTTAAATTTATTTGTCCAATCTATTTACTTTTTTTTTGTAATTTGAAATCACATTGTAATGCTATCAAATGTTTACAGAAAAAAATATTGATGATCTGGAACTTCTTGAACGAATCAAGCAAAATGATTCTGCTGCATTAAAGATTTTATTCGAAAGATATTTTGAACCACTTTGTTTTTTTTCTTTTCAAATCTTAAAATCAAATGAACGGTGTGAGGAAAGCGTCTCGGATGTATTCACAAATATCTGGCTGAAACGAAAAACTATTAACATCAAAACTAATTTTAGATCATATCTATACACAGCAGTAAGAAACCAATCCATAAATTATCTGAAGCAGGAAAAAAGATATTCTCAAAATATGGATTCATCCAATCTTCATCTTATTGCTTCAGATCAAAACGCTGATCAGCCTATACTCCAGCAGAATTTAGAAGATAAAATTGATTCGCTCTTAAAAGAACTGCCCGAAAGAAGGGGATTAATTTTTAGAATGAATCGTATTGATGGACTTAGCTATAAAGAAATTGCCGAAATTCTTTCAATTTCGATAAATACCGTACAAAACCAGATGGTAAAAGCTATTAAGTATATTGCTGATCAATTGCCCCGCGTAAGAAAACTTTTCTAATAATAATTGTTATAACAGTTTTAAAAAACACAAATTTATTTTCTTAATACACGGATAAATCCGTGGGATTTACACCATGTTTTTCTAACCCCGCGATTAATCGCGGGGTTAATCAAAAAGTAATAGTGATTTATTTAACTGTTTTAACAGTTTATCAAACTATATTTTTTTGAATAGAGTAGTAGGTATCCCTTCATTTCTTTGTCTTAATAGTAAAGAATCCATAGAAACTTAAAAAAGTGAAGACCATGTCTGAAGAAAGATTTTTAGAATTAGCGACAAAATATTTGTCCAAAGAAGCATCAAATGAGGAACGGGCGAGTTTGTATAATTATCTCGAGAAGGATGAATATTATAATCTGTTCACTCATCTGAAAAACGAATGGGACAAAACCGGTACAATACAGAATGAAACAGAATTTAATATTGAAAATGGTTTCGAGAAGTTGACAAGAAAAATTCAATTGGAAGAACCTTCATTCTCATTTGATTTTAAGGAAAACCAACCAAAGAAAAATTTATTTTTCAATCCAACACTTTTAAAGTATGCCGCATCAATAGCATTTCTGTTAGTTCTTGTTACAGGAACACTTTTCATCACCGGAGTTTTCAAACAAAAAACGGTTGTAATTTCTTGGAATGAGAAACAAACTGTTATGGGTGAAAAGTATCTCGCAACTTTATCAGATGGTTCAACTATTACACTCAATGCAGACAGCAAGTTAAAATACCCGGTCCGTTTTACAAACGGCACAAGAGATATTTATTTGGAAGGTGAAGCTTTTTTTGATGTTCATCATGATTCAACAAAACCGTTTATTGTCCATTCCGGAAATCTTTCTACAACCGTACTCGGCACAAAATTTAATGTTAGTGCATTCCCAAATGAAAAGAATATTGCTGTTTCTCTTGTTGAAGGCAGTGTTAAAGTTTCTAAGGAAGAAGCAAGTGTAGAAGAAAATATTGTTATGCTTCGACCCGATCAACAATTAGTGTATAATAAAGTAAAAGAGATCGGTACGGTTGAACAATTTGAATTACAAGAAGCAACCGGCTGGAAAGACAACAAACTTGTTTTCCGTAAAGAGCCGTTTGCAAGTGTACTTGTCAAACTGGAACGGACGTACGGCGTAAAGTTCGAACTGCAGGATAAGTCATTCGGCAATCAAAAAATTACTGCAAATTTTCAGAACGAATCCTTGTGGACCGTTTCCGAAGCACTAAAAAAATTAACGGGACTTCAATACAAAACAATCAAAGAGAATAACGTAACTAAGAAAATTGTGTTCTACAAAAAATGACATTCTTCATTTCGAATTCTTTAACGAAATAAGAAGAATGTCATCCCGAAACCGACTTGTCGGATTCGGGATCTAAAAGGAGGTACAAAATTTATGATTGTTACTTCCGCCTGAGGCGGACAAGTAAAAAAAAGCCATGACAATGGTCTAGATTGCCATGGCTCAGTAGTTAAACCATGTCCTCCGCAAAAGCGGGGGAACTAAAAAATGTCTAACCAGCACAGGGTAAAAATATGAAAAATAATTTTATTCGGACAGTAAAAATGGCGGTATATTATTCTTTCTTGGGGTTGATTCTACAAGGTGTATTAGTAAATCTTTTATTTGCTTTCTCATTGGCTGAAGGACAGAACCTTCGCGATGTAAAAGTGAGCGTAAATGCGATAAACGTTTCACTGGAACAGGCGTTACAAATAATTGAGCGAAAAACTAATTTCAAATTTGTATTTTTTGAAGAAGGAATTCCACTTAATGAAAAAGCTACCGTGATTGTTGATGATGAATCTCTATACAACATCCTCGAAGTTTTTGCTAAAGATTACGGATTAACATTCAATAGAATTAATGATCAGATTGTTGTAAAAAAATCCTACGGTCAAACGGAAAATTTAGTAACAGCAAGTGAAACCGGTGTGATAAAAGGGAAAATAACAGAGGCAAAGACAAAAGAAGCAATAGTCGGTGCAACCGTTATAATTAAAGGAACAAGTCGTGGGACATCTACAGATTTTAACGGTAACTATACTATTGATAATGTAAATTCCGGCAAGTACACTTTGGCTGCTTCAAGTATAGGATATAAATTCAAAGAACAAACAATAAACGTTACCGAAAACCAGACAGTAGTTTTAAACTTCCAGCTTGAACAAACAGATATAAATATGAATGAAATTGTTGTAACTACCGGTACTGTTCTTCCTACAGCGGTTAAAAAGCTTCCCAATACAATAAGTATTATTACGGCCCGCGAAATTGAAAGAATAAATCCGACAGATGTTGCGGATCTTGTGCGATTAACTGTTCCCGGTGCTATATATTCGGATGAAGGCGTTGGTACAACTTACGGGTCGTTCTCTGTACGCGGTGTCTCCTCGGTTGCAGGATCCGCTTCAACTCTCAAGGTTTACATTGATGGAGTAGAAGCCTCTGACCCGGCTTATATTACATACATGGACCCAAGCGTTATTGAACGCGTAGAGGTTGTCCCAGGTCCGCAGGCTTCAACTATCTATGGTGCCGGCGCTATCAGCGGCGTTATGCAGATCTTTACCAAACGCGGCACTTCTGGCAATACAAAACTTTCAGGTAAAGTCGGGGTTAAAACAATAGATAATCAATATGTTGGTAGTAATACACCACTCGGGCAGGAGTATGCAGTAAATGCATCTGGCGGTTACAGTATTTTCAAATACAATTTGGGAGTTAATTACGAAACTGAACCGCAATGGATTGATCTTTTTCAGCAGCAGGCACTTAATCTCACGGGTTCAACAAGTTTTAATCTTGGTGAGCTGACCGGAGGTCTCTCGCTAAATTATTCCAAACGAAACAATACGAGGGGATGGGATCCGATTTATGTAAAAATGTATAATTCAATAGGACAAACATATGCGGCACCGAATACTGCATCGGAAAGCGCATACCAGACCTATGCGCTTAATCTGAGTTATAAAGCCACTGAAAACTGGTCTCACAATTTCACACTTGGTTACAATACATTGAATTCACTAAACTTTGACAGAACACCAAATACTACAACTAAGCTTTATTCGATTACAGATTCCAGAACTGATCGCTGGACAGCATCTTACAATACATCATATCAGGCAAAGCTGTTTGAATTGATTGGTACTGCAACAACACTAGGATATGACTGGAGCCAGTATTCTCATCCGTTTTTCTCCTCAAAAGTATTAGACCGTAATAGTTATGATTTTGTGGACCAGAATCCCGGCTATGTTAAAAATTCAGGATTTTTCGGTCAGACACAACTATCGTACAATGATTTTCTTTTCTTTACAGGCGGACTGCGTGCGGATAGAAACCCTAACGGGTCAACCGATTCATATACCTGGTCGCCACGTGTGGGTCTAAGTGCCGTTTATGAAGTGGAAGAATGGATGGTGAAGGGAAGAATTGCATGGGGACAATCGGTTATTGTTCCTGATGCTGCTCAGGTGGCAGGTAGAGTGGGAGCAACTTACGTTTTTTTACCTAATCCCGATTTGCTCTCTCAGATTCAAAAAGGTTGGGAGATAGGAGCCGATCTATACTACTCAAGCATATTATCATTAGGACTTACTTACTTCAATCAGAGACCAACTAATTTAATTGAATCGGTGAATCTCGGATCCAGTCAGGGTATTACAACATATCAATATCAGAATGTGAATGAAGTTAAAAATGAAGGTTTTGAAATCAAGGCGGTAACGCACCCTTATGATTGGCTGATTGTAAATGTCAATTATGGTTCAACGAAAAGTATAATAACTCAGTTGGGACCACTTTATACTGGCGGTCTTAAAGTTGGTGGTGAATTAACTGGCAAACCTAAATATACATTCTCAGCAAATATTGAAGTCACACCAATTGAAGGTACCACAATAACACTGAGCGCATTCCAGTTTGGTGAATGGATTGCAGCAGATTTTTATGGTTATTTGGCTGATGTTTATGGCGGAACATATAAACCAGCTATAAAGAGATATCCAGATGGTTACCTTATAACATATCCGTCTTATACTAAAATTAATCTGGGTGTTTCTCAAAGAGTAACTAGTATACTGACAGGATTTTTGCAAGTGGAAAATCTTACCAACACTGATAAATTTGAGAGACTCAACATGATTTTAACACAACCCCGTACAATTATTTTTGGTGTAAAATTCTCGGGACTTTCACTTTAAAATTAAGAATGAGAGAAAAGCATGACATTAAATAAAGATATCTCTGCAATAAACAATTTAGGTAGAGTCGCGTTTTGTGCGGCTCTATTTATTCTTCTCAATGTGTTCAACTCTGCAGCCAACGGTCAATTTGAATTAAAGGGAAAAGCTGCTGGACTAAACGGCGCCAAATTGGTTCTTCTTGCAATACCTTCATCTGGATCTAATGATACGCTTGGACAAAATGTTGTTCGTAATGGCGGCTTTCATTTTTCGGGTAAGTTGGCTTTACCGGTAATGGCTTATTTGATTAATTCATCCACTAAACAATATTCAGTTTTCTGGCTTGTTCCGGGATCTGTTGAGATTGATATAGACACGGCCCGGGTATCGGAGAATTCCCCGAAAGAATTAGTTCCGATAGTAAGAGGTTCGAAAGAAAATGATCTTTATAAGATCTACCAGGAACAGATGAAATTTCTTTCATCCGATCTGACAAAGGAAAGTAAAATTCTTGCAGGCACAAAAGATCCGGAAGCGAAGAAAAAAATAGAGGAAAAGGTAAGTGATCTGAGAGAGGAATACATAAAGCAATCGAATTCTTTCACGGCAGATTTTGCGAAAGAGAATAATTCTTCATTCTGTGCATCTTATTTGTTCACATCGATGATAAATGATCATTATTCATCCATTGATAAAGTGAAAAGCATTATGGATAATTTTACAGAGGAAGTAAAAAAATCTACTCAATATAAGAAGAATGCTGAAAAATTGGCACTCTTACTAAGGATCCAGCCTGGAAAACCGGCACCCGATTTTACATTGCACGATCCGGATGGAAAAGATTTCTCACTTTCTTCTCTTAAAGGAAAGGTAGTGCTAATTGATTTTTGGGCATCCTGGTGCTTACCATGTATTGCATCAATACCATCAATGAAAAAGTTATACGATGATTACAAAGCCAAAGGATTTGAGATTCTGGGCGTTACCAATGACAGCAAGGAAGAAGCGTGGCTAAAATCAATGCAACAGAACAGTTTGCCATGGAAAAACGTAATTGACCGTTTCCCAAAACCTCCGGCGCCACGTGGTCCTGCTGAAGTAGCAACTCTCTATAGTATAGGTTATTTACCTACTACTATTCTTATTGATAGAAATGGTGTGATTGTTGCAAAGAATTTGCATGAAAAAGAACTTGAAGAAAAGATCAAAGAGATTTTATAACTCTGAAATCTTGATTTAAATGTCTTTAACAGTTGTAATATTTTTTCGATGCTCTCATACACTCCTGCCTCTCCAGAGAATTTCTTAGTCTTTGGAGAGGTTTTTTAATTTCCTAATGACTTGTAGCAGTTGGTTTTGGAGCGTTCTTCTTTAAGTAATCTATAATCGCTACAAATTTTTCATCACTCATATTTTTTGCAGAAGCTTTTAGAAGTTTTCCAAATGCTTCGATCTCTTCAGCACTACCTGGATAACCAATATTCGGATTTTGTGTTGACATTACGTTAGAATCAGCAACTTTTTTCCCAGTTGCATCAAGAAAAGCATAGAAAGGTAAACCGGATTTTTCTCCACCGAGTTTAGCCATAATCTCTTTACCGCCGGGATTTTCAAGTGTCTTAATTTTATCAGGTTGGGTTTCACTAACATCTAAATGAGTAATTATATAATTGTCTTCAAAGATTTTTTTTAATTCATCACTCTGCATTGCTTTGTCCAATCTTTTACACCAGCTGCACCACGATGCATGAAAGATTAGAAAAACATTTTTACCTGTATCTTTAGAATTTTTTAATGCTACTTTAAGAATATCATCTGCCGGTTGGGGTTTAGCATCTTGTCCCATTAAAAGTGTAATTGTAAATAAAGTTACTAATAGAGTTAATGTTAATTTTCTGAACATGGAATAATCTCCTATTATTTGGCTAAGATTTGCGGATCAAATATACAAATACATTTTTACGGCAAGAAATAATATTTGGGATTGCTTCGTTCGTTTGCACTCACTCGCAATGACAGGGGTAAGGAATATTTATTATGAATTTAATTCGGTAATTTTGAAATAGAAGAGTTAAAAATAACGTTAACAGATAGGACTAGTTCTATGTACGAGTATCAGAAGGAAAATAAGTTTTTTGCACAAGTACCGGGAATGATGGAATCACTATGCGAAGAGGAATTGATAGAACTTGGTGCTAAGAATACCAAGGTTGCTTACAGGGGCGTCTATTTTGAAGCTGAAAAGGGTTCATTATATAAAATTAATTATACATCTAAATTAATCTCGAGAGTTCTTGCACCGTTAATAACATTTCATTGTCCCAATACAAATACACTGATCAAGACTGCGGAAAAAATAAAGTGGGAGGAAATCTTTACTGTTGAAAAGACTTTTGCTATCACTGCTTCGGTTGCCAAAAGTCAGATCGCCAATTCTTTATACGCTTCTCAATGTTTGAAAGATGGTATTGTTGATTACTTCCGAGTGGTGAGTAACGGAGTTCGTCCCGATGTGAATACAACAAATCCCGATGTTCGGATCAATCTTCACATCGAGAAAGATGAAGCTGTTATAAGTTTAGATACTTCAGGCGAATCACTTCATAAAAGAGGATATAGATTATTGGCAGGTGATGCACCAATGCAGGAAACACTTGCAGCAGCAATAATACGTATCAGTAAATGGGATGGTCAAAATCCTTTATGGGATTGTATGTGCGGTTCGGGAACGATTCTTTGCGAAGCGTTAATGCATTATTGTAGAATACCCGCTCAGAAATTGAGAACGAACTTCGGATTCTTTTATTTGCCCGATTTTGATAAACAGATTTGGGAAAAAGTAAAAGCAGAATCCGATCAAAAAATCCGTCCGTTGCCAAAAGGATTAATAAGCGGAAGCGATAAATCTCAAAGAATAATTGAAGTTGCAAAAGATAATCTCTCGCGGCTTCCATTTTCGGATGAAGTAGATTTATCATGTCATCCATTCCAACATGTTAAACAATTCGAAAACGGAACGCTGATAACGAATCCTCCGTACGGAATCCGCATGGGAGAATTTGAAGAAGTGAAAAAACTTTATACTGAGCTTGGTGATTTTATAAAACAAAAATGTAAAGGTACAACTGCTTTTATTTATACAGGTGATCCTGTGCTACGAAAATCTATAGGATTGAAAACATCTAAAAGAGTTCCGTTGGTAAATGGAAAGTTGGAAGGTGTGCTTGTTCAAATTGACAGCTATGAGGGAAGTAAAAAGAAATATTATGCTGAATATAAAGCGGAGGAAGAACAAGCTAAGAATAATAAAATCAGTAATTAATTATAAAAGATTGTTTGTCATCACGAGCGAAACGAAGTGATCTATTTGATGTGATAAAAACAAAAGATTGCTTCGGCGTTCTTCGACAAGCTCAGAACTTCTCGCAATGACAGTTTATACAGTTTTTAAGACAACCTTTTAATTTTTTGTTCAGTTTTTATTTTTACAAACCAAGCATTATCAAACAACTTGTAGCTGCATCTACCAAAGGTGCAAAGTAAATTCCAAAAACAAGAATAGCTGCAACTAAAACTGAAACAAGAATTGTATTCGGAAGTGAAGTAGTAACAGTCTGAGTTTCCTTTTCCGGTTTGGTTAAGAACATATGTTTCAGAACTCTTATGTAGTAGTAAAGAGACACAACAGAATTCAATAGAGCTATGACAGCAACGGCTATCATCTTTGCATCTACAAGCGCAATGAACAAATATAATTTACCAATAAATCCAGCGGTTGGCGGAAGCCCGGTTAACGAAACTAAAAATATCGCAAGCGATACACCAAGGAAAGGTGATGTAATTCCAAGACCGTTATAATCATGAATATCTTCAGAGCCGATCTTGTTAGCGATCAACATCACAACCAAAAATGCACCGAGGTTCATTATCAAATAAACAGAGAAGTAAATTAAGATAGCAAGCAATCCTTGATTTGACATAACTACTAAACCGAGAAGCAGATATCCCGCGTGAGCAATAGAAGAGTAGGCAAGCATTCTCTTCATGTTGTTTTGCCAGAGAGCGGAGAAGTTGCCAAGAGTCATTGTTAGAATCGAAATTGCTATTAGCAAAGTTTTCCAATCAAAGACATTTATCAATTGCCACATTCCATTTGCATCTGCATAAGAAATAAAAGTTGTTCTTATAAATCTAATAAGTAATGCAAATCCGGCAGCTTTACTTGCAACAGATAGAAAAGCAGTAATTGTTATTGGAGCTCCCTCATATACATCTGGTGTCCAAAAGTGAAATGGTGCAGAAGAAATTTTATATCCAATGCCGGCAAAGATTAAGATACTTGCAAACGCAAGTGTAAATAAATTTATATGCGGATTTTGAATCAGCGAATTAATTACATAAAGATTTGTACTTCCGGTCAATCCATAAATTAAAGAAATACCAAAGAGCATTAATCCAGATGATATTGCACCGTACAATAAATATTTCAAAGCAGCTTCGCTGTTTCTCTCTCTTAATTTTGTAAATCCGGAAAGTACGTACGATGATAGTGACATTAATTCCATCGAAAGATAGATCAAGATAAGATCCGCAGCAGATATCATGAAGAACATTCCCAAAACCATACCGAAGATCAAAGCATAATATTCGCCTATTCTATCCTTGACCTTAATAATTTCTTCGGAACCGAAAGAGAAGAAAATGATAAAGATAGTTGCAACAACAACAATCATCTTGAAGAAAACGCCGAATGAATCTATTGCAACCAAACCATATGTATATAATGCAGGCTGGAATGCAAATCCTTTTTCTCCGAATTGATTTAATACAAAGTAACCTGTAATCAATATTCCGACGAGAGCCACGTATGGAATTAATTTTTTGTCTTTATGAAAAATCAAATCGGTAAGAACGAGTACAAGCAAAACAATTGTTAGTACAATTTCCGGTACTATTAAACTAAGTGACTGATATAGATTTGTATGTGCCATCATTAAAATTATAATCCGCTTAATGTATTGGTGCTATACTGTTTACAAAATTTACAAGAGAATTTACAGATGAATTCATAATGTCGAGCATTCCGGAAGGATAAACTCCTAAGAAAATAATTATTATAGTTAGAGGAATGAACATTGCATATTCGCGTTTGTCTAAATCTTTTAGTGAGCTCCATTTTTCATTCAGAGGACCGAAGAAAATTCTTTGAAGTGTCCACAACATATAGCCGGCACCAAGAAGAATCCCAAGAGTAGAAATTAAAGTGAGAACTCTTATTGCGCTTACTCCGAATGCACCGATGAAGACAAGTGCTTCGGAAACGAAACCACTCATGCTTGGCAAACCGATTGCAGCAAAGAAAGCAACAGTAACGAATCCAGTATAAACCGGCATTTGAGTAGCAAGTCCGCCAAAATCATTTATTCCTCTTGTATGTGCACGATCATAAACAACGCCAACAATCAAGAAGAGCATTGCGGTGATTGTACCGTGATTAAACATTTGGAATATTGCACCGTTAATTCCAACCGTAGTAAGTGATGCCATACCAAGTAAAACGTAACCCATGTGAGAAACAGATGAGTAAGCAATCAATTTTTTGAAATCTTTTTGTGCAAGTGCAACAAGTGCACCGTAAACAATATTTATCATTCCGAAAAGAGCAATATACCACATCAATTGGCGTGTGATATCTGGAAAGATTGGATAACTAACGCGAAGAATTCCATAAGTACCCATCTTCAAAAGAACACCGGCTAAAATTACTGAGATTGGTGTTGGTGCTTCAACGTGTGCATCCGGTAACCATGTATGGAACGGGAACATTGGAATTTTTATTGCAAATCCGGCAAACAATGCGATGTATGCAATCAATCTTAAGTTACTTGGATTTAGTGCTGATAAAATTCCATCAGCCGAATAATTAGCAGGGTTCATTAAAGCGATTAAACTGAATGTATGAACTTTACTTCCATCTGTCATTAATTCTGTTGCGCTGAAGTATAACCCGATCATAACTAAAAGAATGAACACACTTCCGAACAATGTATAAATGAAAAACTTTATAGCTGCATATTCTTTTCTTGGTCCGCCCCAAATACCGATTAGGAAGTACATCGGCAGTAACATCAATTCCCAGAAGATGTAGAATAGGAAAAAATCTAGAGAAACAAACACACCCATCATACCGGTATCAAGAAGAAGAAAGAGAGCAAAGTAACCTTTAACGGATTTTTCAATTGTCCAGGATGAAATAGCAGCGATAAAAGAAATGAGAGCAGTTAAGAGTACCATCGGCATACTTAATCCATCAATTCCCAAGAAATAATCTACCTTGACAGTGCCGAGCCATGAAATCCCGCCGATATTGATCCATCTGAATTTTTCTATGAATTGAAATGACTTTTCTTCATAAATACCTCCGCTTGCGTAATTATAGTTTGCAAGAAGGATTACTGCCAGTACAACTTGTAGAGCAGTAATACCAAGCGTTAAGTATTTTATTGATTTGGGTTGTTCTTTTTTCATAAATAAGATTAAGAACATTCCCAGCACCGGAAGAAAAGTTATTAACGAAAGTATCGGAAATCCAATCATAACTACGAACCTTTTTTTATATGATATTCTGAGACCCCGACAAGTCGGGAGTCGAAGAATCTCTAAATCAATTTATTATGAGACTCTTCGCTATGCTCAGAGTTTAAAATCTTAAAACGGTTTAAAGAACATCAACAAAATAATTATTGCAAAAATTACAAAGACAATATATGTCTGAACTTTTCCAGTCTGCAGTCTTCTGAAAGATAATCCTACAAAACCGCTGAAGAACGCTGTAAAGTTTACAAATCCGTCAACGATAAAAGTATCGAACCATCCGCTCATTCTTGAAGCAAATCTTGTTACTGTCGCTGATCCGTTCACAATTCCATCAACAATTTTATTATCGAACCATGCAAGGATTGAACTGAAACTTAATGTACCGGCAATGGCTGTCATATCATAAAGTTCATCAAGGAACCATTTGTTCAAAGAGAAATTGTAAAGAGGTTTAAGCTTCTCTGCAAGTTTATCGGCATTAAGTTTTTTCCATTGATAGAACATGAATGCAATTAAAATTCCTAATCCAGCGACAGCAATGGATAAAAACATAGCCGGGTAATGTGCCCAGTGCATTGTTTCTGTATATTCAACGGAATGAACAACTTCTCCGTGGATTTCTGCTTTAGCTTCTTCAGAACTTGGTTTCATAAAATCATATCGTGTCTCTAACGGTACAACTTGTGCGGGAGTTTTAATCCAATTTTTTATTACCCAACCATCTGCTGCGCCAATTGGATTTGGTGTGTACCAAATAAAAATTGAAAGCACTGCTAGAACAACAAGCGGTGCTACCATTACAAATGGTGATTCATGTGCATGATCATATTTATGATGGTCTCTCGGTTCACCATGAAATGTTAATATTACCACTCGGAACATATAGAATGCAGTCAAGCCCGCAACTGCAAATCCGACAATCGGGATTAACCAGTGACCTGTAAGTTTACCGAATGCAAGAGTACCTGCGAGAATTCCATCTTTACTTAAGAAGCCAGAGAATAGCGGAACTCCAGAAATTGCCAAAGTAGAAATTAAAAATGTGTAATAGGTAACCGGCATTTTCTTTTTCAATCCACCCATATTGCGTATATCTTGTTCGTGGTGCATAGAATGAATAACAGAACCGGATCCTAAAAACAAACATGCTTTGAAAAATGCGTGCGTGACAAGATGGAAGAATGCGAATGCATAAGCACCAACTCCAAGCGACATAACCATATAACCTAACTGAGAAACGGTTGAGTATGCTAAAACTTTTTTAATATCATTTTGCGTGAGAGCAATTGTTGCAGCAACTAGAGATGTGAATGCACCAACAACAGCGATCACTAACATTGCATCTGCAGTAAGCATAACAAAAATTCTAACAACAAGATAAACACCAGCGGCAACCATAGTAGCGGCATGTATTAATGCGCTAACAGGAGTTGGGCCTTCCATAGCATCAGGCAACCAAACATGAAGAGGGAATTGAGCAGATTTACCAACAGCTCCCATAAAAATTAAAATGCCGGCAGCTGTTAACCATGCATTACTTCCAAAAGGAATATTGCCTGCTGCAATCTGTTGATATATAACATCGAATGTAAATGTTTTGTATTGAGTGAAAAGAATAAGTATACCGGCAAACATTCCAATATCTCCGATGCGGTTTACAATAAATGCTTTCTTAGCTGCATCGGATGCAGATTTTTTCTCGTACCAAAAACCAATTAGTAAGTATGATGAAAGACCTACCAATTCCCAGAAGATGTACATCATTAACAAGTTGTGTGTAAGAACTATTCCAAGCATCGAGAAAGTAAAAATTCCAAGATAAGCGAAGTAACGAGTGTAAAGTCTGTCTCCGCGCATGTATTCAATAGAGAAAACATGAACAAGAAAACTTATAATATTTACAACAAGTAGCATCAATACTGTAATGTTATCTATCTTAAATCCAAGTTCTATACTGATTGCGCCTGCAGATGGAGCGTTGCCCATTGTTATCCACGTGAATGCCGCAACTATATCTTTGGTATTGTAAAATGAAAGTTTTGTATAAGCAACAATTATAGAAAGAAGTAATGCTATACCAAGAATTGCAACTTCGAACAGATATAGTTTTGGAATTCTTTTGCCCAATAAAACAACAGTTGTAAATCCAATTAAAGGAAGGAAAAGAATAACAACACAAATATTGATCAGTAAACTTTCGCTCATAACCTATTCTTTTAAGTGATCTATTTCGTCAACATTAACGTTTGAAAATGTTTTATATATATTTAATACAATTGCAAGTGCTATGGCTGCTTCAGCTGCTGCAAGGATAATTACGAACAGAGCAATTACTTGTCCGCCTAAACCGAAATTACCATACTTAGAAAAAGCTATGAAATTAATATTAGCCGAATTAAGTACAAGTTCGATTCCCATTAGAACCATCACGGCATTTTTTCTTGTAACAATTCCGTAAATGCCGAGTGAAAATAAAATTGCGCTTACGATTAAAAAGTGTGTTAATCCTACTTGTATCATATTTTTTTATTTTATAATAGACTAAATTATTCTTTGTCTCTTCTTGCAATAGATGCAGCACCAATCAAAGCGACAAGTAAAAGAATTCCTAACAATTCAAAAATTAAAACGTAATCTGTTAATAATAAATGACCAATATCCTTAGTTGTTGTTAGTGGTGTTACTGATGGTTCAGATTTCCATTCCGTCCAGACCATAACAGCAACTACAGCGCCCATAAAAATTCCGGTTGCAATTGCTGCAGGCAGCATATGAATAGTCCCGGTACGAATCTCAACATTTGTAATTTTATTAGTAAGCATTACACCGAATAACAGCAAAATTAAAATACCACCGACGTAAATCAGTATTTGTGAGATTGCAATAAAATCTGCACCAAGTAAAACATAAATTCCCGCGACACCAAAGAATGTAAATAGTAAATAAAAAGCAGAGTGCACAATATTTCTTGTTGTAACTACAAATAATGCAGATAACAAAGTAATGGCTGCGAATATGTAAAAGATGATGTCGTAAAAATTCATTGAGTCAATTCTCTAAAATATTTACTCAGGTTTATTTTCAGTTTGTGCCGGAGTTTCCGGTTTTGGTTTTGCTGCAGCGGCAGCTTTTTCAGCCTGGAGTTTCTCATAATTTATTTTTTTCTGTGCAGCTTCTTCATCAGTTAATGTTGCAAACTTGTAAAGAAAATTACTCCTTTCATATTCGGCAAACTCATAAACATCTGTCATGTAAATGCATTCAGTAGGGCAAGGGAAAACACATAATTGGCAATAACAGCATTTTGCGATATCAATATTAAATTTTGTAACCCATAGAGCTTTCTTTTTACCGTTTGAAGTAATACCTAAATCTTCACCGGGAATACTTTTGACGGTTTCAATTTCGATACAACTTACAGGACAAGCTCTTGAACATTGATCGCATCCAATACAGTCATCCATATTAACATATAATCTGTTTCTAACACGGTCGGGCAATTTAACTTTTACATCTGGGTACTGAATAGTAACAGCTGGTGTAAATAAATGCTTGAAAGTAACCTTCATTCCAACTAGAACGGTAAAGATACCATCAAACGTATTTTTGAGATATTGTTTCATCAGTTTATATTAAAGAAATAATTCCAATTATAATTAAGTTTATGAATGCGAAAGGAATTAAATATTTCCAGCAAACAGTCATTAGTTGATCAACACGTAAACGGGGAAGTGTCCAACGTAACCACATCTGTACAAAAACTAAAGTTAATCCTTTTGCAATGAACCAGAATCCTTGTTCAAACGGAACAAGCCACTGAGCTCCAATTGAATTACCTAGATAACCAATTGGTGATTGGTAGCCACCAAAGAATAAGATTGCAATTATTGCAGAGACAGCAAACATATTTCCATATTCAGCAAGCATGAACATTCCCCATTTCATTCCGCAATATTCTGTAAAATATCCGGCAACTAATTCAGATTCAGCTTCAGGAATGTCGAACGGTACCCGATTAACTTCTGCGAGAGTACTAGTAAAGATGATTAATGCACCTACAATCATGAAAGGGATCAATAAAAATTTCGACAAGCCGAAGATCGCTCCACCGAAAATGTTCCAATTCCAAAAAGAAGAAGTTTGCATCTGGCTTATTTTATCTAAACTTAATGTTCCAGTGAGCATTACCATTGAAAGTACTATCAAGGCAGTTGGAATTTCATAACTAATAATTTGTGCAGCTGCGCGCATTGCACCAAGTAAAGAATATTTATTATTTGCAGACCAGCCGGCCATTAAAATACCAGCTACTACTAGACTTGAAATTGCAAGTACATAAAATAATCCTATCTCAACTTCACTACCCAGTAATTTGCTTGAGAATGGAATAACTGCATAAGCTGCAAAGCTGCCAGTAAAAACAAGAACTGGTGCTATATTATATAGAGTTTTATCAGCATCCGTAGCAATAATATCTTCTTTCTGTAACATCTTCATTAAATCAGCCACTGTTTGAAGCCAGCCATGCCAGCCGGTACGCATTGGTCCTAATCTATCTTGCATGTGAGCGGAAACTTTTCTTTCCAACCAAATACCAAATAATGCGAAGACAAGAATTATGGTTAATGGAACTACTGCAACAAGTAATCCTGCTAAGATTTCATTACCAATTAAGTCGTAAAGGAATTGATACATTATCTATCTATTTCTCCTAATACAATATCTAAACTTCCGAGAATTGCAATAACATCAGCAACTAAATGACCTTTACACAATTCTCCCATCAGTTCAAGATTTACAAATGATGGTGCCCGAACCTTAACTCTGAATGGATTCAAATTGCCATCGCTGATAATAAAATATCCTAACTCACCACGAGGATTTTCAACGCGTGAATAAACTGTTCCTTTAGGAGGTTTTATTCTTTTAGGAATTGCTGAATGAACATCTCCTTCAGGAATTTTATCAATAGCTTGTTCGATAATTCGTAAGCTTTGTTCCATCTCAAGAACTCGAACATAATAACGATCCCAGCAATCGCCTACAGTTCCAACAAGACCTTTACCGGTTGGAATCTCAAAATCAAATCTATTATAAATTGAATATGGATCTTCTTTACGAACATCGAATGGTAAACCACTTCCACGAAGTACCGGACCACTAGCACCAAAATTAATTGCTGTATCAACTGGGAGAATACCAATATTTGCAGTTCTCTCAATAAAAATTTTATTGAATGTAAGTAGGTTATTCAACTCAACAATTGTTGGACGAAAATGAATAATGAATTCTTTAGTTTTTCTTACAAAGTCAGGATGTATGTCGTGTGATAATCCGCCAATCCACATATAATTGTAAAGCATTCTGGCGCCACATGTCATCTCAAAGAGACTTAAAATATATTCACGATCACGGAAGAGATAAAGGAAAGGTGTTAAAGCGCCAATGTCTGCACCATTAGTCGCGATTGCAACCAAATGTGATGCAATTCTTTGCAACTCTGCCATAATAACACGAATGTACTCGACACGCTCTGGTATCTGAATCCCAAGTAATTTTTCAACAGTAGTAACATAACCAAAATTATTTCCCATAGCAGCCAGATAATCTAATCTATCGGTGTATGGAATAACTTGAGGATAAGTCATTGCTTCTGCATGTTTTTCGAAACATCTATGTAAATAACCTATATGAGGTTTTACACCTAAAATTAGTTCCCCTTCAATGTCTAGCTCAAGTCTCAAAACACCATGCGTTGAAGGATGTTGGGGACCCATATTAAGAACCATTGTTTCTGTCTTTAAAGCCATATCAGTAAGGAACCTTCATACCTTTATAAAATTCCGGATTCTTGTAATCTTTTCTTAGAGGATAACCTGCTTCCCAGTCATAAGGCATTAATATTCTTCTTAAATCTGGATGATTCAGAAAAATGATCCCAAACATGTCGTATGCCTCACGCTCATGCCAATCGGAAGTTCTCCAAACATTATAAACAGATTCAACTTGTGGATTTTCCCTTGGAGTAGAAACCTTCAATGTGATTTTATGTTTCAAATTTGTCGAATGTAAATGATAGTAAACACTTAAAGTACCACCACTTATCATATCAGTTCCGTCTTCATCTTTAACTTTAGTTCCATTAGCATCATCAACTCCAGAAAGAACCATAAGACTATCAAATTTGAGTGCTACATTATCCCGTAAAAATAATCCGACTTTGCTAATCTGTGTAGGATCAACTGCAATAATGGGTTCTGTTGGTGTTTCTTTATCAATACCTAAAATAACATCGGCAAACTCAGTCTTTAATAATTCAAAGATTTCTTCAGGATTTTTCATGCAATTTTCTTTCTTAAGGATTCGTTACGAATTTTTTCTTGTAATTTGAGCAAGCCTTCTAATAATGCTTCAGGTCTAGGTGGGCAACCGGGCACATAAACATCAACCGGGATCACGCGATCAATTCCTTTTAATACATGATAACCGTGTTCCCAATAAGGTCCTCCACAATTAGCACAACTACCCATAGAAATAATATATTTAGGATCAGGCATTTGTTCGTATAATCTTTTAATTCTGGTAGCCATTTTTAATGTAACGGTACCGGAAATTATAATTGCATCAGCTTGTCGTGGAGTGTTTCTGGGGATGACACCAAAGCGATCAAAATCATAGTGTGAAGCGGAAGTAGCCATCATTTCAATGGCGCAACAAGCAAGACCAAAACCAAGTTGCCAAATTGATGAAAGTCTTGCCCAGTTCATTAAATCATCTACTTTAGCTATAACGATATTGCCGTCTGAAAACTCTTTATCTAATAAACCCATGAATATTCTCTTTCCGTAATTAAGATTTCGGTTTTAATATTTCATCTAACTTTGGTGGTTTGGGATATGGACGCGCCCATTCCAAATCTCCTTTTCGCCATTCATAAACCATACCTAAACCCAATACTAATAGAAATATTATTCCGACTAAAAAACCATAAATACCATATTCTTTATAAGTAAGTGCCCAAGGAAAAAGTAAAACGACTTCAACATCAAAGATGAGGAAAATTAGGGCTACAACATAAAATCTGATGTTAAATTTTACCCAGGGCGAACCTTGAGGGTTTTCGCCACATTCATAGGTTAAATATTTTTCACGTGTAGGTCTATTTGGGCTTAAAAGTTTTGATATGATGAAGACTGCAACCACAAAAATGATTGCAAGCATAATAAAGATCAGAATTTTTCCGAATTCGGTAAGCATCAAGTTTCAAAAAATGTTGCGTGCAAAATAGCACATCCAAGTATTTTTGTCAAGAAACTGTAAAAGATTTCATTCAGATGATAAAAATTTTTATGAATTTTTTTTTAATTAAATTAGTATTAGTTACAAAAGAGAAATATTGAAAATGAAAAGACAAAATTTATTTATTATTTCACTTGTTTTATGCGGGATCGAACTTTTTGCACAGTCACCCGGACAAAAATGGGAAAGTGTATATGATTCTAAAGAACAGGTAGTTTATGTTGATACATCAAGCATTAAGCAATTCGAGAATCAGATTTCAGTTTTAAGTATTACTGCATATAAGCAACCTCAATTAATAGCTTCATTGAATAAGGAAGCTGCGAGTGTAAAATCACAAATATTATTCAATGCAGCTTCAAAGAAGTATTCTGTTATTGGTATTCTTTACTATGATAAAGATCTAAAAATACTTGGGGAAACATCCTTGCCTGGATTTACATCTGGAAGTGAAAATTTTTCTATTCCATTAGAAGGTAATGAAGTTATGACTGCTGTATTTAATAAATCAGTTGAATACTTAAAAAGCGGAGTTGCAGTAATTGAGCAAAAAGATTTTTCAAAAAACAGTGATAAAAATAAAGAGTTGTCAAATGCGGAATTACAAAAAAATAAATTATTTGAGAATCAGTTAAATACATCAGCACAAGATTCGATCAATGCAAAAGACAGAATTGCGTTGTTCTTGAGCAAGAAAGATTCAATGCAAAGATTAGAACAAGCAAAAATCAATATTCCTCCCTCAAATGGAAGAACAAAACTAAACACAAACTTGAAAACTCCGGTTACATCTAAGAAAAGTGAAACAATCTCTAAACAGGAAAATGAAAGCGGAAGTGAAACAAATCCCAAAAGCACAATCTTTAAGGAAGGAACAAAATATTCATTCCAGGTTTCATCATGGAGAAATAAATCAAAAGCCGAAAGTGAAGTCGCTAAATTAAAATCCGAAAGTCATAATGCTTTTATTACTGATGGTTATATTAAAGGTGCAACATGGTACCGTGTTCGAATCGGATATTTTAATTCCCTCGAAGAAACTGAAGAGTACATGAAAAAGGTAAAATAATTTTTTGTAAGGAATTACTCTTCTTTTCGTCTAAACTATTAATCCAAATAATAAGAAAGGCTTGCAATGAAAAAGAATATAATTTTCTTCTCGTTGTTGATTCTTATAACAAGCATAATTAGCTATGCTCAGCAAAATATAAAACCCAATAATTCGAAAGGGAAAGAAATGAACGTTAAAGTTCAAAAGACTGATAAAGAATGGAAAGAATCATTAACTCCGGAACAATATCAAATATTAAGAGAGAAGGGAACTGAAAGACCCTTTACAGGAAAATACTGGAACTTTGATGAAAAAGGTACTTACCGTTGTGCCGCTTGCGGACAAGTTCTATTTGATTCCGACACAAAATTTGATGCTGATTGCGGATGGCCTAGTTTTTCTGATGTTGTTAATAATAAGAACGTAATTTTGAAAGATGATTACACTCTTGGCATGCACAGAATCGAAGTTATGTGCAGTAATTGCGGCGGACACTTAGGACATGTTTTTGATGATGGACCAAAACCGACGGGTCAACGTTATTGTATCAATTCTGCTTCGATAGAGTTTGAGAAAAAAGAAAAATGATGTGTATAAATAAATGTATCGTTGGGGAAAATATTTTCCATTATGTTGCAACAAAAAAAAAGAGTGGACATGAAAAATATTTTGTTTGCGTTGTTCTGTCTCATGTTTGTATGCACAAATAATGCTCAGGTAAAAAACCCGAATCTTAATGCAATGATTTCAACAGAATATTCATTTGCATCTACTGCTGCAGAAATTGGGACTAGAGATGCATTTTTAAAATTTGTTGCTGACGATGGAATTATTTTTAGACCTAATGCTGTTAATGGAAAAACATTTCTAGGCAATGCACCCAAAAGACCAGGCTTACTCAGTTGGTATCCAACATTTGCCGGTATTTCGCGAGATGGGGACATGGGATTTACTACCGGTCCGGCTGA
>Ga0209514_10002555_pt1 | contig 27907 bp, 27 predicted proteins | sample Subgrocontami58m_FD_187452 | JGI IMG/M metagenome (GOLD analysis project Ga0209514, IMG submission 187452) | Subsurface groundwater microbial communities from S. Glens Falls, New York, USA - GMW37 contaminated, 5.8 m (SPAdes) (version 3) | ecosystem: Environmental > Aquatic > Deep subsurface >...
AAGGGAAAGCGCTCTTTGAGGGCTGAGGGCTGAGGGCTGAGGGCTGAGGGCTGAGGGCTGAGCGTCAAGGTTCGTCGCGAGTTCCCTGAGGCGTCCATGGCCCGCAACGCGCGACGCGCGTCAGCGCTGTCCACCCTCCCCGCATCACGCCGTCTCTTCGGATGACCGTCTCGGCGTACCGGCTGCACGTCGGCGTGAAGCGGCAGCGCAGCCCGATGCGCGCCGCGGACGGCGACAGCGCACGCTGATAGACGTGAAGGAAAACGATCGCCGCCGTCTGCGCGTTCAGCACGAGCAGGCACGCGACGAGGACGGCGAGCGATCTAGAGACGATCCGCGTAGTCGCTGAGTCCCGGGATGATGAGGCGCCCGCCGTTGACGCCTTTCAGGATCGCGACGACGTGCAGCGCCAGGACGCCGATCCAGCCGAAGACGAGAAAGATGCTGAGCACGCATCCGAGCCCGAGCGTCGCCAGGCTGACAATGCTCGTGATCATGATGTAGCCGAAGAGCAGGATGAGCTCGGCAATCATGAGGACGAGGCCGTGCTTCGCGTGCCACTGCACCTCGGGGTCCTGTTTGTCGAGCAACAGCGGCACCAGCGCGAGCGGCCACAGGTAGGCGAGCACGATCATGACGCCGCGGTTGGGCGACGACCCGACGTCCGGCATGTGTGGGCGAGTGTACGATATTCTTCAGGATATGCAAGTTGAGCACACGTCCGTCCTCGAGGCCCTGAAGGTCGTCCGGGATCCCGATCTCAACCGCGACATCGTCAGCCTCGGATTCATCAAAGATCTGAAGATCGAGGGGGGGCGTGTCGCCTTCACGATCGAGCTCACGACGCCGGCGTGCCCGGTGAAGGACCAGATGCGCGATCAGTCGCGCGCCGCGGTGATGCAGGTGCCGGGCGTGAGCGCGGTCGACGTGCACATGACCGCGCGCGTGCGCGAGGCCGTCGGCGCCGACGGCACGCGGCAGTCCGTGCCCGGCGTCAAGAACGTCATCGCCGTCGGCGCGGGCAAAGGCGGCGTCGGGAAGACGACCGTGGCGGTGAACCTCGCGATCGCGCTCGCCAGGTGCGGCAGCAAGGTCGGCATCATCGACGCGGACATGTACGGCCCGAACGTGCCGATCATGCTCGGCATGAAGACGGAGCTCATCACGGACGGCCAGAAAATCGTGCCGGCGGAGAAGTACGGCCTGCAGGTCATCTCGATGGGCTTTCTGACGGGAGATGATGCGCCGATCATCTGGCGCGGTCCGATGCTGCACGGCGCGCTCCAGCAGTTCTTCCGCGAAGTGGCGTGGACGAATCTCGACTATCTCGTCATCGACCTGCCGCCGGGCACGGGCGACGTCGTGCTCAGCCTCAGCCAGACCGTGCCGGTCGCCGGCGCGATCGTCGTCACGACGCCGCAGCAGGTGTCGCTGGCCGACACGCGGCGCGCCGTCGCGATGTACAAGAAGCTGAACATCCCGACGCTCGGCATCATCGAGAACATGAGCTACTTCGTCTGCACGAACTGCCATCACGAGGCCGACATCTTCGGCCACGGCGGCGGCGAGCAGATGGCCGCCGATCTCGGCATCCCGTTCGTCGGACGGTTGCCGATCTACCAGCCCATTCGCGAAGGCAGCGACTCGGGCGTCCCGCTGATGATCAGCGAGCCGGACTCTCCGGCGGGCCGCGCCTTCATCGCGGCGGCGGAGCGGACGGCGGCGCAGGTGTCGATTGCCAGCTACAACCGGCCCACGATTCAGCTCACGGTGGTCAAGTGACACACGAACAGGGGCTAGGGGCTGGGGGCTGGGGGCTAGCCGTCGTGCTGGCGCTTGTCAGCGCGTGCGCGCCGGCGCCGCAAACATCGAAGACGCCGGCGGAGGGCAGCGAGATGAGCCGCAGCATCATCGATCCGTACCTGAAGATCCAGGCGGCGCTCTCCGACGACAGCACCGGCGAGATCCACGCCAACGCCGGCTCCATCGTGACCGCGGCGACCGCGCTCGGCGCGCCGGCGATGAAGATCGACACGGCCGCGCTGCAGCTCGCGGCGGCGGCCGAGGCGGCGCCGCCGGACATCCAGGCGGTACGCGAGAAATTCGGCGCGCTCAGCGAGGCCATCGACACCTACATGACCGGCCTGCACCTGGTTCCGCCGGAGGGCGTGAAGGTCGCGTTCTGCCCGATGGCGCTCAAGCCGTGGATGCAGGAAGGCTCGACGCTCGCCAATCCGTATTATGGAAAAGGGATGCCGACCTGCGGCAGCTTCCGGTGAACATCTCCTTCACGAAGCACACGCTCGCCAACGGGCTCGACGTCCTGATCCACGAAGACCACGCGTGCCCGATCGTCGCCGTGAACCTCTGGTACCACGTCGGCTCGAAGAACGAGCGGCCCGGACACACCGGTTTCGCGCATCTGTTCGAGCACCTGATGTTCGAGGGCTCCGAGCACCACGACCACGGCTACTTTCAACCGCTGCAGGGTGCGGGGGCGACGCTGAACGGATCGACCAACGCCGATCGCACGAACTACTGGGAAGTGGTGCCGTCCGGCGCGCTCGAGCTCGCGCTGTGGATGGAATCCGACCGGATGGGCTGCCTGCTGCCGGCGCTCACCGAGGCGAAGTTCTCGAACCAGCGTGACGTCGTCCTCAACGAGCGGCGTCAGAACTACGAGAACCGGCCGTACGGGCTGGCGCCGATGGCGCTGCTGGCCGCCCTGTATCCGCCCGATCATCCCTATCACTGGACGACGATTGGGGAGATCGCCGACCTGGAGGCGGTCGGTCTCGACGAGGTCCACGCGTTCTTCCGCCGCTACTATCACCCCGGGAACGCGTCGATCGCGCTGGCCGGCGACGTCGACGCCGGCGAGGCGCTCGCCCTGGTGGACCAGTACTTCGGCGAGATCGACGAGGGCGAACCCATCGAGCCGGTGCGCGCGTCGGCGTCGCTGCCCGGACAGGTGCGGATCTATTTCGAGGATCGGGTCGAGCTGCCGCGGTTGTACCTGACGTGGCACACGCCGGCGATGTTCGCCGAGGGCGACGCGGATCTCGATCTCGCCACCGACCTTCTTGCCAACGGCAAGGCCTCGCGGTTGTACCGGCGGCTGGTCTTCGACGAGCGGCTGGCCACCGACGTCTCCGCCTCGCAGAACTCGCGCGAGATGACGGGGTACGCGCAGGTGACGGCGACCGCCGCGCCGGGCCACACGCTCGCCGAGCTCGAGCGCGCCATTCTCGACGAAATCGCGCGGCTCGCGGCCGACGGTCCGACCGACGAGGAAATCGAGCGCGGGCGCGTCCAGGCCGAAGCCCAGTTCATGTACCGGCTGCAGACGGTCGGCGGCTTCGGCGGCAAGTCGGATCAGCTGAACGCGTACAACGTGTTTCTGAAGGACCCGGCGTACTTCGATCGCGATCTCGCGCGCTACCAGGTCGTCACGCACGCGTCGCTGCAGCGGGCGGCCGCCCGCTATCTCGACCCCGCGCGGCGGGTCACGCTCAGCATCGTGCCGCAGGGCCGGGTGGCGCTGGCCGCTCCGGACTCGACCTCGGCGGTGGTCTCGTGAGCCGAACGGTGAAGGTGGATCGGAGCCACCTGCCCCAACCCGCGGCGACGCGCACGCTGGCCTTCCCCTCGATCGACAAGTCCACGCTGCAGAACGGCCTGCGCGTCTGGACCGTGCATCACGCGCAGGTGCCGCTCGTGGCGTTCACGCTGCTCGTCCGCCGCGGCGCCTCGTCCGACCCTGCCGGCCAGGACGGCCTCGCCGCGTTCACCGCCGACATGCTCGACGAGGGCAGCGGCGATCGGTCGGCGATCGAGATGCACGAGGCGCTGGCGAAACTGGGCGCGCAGTTCGACACCGACATCGGCTCGGACGCGACGGTGGCCAGCGTCACGGTGCTCAGCCGCTTCGCCGCGCGCGCGCTCGCGATCCTCTCCGACATGGTCGCGCGGCCCGCGCTCAGAGAAACCGATGTCGCCCGCGTCCGCCAGCTGCGGCTGCACCGCCTCACGCAGATGAAGGACATGCCCGCGGCTGTCGCGGACCGCGCGTTTCTCAGGCTCCTGTACGGCGAGCATCCCTACGGCCATTCGCCCATCGGCAGCGAGGCGTCGCTGACCGCGCTGACCGCGGACGATGTGCGCGCGTTTCACGCGCGCGCCATCCGGCCGTCGGCGGCCACGCTGATTGCGGTCGGCGACTGTGATCACGCCGGGATGGCGCGTCTCGCGGCCGAGGCGTTCGGGGACTGGACCGGACCGGGTGACGCGGAAGTGGCGGCCGGCGGACCGCTGTCGCCGTCCACGAGCCTCAACGTCGTGCCGCGTCCGGGCGCGCCGCAGTCGGAGTTGCGCATCGGCCAGATCGCCGTGGGCCGCGACACGCCCGACTACCACCCGCTGGTCGTCGCCAACACGATCCTCGGCGGTCAGTTCGTCAGCCGTATCAACCTGAACCTGCGGGAAGACAAGGGACTCACCTACAGCGCGCGCACGGCCTTCGAGTTCCGCCGCATGGCCGGACCGTTCGTCCTGCAGGCGAGCGTCCAGACGACAGGAACCGCGCGGGCCGTGGAAGAATCGATCGACGAGATTGCCGGTATCCGGGGGCCGCGGCCCGTCACCGCCGAGGAGCTGGCGCTCGGGATCGCCGCGCTGACGCGCGGTTACGCGCGCAGCTTCGAAACCGCGGAGCAGATCGGCCGTGCCGCTCTCCAGCTCGCGCTGTACGACCTGCCGGACGACTACTTCGAGCAGTTCGTGCCGCGGATCGAGCAGGTCACGAGCGACGAGGTGTCGCGCGTCATGTCGCGCCATCTCGATCCGGCCCGCCTGACGACGCTCGTCGTCGGAGATGTGGACGCCATCGGTCCGGAGCTCGGCCGCCTCGGTCTGGGCGATCTCGTCGTCCTCTCGCCAGACGCCTTCTGATATAGACTCCGAGGCAATTCCCCGACTCTCATGAAGGCCATCAGGTTCCACCAGCATGGCGGTCCGGAGGTCCTGCGGTACGAGGACGCGCCGGAGCCCGAGCTCGCGTCGGGCGAGGTGCTCGTGCGGGTTCGCGCGTGCGCGCTGAATCATCTGGACCTGTGGGAACGGCGCGGTCTGCCGAACGTGCGGATCCCGATGCCGCACATCTCGGGCAGCGACGTCGCCGGCGAGATCGTCGCGTCGGCGGCGCCCGACGTCGCCATCGGACGGCGGGTGATGCTGCAGCCCGGCGTGAGCTGCGGCCGCTGCGCGGCCTGCCTGTCCGGGAAAGACAACGAGTGCCCGCATTACGAGGTGCTCGGCTACCTCCACCATCCGGGCGGCTGCGCGGAGCTCGTGAAGGTGCCGGTCCAGAACCTCGTGTCGATCCCGGACGACATCGACTTCGTGCAGGCGGCCGCGTTTCCGCTGACGTTCCTCACGGCGTGGCACATGCTGATGACGCGCGCCCGGCTGCAGCGGGGTGAGGACGTGCTGGTTCTGGCCGCCGGCTCCGGGGTCGGGCAGGCGGCGATCCAGATTGCGTTCCTGCACGGCGCGCGCGTGTTCGCGACCGCCGGGTCGGAGGAGAAGCTGGAGCGGGCGCAGGCGCTCGGCGCCTACGAGGTGATCCACCACCACAAGCAGGACATCTCGGAGGAGATCAGGCGATTGACGAACCGCCGCGGCGTCGATGTTGTCATAGAGCATGTCGGCGAGGCGACGTGGACGAAAAGCGTCCGCGCCCTGGCCTGGGGCGGACGCCTCGTCACCTGCGGCGCCACCACCGGCGCCCACGGCGAGCTCAACCTGACGGCCCTCTTCGCCCGGCAGTTGACGATCCTGGGCTCCTACATGGGCACGAAAGGCGAGCTGATGCGCGCGGCGCGCTTCTTCTTCGCGGGTCAGCTCAAGCCGGTCGTCGATCGCACGTTCCCGCTCGAGGAGGCCGCGGCGGCGCAGCAGCACATGGAAGCATCAGGACAGTTCGGGAAAATCGTGCTCCACGTGCCATGAGCCTCCAACGCGTCGGCGTCAGCCTCTTCACGCTGATCGCGGTCGTCAGCATCCTGCTGGCGGCGGCGACCATCTGGCTCTTCGTCACCAATCCGGTCACCGTTGCCAACGCCGTCAACGAAGGCGAGATCACGCCGCTCGTCAGCAGCCTCGCGCAGGCGATCTACGCCGCGCTCCGCGGGCTGCTGAAATACTTGTAGGGATTCGGGATTCGGGATTCGGGATTAGGGGTTCGGCAGTAGAGCTTTCTTGAGAAACCTCGTCAGAATCCAGCCGTCCACGAACTTGAACGGCGCCTTGCCGCTGCTGTAGTGGCCGCACCCAAGGACCGCGACCTCGTGCGGCACCTGCAGGTCGCGAAACGCCCGCACCAGGTCCTCCGACAGGTCCACCGGGAACGTCAGGTCGTAGCGCGCGTAGACGAGCAGCGTCTGCCGGTTGCGCAGGCGATCGAGATACCAGCGCGGGCTGATCGGTTTCCACAACGAGCGCAGCAGGTCCAGCTCGATATGTCCGTCGAGCCCCTCGCGCACGTGGCGCGTCGACAGGCCCCGCCAGACGACGTCGGCGAAGTGGGGCGAGATGTGATTGAGCGCCTCCGCCTTGATGAGCGGTTCGTGCGCGGCGGTGAGCAGCGCCAGGCACGACCCGAGGCTCGTGCCGAGAATGCCGATGCGATCGTAGCCCTGCATCGCGAGCCACGCGATCGCGCGCCGCGCGTCCAGCACTGCCTGGCGGCAGACCTGCACGGTCCGCGCGACGTTGGCGCTGACGATGTAATCGGCGCGATGGAGCTCGGGCGGCATGCGCCGATCGTGATAGGGCAGGCTCAGACGGAGCGCGCTCAGACCGTTCCACGCGAGCAGACGGCAGAGACCGACGTGCCCGCCGGGATCGGCGTTCCACTGCGGCAACACGAGTACCGCCGCCCGGCTGAAGCCTGGCGCCAGGTTGCCTCGCGCGACGTTGGTGCTCGGGTGGGTGACGTCGGTATCCGTGGGGTGAGGCTTCAGCCGAGCCGGGAAGTACCGGCAGTACACGGTGTTGTTCGCGTCGTGGGGTGTGACGAGCGCGCTGGGAAACGTCAGCACATCGCCGTCCGGGGCAGCCTGCAACGCGTAGTCGGTCGTCGGCGGCGGCGTAAAGAACGCATCCGTGTCCGCCATCACCTCCGACACCCAGTCGCCCATCACCTGCGCGGGCGACGCGTCCGGGCGGTGACCGTTCTGCGGAATCCACTCGAGTCCCCAGTCGAACGGGCGGACGACGCGATCCGTGGTGACCGACGCGAGCCGGCGCTCCCACGCATGGAAGAAAGCTTGAAGCATTTGTCTCATGCTATACTGCCTGCCTCATGCGCTTCACCTCCGACGCTCGAAAGTGCAGCGGCCGAAAGCGGGCCGGCCGTGCCGGGGAGTGTGTGCTCGAGCGCTGATTACCAGTCACGAGCGAGCGACCTGCTGCCGACCGGCCCAAAACCGCGTCGGCTTTTTTTTTGGAACACGAAGGACACGAAGATGACGATCGATGTTGGCATCCTCGGCGCGACCGGCATGGTCGGCCAGCAATTCATCGCGCTGCTCGCGAATCATCCGTGGTTCAAGGTGGCGTGGCTCGGCGCCAGCGAGCGCTCCGCGGGGAAGACCTACCGCGAGGCGACGTCCTGGCGCCTGCCGGCGCTGCTGCCAGACGAGGTCGCGCGACTCGGCGTCGACGCCGCCACGCCGGGCCGCGCCCCCAAGCTCGTCTTTTCCGGTCTCGACTCCTCGGTCGCCGGCGAGGTCGAGGGCGAGTTCGCACAGGCCGGCCACATCATCGTCAGCAACTCGCGCAATTACCGGATGGACGCGGACGTGCCGCTGCTGATTCCAGAAATCAACGCCGACCATCTCGCCCTGCTGAAGACCCAGGCGTCCGCGCGCGGCTGGAAAGGATGCGTCGTCACCAATCCGAACTGCGTCGTCGTGGTCTATGCGATGGCGCTCGCGCCGCTGCGGCAGTTCGGGCTGAAGCAGTCGATTATCACGACACTGCAGGCCATTTCCGGCGCCGGGTATCCGGGGGTGCCGTCGTGGGACATCCTCGCCAACGTCATTCCGTTCATTGGCGGCGGCGAGGAGGAGAAGATCGAGACCGAGACGAACAAGATTCTTGGCGCGCTGAAGAACGGGGTCGTTGAGAACCATCCGGTGACGGTCAGCGCCGCGGTCACGCGCGTGCCGGTGCACAACGGGCACACGGGATCGATTTCGGTTGCGCTCGAGCAGCGGCCGGACGCCGAGGCGATGGTCGCCGCGTGGAATACCTTCCGCGGCAAGCCGCAGGATCTCGGTCTGCCGTCGGCGCCGCCGCAGCCGATCGTGTACCTCACCGAGCCCAACCGGCCGCAGCCGGCGCTCGACGCCAACCGCGACGGCGGCATGACCGTGACGGTCGGGCGGCTGCGCCGCTGCCCCGTGCTCGACTACAAGTTCGTCGCCCTCGGCCACAACACCATCCGCGGCGCGGCCGGCGCCGCGATTCTGAACGCCGAGCTGATGCACCGCGAGGGGCTGCTATGAACCACCCATTCGGTAGCAGCCCATTCGGTAGCAGCCCATTCGGTAGCAGCCCATTCGGTAGTGTCCGGCTTCAGCCGGACGGCCGCGACCCAGACGGTAGTGTCCGGCTTCAGCCGGACGGCAGCGACGGTCCGCCTGAAGGCGGACACCACAGAAGCGCGGTGTCGCGATGAGCGTGGCCATGAAATTCGGCGGCACGTCGGTCGCCGATCCCGACGCGATCAAACGGCTCATCGGCATCGTCCGCAACCAGGTGCAGACGAGGAGCGACGGCGGCGCGGCGCCCGTGGTGGTCGTGTCGGCGCTCGCCGGCGTCACCGACACGCTGGTCGCTGTTGCCCAGCTCGCCGAGGACGGGGAGTCGGCGCGCGCGGCGTCGGAGCTGCAGGGGCTGCTGGAGCGGCATCTGGCTGTCGCCACGGCGATCACGAGCAAGAGCCGGACGCGCGTGCTCGCCGAGGTGCGTCGGGAGTTCGACGAGCTGATCGGCCTGGTTCACGCGCTGGCCGTGCTCCGTGAAGTGTCGCCGCGATCGCGCGACGCGGTGCTGGCCGTCGGCGAGCTCGTGAGCAGCCGCATCGTCGCGGCGGCGCTGGCGGATCACCGCGTGCCGAGCCTCTGGGTCGACGCGCGCACGGTGCTGATTACAGACACCGAACACACGGCTGCCGTGCCCAACATGATGGAGACGTGCGCGCGCGCGCGCGAGCATGTGGCGCCCGCGATCGACGCGGGCACGGTCGCCGTACTCGGCGGCTTCATCGGCGCCACGGCGAACGGCGTCACGTCGACGCTGGGACGCGGGGGTTCGGATTATTCGGCCGCGGTTTTCGGCGCGTGCCTCGGCGTGGATGAAATCCAGATCTGGACCGATGTGGACGGCATGCTCACGGCCGATCCGCGCATCGTCCCGACGCCGCGCGTCGTGCCGCAGATGTCGTTCGCCGAAGCGTCCGAGCTGGCGTACTTCGGCGCAAAGGTGCTGCATCCGAGCACGATTCTGCCGGCGGTCGGCCAGAACATTCCGGTGCGGATTCTCAACGCGCGCCGGCCCGAGATGCCGGGCACGATGATCACCGCGGAGGGGCGCCCGGCGGAGGGCCAGCTGACCGCGCTCGCCTGCAAGCGCGATGTCACGGTGGTTGACATCACCTCGACGCGTATGCTCGGGGCGCACGGCTTCCTGCGCCGGCTGTTCGAAGTGTTCGAGCGCTTCAAAACGGCCGTCGACGTGGTGACGACCTCGGAAGTCAGCGTGTCGGTGACGGTGGACGACACGCGGCGGCTCGAGGCGATTGTCGACAACCTCCGGAACTTCGCCGAGGTCAGCTGCGAGCGCGAGATGGCGATCATCTGCGCCGTGGGCGAGAATCTGCGGTCGGATCCGACGCTGTTCGGCCGGGCGGTGACGGCGCTCGACCGCGTGCCGCTGCGTCTGGTGTCCCAGGCCGCCTCGCGGCGCAACATCACGTTCGTGCTGCGCAACGCGGACGTCCCGCATGCGATGACGCGGCTGCACGAGCAGTTTTTTGGACGACAATAAGCCGCGGGCGATCATGGAAGCCGGATGCGTATCCTGTTAGTCGGCCACGGGAAGATGGGGCAGCTCGTCGGCGAGCTGGCGGGTCAGTACGGGTGCGAGGTGGCGGGTGTCATCGATCCCGCGTCGCCGCTCCACGGCGGCGGCCCGGACGCCGAGCGCTGGGCCGGCGTCGACGTCGCGATCGACTTTTCGACCCCCGACTCGGTGGCCGGCAACGTGGCTGCGCTGGCGCGTCGCGGGATCAGCCTCGTTGTTGGCACCACGGGCTGGTCGCAGCATGAAGGCGCGCTGCGGCAGGTCGTGGCCGATGCCGGTGTCGGGATCGTCGCCGCCCCGAACTTCTCGACCGGCGTCGTGCTCTTCGAGGCCATCGTCGCGCACGCGGCGAAGCTGTTCGCCTCGCAGGCCGAGTTCGGCGCCTTCCTGCACGAAGCGCATCACGCCGCGAAGAAGGACGCTCCCTCCGGTACGGCGCTGCTGCTGAAGCGCGCGATGGAGCAGGCCGGGTTCCCGCGGCCGATCGACGTGTCGGCGACGCGCGCGGGGTTCATTCCCGGCACGCATACGATCGGATTCGACGGTCCCGCGGAAACGATCACGCTCTCGCACGCGGCGCGCGATCGGACGGCCTTCGCGCGAGGCGCGCTGACGGCGGCGCGGTGGGTTCAGGGGAAGCGCGGCTGGTTCACAATGCGGGACGTGCTCGGGGTCGGGTAGGTCGGGTAGGTCGGGTGGGTCGGGTGGGTCGGGTAGGCGGGCTGGGCAGTCGTAGCGCAGGCCTTCAGGCCTGCTGGAGGCGACATGAGAACGCCGTTTACAGGAGTCGGGACCGCGCTGGTCACGCCGTTCACGAAAAGCGGCCAGCTCGACGAACCGGCGGTGCGCCGGCTCGGCCGCCGGCAGATTGATGCCGGCGTGCACTTTCTCTGCCCGTGCGGCACGACGGGGGAGAACCCGACGCTCACCGACGTCGAGCGGCTCCGCATCGTCGAGATCCTCGTCGATGAAGCGAACGGGAACGTGCCGATTCTCGCGGGCGCCGGCGGTTATGACACGAAAGAACTGATTCATCTGGGCGGCGAGCTGGCGAAGGCGGGCGCGTCCGGGTTCCTGTCGGTGACGCCGTACTACAACAAGCCGACGCAGGAAGGCCTCTACCAGCACTACCGCGCGTTCGCGGAAAGCACCGAGCTGCCGATCGTCGTCTACAACGTGCCGGGGCGGACGGGCGTGAACGTCGAGGTGCCGACGCTCGCGCGGCTCGCGCAGATCCCGAACATCGTCGGCGTGAAGGAAGCGTCGGGCAACGTGTCGCAGATGTGCGAGGTCTTGGCCGCGGTTCCCGGCGATTTCCTCGTGCTCTCGGGAGACGATGGGCTGACGCTGCCGTTGATGGCCGTGGGCGGTCGCGGCATCATCTCCGTGGCGGGGAACGAGATCCCGGCCGAGATGGTGCAGATGGTGGAGGCTGCCGAGCGGAACGACTTCCGCGCGGCGCGGGCCGTGCACGCGCGCATCTTCCCGCTGATGTCGATCAACTTCATCGAGTCGAACCCGGTGCCGGTCAAAGCCGCGATGGCCGCGATGGGTCTGGTTGAAGAGGTCTACCGGCTGCCGATGGTGTCGCCGAAAGCGCAGTCGAAGGACAGGATCCTGAAAGTGCTGAAGGATCTCGGGCTCCTGAAAGCGGCCCTGGTGTAGCGCCAGCCTTTCAGGCGAGCGGCGATCGGAGTCTCATGCTGGAAACCGACATCAAGAATCTCGTGGCCGCCGGCGCGTCGGCCGATCGTGAAGCGGCCCGCGCCGCGTTTGGCCGGCTGCGCGAGGCGCTGTCGTCCGGCCAGGTGCGCGCCGCGGAGCCCGATCGGTCGAGCCCGATCGGCTGGCGCGTCAACACCTGGGTGAAGCAGGGCATTCTCCTCGGCTTCAGGTTCGGCGACATCGTCGATCGGTCGATGGACCACGGGCGCGTGCCGTTCTATGACAAGGACACGCTGCCGCTCAAGCAGCCGGGGCTCGCGGCCGGCGTGCGCATCGTGCCCGGCGGCTCGGCGATTCGCGACGGCGCGTACCTCGCGCCCGGCGTCATCTGCATGCCGCCGATGTACGTGAACATCGGCGCGTGGGTCGGTGAAGGATCGATGATCGACTCGCACGCGCTCGTCGGCTCCTGCGCGCAGGTCGGCGCCCGTGTGCACGTGAGCGCCGCCGCGCAGATCGGCGGCGTCATCGAGCCGGTCGGCGCGCTGCCGGTCATCATCGAAGACGATGTCCTCATCGGCGGGAACACGGGCATCTACGAAGGCGCGATCGTGCGGGCTCGCGCCGTCATCGCGGCCGGCACGGTCCTGACCGGATCGACGCCCGTCTACGACCTCGTTCGCGGCGAGATCATCAAGCCGACCGCGGATCGTCCGCTCGTCGTCCCGGAGGGCGCCGTGGTCGTGCCCGGCGCGCGGGCGGTGACCGCCGGCAAGGGCGTCGAGTGGGGCCTCTCGCTGGCGACGCCGGTGATCGTCAAATATCGCGATTCGCGCACCGATACCCGCACGGAGCTCGAAGCGTGGATCCGGTAACGATGTCACGACGATCAACGCAGAACGCGCTGAACACGCAGAGAAGTTCTTGCTCAGCGAGCTCTGCGGTCTCTGCGTTCAACGTCGTGGGCAGGATCGCAGCGTGAAAGTGGAAGCCGTCGATATCGTTGGGCTGACGCGCGCGCTGGTCGATATCGATTCGACGACCGGACGCGAGGGGGCGGCGGGGCGATGGCTCGCCGATTACCTCCGCGGCCGCGGATGCTCTGTCGTCGAGCAGCGCGTGGACGACACGCGGTTCAACCTCATCGCCACGCCGCGTGACGAGACGCCCGCGGTCGTCTTCTCCACCCACTTCGACTGCGTGCCCCCTTTTGTTTCGAGCCGTGTCGAGGGCGATCGCCTCTATGGCCGTGGCGCCTGCGACGCCAAGGGGATTCTCGCCGCGCAGGTGGCAGCCGCCGATCGGCTGTGGCGTGACGGCGAATCGCGCGTCGGGCTCGTGTTCGTCGTCGGCGAGGAGCGCGGAAGCGACGGCGCGCGAGCCGCCAATGACGCGGCCAACGGGTGCCGCTTTCTGATTGACGGCGAGCCGACGGACAACCGTCTCGGCCTGGCGACGCGCGGCATTCTTCGACTGCGGCTGCGGGCCGGCGGCCGCGCCGCGCACTCGTCGTTTCCCGAGCTTGGCGAATCCGCGATCGACAAGCTCGTCGACGCGCTCATCGAGCTGCGGTCGATCGCGCTGCCGAGCGACCCGGTGCTCGGCCGCACGCACTATACCGTCGGGCTGATCAGCGGCGGGATCGCGCCGAACGTCGTGTCGCCGGCGGCCGACGCGGAAATCATGTTCCGGACCGTCAGCGACGCCGCGGACGTCCGGCGCGCGGTCGCGCCGCTCGAGCGCCGTGTGACGATCGAGCACGTGCTCGAGGTCCCGCCCGTTCGTCTGAGGACCGTGCCTGGCTTCGACGCGGCCGTGTTTCCCTACACGACCGACATCCCGTTCCTCGAGAGATGGGGTCAGCCGCTGCTGTTTGGTCCCGGCTCGATTCACGTGGCGCACACGGCGGATGAGTTCGTCTCGATCGCCGAGCTGACCGCCGCTGCCGGCCATTACGTCACCCTCGCCCGAGCTCTCATAGGGCAGGCCTGAAGGCCTGCGCTACAGCCGTGACTGAACTACAGCCGTGACTGAACCCCGCGCGGAATACGCATCCCGGCTCGCTCGCTGGCGCACCCGGATCGTCGAGCTCGATCGGACGCACCTTCGCCTTTCGAACAGCCGGTTGGCCGTCGCGGGCGTCGGCGCCGTGGCCCTCTGGATGGCGTTCGTGCGCCCGACCATCGCTCCCGCGTGGCCCGTCATCGCGTGGCTGGCGTTCGGTGCGCTCGCCGTGATCCACGCGCGGCTGCTGCAGCGCGTCGAGCGCGCGCGAAGCGCCGAGCGTGTGTACCTGCGCGGCCTCGATCGATTGGCCGGACGCTGGTCCGGTACCGGCCGTGACGGCGTGGAATTTCTCGGCGACCATCCCTACGCGCGCGATCTGGATCTCTTTGGCCGCGGGTCCCTGTTCGAGCTGCTCAACACGGCGCGCACGGAAGTGGGCGAGGCCACGCTGGCGGACTGGTTGCGCGCGCCCGCTCGGATTGAAGAGGTCCGCGTGCGGCAGACCGCGGTTGACGAGCTGCGGCCGCTGGTCGATTTTCGCGAAGACCTCGCCGTCCTCGCCGCCGAATCGCCGGTGGGCCGCACCGGGCCGCTTGCGGCATGGGCCGCGTCCGCGCCGCGGCGGTTTCCCGCGGCGCTTCGCGTGCTGCTGGCGACCTTCGCGGCCATCACCGCCGGGCTCGCGGTGGCCGCCTACGACCAGATCGTCAGCGCAGGCTGGGTCGCCGTCTGGATCCTGGCCGAGGGTGCGATCGCGTCGATCTGGCGGCGTCGTGTTCACCACGTTCTGCACGCCATCGAGACGCCTGAGCGCGATCTGGGCCTGCTCGCCGAGCTGCTCGGCCGGGTCGAGCGCGAGCGCTTCACGTCGCCGCTTCTCGTGGCGCTCCAGCAGGCGCTCGTCACCGATGGAGTACCGCCGTCACGCCGCATCGCTCAGCTCGGAGGGCTGGTGTCGTGGCTCGACTCGACGCACAACCTGATGTTCGCGCCGATCGCGTACGTCCTGCTCGTGCGGCCACAGCTCGCCTTGGCGATCGATCGCTGGCATGACGCCTACGGTCCTGCCGTGGCCGATTGGCTGCGTGTGATCGGAAAGCTCGAAGCGCTGTCGGCGCTGGGGACCTACGCGTACGAGCGTCAAGCCGATCCGTTTCCAGAGCTCGTCGAGGACGGCGCGCTGTTCGAGGCGGACGCGCTCAGACATCCACTGATTGCCGACGAGGTGTCGGTCGGGAACGACCTGCGTCTCGGCGGCTCCGGCCCTCGCGTGATCATCGTCAGCGGATCGAACATGTCGGGGAAGAGCACGCTCCTGCGGTCGGTCGGGGTGAATGTGGCGCTGGCGCTGGCGGGCGCGCCGGTGCGGGCCGCGCGGCTGCGCCTGTCGCCGCTCGCCCTCGGCGCGACGCTGCACATCGAAGACTCGCTCCAGGCGGGCCACTCGCGGTTCTATGCGGAGATCCTGCGCATCCGGACCATCGTCGACGCGGCGCGGGGTCCGGTGCCGCTGCTCTTTCTCCTCGACGAGATTCTCCACGGCACCAACTCGTTCGACCGGCGGATCGGCGCGGAAGGCATCGTGCGCGCGCTGGTCGGCCTGGGTGCCGTCGGCCTGGTGACGACGCACGACCTCGCGCTCACCGAGTTGCCATCGATGCTCGGCTCGGCCGCCGTGAACATGCACTTCGCGGATCGGCTGGAGCATGGACGGATGATCTTCGACTACCGGATGCGTCCGGGCGTCGTCGAGCACAGCAACGCGCTCGCACTCATGCGCGCAATTGGTCTCGACGTGTAGCTCAGTAGTAGCAGCCCAGTAGTAGTGCAGGCCTTCAGGCCTGCCGGATCCATGTTTCACACGCGAGCGCGACCTTCAGCAGCGCGTCGGTCTGCATCCGGCAACCGACAAGCTGGACCCCACACGGCAGCCCGCTGGACGTGCATCCGTCGGGAATCGAGATCGCCGGATGCCCGGTCACGTTGAAGAGCTGGGTCAGACGCAACATCACGTTGCGAACCGGCTCCGACCGCGAACCGATCTGTACGGCGTTCGCGCCCAGGAGCGGTGCCGGAATCGGCAGCGTCGGCAGCACGAGCGCGTCGTGCTGGGCGAGCGCCGCGTCCACCTCGCGCCGCAGGACCTCCCGTCCCGCGAGCGCCCGCACGTAATCTTCCGCGAGCACGTACCGCCCCATCTCGAGACGCAGGCGGACCGGCGGCGTGTACCGCTCCGGCATCGCCTCGAGCATCGTCGCATGATACGCGGCGGCATCCGCCGCCTGGAGATGCAGGTAGATCGGCGCGATGTCGGCCGCGTGACGGATCTCGATGTCGTCGATGTGCGCCCCGGCGGCGCGCAGGCGCGCCAGCGCTTCCTCGAACCGCGCGCGCACCTCCTCGTCGAGCACATCGCAGAAGTATGTGCGTGGCACGGCGAGCCGCAGACCGCTGACCGGCATCGGCGCGGGCGGCGGGACGCCGGGGTCGCCGAGCAGCGCGTGATACACGAGGCAGGCGTCGGCCACGCTCAGCGTCAGCGGACCCACGTGGTCCATCGTGCGCGACAGCGGCACGACGCCGTCGGTCGAGACCTCGCCGAGCGACGGCTTGAGGCCGACGACGCCGCACGCGCCAGCCGGGATGCGGATCGATCCGCCGGTGTCGGTGCCGATGCTCGCGAGCGACATGCCGCCGGCGACGCTCACGGCCGACCCGCCGCTCGAGCCGCCCGGCGACCGCGTGGGATCGTGCGGGTTGCGTGTGGGCCCGAACGCCGAATCCTCGCTCGTCGTGCCGAACGCGAACTCGTGGAGGTTCGTTTTGCCGACGAGGACCGCGCCCGCCTGACGCAGATGCGCGATCGCGGTCGCGTCGCGGCTGGCCACGTGTCCTTCGCGCACGCGCGACGCCGCGGTGGTCGGCACGCCGCGCATGTCGAGCAGGTCCTTGACCGAGATCGGCACGCCGTGCAGCGGACCGCGATCGTGGCCGGCCGCCAGTTCCTTGTCCGCCGCGCGCGCCTGCCGGAGGGCGTCATCCGCCAGCACGCGGATGAACGCGTTCAGCCGCGGGTTGTCGGCTGCGATCCGCCGCAGGCACTCCTCGGTGACGCCGACCGCTGTGAGCTCCCCCCCGCGCAGGCGGCGGCCGAACTGCTCGATGTTCATCATGGCTTCTCGCCTGCTGACTGCGCACTGCCGCTGGCGTGGTCGTTGAAGTCGGCCGCGCGCAGGGCCCTGGTCGCGCGGGCGAGCGTTTCCAGAATCGGCTTCAGTTCGGGCAGCCCGCGCCGCTCGGCGTCGGCGATGGCGGCCTGCAGCCAGGATTCGATGGTCATGCGTCTCCTTTTTGGTCCGGCTGAAGCCGGACGCCACCGGGACCACGGTCCGGCTGAAGCCGGACACTACCGGGACCACGGTCCGGCTGAAGCCGGACACTACCGGGACCACGGTCCGGCTGAAGCCGGACGCTACCGGGACCGGCTTCTTCCGTGGTGTCCGGCTTCAGCCGGACCGTTTAACCGAAATCGACACGCCGTCCCGCAGCGGGACGATCGTCGTGAACAGCTGCGGATGCGACGCGACACGCTCGTTGTATTCGGCAATGGCGCGCGTATCCGCGGCATCGTGGCGCGGCTTCGGGGCGAATCCGGGCACCACCTCGCCATCCCACAGGACGTTGTCGGTGACGAGCAGGCCGCCCGGCCGGAGGAGCGCCACCAGCCGATCCAGCATCGGCGTGTACAGCTTCTTGTCGCCATCCTGAAAGATGAGATCGAAGGGTCCCGCCACTTTCGCCATCTTCAGGCTCGCGTCGCCGACGATGACGCTGACGCGATCGGCGAGGCGGGCGCGGGCGAAATTCCCCCGCGCTTCCTGCGCCCGCTCCTCGCTCATCTCCAGCGTCAGCAGCATGCCGCCGGGCGGCAGCGCGCCCGCGAGCCAGATACCCGAGTAGCCGACGGCGGTGCCGATTTCCAGCACGCGCGTTGCCTGGACGGCGGTCGCGAGCACCCGCAGCAGCGCCCCGACTTCCGCGTCCACCAGCGGCAATCCGCGCGCCTCGTTCTCCCGCGCGATGTCCTCGATCACAGCGTCGCTCGCACGGTTGAGGCTCGCGAGGTACCGCTCGACGGCATCGGGCACGATCTGGCCCATAATCAAATCCTACGTCATGCGGCACACGAAGATCATCGCCACCGTCGGTCCGGCGAGTGACTCCGCCGGGATGCTCGATGCGCTGATTGCGGCGGGCACCGACATCTTCCGCCTCAATTTTTCCCACGGCACCCACGACTCGCAGGCGGCGACCTTCGCGCGCGTGCGCGCCGCCGGCGTCCGCGCGGGCTGCACGGTCGCGATCCTCCAGGACCTCGGCGGGCCGAAGATCCGCACCGGCAGGCTCGAAGGCGGCCGCCCCCTGACGCTGAAGACCGGCGACACCCTGACGATTGCCACCGGCGACTTCGCCGGCGGGCCGGGGCGGCTGTTCACCACGTTCGCGGGTCTGGCGCCCAGCGTGCGTCCCGGCGATCGGTTGCTGCTCGCCGACGGCCTCGTCGAGTTGCGCGTCGACGCCACCGACGGCGCCGGGATCAAGACGACCGTCATCGAAGGTGGCGAGGTCGGCGAGCACAAGGGCATCAACGCGCCAGGCGTGCCGCTGCCGGCTTCGGCCGTCACGCCGAAGGACGTCGAGGACCTGAAGCTCGGGCTCTCGCTGGGCGTGGACATGGTCGCGCTGAGCTTCGTGCAGAGCGTCGCCGACCTGCGCCCGGCGCGGCAGTTGATGGTCGAAGCGAACGCGGGCGATGTGCCGCTCATCGCCAAGCTGGAGCGGCCGCAGGCGATCGAGCACCTCGAGGAGATTCTGGCGTCGTGCGACGGCGTGATGGTCGCGCGCGGCGACCTCGGGCTCGAGATGCCGCTCGAGCGCGTGCCGCGGGCGCAAAAAGAAATCACGCGCGGCGCGCGGCGCCGCGGCATTCCGGTGATCGTCGCCACGCAGGTGCTCGAGTCGATGACCAGCGAGCCGCGTCCGACGCGCGCCGAGGTGAACGACGCGGCGAACGCGGTCGAGGACGGCGTCGACGCCATCATGCTGGCGGGCGAAACCGCCATCGGCGCGTACGCCGCGAAAGCCGTGCAAACCCTCGACGCCATCATCCGCGATGCCGAAGCCGCGCCGGATCCGGACGTCCGGTGGCGCGCGACGCGCCCGGCCCACGACGACCATGCGCAGGCGCTGTGCGAAGCGGCCGTCACCCTCGCCGATCGCGGCGACGCGCAGGCGATCGTCGCGGTGACCCGGGCCGGCACGACGGCGCGGCGTCTGTCGGCGCTCAGGCCGCACGCGCCGATTGTCGCGGCCACCGAGCACGAGCAGACGGCGCGGCGGCTGGCGCTCCACTGGGGCGTCGTGCCCCTCTGCATGGACATCGGCGACAACCTCGACGCGGCGAGCGCGCGGATCGGCGCGTGGCTCGTCGAGCGCGGCCTCGTCGCCCCCGGCGCCCCGGCCGTGTTCGTGAGCATCAGCGCGGACCTCTCGCGCAGCGACGCGAACTACCTGAAGATTCAGCGGCTCTGATGCCAGCGATCCGTTACGCGACGATCGGCGCCATCATCCTCGCGTTCGTCGTCGCGGCCGTGGTCGTGCGGGTGGCGCGCGCCGTCATCCATCGGGCGCTCGACGCGCTCGACGTCGTCGGCGCGGAGAACCGCCTCGCCGTCGACGCGCGCGCGAAGCAGCTCGTCCGCGCGCTGACGCTGCTGGCGTACGGCGTGGCGGCGCTCGCCAGCCTGTCGCTGGCCCTCGAGCGGTTCGGCGTGAACGAGCCCCGCTGGGATCCGCGACTGCTGGGGCACTGGGTCCTGACCCACGGCGTCAACCTCGTCATCATCCTCATCGGCGCGTTCATCCTCGTCCGCGCGGCGCATCTGGGCGTCGACCATCTGCAGTTCAAGCTCGCGCGGCGGCACGCCACCGGCGATCTCGAGTGGCAGCGGCGCGCCGCGACGCTCGGCGGGATCCTGACGAGCACCGTCACCGTGTCGGTCGGGTTCGTCGCCGTCCTGATGCTCCTGCGCGAGCTCGCGATCGACATCGTGCCGATCCTGACCGGCGCGGGCATCGCGGGGCTCGCCATCGGCTTCGGCGCGCAGAATCTCGTCCGCGACGTCATCTCCGGATTCTTTGTGATCCTCGAGGATCAGGTGCGAATCGGCGATCTCGCGCGCATCAACGGCGTGGCCGGGACCGTGGAGCAGATCAACCTGCGCACGATTGTGCTCCGCGACGGCGAGGGCGGCGTGCAGGTGTTCCCGAACGGCACGATCACCGCGCTCGCCAATCTCAGCAAGCAGTACGCCTACGCGGTCGTGGACGTGCGGGTGGCCTACAGCGAGGACATCGATCGCGTGATGGGCACGATCCGTGAGGTCGGCACGTCGATGGAGCGCGACCCCGTGTGGGGCGCGCTCGTCCAGGCGCCGCTCGACATCGTCGGCATCGAATCGCTCGCGGACGGCGCGGCCACGGTCCGCATGAAGTTCAAGACCCACCCGCTCAACCAGGGCGAGGTCGCCAACGAGCTGCGCCGGCGTCTGATGACCGCGTTCGTCGGCCGCGGCATCAAACCTTTTGCGTGAGAATTCCTGATCGTAGGTGTCCTTCAGCGCAGGATCCGATGGCGGGCTGTCGTGCGAAGGGTCTGGACGAAACAGTGTGCCGGCGATCCCAGCGCCAACGATATTTCCGAGCACTTCGGCGGCTGCGTTCAGCAACACCGCGCGATCTACCTGGGCACATCCACAATCACTGGACGCCACGTCTTCGGGTCATTGGCCATGCCACGCCGAGCACTGACCACTTCCAGGCGTGAGGGCTTCACGCGCAGCAGCAGGTAGTCCTCGCCTCGATTCTGATCCTTGTAAAGCGCCGCCCACTCGGCTTTCCAATGCGCGGCTTTGTGAAGTGCATCCGTATCGAGCACCGCCGTGCCGAGGACGGTAACGTATTCGAATGTGGCAGGGCTGAAATACAGCAAAGTGACCCGCGGGTCACGGCGGACCTCTTGCACCTTCCGTGTGAGGGGATTTGTTGCAATCCAGATCGTGAGATCCGAGTCTGGCAGGAACGGATCGACAATCCTGGCTTGGGGCTGGCCGTCTGGCCCGATCGTGATGAGAGTGCAGTATCGGGCTTCCTGCATGATGTCCTTCGCCGCGGCGATTGCCTGCGCCCGCGGCGGCGTGTCAGGTTGCGTGACCTGGGCGAACGGCTGGGCTTGGGTGCCCAGGACGAGCAACAGCGCGATACCGCTGAGGGACGCTCTCATGATTGTCTCCTCCATACATGCATGGTGTTGCCTAACTTCACATCGGTGGATGGCGTCAATTGCTGGTCAACCGCCCGGTGCGCCTCTGCTGGCGGCAAACAGTTACCGCGACTGTTCTTCTCGGATGAGCAGCCCTGTCGTGGAAACGCGAACCTCGAATGCTGCGGGCCTCGTCACCGGGACGAAGCTGCCCGAGCCATACTCGGCATCGAGCAGCGGCGCGAGGAATGCGTAACGCCTCCGGAGCCCAAAAAGGTCCACCGGTTTGTCCTGGACCAGTGAGTACACCGTCCGGTCACCGGACCGCTCCTGGGCAATGTCGTCATAGCGTCCTGCAACACGGTCGAGCTCGTACGCGGTGTGTAATCCGAGCACGTTCGCCATCGGCTTCCATTTGAGAATATGCGCGTCGACGTAGATCCCGTCTCCGGCGAGCTCGTAGGTCATCTCGGGACGGTCGGACACGAGAAACGTCGCCACAAAGCGCTGAGGCCCGACAGGCCGCACCACGATGCGCGCAGCGACGTCTTCGCGCGTGAGCGCCCGGTAGCCGCTCATGCCGACCCCGATGGCGCCGGCAAGCCCGCCGAGGGAAAGCAGCAGCAGTCCGGCAAGCGTCCGCAGCGCAAATCGCAGTGGCCTCGCCCGCCTGAGTGCCATCAGCCCGGCGATGATGAAGACACCGCCCAACGCTCCAAGCAGGGTGGCCGCCAGGACGAACGGCGAGGCGTCAAATGCTGATGTCATCTACGGCAGTAGAAATTCTACTTCGAGCTCCGGACGGTTGGTCCCTGCAATTCCGTGATCCTTCCGTTCTGCAATTCCGTCTAAGACCCGTATGGTAAAGTCACGAAATATGCGCACTGCTGTTCTCGTCGCGTGCCTGGTCGCGCTGGCGGCTTCCGCACCGTCCGCGCAGGCGCCGCGCACGGCCGCGTCAGCGCCCGCCTCGGCCTTCTCCGTGCCGGTCGTGTACAAGAAGCTGCCGAACGGCCTGCGCGTGGTCGTCAGCGAAAACCACGCGGCGCCGGTCGTCGTCGTCGAGCTGATGTACCGCATCGGGTTCCGCATCGAGCCGCGGAACAGGACCGGCTTCGCGCACCTGTTCGAGCACCTGATGTTCCAGGGATCCGAGCACGTCGGCAAGTTCGAGCACGTCCGCATCGTCAGCGAGAACGGCGGGATGCTGAACGGATCGACGCGCTTCGACCACACGAATTACTTCGAGGTGATGCCGTCCAACGCGCTCGAGCTCGCGATGTGGCTCGAGGCGGACCGCATGCGCGCGCTGAAGATCACGCCCGACACGCTCAAGAACCAGCAGGACGTGGTGAGCGAAGAGGTGCGCGTGAACGTGCTCAACCAGCCCTACGGCGCCTTCGAGTGGCTCGGTCTCCCGCAGAAGGCGAACACGAACTGGTACAACGCACACAACTTCTACGGCGACCTCTCCGACCTCGAGGCCGCGAACCTCGACGATGTGAAGAAGTTTTACGAGACGTACTACGCGCCGAACAACGCCGTGCTCGTCGTCTCTGGCGATACGACGCCGGACGAGGTCATGACGCTCGCCGAGAAGCATTTCGGAGGGATCCCGTCGCGCGCGCTGCCGCCGCGGCCCGACATCACGGAGCCGCCGCAGGACGCGGAGAAGACGTTCAGCGAGAGCGACAAGCTCGCGCGGACGCCGGCCGTCGCGTTCGGCTACCACCTGCCGGACCGGATGACGAAGGACTTCTTCGCGCTCTCGCTGCTCGACCCGCTGCTCGTCAGCGACGAGAGCGCGAAGCTGTATCAGGCGCTCATCAAGGAGAACCAGATTGCGTCCGACGTCTCGGGCGGGTTCAACTACGGACTCGGCAACAACTTCGACTACAACGGTCCGATGCTCTACTCCTTCCGCGTCGACTATCGTCCCGATCTCAAGGGCGCCGACGTCCTGAAGGTCGTGGACAAGGTGATCAGCGCCATTGAGGAGCACGGCATCACGGAAGACGAACTGAAGCAGGCGAAGGTGAACTTCCGCTCGTCGTTTCTGGAGAACCTCGAAAGCCAGGGCGGATTCGGCCGGGCCGACCTGCTCGCGGCGCTCGCGCTCTACGACGACGATCCCAACCGGATCAACACGATCCTCAGCGACCTCGACAAGGTCACGGTGGCCGAGGTGCAGGCCGCCGCGAGGAAGTATCTGGTGCCGTCCAACCGCACGTCGATCGATCGTCGCCCCGCGGGAGGTGCGCAGTGATCCGCGAGAACCTTTCCACCACTGTGTCCTCCGTGTCCTCTGTGGTGGTGTCTTTCGTGATCATGGCCGCGGTCTTTGCCACCGCGGCCTCTGCCCAGGATCGGCCTGCGGTCGGGCCCGAGCGTCCGTTTCAGCTTGCGCCGCGCCTCGAGCGCACCCTGCCCAACGGGCTGCGCGTCATCGTCACGCGGCAGACGGCCATTCCCAAGGTGTCGATCACGCTCACGGTGCTTTCGGGCTACTCGAGCGACCCCGCGGACCTGACGGGGCTCGCGTCGCTGACGGCCGATCTCATCCAGGAGGGCACGAAGACGAAGACCAGCCGCGAGATCCGGCGCGACGTCTTCGGCATGGGCGGATCGCTCACGGCGGCCGCGTCGCAGGACTACACATCCGTGTCGGCGCGCGGCCTCTCGGAGTTCGCCCCTCGCCTGATCGATCTGGTCGCCGACGTGGCGATGAACCCGACGCTGCCGGAGGACGAGCTCGCCATCCTGAAGCAGCAGCATCTGCAGACCGTGGCGCAGCAACAGGCGTCGCCGCAGTTCCTCGCGAACCGCGAGTTCAGACGCGCGCTGTTCGGCAGCCACCCGTACGCGCGCACGAGCGAAACCGAGGCGTCGCTCAAACGGATGGACCGCGCGAAGCTCGTGGCGTTTCATCGCGATCACTATCGCCCGAACAACGCGTTCCTGCTGATCGTCGGGGCCATCGATCCCGACGTGATGGTCGCGGCCGCCGAAAAAGCGTTCGGCGGATGGACGCGCGGCGACGTGCCGGGCCCGGCGTTCGCGCCGCCGCCGGCCCCGAGCGGCCGCCACGTCCTCTTCGTGCAGCGGCCCAACAGCATTCAGTCGTCGATCGCCGTCGGCAACATCGCGATCAAGCGGAGCGATCCGCGCTGGTACGAGCTGACGCTGGCCAACACGATCTACGGCGGCGCCTTCAACTCGCGGATCGTGCGGAACATCCGCGAGGAAAAGGGCTACACGTATTCGCCGGGGTCCGTGCTCACCGGGTTCGCCGACGCCGGCTTCTATCGGTTCACCGCCGACGTCAGGAACGAAGTCACCGGGCCGACGCTGGCCGAAGTGTTCAGGGAAATCGACAAGATGCGCGCCGAGGGCAGCGACGGCGCTGAGCTGCAGGGCGCCAAGAGCTACCTGCGCGGCATCTTTCCAATCCAGACGGCCACCCAGACGGGGCTGGCGGCGACGCTGAACAACGTCTACATCTTCGGGCTTCCGAAGGACTATCCGGAAACGTTCCGGGCGAAGATCGCGGCGGTCACGCCCGAAGAGGTGAAGCGCGCGGCGGCCACGCTGCTCGGATCCGACAACTCGATCATCGTCGTGGTGGGCGACCACGCGAAGGTAAAGGATCAGCTCGGCGCCTTTACGGACATTACGGTTCTCGACACCGACGGCAGGAAGATTCCGCCGCCTCAGTGACCTCCGCGCGGAGGAGCTGCAGCCGCCTGCATGAAAGTCTGCCAAAGGTCAACGGAGGTACCATGATGACCATGGCGCGTCGCCTCTGGATCGGCTCCGTGCTCGTCATCGCCGGCCTGGCCTGCGGCGCCGGCGGGACCGAGCCTCAGCACGGCGCGCGCGATTGGGACGCCGAGCGCAGGCGCATGGTCGATGAGCAGCTCCGGGCGCGCGACATCCGCAGCGCACGGGTGCTCGACGCGATGCTCACGGTGCCGCGTCACCTGTTCGTTCCTGAGCCCCAGCGCGCCGAGGCCTACGGCGATTCTCCGCTGCCGATCGGCCACGAACAGACCATCTCCCAACCCTATATCGTCGCGTTCATGACACAGGCGCTGGACGTCGCGCCCGGGCATCGCGTGCTCGAGGTCGGAACCGGATCCGGCTATCAGGCGGCGGTGCTCGGTGCGCTCGCGAAAGACGTGTATACGATCGAGATCGTGCCGCCGCTGGCAGAACGGGCACGCGAAACACTTTCGGCCCTCGGCTATCGCAACATTCAGGTGCGTACGGGCAACGGTTACCTGGGATGGCCTGAGCACGCGCCCTACGACCGCATCATGGTGACGGCGGCGCCCGACGAGGTTCCAACCGCCTTGCTGCAACAGCTGAAGATCGGGGGCCTGATGGCAATTCCGGTGGGAACCGTGACCCAGGAACTGCGGATCTTGCGCCGCACCGTCACCGGGACGGAGACGCTGAGCACGCTTCCAGTGCGATTCGTACCGATGACGAACAAGCCTGAAGAGCACGCTGAGAAATCCTTGGGCATTTCTTCTCTGCGGGCTCCGCGGTCTCTGCGTTGAATGTGATGTGCTCACAAGCTCTGAAGGCCTGCACGACTTCTCCCGTCAATGCTCGAGCAGCGACTTGAGCGACGCGAGCGCGCGCTCCCAGCCGAACCCAATCACCTCGTAGTAGCGCCGCCAGCGCGCGCTCTCCTCAAACCCGTGCTGAGTCACGCGCACGCGGGTGCCGCCCGCCTCCGCCTGCACGGCGACTTCGAGCGCCATCGGGCCGATGGGGTCGCCGTCGGGGGGAAGCCAGAAGGCGTCGGCGACGAAGAAACCCTCTGACGCGTTGAACTGGACGATCGTTCCTCTGAAGACGCCGCCGAGCCGCCCGAGGACGTCATCGCGGAAGTCGGTGGGCGCCCACTCGACGGCATAGGGGCCCAGCATCCGCGGCGTGGTGACCGAATGCGCGACCTGCCACCAGGCGTTGAGCGCGTCGGCGTCGAAGAACGCTTTCATGACGCGGCCGACCGGCGCGGCGATCACCGCGGAAACGTCGAGCTTCGGTGCAGGCATGGCCGATGGTTCTTTGCGGTCTCCGCGTGCTCTGCGGTTGCTCTCTAGGGCTGCCCGGCGGTCGTGTGCACGCGTTGCGCGCGGGCGCGCGCGACCATCTCCTTCACTTCGCGCATCAGCGTGGGCACGTGGTACGGGATGCCGTCCTTGATCGTCCACTCGATGCCGCCGCCGCGCGCGCCCTGCACGCGATCGCCTTGTCCGATCGGCGCGTAGTTGGACGCCGGCCGTCCGTTCAGCAGCATCACGTCCGCGCCGGACGGATTCAGCAGCTTCAGGTTGTCGAGCGGGTTGCCGTTGACGACCAGCAGGTCCGCGATGAAGCCTTCGCGGACCTTCCCGAGCCGGTCCTCCATGCCGATGAGCCGCGCGCCGTTCCACGTCGCGTGCTCGATCACCTCGAGCGGGTGGAAGCCGGCTTCCTCCTGCAGCTCCAGCTCGCGCGAGATGCCGAAGCCGTACATGGAGTAGATGTAGCCGGCGTCGTCTCCCGTCGTGACGAGCCCGCCCTTGCTCGCGAACTCGCGGACCGCATCCATCCAGATGCGGTACTGCCGCTTCCAGCGCGCTTCCTCGGTGGAGGTCCAGCCCAGGAAGTACGACCCGTGATTGTCGAGCGATCCCTTGAAGTACGCCTCCATCGACGGATGGAGGTAGTCCCTGAACCAGGGCTGGTTCTGCGCGCGAAGGAGATCGCGGCTCGCTTCGTAGATGGAGAAGGTCGGGTCCCACGCCACGTGGCGCGCGACCATCAGGTCGATGATCGTGTGCAGCTTCTTGGGGTCGGCCTGCGCGTAGATCTCGCCGGCGCGGCCGAAGCGATGAATCTCGTTCGAGTAGTTCATCTCCGGCGGAAAATTCTGGATCCCGTTCAGCGCGGCGTCGGCCACCCCGTAGAAATGCTCGATCGAGTTGACGCCGAGCTCGGCGTAGTCCTTCGCCGTCGTCTCCTCCACCGCGATGTGCGTGGCCGTCCGCATCCCGAGCGTGTGCGCCTCGTCCATGATCGCCTCGAGCTGGTCGCGATCCATCCCGATGATCTTGAGGCCGTCCGCGCCCTTCTGCTTGATCTCGCGGATCCACGCGCGGATTTCGGCCGGCGACCCGGTCCGCCCCCTGCTGACGAACGGATAGACCAGGATGCGCGGCGCGATGATGGTGTGCGCGTTGCTCTCCGCCTGCCAACGTTTCGATTTGGCGAAATCGCCGCCGACTTCCCGCGCCGTCGTGACGCCCGCGGCGAGATACAGGTTGCGCTCGTACTGGATCGGCTGCGGCACACCCGGCTGCCGCTCCTCGTGCCAGTGCATGTGCGTGTTGATGATGCCCGGCATCACGTATTTCCCGGTCGCGTCAATCACCGTGTCGGCGGGCGAGACCGCCGCGCTCGACGAGAGATCCGACGAGGCGCCGACGTACGCGATCAGGCCGTCCCGGACGACGAGGTCGGCCGGGCCGTAGGCGGGCTTCGCGTTGCCGTAGATGACCATCGCGTTCTTGATGACGAGGCGCCTGCTCGCTTTGGCATGGATGACGGGCGTCACCGGCGTCTGCTCGGCCGCGGTGCCGAAACTGCACACAACGGCAAACCCCAGCGCGGCCACGACGACGGTCCGGGCGCGACGGCAGATGGATTGAATCATGCGGCGGCCACTCCTCCAAGGACGCGGATCATAGCATTCTGATGGTACATTGACCC
>Ga0209514_10002559_pt1 | contig 27860 bp, 28 predicted proteins | sample Subgrocontami58m_FD_187452 | JGI IMG/M metagenome (GOLD analysis project Ga0209514, IMG submission 187452) | Subsurface groundwater microbial communities from S. Glens Falls, New York, USA - GMW37 contaminated, 5.8 m (SPAdes) (version 3) | ecosystem: Environmental > Aquatic > Deep subsurface >...
AATCGCGTCAACCTCCCGGATGTTGGTAAGAAATTTATTCCCAAGGCCGGCGCCTTCCGAGGCGCCTTTGACAAGACCCGCGATATCGACAAATTCAACCGCCGCCGGGACCACTTTTTTCGATTTTGCCATCGCCGCAAGACGCCCAAGACGTTCGTCAGGCACGACGACGACCCCGATATTCGGATCAATGGTCGCAAAGGGATAGTTTGCGATTTCAACGGCCTGTTTTGTGAGCGCCTTGAACAGGGTAGATTTCCCGACATTCGGGAGCCCGACAATGCCGATAGCTAGTTTTGAACTCGACATGATTTAGTGTTAATGGTATGTAACCCGATACTTGTAAATGCTGCTGTGTGCCGACAACTTTTTCTACAGTATTCAGTACTATGGCTCGTCTTGTCTCAAAATTCAAATTATGGAGAGTTTTCTGCGCCTCCCGAGCAAATGTGTTGGTTTCTGTCTTCGTAGGCAACACAGCAACATTTATTCGACCCGCTTCTTGTCCAGCTTTTATTATTTGTGATTCAAGCACTGCCACTCTCTCCCTTATGGGACCTGTATATTCCTTCAACTTCTCTATCGTAAACAGCGCGGCACCATACGCTTTGTTGTAGCGCTCCTCTTGATCCTTTAGTTTTGATATTTCCTTTTCCACTACCGCTATGTCCCCGAACGAGGATTTTGCTTTAGCTTGTTTGGTGTTCATCCAGCGTTCCACTTGTTTTGCTAACAATTCAGGGGAACTCATCAGACCGGCGACTTTTTGCCAGACCAACTTATCGGCAATTCTGGCATTGATTCCTCTTTCCTTACAGGCGGACGGCAACGGAAAACTCAAAACCCTGTCGCTGCAACGGTAATATAGATGTTTGCCACGCATCGGACCTTCGCCAGTCCTCCTTCGGCCACAACTGCAAAGGATTCTACCTGAGAGCAAATACTCGTTTTTCTTATTCCTCTGACACAAAGCAAAATTGGTTTCGAGTTGACGTCGTGCTCTTTCAAACAACCCTCTTTCAATAATTATAGGCACAGGAATTTTAGAGGCAATCCATTCTTCCTCCGGTTTCATTCTCCGGCTGGTTTTCTTTATTTTTTTATACTGCTGAACTTTTAGCGGTTTTTCCGGAACTACCGAATACGAACTGCCCCAATGTGCTTCTCCTATGTACGTCTTATTTCTTAAGAGTGTCGTGAGGGTGCTGGTATTCCAAACGCCCCGTTTGCTTCTCTGTGGTTTTATAGCTAATTCCTGCAGTTTTCTTACTACTTTTCTAATAGTTAATCCGTCATTGGCAACCCATGAGAATATCATTTTAACAACCTTCGCTTCTTCCTCATTGATTTCATAGTATCCATGCACTTTCGGTTGATTAGGAATTTTTTGATTCAGAACATAATGATAGCCGTAGGGGGCTTTAGTTGTAAGAATATGCCCTTCTCTAACCTTCCGTATCTTGCCAAGCCGAAAACGCTCCGTTATTTTCGCTCTTTCATATTCGGCAAACAACCCTCTTACTCCATGCAGAATTTTATCCTCACTATTTTTGGGGGAGGGGACTGTAACAAAAAGTATTTCGACTCCGGCCTCTCGCAGTTCGTCCATCACTAACTCCTGATAAGAGTATCTGCGGGCGAGCCTATCCGGATCGTACATCAAAACTGCCTCCCAGATTTTCTTCTTTGCGTCTATACGGAGATGATCAAGCGCGGGCCTTACGATACTATCTCCACTCCAGCCGTCATCAAGATATTCCTGAGTAATGGTATAGTTATTTTTTTGAGCAAACTCCCGTACCGCAGAAAGCTGCGTTTCAATCGTTCCCTCATTTTCCTGATTTGAGGTAGATACGCGGCCGTACACCGCAATCAGTTTCGCTACGTTTTGAGTTTCGTCCGTCATTTTTTTACAGTCCCCTTATGTTTCTCTAAAAATCTTTTGATTTCCGATTTCGGTATACGCCATAAGGAGGTTTTGCCCCCGCCGAGCTTGTAGCCGTGTAAGCTGCCGTTCTTGAGCCAACGCTCAACGGTCCGAGCATGAACCCGAAAGTATTTGGCCACTTCGTTTCTCGTAAGAAATTCCATACCTGTATGGTACTCCAAGTTGTACATAGCTATCAATGCCAGCTTTTCCACACTCTTGGCGCTCACGTGCAAGTCGCCTGTGCGTCTCCTCAAACAACGTGTCAAAAGCTCTATTGAGTAATGGCTCGACATTTTCGGTGCCAATCTCAACAAAGTGATAACTCAACCGTAGTACCGTCTTATCTCCTTCCCGCTGATTTTTAGCTGGTTTTTCCATGGCTCCACACACCACCTCCTAATTTCCTAAATCCATATAGGGTTAGGAGATTAGGAAGTAATATTCTCAAACAAGCTCTTTGGATCAATTTCTTCCGTATCAATCTGTTCTTCTGTGAACTTATAAAATTTAGTGTTCCCTCGCCCAGCGATGTCAAAAATCACCATCTCGTCATCCGCTACCATTTCTTTTAGCGCCGCCTCTACGTTTGATTTCCCTACGGTACCAGCCTCTCTTGCCATTGCCTTGATTTCGGGGGTAGAAAGTTGGTGATGTTCCTTAAGCCATCCGCGTATTTGCCTTTTCGCCTCATCTTTTTTGATAATATCCTCCTTGACTTCTCCTCGATACTCAAAAGTCGCTCGACGTTGGGTGTCATCTATGCATAATGCCACTTGAAACGGCTTCTCCTTCTTGCCTCTTCTCAACTTTATATGCTCAATAGTTATTTCAAATCCCTCCTCGGTTTCTCTATCTTTTTTTACCGCCACATGGCAATCTACACGCGCAAAAAGCACCGTTGATCCTCTAAGCCCCATTGACGCGCTGGGATTTTTCGACATAAAGTGTTCTTTTCGATGGTGGTGTATAAAGATAACTGCAATACCGGCAAGGTTGAATTGTTGTAGAGCCTCCATAACTTTTTGCATCTCCTCGGCGCTATTTTCAGTTTTTGAGTGGATGGCGCTGAATGGATCAAAAATAATCAGCTTTACTCCAAGGTTTTTAGTCGTTTCAACAAGATGATTTAAATCCTCTGGCCTATCAACCTTAAATCCCTCTTGTGCGTAGAGATACACTCCATCCTGCGAATCAAAATTCAGCATTTCCATTCTCTTTTTAAATTCAGCGCTTCCTGCTTCTTCATCCACAATAAGTACACCTCCTTGTTTTACAGAAAATCTATTAAGAAAAGGCCTGCCGGTTGCGACGCAATGTGCAATATGAAGCAGCACCCAGCTTTTTCCGCTCTCCGGATAGCCCGAGAACGCCGTGATGCCATTCTCCGGAACCAACTTCTCGACCAGAAACGGCAGCTTCGCCGTTTCCATACTAAGAAGTTCGGCAACAGAAAGTGGCTGCGGACGTGAACGATCTTTCGTCCCCACAAGCCGCCGCTCCATCTCTTTATTCAGAATACTTTCAAAAACATTCTGGAGCTCTCTTTCGGGCAGTGGTGGCCGGTTGCGTTGATTCCATTCCTTGAACGCCGGCCAAGCTACGATTTTCCACAAATCGGGATCAATTGCGAATAACAACTTTCCTGCCAAGCTGGCTGCCGCAGAATTTCTTGATCCCTCCGAAACTCCTTCAAAAGACTCTTTCCATTGGTGTTTTGTTTCCAGCACTTGTGACTGTAAGAGATCTTCCGGAAGATCTGTCAGCCCAACATCCTCCGGCGTAGTGAGCCACTCGTACCTTACGCCAGAGCTATGCATGGATGGTGGCGCCACAACGTATCCTCCGTCGCCGCGCACGTCAGTAAGTTCTTTTACACGAGTTGCGTTAGGGACGAGCTTGCCGGGGTGTTTGTAATAAAAGTGGAATCCGCCCCCACCTGTTTTTGCCATTGCAGTAGGCGGCCAACCCTCAGTTTTCCCATCCTTCTCAATGTCAACCACGACTATCCCGGAAATTCCCCCGGTCACAATGCCGATATTAGCTTCCGGCCACTGTTTCCACCATTGTCCTATTTCTTCTTCTGTGGCCCTCCTCGTTTGAAATTCCTTCCACTCAACAAGCGGCCGCTTGTCTTTTCCAACCGGAATAATAGAGAGGTCTATCTTGCTGTATTCCAAGGCTTTTTCTAATAATTCGTTCATAGCAATGATTCGGGTCCATCAACTTTTAAGGTGCCGCCGCACAGACGGCACTCAATTGAGGCCCGATTCATATAGTCCTTAAATGACCTCGCGAAATATATCTTTGCGGCCTCTTCCAGAGTAAAATCCTCAACGCCACCATTCACGCCTCTTTGTTGAATTGCCCTAAGGCCGCTTATAAACATACGATCTAATCCGTCTTTTAATTCTTTTTCCATGTTTCAAATATAAAACCCACTTAGTATCGAGTTGGTAGGTTGTTGCTTCCGACCAACCCAATACTAAATGGGCTTCGAGCAACAACCTTTACCGGAAATGAAAAGACCTCCAACAGAAAAAAGAAGTTCATCTTTTTTCCACTGGAGGTCTTTATTGCGCCCGGGCGGCCGTTTTGGTATGGAGCGCTTCCTAACCCCGTAATTTTTAAGTACTCTAGAAAATATCTGAAATATCTTCTATATGAAGAATACTACCATTATTTGTATCGGTCAACTTTATTTATCCACAAAAGCGGAAATGCTGATATTCTTAACAGTAATCTTCCCGGAGGCCGTATTAACAATCGAAGCACCAACTTGTTGATACCGGCTTTTGCAGTTTCCACATTTATTTATTCCACCCGATTTATATTCCAGAGTGACCCTCCCATTGTATCTACCACATTCTGGACATTTTTGTTCTCCTTTTTCGTTTGCCATTTGCTTGGTGTTGAATTCTTATAATTTAATGATAACATAAAAAGTGACAACTTAATAGTAAAGACGGCCTAAACCCGGTTTTGCCGGGCATGGCTCAAAAACCCATCGCTGATACTGAACCCCGTGTTCAGCAACTCAGCGATGGGCTATATCGGGAAACCGGTATAGGGCCGCAAGGCCTAGCTGGCACGGGGCTTTGTGGTTTAAACCTATACAATTATGATCAATTATTTTTTGAGTAAAACAGTTCCGGTAATAGGAAAATATTTTCGTCCCGTCGCGTTACTGTGTGCTGGTATTTTCTTAATTTTCGGTGCTTGGTTTATAGCAGCGGCTCTTATTTATGAATTAGATTTTCACTCGTTTGGATCAGCCGTTGGTTCAATTTTCACGTCAGTAGGCCTCATCTTTTTCATCGTTGTTTTCATTTCGTTGGGGATTGCTTCAATTTGGAATATTAAGGCAAGGCATGACGTTGAATATGAATCTTGGGGCGTATTATTTTATTTTTTGGTTCTCGCTGCTTTCGTCTACGCAGTACATTTATTTCTGAAATCTAAGGGGATAGATCTAACAGTGCTTGATGTTGATGTCTGGTTTGCAATATTATTCGTGATCGCCGTAATAGGTTTATTATTTCAAAAGCTTTCGGGTCTGCCCGTCTTTCTGTTTAAGGGAGTACGGGGTCTGCTGAGACGATTAAAATAACGTTTAATCCGAACGCGCCGTATCAACCACATCCATTCAAATAAAAACCATGGCATCATTTAATCTCGGAGGAGCTCTTAGAGAAGCTAGTAAATACGGTTGCACGCCAAAAACCGCACAACCGGACCCGGAAACGGGCTGTGGGCCGTATTGTGGCGAAAACAACACTCATCAAGCTGCTTACGAGCAATGCCGCCAGGCTTTCTTTACTAAACAGCAGAATCAAATATTGCAGCAGCAACAGCTAGGTGAGACAAAGACCAATCCAGAGCTTGATCTTTTAAAACAAAAAAATGCAGAAATTACTCTTGAGTTGGAATCTACGCGCCAAAACTTTGCGAATTTAGTAGAGCAATATAATAAAGAACTTGCTTTTCGTAATGCTGTTGACTATGGAATTATGGCGGCCGTCTTGATTATCGGGGTAGTTATTTTATTTCGAAAATTTCTTTTTAAGCCCCGGCGGTTATAATAGCATATCAGTCCGAACTCACCGCCTCAATAAACGCCTGTTCAAACATCGTTTGTTGCCGGTTGTCCTCCCGGATCTTGCTTGCCGCATGTATCCGTGAATCCTGCGCCTTCATGGCCTTAAATAGGAGCTCTATCGCGTCTTTCGCGGTCATCAACTGCGGATTCTCAAGGATCTCTTTGAGTCGGCTGGCGCCAATATTAAGCGCACGCTGGATGCCTAATTGCGTTGCCATTTCGTTTGAAAGGAGATTGTTTTGTAGAGTGTTTTCTTCACCGTTGGCAAGCGATCTGGGCCCTCCGTCAACAACATGAGCAACCACAAGGCCAGCCGTGGTCTTGAACCGGCGGAGGAATTGATACCATGACTGGCAGTGGTACCGGGGCAGAAGCGGAAGAATAACCTCCCGATAAAATTTCAGGTTGTTTACCGCCCCGTTGGTCCGGGCATACTCCTCGTTATACAGATGCAGGATTTTTTGATAATGGGGAGAGGAGGCGAGTTTGTTTGTTGCGAGAGCCCTCATGCCTCTATTATACCATTTTTTCGCCTTAGCTTTAAAAACCGTTGGCGGCTCACATAAAAACCAGCCGGATCTATAATATTCCGTAAGCGAAGAAAATCTTTTATATATAAAGCCGCCCCAAACTATTTTTTAAGAAAGGGCCAATATATAGAGAAAAAAGAGTGTTAGTTTAGGTACTACCACTACCCCCTAAACTAAAATCCCCTAAAACAAGACAGGACATTACCCCGCCCTTTAAAAATAAGCAAAAATAGTTTATCCTGAGTAAGAAACAACGACATGCCGTCATTAAATTGGATAGGGAAAGAGGCGGTTGTGAACCATGATAAAGTGGTTCCTTTTCGGTTGCTTAAAAAGGTTAAGTCGGCATCGGTTGGTCCGAGTTCCCAAAATCTAATCATTCACGGCGACAATTTAGAAGCGCTGAAAGCGCTCATGCCATATTATATTGGTAAAGTGAAATGTATTTATATTGATCCGCCATATAACACGGGCAATGAGGGGTGGGTTTACAATGATAAGGTAAATTCACCTAAAATTAAGCAATGGCTCGGGAAAATAGTTGGACGGGAATCCGAAGATCTAACGCGACACGATAAGTGGCTTTGCATGATGTATCCAAGGTTGAGGTTATTACGGGATTTGTTATCTGATGATGGTGGTATTTTTATTTCTATTGATGATAACGAGCATTGCAACCTCCGGCTTTTACTGGACGATATTTTTGAAGAAAAAAACTTTGTAGCAAACGTCATCTGGCAAAAAAAGTACACCCAGAGTAATGACGCTAAGTATTTTTCTGATACGCACGATTTTATAATTTGTTATGCAAAAAATAAGGGAAATAAAGATTTCAAAATTAATCTTTTGGCTAGGACACAAGAACAAGATGCGCGTTACAAGAATCCGGATAATGACCCACGCGGATTGTGGATGACACAACCCCTGCATGCAAAAAGTGGCACAGATAAAAGCTATGAATTCATCTTTTCAAATGGGATAAGATGGCGGCCCCCTGCCGGTACGTTCCCGCGTTATAGTATGAAGACGCTTAGGGAAGCCGATAAAGATGGCAGAATATGGTTTGGAAAAGATGGTGATGCGGTTCCGCGCCTTAAGAAATACTTAGAGGAAATGCGACAAGGTGTGATTCCCAAAACCATATGGTTATATAACGAAGTTGGAAGTAACGATGACGCAAAGCGGGCCATCAAAGAACTTTTTGATGATAATCCGTTTGATTCGCCTAAGCCCCCGTCGCTAATTAAACAGATTATTAAATTATCTAGTAACCCGCATGATCTTATTCTTGACTCTTTTGCAGGTTCAGGAACTACTGGTCACGCTGTGCTGGATTTAAATAAAGAAGATGGCGGGAATCGCAAATTTATAATGGTCGAATTAGAGGACCACGTTTCAAAAGATATTACTGCTGAACGAGTAAAGCGGGCCATTAAAAAGTACGGTTATAGGGATGGTTTTGAATATTGCGAACTTGGTAAACCCCTTTTCGATCAAGATGGACAGATTGAAAACACTTGTGACTTCACGCAGTTAGCGACGTACATATATTTTACCGAAACCCAAACAAATATAGACCAAAAGAAAATTAGAGGAAATTTTATAGGCGAGCTCGGCACAATCGAGTACTACCTGATCTACAAAGGTAGGGACAAGAATGAACTTAGTAAATCATTTCTAAATAAGGTCAAGAAAACCGACAGTAAAAAAGTAATCTATGCAGACAGATGTTTGGTTGACGAGAAAACGCTCGCAGAACGCAGTGTAATTTTTAAGCAGATACCCTATGAAGTAAAAGTATATTAGAAAATATGGACAGAGGCCAAAAAATAAAATATCTCAAAAAATTCGAATCTGTGATTAGCGATTGGAACGAGTTACGACAAAAAGGGGACCCCGGGGACTTAATGCGTAAGAAAGTTCTTGAAATGGCTAAATTATGGGGTGTTGTTGCGGAAATATTAAAAGGACTCGACTACAAAATTGAAGTCGAAATAACTGACGATGGTCGAGGTAGAAACATAAAACCCAAAACAGGTGATATATTTCATAATGGTATTTTTTCCTCTCTGGACACAAGAATTGAGCTTGAAAATATGCTTTCGTTGCATTCCTATGTTTTGAGTGCAATAGAAAAGATAAATAAAGGTATAGTAGTACGAGAAAATGTACTGCCCAATTTAAATTTGCTTATTGGCATATTGAGCGTGTTCCCAGATGCAGTAAGTCGCATGAAATATCGAAGAAAGGGTAAGAGCACTTTTGAAATAAATGACGAATACGACGTTCAAGATATTCTATATTTAATGTTGAAAGGGGCTTTCTCTACCTTGCAATATGAAGATCCCACAAGTAAAGATGGGCCATCATCAACTCGGGCTGACTTTGTTATACGTGACCTTAATACATATATTGAGGCGAAATATATTTCTACTAAGGGGCGAGAAAAAGAAATCCACGATGAATGTATGTTAGATATTCAGAAATACGGTTCTCAACCAGACTGCTTTAAAATAGTTTTCTTTATTTACGACCCCAATAAGTGTATTGATAACCAGTTTTCTTTTAGGGCATCTTTAGAAAAAAATAGATCCGTTGAAGGTAAAGAGATTGAAGTCATTACCCTAATACTTAATTAGTATGGAATTAAAACGGTACCAAAAAACTGCCATAGAGACGCTTGAAGAATTTCTCGGTCTTTTAAAGAAATTCGGGCCCAAGCATGCATTTATTAGTGCGTCTCATCAATCCTACAACGATCGATCTTTCGGCAACACTCCTTTTGTGTGCATTAAAATACCAACCGGCGGAGGTAAAACACTCGTTGGCTGTCACGTAGTAGAGAAAATCATGAGTACCGCATTGCAGCACAAGTTAGATCGCGGAATTGTGCTATGGTTTACGCCCTCAGAAGCAATCAAAACACAGACACTCAAGAAATTTAAGGACCGGAAGGACCCACACCGGAGAGTTTTGGATGAAGCGTTTGATAACAGTGTTAAAGTGTTTTCGAACGAGGAGGCGTTGAGTATTCGTAAAGAAGATGTTACAGACAATCTTTGCGTCATCATCGCCAGCCTTGAGGCGTTCCGGAAAGAAAAGACCCTACAGAAAAAGTATAAAGTGTACCAAGAGAATGGGGCGCTACTCAATCACTTTGAAAACACAGACGAGCCGGATTATCTTGAACGCGACAGCGAAGATACCGTTATAAATTCACTCGCCAATGTTATACGTTTAAGTAACCCGTTGGTGGTAGTTGATGAAGGACATAAAACCGTCACTCGACTGTCAATAGATTTTATTAAAAACCTCAATCCGAGTTTTATTATTGAATACACCGCAACACCTCGTTCCGGCAGTAATATTTTGGTAGAAATTCATGCTTCAGAACTAAAAGAGGCAAATATGGTAAAGATTCCGATTGTGCTTGAAAGCGCAGCGCAATGGCAAAATGCTATTATCCGCGGCTTGGAAAAACGGGCTGAACTTGAAAAAGAGACAAAAAAGTTAAGGGCGGAGTATATCCGGCCGATTGCACTGCTGCAGGCGCAAGCATTGAATCAAGCGGGAAACAGTATAACAGTGGAGAAAATCAAAGAATTTCTATTGGAACGTAAAGTTAAGGAGGAGGAGATCGCAATTAAAACTTCGCAAAAAAATGAACTTGAAGGGGTTAACCTTTTCAGTAAACAGAGCAAAATCCGTTATATTATCACCGTTAATGCGCTTGCGGAGGGGTGGGATTGCTCATTTGCGTATGTTTTGATCTCGGTCGCCAATCTGGGCTCAAAAATTGCAGTGGAACAAATAATTGGTCGGGTAATTCGCCTTCCTTACGCGCGAAGAAATCAGAGCGAAGATCTCAACCGAAGTTATGTCTTTGCATCTGCGAGAAACTTCAACGAAGCAGCGGAGCAGATAATTTCGGGGCTGAAAGGCAACGGGTATACTCGAGCTGATCTGGTAGGTAACGATAAAAAGAATGAACCTTATGAGCTGGAAGTAAAAAAAGCGGTTTCGAGCGTATTGAAGGTGCCCATGATGACGCTTGCCGGAGATAAGCTATCTTTTGAAGATTTAGTAGGTTCCGGATTTAAGCTAGCAAGACAGGACCCGAAATTTGATTTCGAGATACACTACGATAGTGACGGTCGGGCAATTATTGATATCAAAGAGGATGACGAATGGACGAGGGGGGCACAGACGAGCTTGAAATTGCGCTACGAAGATAAAAATTATACCAAAAATGAATTGGTCCAGTGGCTCGATAAAAAACTTCGCTTCGCGTTACTTGAGAAATCAGACAAAGTGAAATTTATTAGTAACGCTATTGAACACCAACTGAAGAGTCGAACGTTATCCGAATTGTCGGTTAATCGCTATGTGCTTGCAGAACGAACGAATGGAGTTATTATTAATATTCTCGAAACCCACGCAAAGAACAGATTCGATGCGTTTTTACGGGAGAAAAAGATCTCGATAAAACCGTATGATGCCTTTCCCGAAACTATCACAATAAAACAGGTGGTGCCGCAGGAATTCAACAAAAACTACTATAAGCGAATAGATAAACTTAACAGTGAAGAGTTAGATTTTCTTCGTCGGCTTGACCTCGGCGCCCTCGAGAATGTTAAGTATTGGGTACGGAGTCGTGAAAAAACAGATCCGTTTTACATTCAGGGTTGGCAGAAAAACAAATTTTATCCGGACTTTGTAGCAGTAACAAGAAAAGGTTCGGTCTTGGCGCTTGAATGGAAAGGGGGAGATAGGGTGAGCAGCGATGATACCAAATACAAGGTCAAGATCGGAGATGTCTGGTCAGAGCTTGGCGGCGATAAACTTCATTTTTTCTTGGTGCATAACGGTAACGTCGAGGAAATACTTGGTAAGATAAAAAAACTGTAGATACCCACGGGCAAGCCCGTGGAACTCTGCGATAATATTAGAAAAACCTAATTTCAATATGCAAACCCTTACACCAGAATTTATGAAAGAACATTCTATATCCAAGGTGGTTAACTGCATAGCCGACAGTGGTCAAAAAGTTGTATTTATCGTTAAAGACATCAATGGTCAGATGCTTGCAATGAAATCTTTTCGTAACTGTACCAGTAGAGATATTCAAGAAATAGCAATATTGAAGAGGTTCAAATTTCTTCCGGGGATATCTAAGGTCGTAAGGATCGAAAAGTATAATGGCAACCCCTTGCTTTTTGAGGAATATATCGACGGACAAGACCTTCAAGATATACAGGCCGAATATGCTAATGATGCGTCAAAGATTGCGGCTTTGATAAAAAATATTGGAATTATTCTCAAGCCGATTTGGCTGGAAAAAATTGTGCATCGGGATTTGAAACCCAAAAATATTAAGATTCTTAAAGACGGAAGCCCCATAATAATGGATTTTGGGATTTCGAGGGATCTTTTCGCTGAATCTATCACTCAAACAGGTGACAAACAACCGATGACATGGGATTATGCCAGTCCGGAACAATATGCTGGCGACAAGCGGGCAATTAGTTATAGAACGGATTTTTTTGCTTTAGGCCTGATTGCCTATAAGCTTTTTTATAAAAATCATCCCTTCGGTGGTTCACAGGCTGATATAGATCAAAAATTTCAAAAAAAGGAAAATACAATTTATTTAGAAGATAATCCGTTAAAGAATTTTTTTGAAGCAACTCTAGTAATTGATCCGTCCGGCCGTATTCGTGATGTCGATTCCTTTATAAAACTTCTTCAAGGATAACTAAAATCCATGAAAATACTTCATCAACTTGGACATAATTATCGTTGGGCTCTAGATTCGTTTTTCCAAAATCAGATTGGGGATGGTTTCATTATTTCCGCACTTAGTATCTCGAAAGATAAAGTCGGCAACAAGTTAAGTGGATATGAATCCGACGTCTACCTCCCTTTATCTATGGTAGATTTACAGTTCTATGGAAGCAAAGTATCAAGAGGTAAGAATTTAAAATCGTACGAATTTCATCCAGTTAACTATACTGGTAAGGATTCCACTGAGGTTTCTACAGTAGACGCAGTAATTTCCGGCATAAAATACCAAGAGAACCTTAAGCTTGAAACAATAATTATTCCAACAATATATATAGAACCAGAGAAAGAGGAGGCGCGAACACAGTTAATTCAGAAAATAAATGATAGGCTCGAGAAGCACAAAACATCTGTTCAGAAACAAAAGCGCGGAGTTGTTAAGGCTAGATACTTTATGACAGTTCCTATCAGTAAGTTATCCATTCAGAATGATCAAGAAATCGAGCATTTACTTCAAGATCTTACCGACATGAATATTGTTTTTGATGGTTACTATATTGTCTGTGAGCCCGATCTTCAGGCAAGAAAAAAGATCAGCGTCAATTTAAAATACTATATTAATCTGAATAAGATTTTGTCGACTCTCAAAAAGCAGGGCTTTCAAGTAATACTGGGATTTTCAAATGTTGACTCTCTTGTATTTGCTGCAATGAATGATTTAGACTATATATCGATTGGTACATATGAGGTCTTGCGGAATTTCAATATACGAAGATTTATTGATAAAGATGGGGGCGGACCATCAAAAGGTTGGTATTACTCGGAAAAGTTATTGAACTTTGTTAAAGCGCAGCAGTTAGACGACTTGCGAGACAGAGGAGCTCTGGATTTGATAAGAAATGACGAAAATATATTTTCTGATGCTATTTTGCAAGAGGGTTATGACTGGAGCATTCACAGGCCAGATGTACATAAGAATTATTTACTCGCGGTTTCAAGGCAACTAAAAAAAATAGCAAGCTTTTCGCCCGGAAATGATAGGATCGAGTACATGATTAAACTGGTTAATGCTGCCAGAGAGACCTATAGACAACTAGAGGATGACAAGGGTCTTTTTCTTGATGATGAAAGTTCGAGCTACCATCTTCCCAAATGGCTATCAGTTTTAAAAGCACCAACTATTGGAGTTTCGTCGAAATAAGATGCTCGTTTAGAACAATTCTCATATTATACGATATAGGAGATTCTTTTTGGGGTGAGTAAATAACCTTTATGCCGTTGTCCTTTGATACGCCGGCGAGACCTACATTATATCTTCTGAATAGGTCGATGTTTTCTTTGGGCACATCGATATTTTGTATTGGTAGAAACACAAAAGATTTATCCGCAAACCATTTATATCTATAAGCTTGCTTTAATGCTCTTTTCCAGTCTTTTAGCTTTGCTTCAATAGCGATTGAATCGGTCAAAATATCAGAATACTTTCTGTCAGAAAAATAGTAGCCACTCCTAAAAGAAATAAACCCCTCTCCCATAAGCGAGGAAAGGGATGAGAGAATTTTTTTCTCTGGAGATCTTGTAATATAGACTATGTCGTCGAACGAAACACGATCCTTCTTTTCTATTAGATTCAGTAAGGAAACATCAAAATAAGCAAGGAAATTTTTTCTTTCCGAAGAAACAATTTCTTTATAACTAACTGCAACGATATCGGCAATACCATAGCCAAGATTTAGCTCGGTGAATAAAGAGCGCGACCCCAAACCCAAAAGTGCGTTGGGGTCAGATAGCACAAAAGAAGATATACATGAAACCAATTCTTCTTCTGATTTAAATGTAGTTTTCATTGAAAGATCAGGATATAAGATGAGTCATCAAAATTTTTCTCATTCACCTCGCGTTTAAGTCCACTTTTTATATCCTGTGGTCTTTTGAAATTTAAAATTTTATGAAACTTTGATAAATCACTTTCAAATAACGCATAAAAACCATCAGAACAAAGTAAAATTCTCCTTCCCTCTATATCCAGAGAAAAATCTTTAATTTGAGATCTATCTAATTGTACCATTCCGAGGTACTTTGTTACAATATTCTTGTTGTACACAGGATTATCATCGTGGGAAAGCTGTTTTGCGTATTGCGGGGTAATCTCATAAATACGAGAATCTCCAAGATTAGAGAGGGTGGCAACTCCGCCTGACTTTGGGATGTAAATTGCACTATAGGTGCTAAACGGAGTAACCAAATCTGTCTCAATTATTTTCTGATTCACATCGAACATTAGGTCAGAGAGGTCATGGCCAAACTCCTGATCAAGTTTTTGATAATTCTCTTCGATAAACTTAATAGATACGTCGATACCTCTATTTGCTTCATCGGCTGAACTTATACCATCAAAAAGAACGGCAAGAAAATGCTTGTCGTTTTCTATTATAAAAACTCTATCTTTGTTCTCCTTCCGTTCAGACCCTTTTGTAGAATCGCTTATATATTGCCAGCCTCTCATATTATCAGTTTATCACTTATTCTCTTGGGTTTAAATGGATAAGCCGGCGTTCGAGGATCCTATTTTGATGTACATACCCTCTAAAAGAACCCTCGACTTTGGGGCTGGGGGTCATTCTGGCGGCACTGAACGCAGTATTCTACCCTGCTGACTGCGGCTCACAATGATGCGCTCGTAGCGAGGCGATGGGAGCTTGATCGTGAATGCAAAAGGTATGAGTTTCTCGTATTCATGTCGGGTTGCACTCTGGCTATGCCGATTTTGAGAGACATGATTTTTCTGTTAGAATCGTTATATCGTCTCGATTGTTAAAATGTTGAAAACGATAAATCCCCCTACCTTCCCGCGGGGTATTGGACCCCGCGGGAAGGATTTCTACGACGCCCATTCATCCCCGCGGCAAGACCGCGGGGTATTCTGGGAAGGTGGGGGGATAAAGACGTTCAAGCCGCTAAACGATTCGAACGGTTTTAACGAGCGAGTGTAGCGAGCGATACAACAATTCTAACATCTCTAACATTTCTAACATCTTGAACATATCACCGCATATTTTCAAAGCATACGATATTCGGGGCAAATATCCAAGCGAGCTCGACGAAGAAGCCGCCGAGCGGATCGGATATGCGACAGCGGAATATGTAACTAAAAAACTTCGCAAAAAGAAGGGAAGGTTTTTTGTATGCCGTGATGTTCGTATTTCATCAGAGTCCCTTCGTGACGCGCTTGTGCGCGGGATTATTGTCCAGGGAAGCGATGTGGTTGACGCCGGAGTGGGGACGAGCCCGTATTTTTGTTTTCTTATGCATCAGAAAAAAGCGGATGGGGGAATCATGGTTACGGCGTCGCATAACCCCGCTGAGTATAACGGGCTGAAAATCCGCGAGCGGTCGGGGGAGTCAATTTTTCTTGGCACTGGGCTTGAGAAGATACGTACGATTTCAATGGATAAGAAGACGCGGCGCGCAAAACCGCTCGGAAATATATTCGTCGACAACAGCTATCGGGGGAAATATATTTCATTTTTTTCAAAACATATTGCCGTTAAGCGGCGTATTCGAGTCGCGATCGACGCCGGAGGCGGAAGTACCGCGCTATTTCTTCCGCAGATTCTTGCTCGCTTTCCGAATATCGAATATACCCCGCTTTTTTTCGGCATCGATGGCGCGTTTAAAAAGCACCCGCCGAATCCGCTCCTTCCAGAGTCACAAAAATGGATAAAGCAGGAACTTGAGCGGGGAAAATACAATTTTGGGGCTTCCTTTGACGGAGACGGCGATCGGGTCATGTTTTTTGACGAAAGAGCAAATCTGATCGATCCGCAATTCATATTTCTTCCTCTTGCGCTCGAGATACTGAAAAGAGAAAAAGGGAGCGTGTTTGCTCTTCCCGTTGATACGTCGCGCATAGTAAGGCGGGAGATTATCCGCGGGGGAGGGAAGATACGGCTTTGCAGACGGGGATATGTATTTCTTCAGGAGGCGATGAGAAAATCCCATTCCCCGGCGAGCGTGGAGCGCTCGGGACACTATTTTTTTGAAGAATTTTCGTACGACGATTCCGGGATTTTTGCGCTTCTTAAGTTTGCGGAATTTATGTCAAAATCTTCTCTACCGGTTTCGAAAATTATCGAGCCGTATATGCGGTTCGCTTCAACCGGTGAATTAAATTTTGAAGTGCGAGATAAGGCGGGCACGATAGCGCGAATCAAAAACCAGTACGCAAAAAATAAGAACGCTCGGATAAGCGCTATCGACGGCATCAACGTTGAATTTCCCGATTGGTGGTTTAATATCCGGCCGTCGAATACCGAGCCAGTTGTGCGGCTTGTCATCGAGGCCGATACCGAGGAGCTTCTCCAGCAAAAGAAGTCAGAAATCGAAAAGCTCCTCCGGTAGTCCCGAAAGGCATAGACGTCAAATGACGTCGCCCCGAACGCGCACGGCGCGTTTTAGGGAGCTTTTCGCTCGGTGATTATTTTATGAATCCGAGTTTCCGGCCGCAGTTCTTCCAGTGGTATATATAGCCGTCTTTGATCATGAGTGCTGCAAGGTCAATTTGGTGGAATGGGTTTTCGATATCGTAGCCGTCGAGTTCGTACTTTTTTGTGTATAGTTCGAACGTCGGGACTTTGAATTGGAGGATGCCCCAGGAGGCGCCGTTGTCGCCTTTGGCGTCCAATTTCCATTCTGATTCGCATCGGATAAGATCCCGAATGGTGCTCGGCGCAAGTCCAGCGTTTTCTGCGGCGTATTCGGCGTATCCTCGGATATCAGTCGGTTTCGGACTTCTGGCCACGACTGTCAGCGGAACCGGATGGCTGTATTCAAGCGTATCACCCCCTGTGGCTTCTTTTGCTTCTCCGGGTGTTAAGAACGTTACTACAAGTATGAATGCGGTAAGATATGCGCTAATATGAGTAGAGGTAGTCGTCCTCCCGCCCCCCTAGAGCGTCCGTGCCTAAAGCCTGTCGGGCTAGCCCGAGCGACTCGGTCGCCCTAGGGCTCGGCCGATTAAGGCGGACGCACGGACTAGCCCAGCGGAATCCGGTACCCCTGAATTAGCTTCAAATAAAAACCACGGCATACTAACCGTGACCTGCATCTAGTATACCCCCGTGGGAATAAAAAGTCAAGGTTTAAAACTGTTAAATTAACACTATGGATGTTCAATTTTGGCTTATATTAGCCATTTTAGCGCTCGGCTTCGGAGGGGTCTTTTGGTACCTTTCTCGCGGGAAAAAAGGGGATCCGGAGGAGGCCCAAAAAGCAGGAGCACTCATGGAGCGCCTTGGCCAGCTTTCAGAGCAGAATCGGGAACTACGGCACCTGATTGATACAAAACTAAGCGAGACGCACCGCTCAAACCAGGAACAACTGGGCAAAACAGCCGATCTGATTCAGGGGATTTCCGGGCAATCAGCCCGTCTTATCAGTGAAGTTACGGAGAAGCTGACCAAGCTCGATGAGACAAACCGACAGGTGGTAAACTTTTCAAGCCAGCTACAGAATCTTCAGGACATTTTAAAAAACCCAAAGCAGAGGGGAATACTCGGCGAGTATTATCTTGAGACCGTGCTCAAAAATGTGCTTCCGCCGGGTTCGTATAAAATGCAGTATCCATTTTCGGATAACGTGATTGTCGACGCGGTTGTTTTCGTTGATAAACGAATTATTCCCATCGATTCAAAATTTAGTTTGGAAAATTACAATAGGATACTTGAAGCAAAAGACGAAGGCGAGCGAAAGCGGTACGAAAGTGCATTTGTTCAGGACTTAAAAAACCGAATTGACGAAACGTCAAAATACGTAAAACCAGAAGAAGGTACCATGGATTTTGCTTTTATGTTTATTCCGTCTGAAGCCGTGTACTATGATTTACTTATCAACAAAGTAGGGGCAATAGGAGATGATACTCGTAATCTGATTCATTACGCGGGGCAAAAGCGAGTTATCATTGTGTCTCCCACCTCGTTTCTCGCATATCTTCAAACCGTGCTCCAGGGACTTAAAAATCAGAAAATTTCTGAACAAGCGCGCGAAATTATCGGGCAGGTTGAGAATCTGAAGAAGCACCTAGACGGATATAACACGTATTTTGATAAACTGGGAAAAAATCTCGGAACAACCGTGAGTATGTATAATCACGCATATAAAGAGTTTGGGAAAATAGACAAGGACTTCTTGAAGATAACAGGAGAAAAAATCGGGATAGAGGCGCGTGCGATTTCAGGCCCCGCAGAGAACGAATAGCATTCGGCGCTGGATTTATCCAGCACCTTCCCACCGGGTATTACACCCAGCGGGAAGGAATGTATCGTATCATTCATCCCTGCGTCAAAAACGCAGGGTATTTTGGAAGGTGCTGGATTTATTTCGAGGGTTGTGGTAGTTTGATTTCGGTATACATTAGGGAGGGCATATGCGACTCTTCAGTGGAGTTCTAGCAAGCATCGTCGTTTCTCTCCTACTTGGGTTCTTTCCATCAGTTGCCGAAGCCCAGCAAAATCTGTGCGTTCCGAATAGCGAATCCTATGACGCCAACGCGTGTTGGGAGTATGTCGGTATTCTTGAAGCGAGGAATGCGAATGCAAAACGTGATCTCGCAGCTTCTCGCCGCGAAATAGCTGCCGTTAAGTCCCAGCTCGCGGCCGCAGAAGCCCGCCACACGAGCACCTCGAACGGCCTTCAATGGGATATCGTGTCCGGCGCATTGACGATTCGGTCTCTTGAGACAACGGTCAAAGTCGTTTCGGAGGAGAAGGAAATCGCATGGGGGTATGTGGATGTGGTTTCGAAGGTACTTGCCGCGGCCATTGGACTTGCCATTCTCGGCGGGAGTATCGGGTTTTATTTCCTTCGAAAGTCAGTGTCTGATTACGATCGGTACGCGGTCGAAGTGCGGGATAAGAAGATTCGCGAGCTTGAGAACACGCTTTGCATCGAAGCTAACGCAAAGCTTGTGGCGCAAGGCGACGTAGCAACTCTTCGCCTAGAGCTGTTCCATAAGAAAGACGTAGCGGCTCTTCGCCTCGAATTGCTTCGTAAGAAATCGGATCTCGCGAAGGTAGGGAAAAGATACGCCGATCTCCTCAACTTTGTGAGGCAGGAAATGTCACGGTTTGTAGCGATTCGCGAAACGCTCTATCGAACACTCTCGCTTCTTCAGACGAACGGGAGTCGGCTCGGACAGCTTTCCAGTATCGCGCCTTCGAGCACAACTGTCTAAATCAAAGCGGCCTATGGCCGCATTTTTGTTGACAAAGATCGTTTTATTTTTTATTCTATATAGGTATGTGGGCTGTTATCAGAACCGGCGGAAAGCAGTATGTTGCGGCCCCCGGGAAAAAATTGAAAATCGAGAAAATTGATGCTGCCGAAGGCGGAAATTTTGTGTTCACCGAAATCCTCCTCACGGTCGACGATGCCGATAATATCATTATTGGGACTCCGATGGTTCCCGGAGCGTCGGTACATGCCAAGGTCCTCAAACAAGCACGCACAAGAAAAGTCATTGTGTTTAAATATCGTCCGAAAGCGCGGTGGCGCAAAAAAAGAGGCCACCGCCAGCACTATACGGAAGTTGAAATAATCGGAATAAATCCAGCACCTTCATCGTAGGGTATTAAACCCTGCGGGAAGGATCTATCGTACCATTCATCCCTGCGGTTCACCCAGCACCTTTTCTACAAACGGAGTCGTGTAGCGTGTAACGAGGGCGCCACCTCCCCACCTACTCATTTCTTATAGAAACCCGTCAGTAGAAAAGGTGCTGGGCAAGAGACCGCAGAGTATTTTGGAAGGTGCTGGATAAATACAAAATAATCCCCGCCTTCTGAAAGGCGGGGATTATTCATTCTCGGGTGATGTTTGCTGTTGGCGGTTTGAAAGGAGTTCTGTCAATTCTCTCATCGCATCCGGTGCGCGGGATCGGATAGGACCCCTTCCGGCAAGTGCAGAAATTTCCGATTCAAAGACAAACGTTCGTTTTCTTAGCTCTCCCCTCAGCCGTGCTTCACGGTTTATGCGGATAAGGTCAATATCGTACGTGCTAAGCGCCTTACGGATTTGCTCTGGCGTAGGATTATGATTTTCTGGGAGCCGCCGCAAATGCGCTCGGCGGCTGAAAAATAAGTGCTCCTCGCCCCCTCCTTGTTCCCCGCCTGATACCTCGCCCACGTTTTCGGTGCACCGGATTTCTCGCAGATGACTCAATATAACATTTAAAATAAAATTTCCTCTTTGTGAGAGAGTTATTCCTTGTCGGGTTTCCGTAGTTCTCAGCGAAAAGTATTCATCGAGCAAGGCGCGGTATTGATAATTCCCTATATTGACCGTTGCGATCGTATCTCTCCGATTTCTCGCATCCATTTCAAAAAGAATTGATTGAAATCCCCATTCTCGAAGTAGCGGATCTGTAATTTCGATGAGATCACCCCGGGGGCTTAAGAGGTGCGTGGTGTTGTCCCGTATTTCGTTTCGTATCCTTTCATTTATCTCGGCAAGCTGTCGAAGTATTTGATTTTCGTTCGTTGCCTCCGGTACCATGTGGGCGAGCGTCTGCCAATATTCATGATGTTCAAGTATACCTTCGTTTCTCCCGAGTTCGACTGTCTGTAATCTATCTCGGATAAAGAGCGCGAGTTCGTTTGGTGACTGAATACCGGTTTCTTCGACTGTTTCGCTAAATGGCAAGGCAAGAATTGCTCCCTGCATTCCTTCTCGTACTCCAAACAGTCCTTCTATCCGTAACTGTTCGGTAAGCCATTGGAAAAGCGGGCCCGGGTTAGAAAGAAGTGATGTTGGAAATGGAACTTCGGCATTATTTGTTACTGCGTCAAAAGTTCGGTGAAAATCCTGTCCCTGGTAGTAATCGGCAAGCGCATTAAAGCGCTCAGGATTGGCTTTTTTAAGCCCCTGGATTGATTGCGCTATTTTTTTATCGTCTTGAATTACATCCTCGCGTAGCCAAAAGGGAATAATATTGCGGTTTCGATACTGGGCTATGAAAAATAGTGTGCGTTGGATTTCCATAAGTCGTCTTAGAGTTTCATCACTTGTATCAAAGAGCGCGGCGATAAAATTTCGCGATTGCGCAGTGTCCGGCGTGAAGAATTTCTTACCTCCAAAGATTTCTCCGGTGACCCGCACCACGTCGGGATTCGCGCTTCTCAATCCGCCAAGCGCAAGATGATAGAGAAATTCCACAATGGATTTTCTGTCGCTGCATCGCTCAATCATTCGGCCAAGTATTTTTTCCGCGATCGGTCGGTAGAGTTCGCTTTCTGCGGCGATCGTGAGCCATGCTTCAAGATTTTCCGGTGTTGGCGGGAATTGCTTGAAGCGGACGCGGTCAAGGCCTCGCTCAAGATTCTCGATAAAATCCTCTGTTTTATAGCTTTTGACCTCACGGAGAATCTCGAGCGCATCAAATATCGCAGTCACATCGTGTGGGGTTTGTGCGATTTCTTCCGCAAGCGAATCAATAAGCTTTCTTCTTTCCGTTGACTTCGCTTGCTGGAATTGAATATTTAAATTCGCGGCTTGCGCAAGATGCGGCGTTGACAGGAATACCGATTCTTCCGCGGTCTCGGGCGGGCCCTCAAGAGGCGGTTCATTGTCAATTCGGGGAATATCAGGAAATACCTTTGGCTTTTCGTGTTTTGACATGTGAATTATTTTCTATTGTTGAGTGCGTTTCGAAGTGTTTGGTCGTCGGCGTATTCGAGTTCTGACCCGGCGGAAAGCCCGCGGCCAAGGCGCGTGACAACAAACGCGGGATGATGATCTTTTAGAGGCGCGAGAATCCGCTCAATATACATCGCGGTCATATCTCCTTCGGTGGTTGCGGATGTTGCAAGAATAATCTCGGCGTGGCCTTCCGCGGAAAGGGCACGCGAAATCCGCGCGTGAAGCTCACGCAAATGGATTCTTTTGGGCGAATCCGGATCAAGGGCCGAGATAACGCCTCCGAGAATGTGGTATCGGCCCGCAAACGCTCCAGTTTTTTCGATATTCTGCATGTCGGATTCTTTTTCCACCACGGCGATTGTTGCGTGGTCCCGCCTGGGATCACTGCAAAACGCACAGAGCGGCGCGTTTTTGTTCGCATCGGTCACTCGATAGCATTCGCCGCAAAAAATCACTTCTTTTTCAAGATCACTAAGCGTTTTTTTTATATGTGGGATAAGGGATTCGGTGTCTCGAAGGAGAAAAAATACGAATCGCGCGGCCTGTCTGGGCCCGATGCCGGGAAATTTCGCAAACGCATCGATAAGGTCCTGTACTGATTTTGGGTAGAGTGCAGTCATCGGCGTCAGACGGTTTCTCCGAAATGCTTGTCGAGCGATCGGAACGATACGGTTTCCTCGTTGAAATAGAGTTCAACTTTGCCTGTCGGGCCGTTGCGGTGTTTTTCAATGAGAATTTCTGCGATGTTTCGCTTATCCGAATTCTCGCGGACTTTGTCCTCACGGTAGATGAACATAACGACGTCCGCATCCTGTTCAATTGACCCTGATTCACGGAGGTCGGAGAGTTTTGGCCGTGAGGAGGGACCGCGCATTTCCACGGCGCGCGAAAGCTGGGAAACCGCAAGAACCGGGACGTTCAATTCTTTTGCCATTGCTTTGAGGGCCCGCGAAATTTCGGATACTTCCTGCACCCGTGATTCGATATTTCCCCGGCCCTGGATGAGCTGGAGGTAGTCAACCATGACAAGTCCAAGGTCGCGTTCGGACTGGAAGCGCCGCGCCTTTGCGCGAATATCCATGACAGTGGGCGATGGGGAGTCGTCAAGATACAAGGGCGCCTCCGCAAGGACGCTCATCGCATCCCGAATTCTCGAAAAATCATTTTCTTCTTCGCGCAGGCGTCCCGTTCGGAGGCGCCACAGATCCACGTTTGCCTCCGACGCAAGCAGGCGGTCGACAAGCTGTTCTTTTGACATCTCCAAGCTAAAAACCGCGACCGCGCGCTTGTGGTCAACCGCGATGTTTCTGCAGATATTTAATGCGAGCGATGTTTTTCCCAAGCTTGGGCGCGCCGCAAGGACGATTAAATCCGAACGTTGGAGGCCCGCAAGGTAATTGTCGAGATCGGGAAATCCGGTTGGAATTCCGTGCAGCGTGCCGTCGCCTTTCTGGAGCTGTTCGATTCTCTCCCACGCTTCGTCGAGCGCCGTATGCACGGCTTGGAATTCCTGTTTTATCGAACCGCGGGCAACGGCGAATATTCTTTGTTCAGCTTCGTCAATGATTTGGTCAACATCGTTCTCTTCCTTATAGCCGAGTTCCGCAATATGTTGGGACGCCTCGATAAGGTCGCGGAGCATTCTTTTTTTTCGTACGATTGAGGCGTAGTGCGCGACGTGGGAGGCGGTCGGAACCGTATTTACCAAGCTTGCGAGATAGCTCGATCCGCCGATTCCTTCGAGTTTCCCCTTTTCTTGAAGACGGTTTGTGACGCTCACGATGTCCACGGGTTCCCGTTTTTGAACGAGATCGAGTATCGCATCATAAATGTCACCGTGGGCCGGCTTATAGAAGTCCCGGGGGGCAAGAAAGTCCGCGACCTTAAAGATCGCGTCTTTATCGAGCATGAGAGAGCCGAGCGTAGACATTTCCGCCTCAATATTTTGGGGCGGCATGCGGATGTCCGGCGTCCGTTTTTCGGTGAATGTCATGGTTGTTGCCATAGGTTGGTCACTCAAGCATAGCGCGCCTGAAGATGTTTTCGCAATACGGGCTTTTGGCTCGTTCGTTGAAAACGTGTGGATAGGGGTGAGCGGAAGCGTACTGCAACGTTAAATTTTTTCGAGAATTGGGCTTTTCTCTGTATCGCGTACTCGGAATCCCATTTTTTCGATTTTCAAGCGAATTTCATCGGCCTCCTTCCATTTTTTCTCTTGTCGGCAGAGCTCCCGCGCCGCGACGAGTTTTTTTATACTTGCCGGCAGAACGATTTTCTTTATGTCCGAAAGACCGATGCCAAGAACCGTGTCGAACGAATACGCAATTCTTAGCACAGCCAAAGGATTGAAACGGTCGGGCGCCGCATTGTAGGCGTGCATAATACTCCAAAATATCGCAAGTGCACCCGCCGTATCAAGGTCATCTGACACGGCATTCTCAAATTCTTTTTTATATTTTTCCAGTATTTTTTGTTTGCCGCTTTTTCGTTGCCGACGCTTTGCGGAAAGGAGTGTGCGGATAAATCCTCGCAAGCGATCGAGCGATTGTTCGGCTCCCGAAAGCGACTCCCAGGTAAAATTAATTCTTGAACGGTAGTGCGATGTAAGAATGAGATAGCGGTAGCTCAAGGGATCAAATCCTTTTTTCTCAATATCACGAAGCGTATAAAAATTCCCAAGAGATTTTGCCATTTTTTTTCCGTCGACAAGAAGATGTTCTCCATGAATCCAGTAATGCACGAATTTCTTTTTTGTTACTGCCTCGGATTGAGCTGCTTCGTTTTCGTGATGCGGAAAAATAAGATCAATGCCTCCCGTGTGAATATCGAATGATTCCCCAAGATATTTCATGGATATTGCTGAACACTCGATATGCCATCCTGGTCTTCCTTCGCCAAAAGGAGATTGCCAAGACGGTTCTCCTTCTTTTTTAGTTTTCCAAAGTACAAAATCCTGCACTTCATCTTTTGAATACTCATCGGCATCAACACGGGCCCCGGCCTTCAGCCCCTTTTGATCAAGATGTGCGATACGTCCGTATTGCTTGAATTTTGAAATATCAAAATATACTGAGCTCGCTTTCTCATATGCGGTTCCGTTCCTAATAAGCTGCGAAATCAGCTTTATCATTTCTGGTATGTGTTCGGTCGCGCGGGCAAGTTTCGTCGGCGGTTTTATTGAGAGTTTTTTGATATCATCCCGAAACCACGTTTCATATTGACGCGTAAAATCTTTCAGTGACATCCCCGCGGCTTTTGAGGCCTTGATTGTTTTATCGTCAATATCGGTAGTGTTCATAATATGACGCACGTTAAACCCCCTATATTCAAGCGTTTTCCGGAGTACGTCCTGAAAAATATATGTACGGAGATTCCCGATGTGCGCGAAGTTATATACCGTGGGCCCGCACGTATACAGACCGACCCGTCCTTTTCGGATGGGTTTAAAATTTTCGATTTTCCGCGTGAGCGTGTTGTAGAGTCGGATCATATCGGCCGTTTATACCAGTTTCCGCCATTTAAGCGCAAGGTAGATCGCCACAGTCGCGATGATCATAAATCCGATGACAATCCAAAATGCGATTGGATGCTCGGCAAAGGGGATATTCACCACATTCATCCCGTAAATATTTGCAACTACGGTCGGGATAAAGGTTATGAAGGCAAGGATGGTAAATACCCGCATGATCTCGTTTGTCTTTCTCGCGAGTTGAGAGGACGTCGTGTCATAGAGCGCATCAAGCGCTTCTTTATGGTTTTCCAGAAGATTCGCAACGCGGTTGTATTCCGAAAGAAGCGCCTTGAGAAACGGGTGCGACTCGACGCCGTAGAGTTCCGGACCTTCCTCGAGAAGGGATTCGAGCGTCATTCGCTGGGGCTTTACGGCTCGCGAAAAATCAAGCACGTCTCTTTTAAGAATCGTGATATCAGTAAGGATTTCTTTTTCCCGTCCGGCGAATACTTCTTCTTCGGCTTTGTCGATTTCGGTTTGGATCTGGTCAAGCTCGATGAGTATTCCGGAAAATATCCGTTTGAGAATATAGTACAAAAGATGAGCGGGCGACCTGCCGTATTTTTCAGCTGCACCGCCGTTGCTCTCTAAGCCGTGCGAGGCACGGCCGAGCAATAGGCCGCCACATTCGGCCCAGATTTCTTCAAGCTCGGGGATATGCTCGTATTGAACCGTTATCACTGTTTTTTTTCGAAGTATAAAATCGATCTCCCGCGTGTTTACCTTATTTTTGTCCGATACGAGAATGGGGAAATGCATAACCAAATAGAGTTCGCGTTCATAATTCTCTGTAAACGGACGGATCGTCGGCGTTCGCAGATCTTCAAGAATAAGCGGGTGCATATCCGGAAATTGGGATCGGAGCGTGTTGATATCGTCTTTTGTCGGGCGCGTGATCGATATCCACGAAGTATTTTTGATTTGGAGTTCCTTGATCATTACACATAGTATATCACCTCAGAGATTGCGAGAAAAGGAAAATTCCGGTATAATTATGGGGAAAAATTGAATATATGACACTCTATACACAAAGATCGCGGAATATCGTAAAAACATGGCTTCTTATGTCGGTTTTTTTCGGCATTGTCATCGGGGTTGGTTGGGTGATAGCGCAAGTATACCAAAGCCCCGGGATCCTCTATGTCGCTGTGTTCTTCAGTATTTTTATGAATGTTGTGAGTTACTGGTTTTCCGATAAAATTGTTTTGGCTCTGCACCGCGCCAAGCCCGTGGACTTTAAAGAAAATCCCGAGCTTTACCGGATTCTTGAAAATATTTCGATTACCGCGGGTCTTCCCATGCCGAGGTTTTATATAATAGAAGACCATGCGCCCAACGCATTTGCAACAGGCCGGAACGCGAAGCATGCGGTTATTGTCGTAACAACCGGACTTTTGGAGATTCTTGACCGCTCGGAGCTTGAGGGAGTGCTCGCGCACGAGCTTTCCCATATCGGAAACCGCGATATGCTGGTTTCTACGGTCGCCGTCGTCCTTGTTGGTTTTATCGCGGTATTGTCAGATATGTTCACGCGCTCCATGTTGTTTCGAGGTCTTGGCGGCGATAACGATCGGGGGCGCGCCGGAGGGATTATACTCATCGTGGGCCTCATTCTTTCAATCCTTGCGCCAATAGTTGCCCAGCTCCTGCATTTTGCGATTTCACGGAGGCGAGAATTTCTTGCGGACGCATCGGGCGCACTCCTTACGCGCTATCCCGAAGGACTTGCGTCTGCGTTGAAAAAAATCAGCGCATACTCCCGGCCGCTTCGAACTGCGTCAAACGCAACCGCGCATCTATTTTTGGAAAATCCATTTGGCGCGGATCGGGACATGGGAAAAAAGACGCCGTGGATCGTGCGGATATTCTCAACCCATCCTCCGGTTGAGGAAAGAATTAAGGCATTACAAAGCAGTCGGAGCTAACTTCATGCGATAGCGTGAACACATCTTGGACAACAGAAGGGAACAATGGTCCATTTTAGTTATTCTCAAGTTCTTAAGAACTTGAGAATAAGATGATATGAAAAAATTTAGACAACTTGAGGCAATTGTAAAAGGATTTTCAAATCACAGGCGTATTGAAATTCTTACTCTGCTTGAAAAAACACCGAATCTTTCGCTTTCCGAAATTTCAGAGGTGCTGGGAGTCAATTTCAAAACCGTAGCAGAGCACACGCGCCGTCTCACGATTGCTGGCTTAGTAATGAAATGGAATGTCGGTGCTGCAGTGCACCATGCCGTAGCGCCCGTTGGTCGTGTTGTTCTCAAGTTCTTAAGAACATTAGAATAAAGTATGAAGTGAGAATATTGGGATAAA
>Ga0209514_10002562_pt1 | contig 27828 bp, 28 predicted proteins | sample Subgrocontami58m_FD_187452 | JGI IMG/M metagenome (GOLD analysis project Ga0209514, IMG submission 187452) | Subsurface groundwater microbial communities from S. Glens Falls, New York, USA - GMW37 contaminated, 5.8 m (SPAdes) (version 3) | ecosystem: Environmental > Aquatic > Deep subsurface >...
TTAACCCGGTGCTCAAAGGGTTCTATGCGCGGCTGTTGGCCGAGGGCAAGCCGAAGAAGCTCGCCCTTACCGCATGTATGCACAAACTGCTCCTTATCCTCAATGCCGTCTTGCGCACCCACCAACCCTGGACCCCGGAGTGCCATAATGCTTGACAATCAAGACAGTTGCTGAGCTCATCGAGTTCATCGAGTCTGAGGACTCTTCAGAGTCTGAACGACCTGAGACTCTCAGAGTCGAACGACCTGTCGAAGGACGCTCGGACAACGCTCCATTCATGGTTCGACAAGCTCACCACGAACGGGCTTTGCAGGCTGCCTGGACTTTGCAATCGCCCTGCAGGGCCAACACAGGCGCTGCCGTGACCCTGACAGCCCTATGATAAACTCTCATTACGCGGTGGCACAGAACGGAGTTAAGGGATGACGGCGGTTCGCATAGTGCATACATCCGACCTGCACCTGGGCAGTGTTTGGTCAGCTCCGTTTTCAGAGCAGGACCGCGCCGGCCGCGCGCTGCAAGCTCTGGTTGACCTCACGAAGGAGGTCCGCGCCGACATGCTCATTGTGGTGGGAGACGTGTTTGACCATAACCACGTGCGCCCGGAAGTGGTTCTCTCAGCCTTCCAGGAGTTTGCGCGGGCGGAAATCCCAGTGGTGTTGCTGCCAGGCAATCATGATTGCTTGCGGGAGGAGTCGGTGTACCGGCGAGTGGACATGACAGCCATCGCGCCCAATTGCGCGGTGCTCTCCAACCCGGCGGGGGAGTCCATCTCTTTTCCGCACCTTGATCTCGCCGTATGGGGACAGCCCCTGCTGGATTATGATGGCGCTCAGCGGCCTCTGGCTGACGTTCCCCAGAGAGGGCCGGAGTTGTGGCAGATTGCCATGGCGCATGGCCATTACACCGGCGACGGTCACGACAGCTCTCGCAGCTTCCTCATCTCACGAGATGAGATGGTTGCGACCCAGCGGGACTACGTGGCGCTGGGACATTGGGAGATGTTTCTCCCCGTGATGGAGCGTCCTGTCCCAGCAGTCTACTCCGGTGCGCCGCTGAGGATGAACGCCGCAGCCCTCGTTGAGTTGGACTCGGTGCAGGGCGTGAAGGTGAGTCAGGTCTCTCTCAGAATACCTTAATCCGGTTTTCCGGCAGCAGGTGAGTCTATTTCTGGCCCCCTGGCTGTATCATGGGATGCGCCATCTGTTGATAGAGAGAGACTACGTTTTTTCCTTTTGCCTTGGCTTGGTACATGGCGGTATCCGCCGCTATGAGGAGCAGGTTTGCATCGGGCGCATCCTGAGGAAACACAGCAATACCGATGCTGGCCGTCACGCCATATCGACGCCCCTCAAATTCAACGCGAGATTGTTGTATCCCTTCAGCAATGTGATGTGCCGCGGCGCTGGCATGTTCATGATCTGTTTGCGGGAGGATTACGGCAAACTCATCACCGCCAACGCGAGCGGGCACGTCATGTGTCCGCGTGTTGTCCTCCAAAGCTCGGGCAACGCCCTGCAGCACCAGGTCTCCCCCCATGTGGCCCAGAGTATCGTTGATGGTTTTGAAGCCGTCCAGATCGATAAATAGGAGAGAGGTGTGGTAGTTGTTCCTTTGTGAACGGGCAACCTGGCTCTCCAACTCGTAGACAAAGCGCCTGCGGTTGAGCAGACCGGTCAGCATATCGTGGTCTGCAAGGTAAGCCAGCCTCTGTGCCATGCTCTGTCGCTGGTCCGTCAGATAGCCGATGCCGACCGCTCCTGCGAACATGAGCAACGTGCCGAACAGCGCCTGCGAGTAGTCATCTGAGAGGCTGCGGGCATAAACGATGACCTTTGCAAGCTGCATCGATTCCATTGCCGCTTGAGCAGAAGCTACGATTACAGAATATCCGCTAAGTGTGTTCTGATAGAGGAGGCTGAGCGCAGCGAAGACGGCGGAGCCGGTGATCAATGCGCCTCTTACTCCATAGAAGGAGGCTGCCAGAGCCAGAGGTGAAAAGAAGAGATACCAGTTGCTGATTCCGGCTTCATGCACACTGCTCAACGCTATGACTACGGAGCTGAAGGTCAGGACTACAAAGGCCAAATTGACCAACGCTCTTCTGATCAAGGGCGTAGTGGTGACCTGTGAGTCTTGTGAGTCTATTGAACGGGTCATGCTGACATCCACAGAGGCTGAGCCTTGGTATGAACAGGATCGGGCGCTACCTTGCTGGACCTGCGGCGCACCGCTTCCAAAGCAACGCTGAGCGCTTCACCATTAAGTATAGCCTCTTTCGGTTGAGTCTTGTCATTTATGTCATGGAGACCGCTGAATAGCAAGCACTGGTCGAGCCTTTCGAGACCATCGTCCTTCCCTTCGGCGAGCTCTCGCCACAGCGAGTCGGTCGACAGAGTCGCCTGCCAACAGGGTCGCCTCTGGTGACTGGCGACCTTCGGAGACAGTACAGGCGTGCCGTTCAAGGTTGTCGTTGTTCAGCGCTCTCGTAATACGCCGTTGACGAGAGCAGAAGTCAGGAATCTGGCACACAACAATGTGTTCGCCACCTTGTCATTGGGGCAGGTTTATGAAGGCCTCACGCGCTTCGTCGCTGATCTGTCCACTCCGCTCGCGCACAATGATGACCATGTTGCGATTCCACCACAACGTCGAGTATTCAGGCAAGCGCCTTCCCGGTTTGGGAGCCGGAGCCTTGTCAACGGAAACCGTCCACTCGCTCTCGAGCGCGCCCTGGTTGGGATAGACCAGCACATTCGTTTTGAGCGCATCCGCTCCTTTTGTAGCCGCAAGATCTGTTGTCCGGGCCGTGAACGCCTCGTAGCCCGCCGAAATGTTTCCCATGGTCACCCGCAAGCCCCTTGCCTCCCACACGCGCTGAAGGTCTTGCAGGGTCAGGCCGCCAACCGCCGTTACTGGTGTGGCCGATTGTTGCGGCGTGCCGCTGGGTTGAGGCGTCGTGGTGGTCACGCTGGCGGTAGGACGTGTTGGTGTGGCTGAGGATGCTGGCGCCGTGGCTGTTAGTGACACCACGGGCGTCAGGTTTTGGGTCGGCGGCGGTGGCGACTCTTGGGAGCACGCGATGGCGGATAGCCACAAGCACATCGATAGCAACAAAAGTAGATAGCTTTTCATATGTCAATCGTAACATACTGACAAAACGTGCCAGTCCTAATGCCCAGCCGTGAACGGCGGATGCCAGTGACAGGGCAGGTTCAGGATACCTTGGACTCCGTTCCTGCGATAATGCACTGGACTGTTTTGGTCGCGATTCTCAAGGTGATATGCGCCTGGCTCATGGCTCGCTCTCGCGGATCATTATGGGGTATCAGAGGATGGCGCGTTATTCCAGCGCGCCGCCGCTGATCGCCGGGAGGAAGTGCACCTCACTATCCTCGGCCAGTGATTGGAGCAGGCCTACCCGCACGACCTCCCCATCAACGGCAACAGAAATGGCGGGGCTCAGGTCTTCACCAGACGTGAGACGTTCTTTCAGGCCGGGATACGCCGCATCCAGGTTATTGATGACCTGTCGCAGGGTAACACCCGGCACGGAGACTCTTTCTTTGCCATCGGTCAGCCCGCGCAAGAGGGATGGGATGTAGACCACTGCCATGGTGGAAATCCACGCAGGGCAGGGCATGTATCAGCCCTGCCCTGTTTACGGTCCTTGGTTTAGATGACGCCCTTAGCGTGCAGGATCGCACCCGGGGTCATGGGGAGCCTGGTCATTCGCATGCCGGTGGCCCGATAGATCGCGTTGGCGACAGCCGCCTGCGGCGGCACGATGGGCACCTCTCCAACACCCCGCACACCAAAGGGATGTCCCGGATTGGCCACCTCTACGATGATGGTGTCAATCATCGGCAAGTCGAGGCTGGTGGGCATGCGGTAGTCCAGGAATGTGGAGTTGGCCATGGCGCCGCGCGCGGTCATGAAGTACTCCTCGTTCAGCGCCCAGCCGATGCCCTGAACAGCGCCGCCCTGCATCTGCCCCTCTACATAGGACGGGTGGATGGCTTTGCCAGCATCCTGGACGGCGGTGTAGCGCAGAATTTTCACCTTGCCGGTCTCCGGGTCCACCTCTAAATCGACGATGTGTACGGCAAAGGCTCCCCCGGCGCCCTTTGGGTCAACGGACGCGCTTGCGCTGATGGGGCCGCCGGTCTGGTTGAGCTTGGCGGACAACTCTCTGAAGGTGAGTTGGTTCTTCGAATCGCCCTTCACGCTGAAGGACCCATTTTCATAGGTGACGTCATCCGGGTTGGCTTCCCAGATGAGCGCGGCCCGCTCCCGCATCTGGCGCAGCACGTCCTGCGCCGCTTCGTACGCGGCCCAGCCTGAAGCGAAGGTGGTGCGGCTGCCGCCGGTCACGTTGTTGTAGCCCACAGAGTCGGTGTCCACCACGGAGGGTTTCACATCCTCTGCGCTCAATCCCAGCACTTCAGCCGCCTGCATGGCCAGGGATGTGCGGGTGCCGCCGATGTCCGTAGAGCCTTCTATCAGGTTCACGGTGCCGTCCTGGTTCACGGTAATGTTGCAACTGGACTGCAGGCCCACGTTGAACCAAAACCCGGTGGCGACGCCGCGGCCGCGGTTCGCGCCGGTGAGCGGGGTCTTCCAATGGTCGCTCTCCTGTGCCGCCTCCAAGCATTCCACGTACCCAACGACGGGGAAGACCGGGCCGTCGACGCGGCGGGTGCCCTCTTTTGCGGCGTTCTTCAAGCGAAACTCGATGGGGTCGACGCCGAGTTTCTCGGCCAGCTCGTCCATCACCGTCTCAGCGGCAAAGGCCGCCTGGGGCGCGCCCGGCGCTCGATACGCGGTAGACTTGGGCTTGTTGACCACCACGTCATAACCGTCCAGCTTGCCATTCTCCACATCGTACGGGGCGAACATGCACATGATGCCTGGGCCCACCGCGGAGCCGGGGTACGCGCCTGCTTCAAAGTCGACCTCTCCCTGAACAGCCACGATTTTCCCGGCCGTTGTCACGCCGACCTTCACCCGCATGAACGAGGCGGGAGTGGGACCAGTGCCTTCAAAGACGTCCGCGCGGCCCATGATAAGCTTCACTGGTTTGCCAGTCTTGCGGGAAAGAAGCGCGGCCAGCGGTTCCAGATAGACCGGAATTTTCCCGCCAAAGCCGCCGCCAATCTCGGTGGGCACCACTTTGATCTTGAACAGCGGATGGGCCAGGACTTTGGCAAGCTGATCCCGGACCACAAACGCACCCTGGGTGCTGCACCAGACCGTGAGCTGGCCATCCGTGTTCCACATCGCCGTGGCGTTCTGCGGCTCAATGTAGCCCTGGTGGACGGTGGCGGTCTCGAATTCTCGCTCGACGATGATGTCCGCCTCTTTGAAGCCCTTCTCCACATCTCCCTTCACAAACTGGAGATGTGTTGCGATGTTGGTGGGTTTGTCCCCCATCTTTCCCATGGCGGAGGTGCGGAGTTTCTCCAGCAGGATGGGCGCGCCATCTTTCATGGCCTCTCGCACATTCACCACAGCCGGGAGCTCCTCAAAGTCCACTTTGATGAGCCTCAGAGCTTCCTCCGCCGTGTGCGGGTCGATGGCCGCTACCGCTGCGATAGCGTGCCCTTTGTAAAGGGCTTTGTCGCTCGCGAGGATGTTATCGACCAGATATTTTAAATTGACCGCGCCCTCGCCAAGGTCCTCTATTTTGTCTTCGCCCTGAGCCAGGTCCCTTGAGGTGACTACCGCGCGCACGCCAGGCATGGCCTCGGCGGCGCTGGTATCGATGGAGCGAATGCGGGCATGGGCGTAGGGACTGCGCAGCACCTTGCCGTGAAGCATCCCTGGGAAACGGACGTCTCCGCCATATATTGCCCGCCCGGTCACTTTATCCGTGCCGTCGTGACGGATGGGACGAGTACCGATGACCTTAAATGCCTTTTGAACCAGCACCTTGTTGGCCATTGTTGGTTGACCTCCTATATCTTCTGAGCAGCATCCATGACTGCTCTGATTATTTTATCGTAACCGGTGCACCGGCATAGGTTCCCCGCCAACCACCAGCGGATGCGCTCTTCCGTGGGGTGGGGCTCCTTCTCCAGCAACCCCTTTGCGGACATGATGAAACCCGGCGTGCAGATTCCGCACTGGAGCGCAGCGTTCTCCAGGAATGCCTGCTGCAGCGGGTGCAGCTCCTGCGGACCGGCCAGCCCCTCAATGGTGGTGATCTCTCTACCCTGAGCTTCAACACCCAGGACCAGGCAGGAATCGACGATGCGGCCATCGAGTATCAGGGTGCATGCGCCGCAGTTGCCGTCCAGACAGCCTTCCTTTGTGCCGGTGAGGCCCAGCGTTTCACGAAGCACCTCTGACAGACTCTGGCGCGGTTCGCAGAGGAACTCGTAGTCCTCACCGTTAATCCGGGTTGTGACGTGGACTCTAGTGGGCATTGACATGCTCTCCTTTTGCTCTGGCGATGGCCCCTCTCAGGGCGCGCGTGGTGAGAACCGAAGCCAGGTGCTTGCGTTGCTCAATGGTGCCGCGCATGTCACTGATGGGGCGAGCGGCATCCTTTGCTATTTGCGCTGCCAGCGCAATGGTTGCCTCCGTGGCGGGTCTTCCTGCCACGGAGGCGCCTGCTTCCGCCACATAAAGGGGCGTTGGCGCCACGGCCCCCAGGGACACCCTTGCCTCTGTGATTGTGCCCAGATCGTCGCTGAGGACTACCGATGCGCCAACACCAACGATGGCGATGTCCATCTCATAGCGCGGGATGAAGCGCAGGTAAAAGGCGCCTGAGTGAGGCTTGGGCGCGGGCAGACGCAGTGAAACCAGCATTTCACCCTGCTGCAGCACCGTGCGGCCGGGCGCGGTGCAGAACTGCTCAACAGGGACCTCACGATTCCCGTTTGGCCCGGTGATCAATGCGGTGGTCTGGTATGCGATGAGAGAGGGAATGCTGTCTCCGCTGGGAGACGCGTTGCACAGGTTGCCACCGATGCTCGCCCTGCTCTGAATCTGGACACCTCCAATGATGGTGGCAGAATCAATTAGGCCGGGATAATGGGCGGCGACCACCTCGTCCTCGTAGATGCGGTGGCAGGGGACGGCGGCGCCAATGGTCAAGCCCCGGGTGGCGTCAAAGCTGAGCTGGCTCAGTTCCGGAATGCGTTTGCTGTCCACCACCAGGTCCAGGTCAAATCGGCCGGCTCGCAGTTGGACAATGAGGTCTGTGCCACCGGCCATAACCCTTGCCCGCTCACCCTTCTCCCTGAGCAGACCGATTGCTTCGCCGAGCGAGGTCGGCGCTTTATAGTCGAAGTTCTTCACACTACTCCTCCACGAATTCGGACTTTCGATGAGAATACCCAACGCTCGGGTCGCCACTTTCTAGTACTTAATCCGATTAGTAACGACTTATTTGAACACAATCTGTTCTTGCCCAGAAAGGCTCGTACCTGTCATTGCGAGGCCCGATACTTCGGCAAGTCGTTCGACTCTGAGAGTCTCAGACTCGATGAGCTCAGTACAGGCTCCAGAGGGCCGACGACAGTGTCGCCTCTGGCGAGTGGCAATCTGGCGGGGGCTAGCAGCGCGCCGCGGGTGTACCCCTGGTGTCGCTCCGGCAAGGTGGGGCCTCCCACCCCCAGATTGCCACGTCGGCTTCGCCTTCTCGCAATGACATCGGTAATTACCGGACTAAGCACCAGTTTGTGCAGGACCGTACGTCATTTTGTCAGGGCTGTCAGGGTAGGAGCACCCACTTAGTCAGCGGATGGATGATACCGTTCCTAAAGATATAAATCAACTTTAGCAAGCCGAGGAGACTACATCAAAGAATGCTACGAGCGAGGCGATCTCGCAAGATGCGCATGGTAATAAGGTGAGCCTTCCCCTGAAGACTGCTTAGTAACTATCTCAAAACGGGTGTAAGACGGTGTAATTCGTATGATTTCCCCCTCTCCTCAATCCTCTCCCACCAGGGGAGAGGGTGGCAAGCGTCCTCGAACGAACCCGTGCCCGCTGCGCTTTTTGAGATAGTTTCTTAGTAAGTCGTTGGTCGAGCTGGTCGAGACCACGCCCGTCTTCTCCACCAGCTCGAAGAACTGGCTTAATAAACACTCTCCGTTCCCCTGCAAACTGGACAAGTCATCCCGCTTTGTGTATACACGAGTGACAAGCGCGTGCACGTTAAGGAATACCACGTGGATTTAGCAGCTCGTAACAGCATACTGTCCGTGACCGCCTGTGTTGCAGGGAACTTTTTGCTTCGAGCGGCGTCTTCAGCATCCCTCACCCTGCTCTCGCTGTACCTGGCCCAACTCAGCCGCCAGGAGGAGGCTGTGCGAGCAACATACGTGGGTCTGCTCGCGATAGCTTTCTATACCAGCGAGCTCATCGGGTCCCCCCTCTTTGGGTCACTCAGTGACCGCTTCGGCAGGCGTCCCTTTATGTTTTTGGGGGTCTTCTGTGGGGCACTTGGAGCCCTGGCCCTGGCCGTTTCAAACGCTCGGTTTCTTTTTGTGCTTTCCAGAGGCGTACAGGGCCTTTCTGCCGCAAGCTCCGTTCCCGCGGTGTTGGGTCATCTTGCCGCTGTAACTGCCCACTCCGCCCAGTTTAGAGGCAGGGTTATGGTTGCGTTTGAAGCGCTGACCGTCCTGGGATTCGCCTTGGGATTCGCCTCAGGAGGCATCCTGTGGGACAGAATGGGAGCTGAGGGATTCTATGCTGTCCTTCTCCTGTATGCCCTGGCTGCGGGCGCTTTTGCTCTCATACAAGAGGCGCCAACCGTCGCGCCGGCACGTGCGGGTGCGCTAGCCTACATTTATTTGTTCCGTAACCGGGCGATCCTTGCCTTTATTCCCGCATGGGTGTCGGTAAATGCGGTGTTGGGGATGTGGTTTACTCATCTCGGGTTTCAAATGGCAAGGTCTGCCGAGCCCGGACAGCTTCTTGTCGGTGGCTATTCAGGTTCCTCTGTAGGTCTACTGTCAGCCGGGGTGAGCCTGGTGTTGGTTGTAGGAGCAGGGTTTTGGGCGCTGGCCTTTGGGCGCATAAAGACTTTTTCCATAATGGCCCTCACGCTTTGGGGGCTTGCCGCGCTTTGTGTACTGCTCTACCTCCTGAACCATGTGTCCCGGGGAGACACCGTCCCGATTGTGGTCTTCGCTTCCCTGGGCGTGGTGGCGCTCTTGGTGGTCAGCGGCTTCACTCCCGCCGCACTGACCTACTTGGCCGACCTTTCCGAGCATTTTCCTGAATACCGGGGCAGCGTCATGGGCCTTTACTCCGTATTCTTGGGCGTCGGACAGCTGCTTGGGGCAGGAGTCGGCGGATTCTTTGCCCAAAACTGGCATGTGGATGGTCTGATTCTTGGCTCGGCTCTTTGGGGCGTCATTGCGAACGTCAGCCTGTATTTCGTCGCGAACTCGTCGGGGAGTCCCGCCGGCGGACAGCGCGCCGACGGGGCGCATTCCCCCCCCATCTGATGGGCCAGAGAACCATTCCTCAGGATGACATGGAGAAGACGGGTGATCAGGGCCTTGCGGCTTGCATTAGATTTTAAGGATACGCTAGAATCCAGCTTACTGGCGGGTATACCCAGGGCCGAATAATCACGACGTGTGGAGTAAACGCTATGGAGAGCTATCAGACCGGTCAGATCCGCAACATCGTCCTACTGTCGCATGGTGGCGCGGGGAAGACATCGCTCTCAGAAGCCTTATTATTCGACGCCGGCGTCATCAACCGCCTAGGCCGGGTGGATGACGGCACAACGACGTCAGACTGGGACCCCGACGAAGTGAAGCGCAAGATAAGCACCAGTACATCTGTGCTTCCCATACCGTGGAAAAACCACAAACTCAACGTGCTGGATGCGCCCGGATACGCTGATTTTGTGGGTGAGATGAAGGCGGCGGCCAGGGTTGCGGACGCCGCCGTGGTGGTGGTCTGTGCAGCATCGGGCGTAGAAGTTGGCACAGAGATCGTGTGGCAATATCTTGACGAGGCCGACCTTCCACGTTGCATTTTGATGAACAAGATGGACCGAGAGAACGCCGATTACTACCGCAGCCTCACTGAGGTTCAGCAGCGCTTCGGCGCAAGATGCGTTCCGCTCTTCCTACCCGTTGGTTCCGAGGCGAGCTTCAGCGGTGTCATTGACCTGTTATCCCAGAAGGCCTTTCTTGGCGTCGACGGTTCAGAGGCCGCTATTCCCGACGATATGCAGGACGTTGCCGCAACACACCGAGAGAAGCTGGTGGAGATTGTTGCAGAAACAGACGACGACCTCTTGGCAAAGTACCTGGAGGGGGAGGAGATATCGGAAGCAGAGCTGCGGGCGGCGCTGCGCACAAGCCTTATTCAGGGCAAGATTGTCCCTGTACTGGCCGGCTCCGCCTTGCAAAACATAGGGATAAGGAGCCTTCTCAACGCCCTTGTCGATCTCATCCCCTCCCCGACGGAGCGGCCGGCAGTGACCGCCCACAACGCGCAAACGGAAAAGGATGAGGACGTCAGCGCGGATCCTGGTGGCCCACTCGCAGCGTTTGTCTTTAAGTCCACCGCAGACCCGTACATCGGCAAGCTCACCTATTTCAGAGTATTTTCGGGCATGCTGAAGTCGGATTCCCAGGTGTGGGACGTCGGCAAAGGCAAGCAGGAGCGGTTGGGGCAGCTCTTGGCAATTCGAGGGAAGGCCCAAGAACCAGTTCAGCAAGTAGTTGCCGGTGACATTGGCGCGGTTGCAAAGCTTACCGACGTCAACACGGGTGATACGCTGACGACGCGTGAGCATCCTCTCGCGTTGCCGCCCATCGGTTTTCCTGAGCCTTTGTACCGGCTTGCAGTTTTCCCAAAAACAAAGGCCGACCTGGACAAACTGGCAAACGCGCTGTCCCGATTGGTGGAGGAAGACCCAACACTCTCCGTGTACAAGGACCCGGACACCGCAGAAACCATCATGGCGGGCGTCGGCGATTCGCACCTTGATATCACAGTCGATAGGATGAAGCGAAAGTTTGGGGTTGAGGTTACCATGGCAGTGCCCCGCGTCTCGTACAAAGAGACCATTACCATGTCGACTAAGGCGGAATACAAACATAAGAAACAGACGGGCGGGCACGGACAATATGGCCACGTGGTATTGGGGCTTGAGCCGCTGTCAAGAGGAAGCGGTTTTGAGTTTGCCGAAAAGGTTGTTGGCGGCTCGGTACCGCGCAATTACATTCCTGCCGTGGAGAAGGGCGTGAACACTGCGGTGCACGAAGGGGCCCTCGCACGCTTTCCACTGGTTGATGTGAGAGTGACGCTGTTTGACGGCAGCTATCATCCAGTGGACTCCTCCGATATGTCCTTCCAGATAGCAGCGTCCCAAGCGGTCAAGCAGGGGGTGCTAAAGGCGAATCCGGTTCTGCTAGAGCCGGTCATGGACTTACACGTAACGGTACCCGAAGGCCAAACCGGTGATATCATGAGTGATCTCAACACCAAACGGGCAAAGGTGTTGGGCATGATCCCAAACAGCAACGGCTACACTACCATTGAGGCACAGGCGCCCCTAGCTGAGGTCCAACAATATGCGACCGACCTTCGCTCCCTAACGCAGGGTAGGGGAAGCTTCAAAATAGAGTTCAGCCACTATGATGAGGTGCCTCCTCACCTTTTGGCAAAAGTCGTGGAACAGGTGAAGAAGGAGCGTGAAGCGGCAGAAAAGGCCTAGTCCATTCTTCATTTGGTTAAACAGGCACAAACAAACGTCCTCTCGGGTACCCGAGAGGACGTTTGTTTGTGCTTTTCCCGTTCAATGGAACACAATAGGTCAGGCGGCTCGCTTCACACGCTCAAGAAACCCGACAATTGCTTTCCCGTTGCAGCGGCTGCACCGCAACCCTGACGCCGTTTGCCGTACGCCGTCTCGACCCGGGCGGTAGGTGAACGATGGATGCTTGAGGATCTCCCCTTCTGTGCTCTCGATTCTCTCGACTTCGCCGAGAAACCGCCCACAGTTTAGACATGTTATCTCGCCCCGTGTCATAGTCATCATATCGTTTTTCCCCTTTTCTGCCCGAATGAGATCCGTCTGTGCCTCAGAGTCTATGTCCACATTGGCCTGTTGTCAGTGATCAACGCTACATTCGCGCAAAAACTATTTGCATTGGTCACAACTGGCCTTAATGTTGTGCAGAGACCTTTTGCATGTAATACGTTCCATCGGGGCAAATGGTTCCACTGATATCCGTACAAAGCTAAGAGGGAGCCTTGTTCAGGCTCCCTCTTAGCTTTCAATGACCGGTACTGCTATTTGTTTAGCCAAACCGCGTCAAAGCGGATGTTGTTGTAGCCTGATGAGTGAGAGACGTAATCCTGCACCCAGTTCCACTTCAGCGAGCGGCCTTTGCTCCAGTACGCAGTGATTTTGATGTTCTGGGGCACGGCAAGCTTCTCCAACTGCATCATCAGGTCCTTGCGCTTGGCCGGGTCAAGTTCCTGTGACTGCTTGTTGAAGAGCTCGTCCACCTGCGGGACGCATGCCCGGGAGTAGTTGCGGGGAGAGTTGCAGAGGTAGAACTCGTTGTAGACCGCGTCCGGGTCGTCCAACGCGAACCCGTGGCTCCAGGGCATCATGTCGAACTCACCCTTGTTCGCCAGGTCATAGACCTGGGCGGTTTCGTAGGTTTTCATCTCGCCGGTAATGCCTATCTTCTTGAGCTGATCCTGGAGGAACACTGTCAGGTCAATGTAGCTCTGGCTGGAACGGGTGATGTAGGCGCTGGCAAAACCGTTGGGATACCCCGCGTCGGCCATGAGCTGCTTGGCCTTTGCGATGTCCTGGGTCTTGTCGGCGCGGTAGCCGGGCAGCTTGAGGATCTCCTCGTCAGACAAGGACCAGGGGCCACCGGGGCGCATGTTCCCGCCAAGGAACGCGTCGCCCTGGGTGACGACTTTCACCGCATCCTGCCGGTTGACCACCAGGTTGATGGCCTCCCGCACCCGCTGGTCGTCAAAGGGTTTCTTCTTCCAGTTCATGTACAGCGTGCCGAAGCCCAGAGAGCCGTAGGATTCAGCGCGGACCTTGTCACCCAACTCCTTCTGGAGGGATTCGAACTCGCTGGCCGACGCTGCGAACGAGTCAACCTGGCCAGTGCGGAAGGCCGCGACACGCGTGTTGGGGTCAGGCACGATGAGGTGACGGACGCTGTCCAGATACGGCTTTCCCGTGTTCCAGTAGGTGGGGTTCTTCTTGCGGAGGATTTCGGTGCCGCGAGTGTACTTGTCCAGGATGAAGGGCCCCGTGCCCATCATCTCAAGCTTGGGACGATCGTTATCCTTCGCCTCAATCCACTTCTTGTCATACATGCCCATCCAGCCCTGGGCCAGGTTGACCATGAGAGAGGCATAGGGACGCTCGGTGGTGATGATCACGGTAAAGTCGTCCGGAGTAGCAATGTTCTTTATCGGTTCGAAAGCCGTCTGCCGGGGGCTGACCATGCCCTTGGGCGGGTTCATCACCCGGTCCAGGGTGAACTTCACGTCGGCGGCGGTGAAGGGGTCGCCGTTGTGGAACTTCACGCCCTTGCGGAGGTTGAAGGTGAAGGTCTTCCCGTCGGGAGAGACGGTCCATTTCTCCGCCAGGTCGGGGAGTATCTTGGCGTCCATGGGATCCATGGGATCGAATCGGACAAGGTTGTCATAGGAAGGCCCTGCAGCCTCGGTGGTGGCGGAGGTGGACTCCCGATGAAGGTCAAAGCTGGGTGGGTCACCCGCCTGGTTCGCCAGGAGATTGAGAATTCCGCCGGACTTGGGTTGGCCGGCGCCCTTGGCCTGCTCTCCGCCACCGGCTTGCTGTCCAGTGGAAGGTTGCGACGATGGTGCGCAGCCTATGACGAACGCGAGGGCTCCTGCCGCCGCAGCAAGAATCAAGAATCGAGGTTTAATAAGCTTAGTGTTCATATGTAAATGCGTGGTTACCTGTTTCCTTCCGTGATATGGACGCGAGGTCCATTTAGTGGCTAAAGTTGTCGTATTGGCGACGTCGTAAAATGCCGACTAGTGCTTCTCTATGACCACCTCCTCGTTAGCAGGCTGTTGAAAAACTCGAATTCGGGCCTATTTTGGGGTTCCGCTAGGCACGAAAGTCGACCTCACTTGGCACCTGGAAGGGCTATTTCAACAGCCTGCTAGACGCCGACTCCCTTGCGGATTCAACGATCTTCTTGTCAGTCCACTCTGAGGCTGGCATCCATGACCCAACCCAATAGGACAAGCACAATTGGAGGATGATACGATTATTCAGCTCGCCTGTCAATTCAGCGTGTTGGAGCCAGCCTCATGAAAGAGGCGTATTCACGTAACCGCGGGCTCGAACAATGGGAAGCAGACCTGGAACAGAGAAGCTCGAGTTCAGACACATGCAAAGGCAGGGTCATCAGATAGCCAAACCCAAGAGGCCCCGATCGTCGATCGGGGCCTCTTGGGTTACGGGCGGCGTATCTATATTTGCATAATCCGCTGCTTTTTCTCCTTGGAGCGCATCAAGACCAGCGCGTGATTGAGGTCTTCGACATCATGTGGGGCGCCGGTGAGGACCACCACGCATGGTCTGCTGCGGACTTCGATGTTGATAGTGCAGCGCGCTTGCGCGGGTGCAACGGGAGCAGGCGCCGAACCTGCGCCGAATAGCTTGCCCAGCAGGCCCGGCTTCTCCGCTGGACGCGCTGCTGGCTTAATCAGTTCTTTGTTGAAGGAGAGGATCATGCTTCCCTTCAGTTCAAAAGTCCAGGACTGCACCTGCCCGGTGTGCCCGGTCCCACGGCGAGACGCGTCCACAGGCCCGTGGTGGATGAGTGTTATCGCATCATTGCCCGTTTCCACATCGACGGTATCGTGAGGTGCGCCAAAGGGGGCATTTCCTGTAAAGGTGAAAGATCCCATATTCTGACCCGTCCGTCCTATCTGCAAGGGAATTGAGTTCATTATGATGGTGATAATACATCACGCGGGCAATGTGATCTGCAACACGGCTTACACTTTTCAAGATTCTGACATTATTCTGACATTAAGATTTCTTTATATCGTGAACCGGCGGGAAGGGGTGCTGTGGCTGGATGGCACGGCTCAGTGGTTTATGCTAGTCTCCCTATGAGACCACGCTTTCGGGACGTGTGATTGCCATGCCTGTGCGCTACGAAAAGAAGGGGCGGGCTGCCCTCATCACCCTGGACTGGCCCGACAACACCGCCACGCTGGATGTCGCGATGGCATACGGCCTTGTGCGGCAGTGTCAGGAGGCATCGGAAGACTCCGACATACTGGCCGTGGTGCTCACGGCGTCGGGCCGCACCTTCTGTCTTGCTGAGGTCGATGGCGAGCCGCCGTCCGAGGACGCGTTCGTCTCCGGCCTGCAAGAGCCGGGGCAGGCCGCCGTCCAGGCCCTCGCGGGCATGTGCGTACCCGTCATCGCCGCCATCAACGGCCCGGCGGCGGGCATCGGCGTGGAGCTCGCCCTGGCGAGCGACATTCGCTTCGCATCGGAGCGGGCCACCTTTCAGTTCGACCACCTAGCACGAGGCGTCATCCCCCACGCAGGCGGCACGCAACGGCTCCCCCATGTGGTGGGCAAGGCATACGCCCTGGAGCTGACCCTGCTTGGCGAGCGCATCGACGCACAGGAGGCGTGGCGCATGGGCCTTGTCGGAAAGCTGTTTCCCCATGACCGGCTCCTGGCCGAGGCCACATCCCTGGCGGAGCGCATGACCAGGAATGCTCCCATCGCCACCCGCTACATCCGCGAGGTGGTGAACAAGGGGATGGACATGACCCTGGAGCAGGGACTGCGGCTGGAGGGTGACCTCTATTTCCTCCTGCAGACCACTGCCGACCGTATGGAGGGCATCCGCGCCTTCCTGGAGAAGCGCACGCCCACCTTCCGCGGGGAATGATTGGAAGGCTGCGTCGTAGCGGGTGTGTAGACCTTACGCTCACTTCGCCGCTTACAAGTACTACAAGTACCTATGTGGAAGGGGAGTCCAGAGGGGCGAAGCCCCTTTGGCAGGGGTTTAAGGGGGTGTCCCCCTTTTCAAAAGGCCGCAGGCCTACCGTGAACCCCCTTGAGGGGGTTTGGGGGTGATAATGAGCTTAAGAAGTTGCTTGCCATGAGTTTCGCAACCCTGATCTACGAGAAGTCCGACGATGGCGGCATCGCTTGGGTGACCTTGAACCGCCCGGAGCGCCTGAACGCGCTCAACGTGCAGATGCGGGACGATCTCTTTGAGGTGGTCTCCGCCATCCGTGAGGACCCGGACGTGCGAGTGGTCATCTTCAAGGGCGCGGGCGAGCGCGCCTTCTGCGCCGGGGCTGACCTCACCGAGTTCGGGTCGGCGCCGTCCCCGGTCATCGCCCGACAGGTGCGTTGGGAGCGCGATGTGTGGGGCCTGCTGGTCACCACTCCCAAGCCGATGATCGCCGCGGTGCACGGCTTCTGCCTGGGCTCCGGCCTGGAGCTGAGCATGACCTGCGACATGCGGATCGCCACTGACGACGCCCGCTTCGGCCTGCCGGAGGTGGGCCTGGGCATCATCCCCGCCGCGGGTGGCAGCCAGACGCTACCCCGCATCGTGGGGCGCGGGCGCGCGCTGGAGATCGTCCTCACCGGCGACTTCATCGACGCGCAGGAGGCCTACCGCACCGGCCTGATCAACCGCATCGTCTCCCGCGCCGACCTTTATCCCACGGCGGAGGCCATGGCCCGCCGCATTATGGAGAAAGACCCCGTGGTGGTGCAGGCGGCCAAGATGGCCATCATCCGCGGCCTGGACCTGCCCCTGCCAGAGGGCATCAAGCTGGAGTCGCAGTACGTCGGCCTGACGCTGCCGAGACGGAAGAGGAAGGGGTAGGAGGCAGTAGACCATGCTTGATGAACGCGGTATCAATATCGACCCGGCCTACTGCGAGCTGGCCCGGCGGAATCTGGCGCGGATGAGGATGGTCGTTTGATGGCGTGAAGACCCCCTGCGGGTGAGGGACTCCGGGAGGAGCCTGGCACGATGCGCTCACCTGGGGGCGAGGGCGGACAAGAGAGACAGGCAAAACAGAAAGGAGTGATTGATGGCTTCGAATACGCCAAGCACGGAGGCGTGGCGGGCCCTGTATAAATCGGCCGGGGAGTTCAAAAGCCTAGCGCCCTGGCAGTGGATGGATGATACGCAGCTTTTCGGTGTCAGAGATCCCGCCAGCGGCGAAGTGGGTTACTGCTGTGTGCTGGGTGCAGGATGCTCCGTCTATGGCCTCGTCGTGTACCTGGGCGCTCTGGGGTTGAAGAACTACCTTCTGTCGCAACAAGGGCCGCCGGAGGGCATGTATCCGGAGTCCTGCCTTACGGCCTTCTTCGAAGACAGAGAGGATCTGATGACTCAAGACCGGGAGGTTATCCGCCAGCTCGGTCTGAAGTTTCGGGGTCGCGCCGCGTGGCCTTGCTTTCGCAGCGCGCATCTCGGTTACCTGCCTTGGCTCGTAAGCCCGTCGGAGGCCAGCTACCTGGCCACCGCCCTTGAACAAGCCCTATTCGTCGCGAAAGCGCTTCTGGAGACCCCCGATCTTCTGGGAGCGGCAAGGGCGAAGCAGGGCTACGTGCGAGAGCGAGGGCCCGACGGCCACTGGCGGGCTGTCTGGGCGCAGTACCCACCTCCGCCACCGAAGCCTCCGCATGCCCTGGCAGATCCCTTGCGCGTGGAACGTCTTCGGAAGGACATGGCGCTCTTCGCGGGGAGCTGGGAAGTGCACCTGGCGTCGCTCCCGGTCACGCTTACGGACGCAGAGCGCCCCTATTATCCCCGGATGCTGCTCTGTGTCGATCACCAGTCGGGCTTTGTGTTCCATTCGGATATTGTGCCTTCTTACGAGGGCCAGGCGAAGCTCCAGGACCGGTTCCTGGAGATGCTGGAAACCGCCCAAATGCGCCCTCGAGAGGTGCGGCTGAAAAGCCCAGACCTGAAAGAGGTGTTGGAGCCTCTGGCCGCCCGGCTGGGCATCGTGGTGCGGCGGGTAAAGCGCCTACCGGCCCTGGAAGAGGCTCTCGCCGCGCTGGAGGGGGCGTTTGGCACGGGCCAGATCTAGGGGGCCGGATGATGGGCATGGCACGCCGCTCCATCGGCATTGACGTCGCCCCGCCTGCTGCGAGCTGGCCCGGCGGAAACTGGAGGTATGGTGGTGTTGTAGGGTGTGGGCGGCTCCACGCCGCTACTGCTGAGGTCGCGGCGGGGCGCGTTATGCAGTATGACCCGGCGGCGCTGCAGGCGGCCAAGATGGCCATCATCCGCGGCCTGGACCTGCCCCTGCCAGAGGGCATCAAGCTGGAGTCGCAGTACGTCGGCCTGACGCTGCCGAGACGCAAAAAGGGGTAGGTGTTTCGTCATTCTGAGGAGCAACAGCGACGAAGAATCTGGAGTGGAGGCCACCCGGCCCCAGATACTTCACTCCACGCATAGAGCGTCGTGGCAACCTCCATTTCCATTCCGAGACCTGCGTGCTAAAATGTAGTTACTTTCAGGAGTGACCACATTATGGCCGGATTTAAACGAGCTATTGGAATACGCGAGCTCAAGGCTCATACCAGCGCCGTGCTGCGAGAGGTGCAAGAGACAGGAGCGGAGTTTGTGATCACCATGCATGGGCGGCCGGTCGCTCGGATCGAGCCCGTGGAAGGGGAGAAAGCAATACCGGTCGTCAATGGCATGGGCGATTCCAAAGGAGTGCTATCGGGATTGCCCGCGCTGACATGGCAGGATTTCGAGGCGGGGAAGCAGCTCTGGGAGCCAAGACCTCTTGATGACAAATGAGTCCGCGGTTTATGTTCTGGACACCCACGCACTGTACTGGTATTGGGCGGACCCCGGGCAACTGGGGCGCGGCGCCGAGGCAGCCTTTGGCGAGCTTGAGCGTCGGCAGGCCCTTGGTCTGGTTCCGCTTATCGTCGTCGCCGAGCTGCACTATCTCACTGGCAAGCTACGAAGAATGCTTTCCGTTGAGGAGATTCTTAGGCTAGTGGACCGCTCCTCATCCCTACGGCTTGAAGCGCTGACTCGACGGCACATCCTGGCATTCGGCCAGCTCGGCGAGATCCCCGAGATGCACGATCGCTTCATTGGCGCAGTCGCCCTCGTGCACAATGCTCCGGTGATTAGCCGCGATAGCGTCCTGCGAGACCGCTCCCGGATCGAGGTTATCTGGTGAGAATGCGAGGTTCCTGAGGACATTAAACTGGGGTCATTGTATGTCGGCCTGACGCTGCCGAGACGAAAGAAGAAAGGGTAGGGATAAGTATGAGCGTCACGGGATTGCTATGGCTGACCTAAGACGAATGGTGTGCTTGGCCAATTCACGTAAGCTCTCTGGAAGGTGCGTGGCTGGTAAGGAGCTAGCCTCCAATGGGCCGGGGGCATGGTTGCGCCCAGTCAGCGCACGTCCGTCAGAAGAAGTCTCTGAATACGAGAGACAGTATCAAGATGGAAGTGATCCCCAGGTGCTTGATATTATCGACGTGCCTCTTATTTCCGCAAAACCTAACACCTATCAACCTGAGAATTGGTTGCTAGAACCAGACGAATATTGGGGGCGACTTGGACGTCTCGGTTGGAATGATTTGCAAGACCTCGTCAATTCGCCATCCGTCTTATGGGAAAATGGCTTCAGTACAGTCAGCGGCTTGAACGACCGCGTGCCGCTCTTGCTTGCGACTAACTTGGGTGGTTCTCTCTATATGGTGCATCTTCAAGAAATGGAACTGAGTGTGTCAGCCCCCGGTGCCGCTTTTGGTAATCAAAGGCGCCGTGTTCAGGCTCGATTTACATTCAAGGGGATCAGCTACGATCTTCGGGTAACCGATCCTGTATTCGAGCGCCAATATCTTGCTGGTTCCAATGGAGAGTTTCCCATTAGTGAGTGTTACTTGACTGTGAGCCTTGGCGAGCCTTATGACGGCTTTTGCTACAAATTTGTGGCGGCAATAACCACTCCACAGAGAGCCCAAGCATGAGTTCGAACATGACCACCATTTTGACCATTGGTCACTCCACTCATTCGTTGAAAGAGTTCATTAGGTTACTTCAACTGAATGCCGTGACAGCCGTCGCGGATATCCGTTCAGTTCCATTCAGTCAGTTTCGACCAGAGTTTAACAAGGAGCCCTTGCAAACAGCACTTCAGGCTAATGATATTGAGTATGTCTTTTTGGGGGTAGAGCTTGGAGCAAGGTCAAAGGATCCGTCGTGCTACGAAAATGGTCGTGTGCAATACCGAAGACTGGCACAGACAGAGTTGTTCAAGAACGGCTTGAACCGAGTCATAACAGGTGCTATGTCTCACCGAATAGCCCTACTTTGTGCTGAGAAAGAGCCGTTAGCTTGCCATCGATCGCTGCTAGTGGCTCGCGAACTCGAAGGCCTCGGTGTTAATGTCATGCATATTCATTCGGATGGGACTCTAGAGCCGCAGAGTCAGGTGATGGCTCGCCTGCTTGCCATGTATGGCCTAGAAAAAACAGACATGTTCCGTACTGCCAAAGAGGCAGTAGAGGAAGCGTGTGCCCGACACGAGCAGCGTATTGCTTATGTAGACGAGGAATCGGTCAGAGCGGCTCGCGGTGTGGCCGAGTGAGAATCTTCACCATTGGCTTCACAAAGAAGTCGGCAGAGAAGTTTTTTTCCGCGATACGAGTAGCTGGGGTGAAGCGGGTCGTCGATGTCCGCCTGAACAACGTATCCCAATTGGCAGGTTTTTCGAAGCGCGCCGATTTGCAGTACTTTCTACGCGAGATCTGTGGGGTCGAATACGTCCACCTCATCGCACTCGCTCCTACCCAGCCAATTTTAGACGCTTATAAGAAAAGGAAGGGAGATTGGCTTATTTATGAGCGGGCATTCCTGGAACTTATGAGAGAACGGCGTATAGAAGATACGATCCCTAAGGACCTCCTCGATAACAGCTGCTTACTTTGTAGCGAAGACAAGCCGCAACATTGTCATAGGCACCTCGTGTCAGAGTACCTTAAGACGATGTGGCGTGATGTTGACGTTGTTCATTTGACATGAACCGAAATCCACACGTCTCCATGCTCTCCTTCTATGACGTCATCGTGATCGGGGCGGGGCACGCCGGGTGCGAGGCCGCGCTGGCCGCGGCCCGCATGGGCTGCCGCACCCTCATGCTCACCATGAACCTGGACTCCGTGGCCACCATGCCCTGTAACCCGTCCATCGGCGGGCCGGGCAAGGGCCACCTGGTGCGGGAGATCGATGCGCTGGGCGGCGAGATGGGCCGCGTCACCGACCGCACCTTCATTCAGATCCGACTCCTGAACACGGGCAAAGGTCCGGCGGTGCAGGCCCTGCGCGCTCAGGCCGACAAGCGCCTCTACTCCCAGGACATGAAGCGCACCCTTGAACGGCAGGAGAACCTGGACATCAAGCAGGGGCAGGTGGTGTCGGTGGGACGGTATGAAGAAGACCTGGAAGACACCCTCACCCCAACCCTCTCCCTTAGGGAGAGGGAGCAAGGCCCGCCCGTCCTTTCGAGAGCCCTTTCAGGTCGTTCAGACTCTGAAGAGTCCTCAGACTCGATGAGATCTGCGACCTCAAGGAACGGCCTAACTCCCGCTCATCCTGAGCTTGTCGAAGGAGAGCGGGGGTTGGTGGAAGTGCGCACCAGCGTGGGCTGGCGGTACGTGGCCCCTAGCGTCGTCGTGACCACAGGCACCTTCCTCTCGGGACGGCTCGTGGTGGGCGAGACCACGACTCCCGGCGGGCGCGCGGGCGAAGCGCCCTCGGTCGGCCTCTCGGACTGCCTGCGCGGCCTCGGCTTCCGGCTGGGACGGCTCAAGACCGGAACGCCGCCCCGCATCGACGCCCGCAGCATCGACTTCAGCAAGAGCATCGTGCACCCGGGGCATCCGTCGCCCATCTATTTCAGCTACCACCACCGCTCGAATCGCGAGGAGGCGGACGCACTGGCGAAGCGCTTCGGGTCGCCGAACCCGGTGTACCCGTATGCCTCGGCACCAGAACCCGCTCATCCTTTGACAAGCTCAGGACGAGCGGGTGGAGAACAAAACCAGTCGCAGCCCTGGCGGCCGCAGTTGCCGTGCTACCTGGTGCACACCACGCCGTCGACCCATCGCATCATCCTGGACAACCTGGCCCGCGCTCCCATGTTCAACGGCGCCATCCAGGCGCGCGGTCCGCGCTACTGCCCCTCCATCGAGGACAAGGTTTTCCGCTTCCAGGACAAGGATGCGCACCCCCTCTTCCTGGAACCCGAGGGCTGGGAGACCAACGAGGTCTACGTCCAGGGGGCCAACACCAGCCTGCCGGAGGACGTGCAGTTCGCCATGCTCCGCACCATCCCCGGCCTGGAGTCGTGCGAGATGGTGCGCATCGGCTACGCCGTGGAGTACGACTACGTGGAGCCGGACCAGACCCGGGTGACCCTGGAGTCCAAGCTGGTGCCAGGCCTCTTCTTTGCGGGGCAGATCAACGGCACCACCGGGTACGAGGAGGCCGCCGGCCAGGGGGTCATCGCCGGCATCAACGCGGCCCGGCGCGCCCAGGGACAGCCGTCGGTCATCCTGCGGCGCGACCAGGCCTACATCGGCGTCATGCTGGACGACCTGGTCACCGGCGAACTATCGGAGCCGTACCGCCTCCTGACCTCCCGCGCCGAGTACCGCCTGCTGCTGCGACAGGACAACGCCGACCTGCGCCTCACGCCCCTGGCTTACGAGCTTGGCCTGGCCTCCCGTGAGCGCTATCTCGAAGTCGAGAATAAGCGGGACACCATCGCGTGGGAGCTGTCCCGCCTGGGCAAAACCTTCCTGAGCCTCAACGGGCAGGCACAGGAGCGCATCGCCGGGCTGGGGCTGGAGAACGTCTCTCGCAGCGCCAGCGCCGCCGAGCTGCTGAAGCGGCAGGATATTTCTTACGACCACCTGCGGGCGCTGGCGCTGGGCGAGCCCGGCCTGCCGGACGACGTGGCAGAGCAGGTGGAGATCGAGGCGAAATACGCGGGCTACATCCACAAGCAGCAGGCCGAGGTGGACCGGGTGCGCAAGCTGGAGGACCGCCGCATGCCGGAGGACATCGACTACGACGTGGTGGTGAGCCTGAGCCGGGAAGCCAGGGAGAAGCTGAACAAGTTCCGCCCGGCCACCGTGGGCCAGGCCAGCCGCCTGCACGGCGTCAACCCCGGCGACGTGTCGGTGCTGCTGGTGCACCTGGAGAAGATGAAACGAAAGGTGTAAACGATGGAACTACAGCACACTATCAAGGCTGTTGTCCGCCGTGGCGAGAGTCACTACGTGGCTGAGTGCATGGAGATCGCCGTCGTCACCCAGGGTCTGACCCTGGATGAGACTCTGGCCAACCTTCAGGAGGCCGTTGGGCTCCATCTGGAAGGCGAGGACATGGCGGATCTTGGTTTGGCCCTTCATCCCACCATCCTGGTGACCATGGAGTTGGAACCAGCCTATGCCCAGGCTTAGGCGGCTCTGAGCCGGAGGCGTCATTGCGAGGAGGCGAAGCCGACGTGGCAATCTGCGAGGTTGGGTTCTATCATGCTGGATCCCAGTACGTGCCCTCCCCCAGATTGCCACGGCCCTCCTACGTCGGGCCTCGCAATGACAATACGGAAAGTCCGGTGACAACAGGACATAGTGAGCTGGACATAGACACGTTGCAAGCCATCTTGCGCCAGGCAAGTCGATACATTCCAGAAGAAGAACTGCGCGAATGGTTCTATACTGACTGATGTGGAGAGTTCCCAGGCCAGCCGGCTGCACAGCGTCAACCCCGGCAACGTCTCGGTGCTGCTGGTGAATTTTGAGAAGATGCAACGGAGGGCAGAGTAAAGAGAAGCATGCGTGGCACATTTAGTAAGTATCAAAGCCAGCGAGAGGGGTCGTGATGAGCGTTCTTGATGAATGGGTTAGGATTGTCAAGAAGCAAGGCATTTTCGTGAAGGAGCAGGAGGCACCCATCTTTGTATCAGGCGAGTGGGAGTTCGCGCTATCTAAAGTTAGGCGATACAAAGGGTTAACCTACAATTATGGCGGGAGAGACAAGGCGCGGATTTGGCAGCCAACCCTTCGGGAATTTATGGGTGAGCCGCTTGGTCCCAGAGATCGAGCGAAACGGTGTTACTTTCACCGCGACCTTGCGCCCGCTGATTTCAAGGATTTCCTCCAGCAGCTAAAGGCGTACGAGCAAGACTTTTCGCCCACATTTCAGCGCAAGGTCGCTAGTGCAAATCGGCTTTGGAAGACAGCAGAACAGCAAACAACCTTCTTGAGGGCCCTAGACGTAGCACCGTCCCACCACCGGAAACGGCTCTTCATCAAGAGATGTTCAGGCAAAGATCGATCTTCGAGAAGAGCCTTGGAATTCGGCTTGTCCCATTAGACAGCGCGTCACAGCCGTTCCGTGGCCGCAGCAAACCTGATTTGGTTGGTATTGATTTGGCCGACGAAAAAACAGTCGTTGTTGAAGTGAAGCTAAAGCATTTAGCAGGCTGTTGAAAAACTCGAATTCGGGCCTATTTTGGGATTCCGCCAGGCACGAAATACGACCTTACTTGGCACCTGGAAGGGCTATTTCAACACCCTGCTAGAGTTCGCCACCATAGAGGCATTGGAATATTCCCGCGCTTTCAAGAAGAGAGAAGGCGTGAAGGCAGTTTATATCGCGAGTTCCCCAACGCGTTCAGAAGTCGTGCGGGCTAAAGTGCTAACCCGGTTGTACGGCATTCCGGTGTCTGTTGTTCAATACTCATACAACCGCGCGAAAATTCAGTATCAGATTTGCGTTTGATGTGAGGTCGTATGCCCGTCATTAAAGGCCCAGCCCGCATCATCACCGTGCCCGACGGTATCATCCTGGGCGGCGGCATGTGCTACCTGGCCGTTCGGGAGACGGACAGGCTGACGGGCACGCTTTCACGCCTGGTGTGGGTCAATCCGGAGCAGGAGCTGACGGACGCCGCCGAGTACCGGCTACAGTTCATGCAGAACGGCCGCTGGCTACCCATCCGGTTCGTTCGCCTGGGGGCCACCAGTTGCGGGCCGATCATCGCCCGCTTCGAGGGGCTGGGGCCACTGCAGGACGAGGAGTCGCGGTGAACCAGCCTACGAAAAAGGCGGAGCTGCTTGCCGCCGTGATACGCGAAAGGGAGCGGCTGGAACGGCTCATTGAGTCGCTCAGCGAGGCGCAGATCACCGCTCCCACGCTGGACGGCGGCTGGGCGGTGAAGGATGTAATGCCCCACATAGTGGACTGGGAGCAATATGTGGTGAGGCTGCTGCAGGCGTGCGACCGCGGCCAGCGGCCAGCGCCCAGGGTGACCAGCGACGCCGATATCGACCGGATAAACCGCAGGACCTTCGAGATGAACCGCGACCGCCCGTTGGGTGCGCTGCGGGCAGAGTTCGACCGCTCGTATCAAGAAATATGGCTGGAAGTGGAGGCGCTCTCCGACGCCGATCTCTTTGACCCAAGTCGCCGAGTGCAGGTGGCAGGCAGCGAGAGCATACCTGTGTGGGACCGCATCGCAAGCGACACGTGTTTCCATTACGATGAACACAGCGCGGCCATTGAAGCGTGGCTGAAGAACGAGTAAGGGTGTAGGGGCGCAGCACCTGTCCTGAGCTTGCCGAAGGATGCTGCGCCCCTACGATGTGCCTCGACATGCATTCGCCTCGTCCCACCATCCTCCTCCTGAACGCCCGCGTCCATACCCTGGATCCGGCCCGCCCGCACGCATCGGCGGTGGTGGTAGCCGGCGGGCGCATCGTCGCGGTCGGCGAGACCGCAGAGTTGCGATCGCTGGCCGGGCCGGGGGCGCGCGTCATCGACTGCCAGAGGAAGGCGCTCCTCCCCGGTTTCCACGATTCTCACATCCACATCCTGGGCCACGCGGCCCAGCTTTCGTCGGTCGACTGCTCACCGCGGGCCGTGAAGAGCATCCGCGACCTGCAGGAGGCCATTAGGCGTCGGGCGTCGGAGCTGCCGCTGGGCACGTGGGTGCGGGCCACGGGCTACCATGAGTTCGCGCTGGTCGAGAAGCGGCACCCGACCCGCTGGGAGCTGGACGCTGCTGCGCCCGACCACCCGGTGCGGCTGAGCCATCAGTCCTACCACGCCTCTGTGTTGAACAGCCTTGCCATGAGGCTGGCGGGCATCGGGATGGAGACCGAGGAGCCGCCCGGCGGCATCATCGAGCGGGACCTGGGGACCGGCGAGCCCAACGGACTCCTCTTCGAGACGGCACAGGCCGTAGGGGTGGCTCATGTCCTTCCCCAACTAACCGAGGACGAGCTGGCGCAAGGCGTCGCCCAGGCCAGCCGGCAATACGCGCAATGGGGCATCACCGCGCTGCAGGACGCCACTGCCAGCAACACGCTGTCAGACTGGCGAACGCTCCTGCGACTGCAACAGGACGGCCATCTGCGCCAGCGTGCCACCATGATGCTGGGCAACGACAGTCTCGCGGAGGCCCTTGAAGCGGGACTGCCTCCCGGTTATGCAGAAGGCCTGCTGCGCTTGGGACCGGTGAAGACCATCGTGGACGAGACCACGGGCGCTATTTTCCCCCATCCGGAGGTGCTGAAGGAGCAGGTGCTGATTGCCCATCGCGCTGGCTTTCAGGTCGCGCTGCACTGCCTGACGTCGGAGACGCTGGACGCCGCTCTGGCCGCCATCGAGTACGCCCAACAAACGTTTCCTCGGCCCGACGCGCGCCACCGCATCGAGCACTGCTCGGTGTGCACGCCGGAGAGGGCGCGGCGCCTCCGGCGTGCGCTGGGCGTGACCGTCAGCACCCAGCCGTCTTTCGTTTACTACAGCGGCGACCGCTATCTCAGCGAGGTTCCGCTAGACCAGCAGCCCTGGCTCTACCCCCTGCGCACGCTGCTGGACGCCGGCGTGACCGTCGCCGTCGGCTCTGACTGTCCCGTGGCGCCGGCCAACCCCTTCTCCGGGCTGTTCGCCGCCGTGACCAGGAGGTCAGAGGGCGGGCAGGTCGTTGGCGGGCATCAGGCTGTGTCCATCGAAGAGGCGCTGCGCATGTATACCGTCGGGGCGGCAGCGGCAGCGCTGCAAGAAAGGGAGTTGGGGACTATTGCGCCCGGAAAGCTGGCCGACCTGGCGCTGCTCTCCGACGATCCCTTGGCGATCCCGCCAGAGGGGCTGCTTGAGCTGCGGTCGCTCCTCACCGTTGTCGCTGGCGAGGTGGTCTGGGAATCGCCGTAAAGCCGCCGCCGCTCCCCATTATTTTGTGTTCGCAGACGAACATTGTGCTAGGTATGGTGTCTTTCATCCGTGTCAACTCACATAAGAATGTTACCGAGGGGAGGTAGTTCACTCATTTAGAACTGTTACCGGAGACAGCCGCCTCCTTTCTTTGGTCTGCCGGTTGCCAGAGCCGTCCTATTGCTGCGTAGATCGCCGCTCGCAGCTGCCGCGGGTTGGTAGCCGCGTAGAGCTGAGCCAGGCGGGTTTCCTGCTCCGGCGCCAGCACGCCGCTGGCCAACAATCGCTGATAGGGCGTCTGCGCGGTGTCCCACCGCCGCTTGAGCTTGCCGTTCACCACCTCCTTGCTCACCTGGTGCAGCAGGGGTTGGAACAGGTTGTACCTCCGGCACCCAGAGTTGGTCGTACAGCGCATTCACCGCTGCATACTGCCGCAGGGTCTCCAGCCGGCCGTAGCCCAGGTAGGCCCGTACCAGCGTGGCGTTCTTCTGCTCTACGAACCGGTTGTCGTTCTTCTGGTAGGGGCGGCTGCGGCTCAGCGTGAGGCCGGTGATGGTCT